>Ga0180437_10000887_pt1 | contig 53207 bp, 41 predicted proteins | sample SS_ome_4_FD_132410 | JGI IMG/M metagenome (GOLD analysis project Ga0180437, IMG submission 132410) | Hypersaline lake sediment archaeal communities from the Salton Sea, California, USA - SS_3_D_1 metaG | ecosystem: Environmental > Aquatic > Non-marine Saline and Alkaline > Hypersaline >...
GGACGCCGTCAGCAAGTGGGCGGCCGACAAGGCGCCGCGACAGGCGGCAGCCCTGGCCTTCTACACCATGCTCGCTCTGTCACCACTCCTGATCATCGCCGTCGGTATCGCGAAGGCGATAGAGCCCCGAACCCTGCGCCCCGCCGCCGTTGAGCACCACGTAGAGGCTGTCAAAGGCGTATAACAATCCTTGGGCCTGGCCGATACGAAGATCGATCTTTTCGACCTTGGCCTTCTCGTCACTACCATGGGCCGGTGGTGTGATGCGAAACATGTGCTTCAGCTGAGAGGAGGCAATTAGCCGTCCTTGGTCATCGACGGTTAGGCTAACCCAAGAACCTTTCTCTTCGCGCGGCACTTTATAGATCATCTCGGCTTTGAAACCGGGAAGCAGTTCCAGCTTGCCCGCGGCCAACGTCTTCGGATCGTTCTCAGCGTCGGGCTTAGCGGCTTCAGTCGAACGGGGATCGATGTGATTTGAGAGGAATACACAACAGCTCAAGATCGCGATGCGCGAGGCGGTAGCAAGATGCTTCATGGGGGCCAATCCGTGTCGTGGGTGTGCCAAAACTAGGCTGGGTGAAGGAGAGACGAGGCGAGCTAACGGGCGGCTGGTCTGCCATCGGGGGTAGGACTAAGCGATCTCATTATAACCACAGCCAGCCGCCAGCAGCCAGTTATCGACCGGACGCTCAGCCGGTCGAGTCGCGGCCTTGAATGCGCGAGACGACCGCCACGCGCAGATCGCCAACATTGGTGTTGGTCGGTCCGGTCATCAGCAACCCATGGAGCGGCGCGAAGAAGTGGTAGGCGTCGTTGCGGCGCAGAAAGTCGGCCGCATCGAGCCCTTGCTGACAAGCCCGAGATAGGAGATCGCCGTCGAGCCAAGCTCCGGCCGCGTCGGTGGGGCCGTCTTCGCCGTCCGTGCCACCGGAAAGCAGACAGATCTCATTGGCCACATTCGATCCGTTTGCGCCGAGAGAGTCGACTGCTTGCGATGTGAGAAACTCTCCGGCCGCCAACACAAGCTGCATATTGCGGCCCCCCAATCCGCGCTCCGACTCGTCGACAAGCGTCACAATCGGTTCGCCGCCCGTGACCAAACAATCGGGGCCATCCTCGCGGGCCATGCGAACGGCCATCGTGGCCAGATGACGCCCAACATCCGCCGCTTCGCCTTCGTGCTCGCACGCGCCGTGCGCGACGTGGGCGTAGCCTAGTCGAACCGCCTCGAGTCCCGCCGCGTCGAGCGCGACGGCGTTGTTGCCGATAATAATGTTCGTCACTCGACACGCCGGCTCGTGATGGTGGTCCGTGCCATCGGGGCCGACTTGCGATGTCGAGGGCTCGGCTCTCTGATCGAGATACTCGAACACAGCGACCGCGTTCGCATCTTGCGCCCCATAGCGTTCCAGAATATTGCGAGCCTCGGAGATTGTCGCCAGGCGTTGCTCGGTCGATACCTCGACCGTCGGTCCCGAGGCAATCATGTCGATCGGGTCGCCAACGATGTCGGAGATTGTTAGCGCGATCAGCCGCCCCGCGCAACAAGCGCGGACGAGTCCCCCACCTTTGATGCGACTCAGTGCTTTGCGCACGGTATTTAGCTGTTCGATGTTGGCACCCGCGCCGTGCAGGTGTCGAGTAACGGCCAATTTGTCGGCCAGCGTGATTTCGGGAATCGGAGCCGGCAACAGTGCCGAGCCACCCCCGGAAATCAAACAGATACAGAGATCATCCGGCCCTAGAGAACCGACTCGCCTCAAGATTTCTTCGCTGCCTGCCACACCCTCGGCCGTTGGCATATTCACCCCTGCCGGGCGTCCGGCATGCAGCTGAATTCGCGCCAGTGGCTGCACACAATCTGCAGGTACATTGACCCAGCCACGAACATCCTTCGACTCCAGCACCTCGGGACCCAGGACCTGCTCGAGCGCGGCCGCCATCGCCGCACCCGCCTTGCCCGCGCCGACCACCTCAATGCGTCGCACAGCATTCAGGTCGATCACTTCGTCGCCTACGGTCAGCGCGGCTCCCTCGACCTGCACGACCTCGGGCAACAGTCTGTCCGGTCGAACCGCGTCGACGCCGGCCTGCCAGATTTGTCTTGCGTCGCGGCGTAATTGTTCCGAAGTCCGCGGCATCGCAGGTCATCCTTGAATGGGAGAGGAGAGGATCGCGCTAACGAATCGACGCCAATGGAACGCCGTGTTCGTCCTCAGAATTTGCGCAGATCGCACGCCCTATTGCAACGGGACGCCGGCAAATGGATCGACAGGCCCTGAACCGGCTGCTGGGACGCTCTGGACCGGTGGTTGGGTAGCAAGCGGTCTGCCCGCGTTAGGCGGGAAACGAGGACCCTGCGAATCCGCCGGATGGATCGGTCGAGAGGGCAGGGCGGGCCCCGTCGAAGAGCCTGGCCCGGTCGACGTTGGGGGAAGCGTGGCGGCGGTTTGGATGGTGACCTCGTCGATCCAGGCCTCGCCGACGCCGCTGAGGGCGAATGTGACCGAAACGTTTCCCGTCTGAGCCGCGGCACGATAGATGACGAATCGTTGCCAGGAGTCGGCGGCCCCGAAGCGCAGTCCGAGATCTTTGCCGCCAAGCGAATCGAAGACAAACAACTTGTCGACTCCACCTCGAATCGGGCGGGTGACGCGCACGGCACCTTGTATCTGTACGATCTCTCCCGCTCTCACCGGCACGGCGGCCGTTTCGATCCAAACCGGAGGCGACTCGACGAGCCGAGGTGAACTTGCGCCAGCCACCGGCGCGGCACGAAGATGCAGGCTCGTACGACCCGCAACGGGAAAGTGACTGGAAAGCTGGACGTCGGTCGCCAATCCCTGTTGCGGGAACTCGACATTTCGCCAACCTGACTGGACCATTTGCCGCAAATTTTCGCAGTCGCCACCGGAGAGTCGGTTCACGTTCCAAGATGCGCGGGCCAGTCGCGATCCCGTTGCCGCAGACGCCGGCAACATGTTGAATCGTTGGTCCAGCGGGACGGAAAAAGTAGTGTCTTGGTGTTGGAGTATTCCAAAATGAGGCAGCGCGGCTTGTCTCGCGATTTCGACCGCACCGATGGCCGCATGGGCGGCCCGAATACTGCCGTGATGATCGCCGCCGTCCAGCGCCGTGCGGCTCTGCTGTAAACTTCTTGACGCTTCGGAAACCGGTGGCTGGACTGCCGCGGCTGGAATTCTCGCCGAAGCACGAAGGGTTGCGTCGGTGTCGCGAGTCAGCTCCGCTGCCAGCAGGTGGGTCAACTCGGCCGCCCGCTTACGGATCTTCGCGATGCGGCGATTGAGCTCCCCGGTAACCCGCGGATCGCTGGTAAGAACGATCAACGTTCCCACCGCTCCGGAGTCGAGGGTAACACTCTTACCGCCGGCGATGCGAACGCTCGTCAGTGGTCGCAATCCTCCCACGGACAGTTCATAGGCTCGATTGACATCCGGGACACCCGGCACAACGAACCGCAGGGATCGCGAGGGGGTACGTCCCCCAACGTCTCGCTGAACATGCTTCCCGGCGGTCGTCTCCGACCGGAGGGGTAGGACGAGCCGTGTGTGGTCGCTTTGCAGTACGTAGGCCTTAACGCTTTCGTCGTTGGACTCCACCGTTGTAGAGAAACGTCCCGCGGCGGCCCAAGGTTCGATCAGCGACAGCTCCAAATTCAACAATTCGTACTGCGCTGCCCGCTGTCGTGCCAGTGGGTCATCACCATCGAGGCGGGAGTCCGAGGCGAAGACGAGTCCGCGGACGCCATGCGCGACGGCCCCCAAAGCCATTCTGCGTAGCGATTGCCAGTCGGCAACGTGCGGTGACGATTCTTCCAGGCCAAGTGCTTTCGCCTGTTCGATGTAATCGTCCGGAGCTCGATCGTAGAGCTTGGCCCAGAATGCCGCGCCGGGGCGAGCAAGCTGCCGACTGGCGGAAAGCCAATGAAAGTAGTCTTCCATGTCGAGACTGGTGCCAATCACCTTCCGATCGAGAAGCAGCAGGTCGACGTGACGACTGAAGGCCTCGATATTGCTCACGACTTGCGCGCAGACCGGTCGCCGGGCAGTCGTGTCGACACGGCGCAGATGAGTCACACGGTCCGCGGTAATTCGAAGATCTCGCCGCGACAACTCCCGTCCCACATGCCAACAGAGGATCGGTTCAATAGGGTTTTTGAAGGGGGGCGTGCCGATCGCCGGGGCAGGACAGACCAACCACATCCCGGCAGTCGACGCTTCTTCGAGCAGTGCCAGCGATGGAGGGTTCTCCAGCCAGGCCGCGTTGAAACCGAGGGAACGAAGGTGCGCCAGCGGCTCACCCCGATATTCGACAATGCGAGGCAGGAGCGGTTTTCCTGCGGACGCCAACATCGTGCTCTCCCAGGCGACCGGGGCAATCTGCGAATGGCGACGGCGGTGCTCCCCACCCTGGCTCAAGGATGACTCAGAAGCAGCGCCCGGCTGCCAATGACTGGCAACTCGCAAGCTACGATCTTCTCGCTCACGTTGGGACGGGCCCGGGGAGTTCACCTCACCGTCTCGCTGAACTGCGTTGGAAGGGTGGTCTCTCGCTACCGTGTTCTGTGGAAGATCGACTTCGACATATCCGTTGATAGCCAGGTCGTCGATCCAGATGGTGGTGCTACCCGACCCGCCATAGACGTTGAGACGAACCTGGTCGATATAGGCTTCGCGGATATCGAAGGCGAGTCTTTTGTCGGTCGCGCGGCTAACGTTATCGCTCCGGGCGATACGCACCTGGCGGGCCATGGCCGTACGGATTTCTCTCAAGTGGAGTCGCTCCCAACGGCCTGCCAACTGGCTGACCGAACCGTGGAGTAATAGCGTGACCGGTTTCTGTGTCACGGGATCGATACTGCGTGGCAGAACGACACGAGCCAGCAGCTGGATACCAGGTCGGTCGGAGCGAACCCAGATGCCCAATTCCAACTCGTCGATGAGTGCTACAGGCGGCACGTCGAGTGCCGCGTGGAGATACGATCCGCCGGATGCTTCGACGGTTATCGACTCGGACCAGGCTCCGGAGTGGACCGGAGAGTCAACCCTCTGATGGCGCGTGATCTTGTGGCTCGCATCGCCATCGACAATTCGCCAACTGGGAAGCGGGCCCTCAAACGACTCCCAGAATCCTGCATCGACTCCGACGGGAGCTAGCAGCAAACAAACGGCGACTGCAATCGCTCGAGAGACGCCGATCAGACAGCTCGATCGAGTTCGACGTGCGCGCATGAATCGGACTTGTGTTAGAAGACGGAGCCGGGCGTAAGGTCGCAAAGGGCGCCAGATCGGTAGGAGTGTCGCGCACCGCAAGCCGAGCTTGCTCGACACCATCCACACAACCGCCAGCGTTGATTGACAGCATCATCCTGGGGCCAGGATGTTGATTCGTCGTAACGCGGGCTTGTATCAGGATTTGGGACGATACGCCAGAGCAATTCGCCGTCGCGTGTGGCATTTCGACAGCATGGCGCCAATTTGGCCGCCGCGCCAGCGTTCTTCCCAACTACTTGAAAAACAGAGGTTTAGGGCCGTAGTATGAAGCTCAATCGAAGGTTGGCACGCGCTGTGCAATATCTCTTCGGTAACGCCAAACGGTCGTCACGCCAAGACCGAGCGTAAGCCAACACAGGAGACTTCCGCTATGAATGACATCACTCGAACCGCCGCTCCCAAGACCGAAGACGTCCCCGCCGATCTGGTCGAGTTGGCCGAAGCGATTTCACAATTGCCAACCGAGCAGCGAGCGGCCATCGACCCCGTGATGGTCCGAGTCATGCAAGGTGCTCGCCGCCGCCGCCGCATTCTTTCGCTCGTCCAAGACGCTCTGAGCCAACTCCGGCTCGACATGAAGTATCTGATGTTCGATCTCGAAGCCACTCGCCGTGAGCGTGACGAGTATCGCGAACGCCTGGAAGAGGACGTCTAGTCCTGCGGGCCGATCGTGCTCGACTAGTCCTCGAGGCCGATCATGCTCGACGCCGGGGGACCTGTCGGGAAATCGCAAGCAAATGGCAATCCCACGGAAATCGAGTTCCATCCGCCGGCTGCAGAGCCCTGGATAGTTGCATTTTCCAGCAACGTGTCAGCCTGTAGCCATTGCTTGTCGCCGAGACGCCTCCTACTATGGAGTACAGTCCGGGGGGATACCAAGAAAGACCTGAGCGCTGACGTCGGAGCAAGGGAACGTCAGCGCAGGGCGACGCCACCGTTTCGTGGCCCTCGCCCTTGACCGGACCGTGGAGAACGGAATGGTCGCGCCGAGCGCTGAACAGATTGCCGATCGTGCTACCAACCTGGGTCTGCTCACCGACAGACAGATCCAAGAAGTTTGGGGCCTATTCGGCAGTCGCAATGTCACTTCTGAAGATTTTCAACAGGCTCTGCTGCGCCGAGAATTTCTTACCAGCTACCAACTTTCTCGGCTGATCCGCGGCGACAAGAGCGGGTACTTCTACGGCAACTACAAGGTGCTCTATCTTGTGGGGAGCGGCAGCTTCGCCCGGGTCTATCGGGCCTCGCACACCAAGACGAATGAACTCGTCGCCGTCAAAGTCCTCCGCAGTCGCTATCGGAACAATCCGGAACAGACGGAACAGTTCTTACAGGAAGGCAAAGTCGGACACACGCTTCGCCACTCGAACATCGTACCGATCTTTGAAGTGGGGCAAACCGACTCGGCCTATTATCTTGTGCTCGAATTTGTCGAGGGTCAGAGCCTTCGCGATTTTGTGAAAGTTCGCGAGCAGCTCGAACCACTGGAGGCTCTCCGGCTTACGGGAGATATTCTCCGCGGACTCGACTACGCACTCGACCGTGGGGTCACCCACCGCGATATCAAGATGAGCAATGTGCTGGTGTCGACTCGTGGCGATGCCAAACTGGTCGATTTCGGGCTGGCCGCCGCGGGCAAGAATGTAACCGACACCGCCCTGATTCACTCTCCCAATCCGCGAACCATCGACTACGCGGCGTTGGAACGGACCACGGGAGTTCGTCGTGACGACCCGCGCAGCGATCTCTACTTTGTCGGCTGCATGCTTTACAACATGCTCGTGGGGATGCCTCCGCTCTCGGAAACGAAGGACCGCATGAAACGGATGAGCAAGACACGATTCTATGAAGTCGTGCCCATCGAAATGAAGCTACCCATGCTGCCCGACCATCTCGTATCGCTGGTCAGTAAGGCAATGGAACTCGATCCCCAGCGTCGGCATCAGACGCCGCGGGAAATGCTGCTCGAAGTCGACAAAGTATTTGGCCGAATTGGCGACGCCGAAGCTTCCGGAAAATCAGCCCTGCGTCGATCGAAGCCGAGTGAGTCAAGCCTTCGTCTGGCGGCCCGAAATAACCAAGAAGTTGCGCCCGAAGCCGATTCAAAACGCACCGTCATGTTTGTCGAGTCCGACAGCAAGATGCAAGACTTCTTTCGCAAACAGTTCAAGGATCAGGGTTACCGGGTTTTAGTGACCACCGACCCCGATCGCGCCATTGCCCGTTTCAACAAGTTCGAACAGCCGGCCGACTGCGTCGTGTTCAGCGCGGTCGAACTTCGCGGCGACGCGCTCTCCGCGTTTAGCCGCTTCGCCCGCACCCAAACCACCCAGGACATACCCGCCATCTTGCTGCTTGGCAAGAAACAGCGCGACTGGACAAGTCGCAAGGAATTGTCCAAGCAGGCGGTCGAGGCGGATCATCGTCGGGTGATCAAGATGCCCGTTTCGCTGAAAGACTTCTGCGCGGTAATCGACGATCTGGTTCCCGCCGAGTCGAGCGACTCGATCTGAACGGCCCACATGCGGAAAATGCGCGGGGCCGAGAGCTATTCTAGGCGGGCTGTGCGAACGCCTCGACTTGGCTTCGAACCGAGTTCAAGAAGGCGGCCGCTCCCACGCCATTGATCACCCGATGATCGAACGACAACGTCAACATGGCCAGACGTCGGGTCGCAATCGAACCGCTCTCTTGATCGATTGTGGGCGCCAGATAGGTTTCTCCCAGAGTTAGCGTCGCCACCGCGGGTGCTACGATTGCAGCCACCCCACTACGGATGCCGACCGAACCCATGTTGGTCACGCTCAGCGTTGTGGCGGCGGTCGCTTGATCTTTGCCGCCGCGGGCCAGTTCGACCTGCCGCTGCACAGCGGACGCGAATTCCGGCCAGGCAAGTTGGTCGGCTTGCTCCACGACGGCCGTCACCAACAGATCGTCGGGCAGTGCCACCGCGATGCCCAAACTGGCATGTTTGTAGGTTCGCAAAGTCGTGCCGTCGGCCCCAAGCGTACTCCGAAACTTCTCGTGCTCGGCCATGGCGCGGGCGACGCACCAGAGCATCATGGCCAGCGCCGAGGGGGCGTTGTCGCCATCCGATTCCTTGGCCGCCGCGCGAGCGGTTTCGATCGCGGACCAGTCAACTTCGGCCGAGATCGTCACCGGCACACAGACCTGGGCCCCGCGAACAAGCCGAAAATTGAGCGTCTGCTGCGTCTTCGGTAGCGGTGCTTCACGATAGGCATCGGTTTCGACGGGACCCGTCGCGGCCGCGGCGCCAGTGGTCTGAGCCGCCAGATAAGCGTCGACATCCTCCGGCATCAGCTTGTTGGACTTGGAGGGGATCTGATCAGCGACGTCGAGTAGCCCTTTCTCGCGAAGGTACTTTCGCGTCCGTGGCGGAATGCCGCGGGCGCGGGCAGGTCGGGCCGGGGCATCAGTTGTAGTGGCGGCCACCGGCGCCGCGGCAGATGGCGATGCAGCCGGGGCAGCTTCGGGAGGACCATGCCCGGCGGCCATCTCTTCAACTCCCTCGGCCACTTCCATGGTGGCGATCGCCGCACCGACTTTTTGAACCGTGCTCACCTCAGCGGTCCAGGCAACCAACTTTCCGTCGTAGGGAGACTCCACTTCGGTGACCGCCTTGTCGGTTTCCATCGTATAGAGCGGGTCGTCGCGGCGGACTGTGTCGCCAGGCTGTTTAAGAAACTCAACCAGCAAGGCCTCCTGGAGACCTTCGCCCAACTGCGGAATGCGAACCGAAACCTGTGGCATGGAGCCAACCTCTTTGTTCTCAAGAATTGCGAATCACCAAGTCGACGGCCAGATCTTGTCTAGTCTTCCATGGTGCGGCGAACCGCGGAAGCCACATCTTCGGTCGACGGCAGCGCCGCGTACTCGTATAGGGGGTTAAATCCGATATGCACATCCGCGCGAGACACGAGTTGCGGAGCGCTGAGGAAACTCTCCCAACTCTCAATGTTCCCGGTCATTTCGCTAATGATCATCTGTCCGGCGCTGCAAGACTCGGCATCTTCCTGAACCACGACCAGCCGCCCTGTCTTGGCCAACGACTCACTTACGGTGTCGCGATCCCAGGGAACGATCGATCGTAGATCGATGACTTCGATCGAACACTCAGCGGCCAGTTGGTCGGCGACATCATAGGCCAATTCAATACAGTTCCCCCAGGTGACGAGCGTGACGTCGGTTCCCTCGCGACGAACGACCGCCTTGCCAAACGGAATCGGCTCGACGTCGACCGGCACTTCCAACTGCTGTCGGAAACGATGTTTGGGGATCAAGAAGATCGTCGGATCTTCAGCCCGCATGGCGGTCCACATCAGCCCGGCCGCGTCTTCCGGCGTGGTTGGAATCACCACCCGCAACCCCGGCACGTGGGCGAAGAGGGCTTCGTTGGCCTGGCTATGCCACAGCGAACCACCAGGCAAGTAGGCTCCGTACGGGGCGTAGATGACGGCCGGACAAGGCCAGTCGTCAAACGAGCGCCACCGCACGGTTGCGATGTTCTGCGCGATCTGATTCCAGGCGGCCCCGACAAAATCGACGAACTGAAGTTCGAAGACAGCGTGCATTCCGTAGCAGGCCATGCCACAGGCCACGCCGGCGATCGTCGCTTCGGCCAGCGGCGAATTGAACACTCGCTCGGGAAAGGAGTCGGATAAGCCCTTGGTGAGCCCGAACACGCCCCCCTTGGGATCTTCGATGTCTTGGCCGAAGAAGACATATCGGTCGTCCGTCTGGAGTCCATGTCGAAAGGTGGCGTTCAAGGCGTCGACAATTCGCCATTTCTTGCCACCTTCAATCGGCGGTGGCTCCGGCGCCGGCGGGGGTCCATACAAATGACTCAGTACCTCTTCGGGACGAGGATCCTCTTCTTCTTGTGCCGCCAGGTAATCGCGATCGACCTGATCCACGATTTCTTGTCGGAGTTGTTCCCACGATTCCTCCGTCAGTTCTCCCGCTTCGATCAGGTCGGCCGCCAACAGATCGATCGGGTCGCGGGTCAACATCTCGGCCAGTTCTTCTTCGCTACGATAAACGCGCTGATCGTCGCTACTGGTGTGGTCACAGATGCGATCGAGTTCGCAGTGGAGAATCGTGGGGCCGCCTCCTTGGCGCGCCTTTTCCATGGCGGGCACCGCCGCTTCGTAAACACGATCGGGATGACGCGCATCGAGCATCACGGTTCCGATCTTGTCGGAAAAGATGTCGAGCCGAAACGGATTGACGCGATCGGTGTTGCTGCTGATGCCGTAGCGATTGTCTTCAACAACAAATACGATCGGCAGCTGGCGTTCGATGGCCAGAGCCACCGCTTCATAAAACTCACCTTGCCGACAGGACGCATCGCCAATGGAGCCGACAACGACATTGTTGTTGCCTTGCAGCTTCATACCCCAGGCCGCGCCACAGGCCGGTAGCAGGCAACCTCCGGTCGGCGTGCAAACGCTCCAAATGTTCAGCTCGCGACTGGAATAGTGACCCGGCATCTGACGGCCGCCGCTACTCGTGTCCCGTTTGGCGAAGTAAGCCCTGGCGAGCTGCTCATTGGTCATGCCCTTGGCGAGCATGATCGCTCGATCACGATAGTAGCCGAACATGTAGTCGTCCGGGTCCATTAGATCGCCAATCACCGCCAGCGACTCGTGGCCCATGCCCCCCACATGAAACCAGCCTTTGCTTTGGCGCAGCAGAACACCTTCGCGGCGATCGCCTTCGCGACTGGTCACCATTAGCTTGAGCAGCTTAAGTCGGTTGTACGTTGTTGGGGCGCTCTCGGTCACCAAGTTGAATTCTCCGTCACGTTGGTCAGGGCTGCCGCCTCAGTTTGTCCGGACTGGCGGAGAAATGCAACATCTGTTGCTCGGCGCGACTGCCAGACGGTCGTCGCCGCACGTGCCGATGAGCACGGCTCATGACACTCGGAAGAGCCGCTCCGCCAAAAGGCAACCTTCCCCTCAATTATCGGCGCGCGGGACTGACAATTCCAGGGACTTGCTCAACCGCGACGGCAGCGAACATGGTCTAGGCGCGTGGCGGAACTTCCAACCCCATCTCACCCATCAACATCTGGATGTCTTGCCAGGTATCCTTCTTCGCGGGAGGATTACGCAGCAAGTAAGCGGGATGATAAGTGCACATCACCCGGATTCCTTGGTAGTCATACCATTGACCGCGCATCCGTCCGATGGGGGTGGTCGTCTCCAAGAGATTGTGTGCCGCCACGGCCCCCAGCAGACAGAGAAACTCCGGCTGAATGGCCGCCAACTGTCGGTCAAGAAATTGTCGACAGTGGGCGGCTTCTTCCGGTGCCGGGTTGCGGTTGCCGGGCGGACGACACTTGAGAATATTCAGGATGTAGATGTCTTCGCGCGACAGGCCCATCCCATCTTGAATAATGTCAGTCAGCAGCTTTCCCGCCCGCCCCACAAACGGTTCGCCGAGTCGATCCTCGTCCGCGCCGGGGGCTTCCCCCAAGAAGCAGAGTTTCGCTCGGGGATTGCCGACACCGAAGACCGTTTGGGTACGCGTATTGGCGAGTTCGGAACAAAGGGTGCAGGAGGCGACTTCCTGCCGAATGATATCCAACTCGGCCGTGGCACTCTGCTTGGTCTTGCGTCTTGTGGTCTGCGCCATGTCGGCCTCCCTGGCCTGTCTGTCTACTGGTGTGATTTCTATTGTCGCAGCTGGAGTGCCTTGCCCCGCCTCTTCGGCGATCGTGGGTTCCTCTGCCGCGGTGGGCACCCGCTTCGGCAAGTGGGTTATCCCGGCTCTCCCTAAGCTCTCAAGTTCCTGAATGACGGCGCGACGGTTCATGAATAACGATGGCTCGGTGGAAGGTTGATCGATCTTGAATGAATCGGCAAGGGACGAGTCTCGTCGACCGTCTCGCTGCCAACAGTTTATTCGCCAGCCGCACTGCTGTTTCTTGCCTCTGACCTCGCCATTCGCCCGACAACTTTAGCGTAAGTGGCCCGACTCGTCAGCGAGGGAACCAGGAAACAACCTCTGCTTCGCGGTAGCGACGCAAAGCCTCTGCCGATCGCGTCAACCCGGACTGAAAAAAGTCTGGGAACCTCGTTGCAAGAAGCTGCGCTAGCGACGATGCGAATCATCACCGACAAGTATAAGACGACCGGCGGGGCCGGATAAGGGACGACCCGGCCGTTTACTCCCCCATGACCGTCACCACAATCGTACGCGACTGCGGTTTCACGTCGCATTCGATGTGAAATATCTGCTGCCAGGTACCCAGCACCAGCCGCCCATCCCGAATCGGGACGCTCTGCGACGGGCCAAGCGTTGTCGCCTGCAGATGAGAATGCCCGTTACCGTCGTGCCACGCCTGTTCGTGACCGTACTGGGGGCTGGGCGGAATGAGTTTGTCGAGCAGCTCGGGCAGGTCGCGCTGCAGTCCCGGTTCAAACTCGATCGTACCGATCGAGGCGGTGCTACCCACGTTAAAGACATGCACCACGCCGGCGATAACTTGTGAGCGGGCAACAACCGACGCCACCTGCTCGGTAATGTCGTGCATGTGACGATGACCCGACGTTTCCAGGAAGACCTCTTCTTGATGGACCATGCTCGCTTCTTGAAAAACCGTGCCAGCGATACATTACGATGCGTCAGACAGGCATGGCTCGACTGCTGCCCGAATCGCGGCCGCCACCTCGTCGACACTGCCGGAAGCATCGATGACAACGATCTGCCTTGGATGCCGCTTCGCTTCCGACAAGAAACCCTTTCGCAAACGCTCACGATATTCGTTGCCGCGACTCTCCATACGGTCGCGTTCTTCGCCCATCCGCGCATCGGCGGCCTCGATGGACATGTCGAGCAGAAACGTCAAATCGGGTTCGACTCCCTCGGTCGCCACGTGGCCCACCTGCCAAAGATCATCGACGTCGAGTCCACCCGCATGTCCTTGATAGACAACGTTGGCCAGCAGAAAGCGATCGGAGACAACGGTCTTGCCGGCGGCCAGAGCCGGCTTGATGAACTCCTGAACCAGCTGAGCGCGGGCCGCCATATACAACAACATTTCGCTGCGGCCATCGATCGGCGTTTCAAAGTCGGAGAGCACGATTTCACGGATCACTTCCCCGAGCCGTGTGCTGCCGGGATCGCGGCAGGTGACGACATCATGTCCATGTTCCCGCAGCAAGTCGGTGAACCGTTCCATCTGGGTCGACTTGCCGACGCCGTCGATTCCGTCGAAAGAGAAGAACATCGTTTCTCCGCGGTGCGATTTTCTGCCAGCTGACTACCGATTGTTGGCCATTGGCCGCTAGCCTCAGACTCCCTTACGTTTTGCCATTGTAGCGATCGACCATCTCTTGTGCGCGTTGGGCGACCAGCCGACGCAGCTTGGCCGGCGCCAACACTTCCGCCTGGGGGCCATAACCGAGAATCCACCAGGAGATCTCGTGGATACCGGAGACCGTCACTGTAAAGTCGAGCGAGCCATCCCGGTTGAATTTGGTCTTCTGGGTGTCGTGCCAGGAAACCTCTGCCACGTTTTGAGCCACTAATTCCCCAAACCGAATTCGCACCTTCGAGTCGGGTCCCGGCTCGGGAATCATGTGCCAGGCGTTCCGTAGATATCGTTTCAGCGAGAAGCCGCGCGGGATACGGTACTTGTCATCAAGTAGCTCCAGTTTGGTAATCCGCGCCACATTGAACGTTCGGGTGGCGCGATGAATCGAGGACCGGCCGATGCAGTACCAACTCCGCCGGCCGAAGAACAGCCGGTAAGGGCTTAGTTTCAGGTGCAACACCTCGCGGTCGCTGGCGCTGCGATACGAGATACGTACGCACCGCCGCTCGGCCACTGCGTCGAGTATCTGGTGGTAAATCGGAGCCTGTTCACCGGCGGGAGTTGTAGCGTCCAGTCTCATCGAGATTGCCCCGGTAATCTCACGCAGATGTTCGCGCAGCCGCGCGGGAATGGCACTCTCCAGCTTCAATGCAGCGCTGCGTGCCGGAGCAAAGAAAGGCACCTGGGCGTCGTCCCCCAGTTCGTGGCACAACACCATCACCGCCAGCGCCTCTTCGACACTGAAATTCGTGGGCGGCAGAAAGTAGGTACTGGGGATGCGATACTCTCCCAGCTCCTCATCGAAACGCAGCGGTACACCGGCGGCACGCAGCGTCTCGATATCGCGAAAGATGGTTCGCCGGCTAACGCCACAGGCGTTGGCCAGCGCATTGGCATTCTGCCCGCTACCGGCTTGCAGCCGGCCGATCAACTCAACGAGCCGCGTGATCCGCGACAGATTCATACGCCGAGCCTATGCTGTTGAACCCCGGTCCCGATGTCGGCCCCGTGGCCTGGTCCGATCCCGTCCCCGACCCTGTCCAAGGTGCTGTCGGCCGGAAGTGGGCCGACGGCACACCGCTCGAGCCGGCCGCCGCCGGATCCACGTACGAAGTCGGCTGGACACCGCCCGCCGCCGACATGTCGGTCCCAATGAAATCCGCCCGTCGGGGCCCGGCTTCTTGAAGTCCAGCTCCTTGAAGACCAGCCCCGTGGAACTCTTCATACGGTGCCGAAATCGTTTCCGAGCTCTCCTCGTACGGGATGTCACCTTGAGGATAAATGATCTCGTGTCCTTCCGCCGGACCGTGGCCACGTTGATCGACCGGTCCGCGGCTGAAGACCTTCGGGCGGGTAAAGCCGTAGTCGAGATACATACTGGCATCCCGCTGTCGGGCGAGCCACTTCGCATCGTCGTACGCCTTGTCCTGCCAGGGGCCCTCGGCCAGGAAGACATTATTATATTGTAACAACGTTCCCTTGCGGAGATGCAATTCGGCGATCGCTTCGTTGTAGTCGACCAGTGAGCGGAAATAGGCCGCTTCCGAGTCGGCTCGACGTCGTTGAGCTTGCAGCAGCAAATCGAGCGTCGCCGTGCCGGCTTTGTACTTCGCCTCGATGGCATCGACCTGCTTGGCGGCCGCCACGCGACGATTGAAGTTGGTCTGCGCGGTGATGTAGTTGGCGTCCAGATTGCGAATGGCGTCGGCCAACTGGTGCGAGAGCTCCAGTTCTTGCTCTCGCAACACTGCCTTGTCGCGAGCCAGCATCAACTCGGTATGGCGAACAGCTGCCAACTCGGCGCGGAAGCCGAGCGCCATGCTGAATCGAAAACCGAATTCCAGTTCCTGGTACTTGCCGTCGGTAAGCGTTTGAAAAGCGTTGTCCAGCGGCGGCAGTCCCGCTCCATCGGCCTTCCACAAGTGATCACCAAAACCGTGAAAGCGATACAGACCAATGGCATCCAAACGAGGCAACAGGTGATTCTTGGCCGCGATGTGTTCCAACTCGCGTCGCTTGACCTGCCACTTCTGACGCCGTAGCTCCACGCTGCGCGATAGTGCCTCGCCCAACACATCGTGCCAGTCGTGGCTGACCTTCGCGCTGGTCGGTTCGTCCGACGGGCGAATCAAACGACCGTCGCTAATCGACAACCCCATGATGTATCGCAGGCGATTCTCCGCCGTAAACAGATCGCTTTTGGCCTGTTCGGCTTGAGATCGGAACAAGAAATATTGCTCACGAGCCTGGGCTTCTTCCGCTGCGTCTCCGCCGGCCAAACCACTCCGGTAGAGCGAGTAAATCCGCTTCCAAGTGGCCAAGGCACTCTCCAGCCCCACCTTGCGGGCCTCCAAGTTGCGATAGCCGAAGTAGAGTTCCCAGTAGGCCAGTTCAACGTCGGCCACGAAGTCGCGAACCGCCGCTTCAAAGTCGGCAATGCTGATGTCCGAATCGATGCGCGCCAGCACGACACCATCGATCACCGAAGATCCAACACCCGTGAAAGGATTGAAGGGACCGGCAATGCGGTTGTATTGCGTGCCCGCACCCTGCAATAACGGCTGCGTGGCGGCGAACTCAAAATTGGTTTCCCAAACACTGGGAAAGGCCCGAATGCCCAGCGGGAAGGTCTGATCGTAGCTCGTCGTGTTCCGCGCGGTGAACGTGGTACCGGTGGCGGCCGTCTTGGAAAGCTCGGCCTGGAACGAACCGGTGTCTTGCCTCAACAAGGCCGGGAATGGCGTGCCGGTGGCAAAGTTCTGCGGACGATCGTTCTTTTCCCAAAAGACCTGAGCGCTCAACTGGGTGTCAAACTCCGCCAAAGCGGCCTCGACACCGGAGCCGTTCGCCAAAGTACTTCGCACAATCGACGGGCTGGCGGTCTCTTGCAGAGCCGGGCGGTAGATCGTCACGGCAGCCGTCGGGTTGCTCAACAAGAACGTCGGGGTCAGGCCCGTGTTCGGCGAAGTCGGGTCACCCCGACCAGCAAACGTTCCGCCGAGCTGCCGAATCACCTTGCTATTGGTCAAGGCGAACTGCACCGCGTCTTGGAGCGACAAATCCCATGCTTCATCGAAATTCGCGTTCCGCAAAGTGATCGGAGCGCGAGCCATGGCGACTTCTTCGATCGTTTCTGACTCCACGTCAGGATGCTCGATAGCCGTGGCATGATCGACGTAGTGCGACAGGTCTCCATCTTCTCCGAAGAAGATCGGTTGCTGCGGTGCGCAACCGGTGATCAGCACATTCGCTGAGAGCAAGACTGCCGCCAGGCGGTGGTATTTTCGGCTCATCGATCTATGGTCCTAGTCAGGTTCGCTTCTTGAGCGTCCGGGGGGAACGTTCTCAGCCGCCTTCAAATGGCGGCGTCGATGCCAATTGACTTCTCTCTTTTTCGCTGTGAAACCAGCTTGCAACCGACTCGTTTCGTGCTGGCACTGCGGGCGCAATACCCGGCGCAGCAATCGTTAAACTTCATATCGTCTGCTTGACCGGCAAACTTTCAGGAAACTGCATAACCGGAAGACTCTTTCATTTGCCCCGAAAGCGCGCAGCTTTCGTAGTTACACAATCCAAGTCTGCGGGCAATAAATACCGCTGTCGTTGGTACACTAGGAGAAGCGAACAGGCCTCGTAACGAGGCGGTATCGATGGCTCGCCTGATAGCACTGCAGCCGGAGTACCCGGCCGTGGCGAGAATGCATCGCCAAGAGAAGCAAGAGAGATTGACGACCAGAAGAGAAAGCGGACGCCCCTTGAGCGGATCAGGAACACTAGCGATCTGTCGGTCGCGAGCCCGACGAGGAACGCTGCTTATAGATACATGCCGACGTAGCCGCCCGCTTCGTCACTCTCGGCCTGGGCCTTCTCGATGCGGTCGCGTGTCTTGGCGAGATCACCGGCCGCGATATAGCGGTCAAATTCAGCTAGTACCGCCCGCTGTACGCTGATCTCAAACCACCGCACGATCGGCTCGGTAAGCCAGTCGCAGGTATCGCTCACCAGTTCCACGGCCAAATCGGCGCCGACCGACTTGGTATCCGTATCGTCGGTAATTACGGTCCCTTCAAAACGAAACTCGAGACGGCCGAGTTCCGGGTTGTTGGTCAGGTGGTATATACAGCGGGCGTTATAGAGAAAGAAGGAATTGTGCGATCCATGCTTTTCCAAGGCCGCCTTCACCCGCTCGCAACGCTGTCGATAGACGGGGGAAGCGTCGAGGGGAATCTCCAGCCGGCCCACGGTCCGTAGCGGTAAACAGTCGAACGTGATGTCGATAAATCGATCCATGACTTGCTAGCTACTCGCTTGGAAGACACATCTGAGAAACCGCGGGGCGCTCGGGCGATAGCCCACGAACGCCCGAGAGCGACGTACCAGGGGGCACGAACATCCCACAAACCCCCATTCTAGCGAGTGGGCGTTCTGACGACGAGGCGACTTGTTCGATGGACCGCAAAGCCCATCTCGCCAAGCAGTGAATTACTGCTTCTGCGACTCGTCGGTCTCTTCGCCGGCAGGGGTCGATTTCGCCACGCGGTCGTCCGCGTTGCCGGTTCCTGGAATTTGATCGAGGCCCAACGTGAACCAACCCTCGACCGCGCTGACTTGCTTGTAGCCAAACAGGCCTGCCTTGGCGAACTGACCCGGCAGTTCCAACGGATCGAGTTCCACGTCGACAAAGATCTTCTCGAAGCGGGCTTTCAACTTCTGACGCAGCGGTTCGTCGGCCGCCTTGATGCGACCGCCAGTCTCGACCGTGGTCGGTACCACGTCCCACTCCTGCAACGCCAACTTGAGGCCTTCCGCCTCGGTAAGTTCAAACTTGTAGACGGCCCAGATGCTCATGTCACGCTCCTGAACCGGTCCCTCTCCTTCAAAGCGCGTGCCGCGGATCGTCAAACGCACCAGGCCATCATTGAATTCCACAGTCACCGGGTAGCGCTTGGCGAACGTAATCGCCCAGTCTTCTTCAACAACCTCTTCATCTGGCGCGGCCTCACCGCGCGCCTTTCGCTTCGCCTCTTGCTTCTCTTTGAAGCGTTTCATAAGGGGAGAGTTCTGGCTCTCCGTCTTGACCTCATGACTGGTCAACGTGCGCCCCGAATAGAGCGTTGACGCAAAGTTGTTGATGAGCGATTCGTGAAGTCGAATGCCGAGATCGTTCTCGACGGCCAGCGGCTCGATCGGCGCGGGGGCGCCCAGTTGCTTGCTAGTCGCTTGCAGCATGGTCAGCTTGAGCGCCTTGTCGGTGGAACTGAACTCAAGAACTTCCGGGAACGCTCTGCGACGCACCAGCGGATGGCGAAAACCGTCGTCGAACTTCTGTTGCGAATCGCCCAGCATCGTGCCGGCTTCGGCGTCCATTTGAGCACTCACTCGTCGCGCGGTCTTGCGGGCTCCGATGCGTTCGGCCGTCCCTTTTTGTTCACCGACCTTGCGCCAGGCGATGCGCTCGATGATGCGCCGTTTGGCGGAAAGTCCGGTCACGGTCGTCCGCGTGTCGGCCACCGCCGTCGCCGGTTCGGCGCTGATTCCGTTCTCGTCGATGAAGAAGGCCTTGCTGGCCTCGACCGCGGAGCTGCCAACGCTCCAGATCGTCACGCCGCGATTGTAGCCGACCGCGTCCGTTTTGATTTCACCCTCCAGCATGATATTGAAGGCGGCCCGCTGCTCGTTGGGAACCACGTCGGCCTTCACTTTCGCATCGGTCTCCGCGTCGATGACCAAGGAGGTGCCCATGATATTGTCGGTAAGACCCTCCTTCTTCTCGTCGACCCGCCGGTTGATGGCCGCGGCCAGCACATCCTCCACGACGTAGCCCGAGAAGTTCGGGTGGGAGTGGTGGCCTCGAATGGCGCGGACAAGCGAGGCGGACTGACCCATCCGCTCGAAGTAGCCTAGCCGTTGACCAATCAACTCGCGCTCGCGAAAAGTCGATTTCTCCGGCAACTCCGCGAGGAGCTTCGCCAGCACCACCGCCTGTTGCTGATACTGCTCCTTGACCTGCGGATACTTGGCAACCTGGTGGGTGTCGATGTACTTGCGAAGTGTCTTCCAGACGTCGAGATACTTGGGCATCTCCAAGCCATCTTTGTCGCTAGCGAACTGGCGGACGACCGATTCCAGTTTCACAAGGTCGGGCTCATCCGTCGCCAACTCCGTTTCCAGATCGGAAAAGTTGAGATAGCTCTTCCAGGCTTGACCGTTCTCGCCGTGGCGATCGAGCCAGCTGCCGAGACGACGTGAAGCGGCCTGCAGGTTCTGCTTCGCCTGGGCAACATCCTCCGGCGTCATCTCTGTGAATTGCTCACTGGCGCTCTTCGCCAGCGCGGGCAGATCCGCGGCGGGCGGTAACAACACATCGCCATGCCAACGCGCGAGCGCGGCCTGCACGTCTACAAAGTGCTGGTCCTCCAAACCGTCGACGCCACTGTTATAGAGCGTCAGTATTTCGCCCACCTTCTGGTGGTCGGCCGTGTCGCCTTTGGCGATCTCTAAGCGAAGTTCCTCGTTGCGGAGGTAGCGATGCCACCCGGGACCCTGATCGTACTTGGCCAGCCAGCTATCCAGCTGACTCATGGCCTGATCGAGCTGCTCGCTGGCGTCGTCCGCCAGCACCGTCGAGGTGCCGCCGAGGAGGGTGGTGAACAGTATGAGAGTGGCAACCATGCTCATGTGAAGGCGATGCATCCTTACGCTCCTTGCCGGGTAGAGGGCCTGTGGGGGTGGGCAGGACAGACGGTATAGATATGACCCAACTCTTAACACAACAGGTCTAAATTTCCTATACGTTTTTGCCCAAATCCCATTTTCTGCCCCAGCATATAAGTGCTTTCGCATATAACTCATGCTACCTGCCATGCTCTGAATTCGCAAATTATTCATTCTCCTGAATCGTTAAACGTCAGGTATTTTGCTTCTCAGGGCTAGTCCCCCTCGTTGAACTGCGTCACACGACCCATTACAGTCACTTTCTGCTCGCTAGCACTGTCGCGGCCGCCGCGGCATGATCCGCGACCCCACCTTCCTTCCCGCCTACGACGACCTCGCCACCGCAACACCGAGTGAACAGACCGTGATCGCGAGACGGGCCCAGTCTTCGCACCCACGGGGCACCCTTGAGATTCCTCACGAGGAGATACCGCACGATGCACCACCTCAGACCCCTGGCCATTCTGCTTCTCCTGGCCGTCGCCCTCACAACGCTTGGCTCGACGCCGGCCGCCCGAGCGGCCGATTCGACGCCGGTCGTCATCGATCATCAACAGAGCGGACAGCCACTCTCCTGGCACACCGACTACATGAAAGCTCGCGATGTCGCGGACCTGGAAGAGAAGATGTTGCTGATCTACTTTCACGAAGGCGAGAGTAACGAATCGGTGACCGCCTTCGATCGAGAAGTGTTGGCACAAGAAGAGATTCGCAAGAAGCTCCATTCCGATTTCGTGCTGCTACGACAGCGACTCGACGCGACGACAAATTTTAGCGCCGAACCGACGACCGACGCGGTGGTGCTCGAGCACAACGCTTTTGATGAACTCCAAGGTTCCCCCGGCTTGGCGATCGTCGATCTCGCCAATCTGGGCGCCGATCACTACCACCACGTCGTCAGCGCGTTTCCCTTTACCGGGGGAGAGCACTACGATGCGGATCGCGTCTCGGTCATCCTCAACTTACCGGCCGGCACGCTGACCCAGCGAACTTTGATCTACGCTGTAAGGATTCATCCCGAGAGTCCCCAGAGCACCAATGGCGATGTCCATCCGGCGCTGGCCGAAATGGCAACCTGGCATTCCCAGCACATGGCCGATATTCGCTTGCAAGGTCATCACCAGTGGGAATCCCGTTTCCACCAGCTTCGCGGCCAGATCCCTGGAGACTTGGTCCCCACGGAAGTCGCGGCCGAAAGCTGGCCGGGCGAAACGCTGGTCGAGGCGGCCATTGAATGTGTCGACAGCTGGCGACACAGCAGCGGCCATTGGCGAGGTGTCGTGGGCGACCACCCCATCTATGGTTACGATATGAAGCTCGGCAGCAACGGCATCTGGTATGCCACCGGCATCTTTGGTGCCCGGCCCTAGTCGGCGGAGAAGTCCAGCTTCCGTTTCGCGGACGGTGCCGGTAGCCGGTCTCGCTCATTCTTGAGCCGGATCGGACCGCAAACAAAAAGGCGACCATCGAGCAGACTCGATGATCGCCTTGCTTCATTAAAGAACGTCTACAGCGAACTTCGACGGAAAGGTCTGACCACTAGGTGGCCGACTCTTGCTTGGTAAGCTTGTAACCCGTTTCCTTGAATTTGTCGAGGGCGTTCTCCAACTTGAACTTCGCCTTATCGACCATGCACGTGGCCGTCTTGGCAGCAAAATCGACTTCGGCCGACGCAACGCCTTCGACTTCCCCCAGCTTCGTCTCAACCTGAGACTTGCAACCGACGCCTCACGTCATGCCTTCGACGTCGAACGTGACCTTCGTCAAGTTAGCCGGATCGACATCGGACATCTCCGCGGTTGGAGTACCTCCACCACAACCAGCAACGACGCTCACTAGAAGCGCGAGTGCCAGACTCCCTCCTAGAACAGAAAATCTCATAACATCTCCTATCACTTTCGTCGAAAAACACTTCGTCAACGACGCGCCGCCGACCGGCGCACTTGGAAAATCGTATTCGCCGTTGATCGATTCATCATAATCTTGTTGACCGCAGGCCGCAGCACCGTCAATCTGCTCGGAGGAAGATGGTGAGCCGGGATCCAATCTCTCCAGCTTGAACAGTACCTCCGAGGGAGACTCGGGGTTTGGCAAGCCATTTACATCCTAGGGGCTATGTCGCCGGCTCGTTGGTGAGCCAGTTCACCGTCGGATGATTTGGACGACGTTCTCCCATTGCCAAGGGAGCACGAGTCGACGTTAGCTATGAAGAAGTCGTGGACCTAGTCACATCTGGAGAGCGAGGTCGCCCGTTGGCTGACGTAGGAATTCCATCGATGCGACGGCGCTGGAATTGAGCCCTGATCGATGTATTTAGTATTTATCGACCAAAGATCGCCAGGTAGGGAATCGCCTCAGGATCTCCCCCGACGGCCAAGTGACGTTTCCCGTTGGCCGTGTAGTGGCGATCCACAAGCTGATAGCCGAGCGACTGCATCAGCTCTACGATCTCGAGGCGACCGCGATGATGGATCTCCACCTGAACACTTCGTGGCGATGACGAAGCCAGTAGTCCGGTCATCCCTTGCAGCACGTTCAGTTCGTTGCCGTCGACGTCGATCTTGATGACGTTAGCGGGACGGATAGCGCCTGCTTGAATAAGCGAATCGACCGTGGTGCCAAACTTCCATTCGCTGAAGCAGGGCACAAACGGTTTCTCGCTCACATCACGTCGCCGCCCGAACTGACTCATGGCGGAACCGCCAGCGGCACTCTGATAGTGGAACTGCTCAAACCCTTCTACGTCGGAGAGAGGTGTCGAGATGACTTTCACGCGGGTATCGAGTTCATTCTCGGCGACGTTGTTGAGCAACACCCTGACATTCGCCACATGCGGCTCGAACGCGTAGACCGTCCCTTCGCTACCGACACGCCGGGCGGCTGGCAGTGAATAGAGACCGATGTTGGCACCAATATCGTAGAAGACATCGCCCGCCTGAACGTTTGCCTCGATCCAAGCAACGGTGCCCTCTTCTTTGATCATCAGGGACTTGGCGCGGGCGCGTTCCAGCGGCGTTTCACAACGAAAGCGATGCTCAAAGCGGCCGTCGCTGATCGACACGGTTTCAACCAATTGATCGATCTGTTGTTGCCACTGTTGATCGGAAAGTTGTGACGCGTTGCCGGACCGGGTTCGCACCGGCGGTTGTTCGAGGGTCTCCGCTCGCGCGGTTGTGGTATTCGGCTCTTCGCCTGGACGAAAGGCAGCCGGCAGTTCCAGAGCGACGGCGTCCGCCGCCGAAGGTGGGAGCGGAGCGGGGTTCACCGCAGGCCGTTCAACAACCGGAGTCGGATCGGGCGCCGGTGGCGGCGTCGCGGCCGCAGGGGCGGGGAGGTCCGTCTCGGCCTGGGGAAGCTGTGGGGGCGGCGGGATCTTACCCAGTGGATGCTGCCCTGTCGGCGCATCGATCGGCCGTGATTCATCCGTCCCGCCCGCTTGCTTTCGTCGATAGATTTCCTGTGCCATAGAGCGAAGTATGTCGCCGAGGGTCAGGCGGGGTCAATGTCAATGTGGGGCGGCCCGGAGTAGCCCCTGCAACCAGATTGTCTTCTTGCAACGAGGTTCTGGGAATCCTATAAGGATGGCATCTTGCATCTAGCGTGATGGTGGCCGAGATTCACTAGCATGACTGACGAACTCAATCCGTATCGGGCACCCGAAGATGTCGCTACTCCCATTGCCACGGGCGACTCTGCTGCCAATAGTTTCGCTCGTCCGTTCGAATCGGGGAGAAGAATCGGCCGATGGGCAGCGGTCTTCATCACAATCTACATGGTTGTGGGTGTTGCCATGATCTATTCGTGTTTTCAACAGATCGATTTACTTACACGCATGCTTGGTGAGGTGGGGATCAGGACAAGCCACATCGAAAGTACCGATCCTTTTTTCAACGACTTAAGACAGACGACTATTCGACGTGTCGATTTCTTCTTCTCGGTCGCCGCATTGATCGCCTTCCTGACATGGATCCACCGCGCCTATCGCAATTTGCCTTCAATTGGTGCAACGTGTTTGCGATTCTCGCCCGGCTGGGCAGTTGCCTACTTCTTTATTCCGATCCTAAGTTTTTTTCGACCCTACCAGGTTGTTCGGGAGATTTGGTCAGGGAGTGATCCTGCGGAACTCCCAGAGTCAGACGAAGCCCCATCTCCACCAGGCATCGTTACCTGGTGGTGGACGTTGTGGATCGCAGGGGGTCTTACTTCCAGTGTATGGATCATGTATCTAGATCGAGTCGTGAATGCTCGCGATCTCATAACTGCTACCTGGATTGAGATTGTCGCTGAAGTCTTGTCGATCGGAGCTGCTGCATTCTCGCTCTTCGTCATTGGCGCCATCGACTTAAACCAGAAAACCAAGAATCAGCTTCTAACAGCGCGTCTCAGCAGCGAACGTTAGACATGGCTGACATTAAAGCAAGTATGAGAGAGCAAACCAGTGAAGTCGCGCAGTGCGAAGACGATCGCTTGCCCCATTCGCACGAGCCCGACTGGACCCCCGTCCGACTCTCGATGAGCGCGGCGATCAAGCTGCTGCTGATCGCGGGACTGCTGTACTACGTGATCAGCCAACGAGGCTGGAACGCCGCCTTCGGCTTTCTGATCTTCCTGCTAGCCGCCTGGGTATTTCGCGATATGATCCGGCTCGTCATCCAACGTCCGAAGCGGCAACCCGCAAGCGGGGACGAGGATGAGTAGCACTCCCAGGCCCATTATTTTTTGGAAATCTGGGATTCTCTTGTTGAGCGCCGCTTCCTGGTCATTAGACTAGTGAGGCGACTGGGAAACCAAGACGAGTGACCTTCCGGGGCTGCGATCTATTGAGGGGAGCGAGACAATGCCAAGTGATTTTGATTTTCCGTCAGCGGACTCTTCGTCGAATCCTTACGCCGCTTCGGCGACGCCGATATCGTCAGCACCCGTAACTGCTATCCCGGTAGCGCCATCGTTTCCGGTTTACTGCACGGTGATGTTCATTGTATCGCTCGTGTTCTGCGTGATTCGTGCGATTCTCGTGCCGTTTAGTGTTATGGGGCTGGAGGTGATCCCGGCCGACCATCCGCTGCAAGCGACCCTTCCCTTTGAAATTGTAGGCCATGCAGGCATGGCTTTGTTCGGGATTGCCGGTAATGGGCTCATGCTGGCACGTCGAGCTTGGGCAGTCTGGCTCGGCTATGCGCTCGTCTTCTTTGTCCTCTTCTCCATTGCCGTCGGCGTCATGCAGGCACTTGTCTTGGTAGAAGCAGCACCAGCGGGAGTGAATGCCGGCGCTAGCGGGATGGTCGGCGCCATAATCATGTTGATGATTCGATTGGGATTGCTCGGCTGCTACGTAGTCGCATTGGTCAAATTCTCAGCTTGGACGCGGCAACAGCCAGCTCAAGAGACGGGCACCTTCTAGCCACAATTGATTAGCTTAAGTGAACAGGTAGCCTCTCATCTTAGCGGCCAGGTACGGGGGTCTGCGGCGGGCTCAACGGGACCTTGCTTCGGGTTCCGAATGTGCGGATCAGCGCACTCCCGCTCGACCGCGCCCGGTTGTTAGCCAGCCGGTGATTTGAGAAACTGGGGGAGATTTCTCTGCCCTGGGTAGAGCCGGCTGTGCGGGATGCGACGCCGAGTTGAAGTGTCTCACGGACGGCTTTATCGTTTCTCAAGCTCGCTGCCCATCGCCCGTCGATGGCCGCAGTGGACCGGCAAGTGCCTGTCGCTGGTCCAGCTGGAATGTGCTACTCAATACCGCTGAACGACGGTTCAACCACGGAAAGATTCTGCTGATGGAATTCTTTTGCTTTCACCTGATGCCTTGGGATCGGATCGACGAGAAGACACTCGACGAACACAAGACGGTTTGGACATGGTTGCCGAATTCGCATTACGACGCGGAGCATGGCCACACGCTCTACAACCGATATCTCGACGAATTGGTCTATGCCGAGGAGCTGGGCTTCGATGGCGTCTGCGTCAATGAGCACCATCAGAGCGCTTATGGGACGATGCCGAGCCCCAACCTGATGGGCGCGATCCTGGCTCGCCAGACTAAACGCGTGAAGATCGCCGTGATCGGCAACGCCTTGCCGCTCTACAATCCGCCGACCCGAGTGGCCGAAGAGTTCGCCATGATCGACGTCATCAGCGGCGGTCGCCTGATTGCCGGAATGGTGGTCGGCGGGGGGCCGGAGTACTACAGCTTCAGCGCCAACCCGACCTTCGCCCGCAGCATGTATACCGAGGCACTCGACCTGGTGTTGCGAGCCTGGACCGAACCGGGGCCGTTCGAGCATTACGGCAAGCACTGGAAGATGAAGTACGTCAATCCGTGGCCGATGCCCCTACAGAAGCCGCATCCGCCGATTTGGGTTCCCGGTGCCGGCAGCATCGAAACGGTCAAGATGGTCGCCCAGCGGCGTTTCAGTTACATGGGCATTCCCTACTTCCATGCGGACGTGCTGAAGAAGAACTTCGACATGTTCCGCGACGCTTGCGAAGAAGAGGGCTATGAAGGAACGCCCGACCGCATCGGTCTGCTGCTCCCCATCTATGTCGCGGAATCGGACGAGAAGGCGTGGGAGGAGTACGAGAGTCACCTGTTCTACTTCGCGGAGAAGTTGCTCAAGGGACTGGCTGTCTTCCCACCCGGCTATACCAGTGCCCGCAGCATCGCCCGCATCAATCAGGCTTTGAAGAAGTTCCTCATCGAGGTGAAGACCCGCCAGGAAGTCGAAGACGGATTCTACGCCGTGGTGGGCAGCCCCGAGACGGTTCGCGATCGCCTGATCGAATTGAGCGGTCGACTCGGCTTCGGCAATCTGCTCGGCCTGTTCCAACTCGGCACCTTGCCGGCCGATCTGACCCGCAAGAACATGACGATGTTTGCTCAGGAGGTAATGCCTCAATTGAGACAGACACTGGGAGTGAAGGCGGCGGAAGCGGTATCCGTCTAGCATCACCAGCGTGAGGCCGACGCCTCTCGTTTTCGACTCCACACACAACCACCTATGAACATCCGACAAAAGACATGTCCACACAGACGACGATTGAAAACCGCATGATCGATGTGGCCGGCAAGAAGACCCAAGTAACGGTCGGAGGCGACGGCCCTCCGCTGCTCTACTTGCATTCGGCCGGTGGCGAAACCGAGTGGACGTTGCCTCACGAGCAGCTGGCTCAGAATCACACGGTCTACGTGCCCGCCTGTCCTGGCTTTGCGCTCTCCGAGGGGCTCGATCAGATCGACGACATGACCGATCTGGTCTGGCACTACGTCGACCTTCTCGATGCCTTGGAGCTGGATCGTGTACCCGTGGTCGGTTATTCACTCGGTGGTTGGCTGGCACTGGAACTAGCCGTTCATCGCCCGGAACGAATCGAGAAACTGGCGCTCACCGCGGCGGCTGGCCTGTACCTGGCCGAAGCCCCCATGGCGGAACTGTTTATCGACGATCTTGATGAACTACGCGAATTGGTCTTTTTCGATCCTGACGACGAGACCGTGCCGCTGGCCATGCCCACATCGCTCGACGACACGCGGATTCTCAATTGGATTCGGGCCCGCGAGGCAACCGCGCGAATCGGCTGGAATCCGTATCTGCATAATCCCAAGTTGAAGCAACATCTGCACCGCGTTGCTTGTCCCACGTTGCTCATCTGGGGGCGTCATGACCGCTTGATTCCGCTGGCCCATGGCGAGTACTACGCGCAGCAGATTCCCGGCGCTCGGTTGGAAGTGCTGGAAGAGTGCGGGCACATGGTGCCGTTCGAAAAGGCCGCAGCCTGGTCCAAGTTGGTCTTGGACTTCCTGGACGACTAACCCGGCGCGCAATAGTCCAACAGCGCGGTACGTGGTTCTAACGAGCTTGCCCCAAGATCCTCTTCGAGCCCTTCTTCTGCGCTCTGAGTTGTTAGCCCGTACTCAGAGTTGTTAGCCCGTACTCATCGGTAGCGGGAAAGACGGCATCCAGCCCAACGGCAACGCGATGCCGGAAATCCAGCGCGCGTCGGCCGATGCCAGGAAGGCCACCGCCGCGGCAACATCTTGTGGCATTCCAATGCCCAACGGATGACACGACTTGATCTGCTCCCACGACTCGCTTGTCAGCTGCGTGGCGTATTGTGTCACCATGGGCGTCTTGACCATCGCCGGACAAACCGCGTTCACGCGAATGTTGCGCGGCGCCAATTCGGCGGCCAGAGATTGCGTCAGCCCGATCATGCCCGCCTTCGTGGCGCTGTAGGCGGCCAAGCCGGGCGTGCCACCCATTGCCGATGCCGATGCGACATTGACCACGGCTCCGCGGTTCTTCGCCAACATGGGCAGCACGGTGCGAGTCATCCGCAGCGCACCGGTCAGGTTGACGTCCAGCATGCGCTGCCAGTCTTCGTCCTTCAATGTGTCAAAGGAACCAGCTGTGTCGACGCCCGAGTTGTTCACCAAGACATCAATATTGGCATACTCATCAACCACCGCCTCGACGGCAATCTCGATGGCACCCGGCTCACAGAAATCACACTCGATCCAGCGAGCATCGCCCGTTTCAAGTTCCTCGATCCGATCCAACAGCTGATCGGGGCGATGAGGAGATAGCAGGCAAACCGAGGCACCCTCGGCCACCAGGCGATCGGCGATGGCGCCGCCGATCCCGCGGTCGCTCGCGCCGGTGACAATCGCCACCTGACCTTCAAATCGGCTCGTTGTGGCCCGCTTCGGGCTCGTTTTGGCAGACGATCGGCTGCTTGTGGAAGAAGTAGACATCAATCTCTCAGCGGCGGCTCCTTCAAGCCGCTCAAGTTCCGTCTTGGCCAATGGCGGGGACAAGTAAGGCCCACTCGACATAAAATCGAAATGGTAATTGTGGTAAGCGCGCGAAAAGGCGTCAACCAGTGTGCCCGCGTTTGAGAGCGAATTGTTGGAAAGTAAATCCACGCCAGTTCCACTTCGGATGTTTGGGAAACATAGGAAGTAATCAGGTTGTCAGAATATTCGACGCATTCCTAAGTCTCACCCGCCGGGGCACTGCACGCCACCTTGCATAAACAGTTGTCAGCGCATTGATCCGTCTGTTGGTCTTACCTCTCTGCCAAACGCTGACGCCATCTCAAATCGACGCATGCTTATCTGTATTTTCATCCCGCCGGCCGCAGTGATTCATGTCAGCTCCACAATGAGCTTCATCGTCAGCTCCACAGATCTCGGATGGCCTGTTGGATGATGCCATCGGCGCCAACCGCCGGCGGGCCGAGATTGGGCGACATCGTCTCGTGGCCGCCCCAGTTCGGCAGCGAGCCCGCTTCGTAGCCACCGCTCGCGCCCATCGCCAGACCTTCGTCGTTGCCGATGTAGCCACGGCCGCCATTGGTGAGCGAGAGCGCCATCGTATGCCGGAAGGGCGCCTCCTTGTCGAACCACAATTCCATCTGGCTGAAGATCTCGTAGGGCATGCCGACCAGACACCAGTCCTTTCCGAGCATCACGCCGTAGACATCAAAACGCCTTGGCGGCGGCGTCCCGCCCCGCTCTCGCATGGCGGTGATCTTCTTGAGCTGCTTGATGCGCGGCGGATTTTGTTTGTCTTTCTCCATCAGCTCGGCGACCAATTCGGCCGACGGGAGCGGCTGGGTCGGCAGCTCGGTCCTGGTGACAGCGAGTCGAAGTTCCGTGGCCGTTACCGGAAGACTCTCCTTGACCGCCTTCACCACCGCCGCGCCTAGCTTGTGGCCGGCCGCATCGGTCTTTTCCTGACTCACGCGGAGTGGGTAACCGTTGATGTTGGCCCCACAGCCTTGCCCAAACATGGCCACGACATCTTCGCCCAACGACTCATGTATTCGCCGCACGGCGGCGCCGGGAAAATCGGCACTGACCAGCTTACTTGTGTGCGGCACCATCACGGGATGCGCCGCATGAGAGAAATAGACGGCAGTCGGCCGACCGCTGGCGCGCGACTCGGCGACCAACACGTTCACCCACGGCACGGCCGCTCCTTCGCGATTGACGCCCATGTAGGTCCAACCATCCTTGCCGGTGATGCGGCGATTGAACCCGACTTGGGCCTCGGCTCGTCCGGTTTTCAGGGTCACCGGCTCCAGCTTCTCTTTCGCTTCCTGGCAGATCTCGTCGATGGCCTCGTGGACCCCTCGATTCCAGGCCATCTCGGCTGCGTCGTCAATGATCGGGTGGTCGGGGCCTTCGTCCCAGATCAGCTCGTCGGTGTAGTCGCGTCCTTCGCGGGGTGTCGAAACCAACCAGCGGCCAGCGTGGGTATGACTGCAACTGAACCAAACTTCATCGACGCCCACCTTCTGCTTGACACGATCGCGCAATTCATCGCAGGCGGTAAAGCCGGCGCCGATCAGATCGGCGGTGATCAGCGCCACCGACCTGCCGGCTGCATCCTCGATCAAGAGCACGCGGACAAACAGCGGATCGTTGACGCCAATGTTCTGGCGTACGTAATGCGTGATCTCCAGGCCAACGGGAGGCGTGATATTTCGCTCGACGGCCGCGGCGCGGAACGAGCCGGGATTGTTGTTGGTATCGTCGGCTAGGGCAGCCACGGCCGGTCCCAGGGCGGCCACGCCGCTGGCGCCGAGGACCGCCCCGCTGGTCTTCAGAAAATCGCGTCGTGATGCGTCGGATCGCTTGCTCATGCTGTTATTCCTGTTTTGCTTGTTCTCTTGGAAGCGACTCTCGGCCTGGTGACCCCATAAGGAAGAGCCCACCGGTCGGCCTTCGCAGTAAATCAACGTGGGCTTACCACAATTTTCTGGGGGGAATTTTTTCGCCGTATCCGCGAAATTCGCGTTCTCTGCCAAAAAATTCAAACTCGTTGTCGTCTCTCGATTTAGCGTCATGTGAAGCGGCGCAAGATCTGGTGGCAAACCGAGTTCCTTGTTGGGGTTACGTTTTTTGGCCCTGGCAGGTGGGCGGTGCCAATAAATTCGGTGTTCTCTTCGTGGCTTGGCGGCTCAAACGGACACAACGGGCCAGGCTGCCGAGTTGGCCAGCTACTTCGTGTTCCTCGCCGTTCAAGTTAGCAGCCGAGTGGACGATTTCAAAATGATTTTTTCGGGCGACTTCATGATCCGCGCGCGTGCCTGATGACGGTTGATATTTACCCGCTTCAAGAGGTCGTCGTAGAATCTGGGACGATCAGGGCAGCCGCACACCAAGAGGGCAACAGCTCTGCACTCCATCGAATTCAAGAAGGGTCAAACGAAATGCATTTTCTGGAAAGTTTTATGCCCAATGCATTCATGTTTCTAAACTTTTTTTTCTATGGCGAATTTCGCGATGCAGCCAGCTATCCACCTGCCCCGCTCGACCCTCGGATGGTGCAGGTCGCATCGGACGACACCGTGTTATTCGTTACCTGGGCTGGCCGTCAGGAGCCTAAGGCGGACAGTGACAACGCGACGGAACAACTACTGTCCGATCCGGCAGTCGAATTGCTGCTGGAGAACTTTGCAAAGTTTGTCCGAGTAGAAATGTTCAAGTCCGACACCCTCGTGCTGGCTGCCGGCTCAACGGCCCCGGTCCCGGTGACTACGGACCAAGCGAGATCAAAGGAAGAGCAAGATCTCCTGGAAGAGAAGAAAAAGCTGGAGCGCTGGCGAACGCTCGGACCATCGCTACTAACGATGCCGACTTCCGTCGTCGTCGACCGATTCGAATTCGATCCTTGGGGAATCGTCGGCCCTCGAACCGAGTGGGGCCTGGTGATAAAGCTGGGTGATGCGACCGATGAGTTTCGTCCGTTGCTCAGCGAGAGTCTAAAAATGCTGGAGAAACAGCACATCCGAGTGCATTCTTCCTCAAGCGTCCCTTCGGAACGCGTGTTCCATGCCGAGCCCGTGAGTCCATACTACATCAACAGCGCGACTGCCCCTTCGGAACCGCAGCCGGTCTACGAATCGCGTCCGGCTGTTGTTGTGAGCGGACCGACGGTCGCCACACCGCTGCCGATGAAGACCATTGAGCCGAGCGATTCGCCATCAGAATCTCGCCCAAGTTCGCAGGAAGAACTGCGGCCCGAGAAGATCGAGCAGCCCGGTCTGGAGCCCGACGAGCCGGTTGGGGTGCCACTCGTGCCGAGGCAGGTTCGCAAAGAGCCGACAACAGGCGGCCCCGTCCCAACGACGTTTGATCCCTATGCGAGCGGTCCGAGGAGTACGACCGGCGCGATTGCGGAGCTTGGGCCCGAGTCTCCAAACGTGCCGGCAAAGCGCACTACGGAGCCGAAAGAGATGGCCCCGCCCTCGTTGCCCCTCGACGCGCCGAGATGGACCGTCCGGCCGATCCAGATCGACGGCGTCGAACTGTTTGAAATTCGCTACGAATCGGAGATGGTCTACACCGTTGGCATTGTCGAGGACTGTTTTATCTATGCGGTAGGCGAACGGGTGAGAAAGCAACTCGTCGCCGGCGTGCAGGGACGACGGGCGGCACCCCGCTGGTACGCCGAAGCCAAAGATCGAATCACCGTGCCACGCGTGGCGAACATGACCTACGCCAACGTCGAACAGTTGATCGCACAGTATCGCAGCGATCAGATTGATTACGTCCGAGAAGTAAAGAAGACCCGCACGGCGCTGCTGACGAGTCGTGCAGTCGATACGGAGAATCGGGTCGCCACCGAACCTTCGGATCGGCCGCAGACATTGGCATCACCGGCGGTCTCTGGTCCCTATCCCTCCATTCCTCCTCCAACGTATGGGCCTTCTTCATACGGCTATTCATACGGCCCGGTGCCGCCAGATCCGAGCTTCGATGCCGACTCCTTCGATCGCTCGCTCGTCGCCCTGGGTATCGACAACCTCAAGTCGATCACCAACATTTCGGGGCTCGACGATCGAGGCATGGTCGGGCGAACCTTCTTACGCTTCGAGGGACCACTCCGCGGCCTGGCTGCCGTGCTGCCGGAGAAGCCGCTCACGAAGGAAGACCTCGAGCGGATTCCCTTGCGATCGTCATTCGCGGTGGCCGGTCGTCTCGACTACCAGCAGTTGTCGACCTCGGCGCAGGACTTCATCAAGTTATTTGCTGGCGAAGAGGCCCTCTCCGATCTAACGGTCCTCGTCAACAAGACCATGGACAAGCTGGAAGCGGAACTCGACATCGATCTTGTCGACGATCTGCTGGTGCCGATTGGCGACAGCTGGACTTTCTTCTCCATCGATGAAGAGTTGATCGTGAAGTCTCTGTCGGTGCGCGATCCTCAGAAGCTTCGCGCGACGGTACGGCGTCTGATGAGCGCGATGGAGAAGAAGGGGAGTTACTACGAAGATTTTGAACTGGCCGGTTTTCGCTGTTGGCGAGACGTGGAATCGCGCGAGAGCTTCTGCATCACCGACGATGCCTTGATCAGCGGGGACACGCCGCTCGATATCAAAGAATACCTGCTCGCAGCTCAAGACTCGAAGAGCCTGGCCGAGCACCCGGCCATCAGTGCGCTGCTCGCTTCACCCCACCCACCCCAGGTGTTGGTGGTCACCGATAGTGTCCGCGACTTTCGACGCACGTACGCGGCACTGCGGAAACAGATTCCCTGGTACATTGAGCAGATGGGCCTGCCGGGGGCGACCGAACTACTCGCCAACCTGCCGCGGAGTTCGGCCATTGCTCGACATCTCGAGCCGCAGATCTTTAGCTTGTCGCGCACGCCGGACGGGATCATCAGCGAGACGCACTGCACGATGCCGCTCGGCACAATGCAATTGGCCGCCGTGTTTCTGGGGATGATCCACCCGGAGCCAGAGGAGAAGGAAAAGGGGGCGGACTCCTCGGTACTCAGCCCGTGGGTCGACTGGTCCGATCTGCCGATTTCACCCGAGTCGCTGATGCTGCCGGTCGACTAGTGTTGGCGGTTCGCTCGACGAGCGAACCAATCGACGAGCTGCAGCCGCGTCGCGATGAGTCGCTGCGCGGAGGCAGCGAAACAGTCTTGACTATGTCGCCTACGGCTAGCCGCCAAATCGAATCGCACCCTTTTCGTCGGTGGACGAGTCCGCGACGGGGAGGTTACGATGGCACCTGGCAAGCACCTTGGGCAGTGTCCTCTTCTCAGGGGCACACCGGGCTCAGGGGCACACCGGCTCGCCAAACTCGCGCTAGCAAGAAATCCTATTTGCGAGGAATAGCGATGGATTCGAATCCCTATCAGTCGCCCAAGCCCACGGACGACACATCACGCGGGCCGGTTAAGGTGAAGGTCTACGGCCTCTTTCCATTGACTCGGAACGCCTATCTGGCTCTGCAAGTCATTCTGGCGGTGGTCATGATTGCGATCATGGTCATGCTCCGACCCGAAATTGCCAAGTCTGGCTCTACCTTCCAATTTATCGACGAGTACTTCTTTCTGATAATCGGCGGTATTCTCGCCCTGGAGCTCATTGAAACGGTGGTGATGCTCTCGAAGTACAAGAAGGCCGAACAAGAACAGAAGAATTCGGACTCCTAGTGAGCCGATCCTGGGAAGGGAAGCGATCGATGAACGCCCCGAAGTCTCCTGTCCGCCCCCACGCTGGTTGGTATGCCGTGAGCGTCGGCATTCTCTTAATCGGCGCCGCGTTCGCTTATGATCGGATCAGCAACGCATCCCTGGAGCGAGATGTGGCCGTCGCGCATGTGAAGGAAACGGGAGAAATCAAGATCCCGGCCACGGGGCCGCACACCCTGTATGTGATGCGAGAAGCGTCGCAGCGCATGAACGCCGAAGTAGCGCAAGCTTGGGATTCCGCCGCGAGCGCCACGGTCGTTGTCCGCGACAACACGACAGACACTCCTCTGGAAGTACGTGACGTTTACGAGTCGATCGAGTTTTACAATACCAGAGTCGCGAAGCTCGTTGAATTTGACGTCGATTCGCCAGGTGGCTACATCGTGCAAATCACGCCCTCTCTCGCGGCGCTCAAACCAGCCGTTTGGCCCACACAGCCCTTAGAAGAGATCGAATCGCAAATCATGGGCTTCGTCAACGATTTGATTGTTGGCCTGGCGATCGCCGCCTCGGCGACGCTTGCCGCGGCAGTCATCTGGCTGGTCGTTTTTCTGTTGCGCCGAAAGTCGAAGAAACAAATTCCAGCTGTGGCGACGAGCGAAGCTTCCACATGAGCATCCCCTCAAATCGCTCGTTCATTCCAAGATGATGGACTCCGCGACGAATAGCAATTTGAGCTCGCTGGCGTAGCGTTGCCAGAGAAGAGTTGGCGCGGAACCAAGCGAAGGAACAGGCATGGGTGAAACGAGTACCGATACATTGATCGAGTCGAGTACTCCGCCGTCGAGCAACCAGCCTGAGAGGCGAGGCCTCGACTGGCATGGCATTGTCGCTTTTCTCACACTGCTGGCCTGTCTACCGACGCTGTTGGCCGCGGCGGCGCGGTGGCACTGGACGCTCGATCTGTTCTGCCACTTTCGCGTCTACTACGCGCTCGCCTTGCTGCTGGGCGTGGTGGTCTCTATCGCTCTGGGCAATCGTCGAACCGCCGCGGTGGCTGGCCTGGTACTCGCCTGGAACCTGGTGCTGATCGCGCCGCTCTATGTGAGTTCCCCCGCGGCCTCGGCCGCGCGAACGCCGGCGGCCATGCAGGCGGCGATCGCCGAAGATCGGGTAATTCGCGGCATGTCGATTAACATCCTCTCTCGCAACGGGCATCATGACGAACTGCTAACCTACGTCCGCCAAGAGGATCCCGACTTTGTGTTCTTCATGGAAGTCAACGACGTTTGGGCCGAGCGGCTTCAGGAATTGGAGGCCGACTATCCCCATCATGTAGAGCGATGGCGGAACGGGAATTTTGGCGTTTCTTTTTATAGTCGGCTGGAGGCCAAGTCACTCGACATCGAGGTGTTGAGCGAGACGAACGTGCCGTCGGTCGTGGCGGTACTGACCACTCGTGATGGCGTCGACTTCACCGTCCTCGGAACCCACCCGGTACCGCCCACCGGTCCTCAGAACTCGCGCGAGCGGAACGAGCAGTTGCGGGCCCTTGCCGCGAAGGTCGCCGAGACGGCAGGACCCGTGATGCTGATGGGCGACTTGAACGCCACCAGCTGGTCGCCCCACTTTCAAGATCTGCTCCGCGAATCGAAGCTGCACGACAGTCGCATCGGGTTCGGCGTGCAGGGGACTTGGGCCCCTCGGCGATTCGTGCCCAAGTTGCCGATCGATCATGTGCTGACCACCGGCGAGTTTGCGATTCACGATCGGCGGGTGGGGCCGGATATCGGCAGCGATCACCGCCCGGTGACGGTCGATTTTCACGTTGGCCCGAGGCCGTCGCCCCAACCGACCGCGAAAGAGTAGCGGAGGAAAGTAGCGATCAAGAGTCGTGGCGGCGCTGGCGCAGCGGAGCGGGCGGAAATACTCCCTGGGCGAACCTTCCTCGGCTGAAGCGGGTCTACTCAGTAACTCGCGGGGCTGCTCGGAAACTTTTCGGGGCAACGCGCTACTCTTCGGCCATCGCCGTCACCGCTTCGTCGCGGGTCTTGTAGATCGGCCACACCGAGTCGAGTTTGAGGATGCGGATAACGTCCCCGCAGAAAGGGCTCAGTCCGCAGATCGACATGGTGCCCTCGCGGGCGCGGATTCGTTTCCAAATACGAATCATGATTTCGACGAATTGCGAGTCGAAATACTCGGTGTTCGACATATCGAGCACCACTTTCGGTGGATCGGCATTCTCGGCGGCACCGACGAGCTCCGCGTTGATATCCGTCTGATCGGCGAGGCCGCCGTAAGAGGCGTCGAGTTCAAAGATCGTGACATCTTGTTGCTTGATGAAGTTGGCCATGGAGGGCTTTCGGCCGAAGGCTGAAGGTTCCGACGTGAAGGGATAAACGGAGTATCTAAGCCTGAGTCTAGCGCAGGTGTCCGGTGCCGGCAAGTGCTTCGCTGTCTGTTGTGGCCGCCGGAATCTCTCGACAGACTCACAATTGCACTCGGCGGCAGCGGGGGTCCTGGCATAGAATTGCAGACGCCCACGAAGACACGAGGTGAAACGGACAAGACTTGCCTGCGGGATTCGACAAAGGACCGCCGCGGAAGAGATCCCTTCAGCAGCTCAACACGGCGGCTTGTCGGGAGCAAGTGAAACAAGAAGGAATTTGAAAGTGAGTGAACATATCCCCGGTCGCGACCATGATGGGGTCGACACGAATGCCGATGGTCCCGAAGGGTTTCCGCCCACCGATCCCAAACGGCGCAAGCAGATTAGCGACTTGATCGACCGCATCAAGGAATCGGCCGACAAGTTGCAACTCGACAACACGAGTCGCGGCGACCTGAAAATTTTGAGCCGCACACTGCGAGAGCTGCGCTACGCCTTTAAGGTCTTCTCGCCTTATCGGGGTCGCCGCAAGGTCACGGTCTTCGGCTCCGCGCGGACCGAGCCGCACGAGCCCTCGTACCAACAGGCGGTTCATTTCGGCCAAGAAATTGTCAAGCACGAGTGGTTCGTGGTGACCGGAGCCGCCAGCGGCATTATGGAAGCGGGACATCGCGGGGCCGGTCGCGAGAACTCGATGGGCTTGAACATCATGTTGCCCTTCGAGCAGGACGCCAACCCGATCATCCGCGGCGACGAAAAGCTCGTTCACATGAAGTACTTCTTCACGCGGAAGTTGATGTTCGTGAAGGAGTGCCATGCGGTCTGCTGTTTGCCGGGCGGCTTCGGCACGCTCGACGAAGGTCTGGAGGTGCTCACGCTGTTGCAGACCGGCAAGCGGGACATGATCCCCTGTGTGTTCCTCGACGCGCCGGGCGAGAGCTACTGGCGTGAGTTTCTGGAATACGTCGATCGCCAGCTGCTCGGCAACAAGATGATCTCTCCCGAAGATCGTTCGCTCTACATGTACACCGACGACGTCGACGAGGCGGTCGAAGAGATCTTGCAGTTCTATCGGGTTTATCACAGCATGCGTTACGCTCGTGAGAAACTCGTGTTGCGAATGAACGAGCCGATCAGCGACGAGCTGCTCGACGCGATCAATGCGAACTTTTCCGACATCCTGGCCGATGGCCAGATCGAACGCACCGGCATGTTGCCGGCGGAGAAGGACGAAGCCGAGCTGGCCGATCTGCCCCGGTTGGTCTTCGAGTTCAATCGACGCAGCCTGGGCCGGCTTCGCGAACTGATCGACTCGCTCAATCTTGGCGAGATCGCGCCCAGCAATGCCTGACAGTTCGCGCGGAGCGAGGCGAGACGAGAGCCGGACTAACGGGCGCTCAATTCGCGCACCGCGTTGACCAGCGCGATCGCGCTGTCGACCGGCGTCTGGGGAATCACGCCGTGTCCCAGATTAAAGATGTGCCCCGGGCGGCCATCGGCCTGGGCCAGGATCTCGCCGGCCCGGCGGCGGATCTCTTCCGGCTCCGCCAGTAAGGTTAGCGGATCGAGATTGCCCATAATGGCCCGGTCGGGACCGATCGCGGTCCAGGCGTCATCGAGCCGCATTCGCCAGTCGACACCCACCACATCGCCCCCCGCTTCGGCCAACAGCGGCACCAAGGCCGGATTGCCGGTCGCGAAGTGAATGACCGGTACCCCGCGCGCAACGCCTTCGATCAGGCGACGGGTATAGGGCAGCACGTAACGGCGATAATCTTCCGGCGACAAGCAGCCGACCCAGGAGTCGAAGATTTGCACCGCCTGCACTCCGGCGGCAATCTGGGCGTTGAGATACTTGGTAATGCCGCGGACGAGACGTTCCATGAGCGCGGTCCAAGCGCCTTCGTCGCGGTACATGAGCGTCTTGGTGAAGACGAAGCTGCGAGAGCTGCCGCCTTCGATGGCGTAACTGGCCAGGGTGAACGGAGCCCCGGCAAATCCAAGCAACGGAATCTGCGCGTCGAGGTCACGGCGGGTCAGCTGGCAGGTTTCCATCACGTAGTGCAAAGCGTCGACACTGGTCAGCTCCACAACCCGATCGACATCTTGCTGCTCGCGAATCGGGTTATGAATGACCGGTCCTTCCCCTTTGGCGTATTCGAGATCGAGGCCCATCGGCTCCAAGATCGGCAGCAAGTCGGAGAAGATAATCGCGGCGTCGACATCGAGACGATCACGGGCGGTGATGGCCACCTCGGCACAGAGCGGCGGGTTCTTGCAGAGATCAAGAAACGTCGTCTGAGCTCGCACGTCGCGATACTCCTTCATGTAACGACCCGCCTGGCGCATCAACCAGATCGGCGTCCGCTCGACCGGCTCGCGACGGCAAGCCTTCATGAAGACGCTGTCGTGCCAGGGGGGCGTGGGGCCGGGCTCCTCATTTGCCGCATCGAGAATGGCCACCGAAAGGCGCTGCTTGCGGCGGAGTAACTCGCCCGACTTTTCCGCGGCCGCGGCGACCAGCTGGCCCATCTTCCCGCGCTCCGGCTCCAAATCGACCGGCAGTTCTTCTTCCCGCAGCCGAGCGCTCGTCACCGGGCCAATCGACGCCACCACCGTGCGGGCCAGTCCTTCGCGGACGGCGCTGGTGAGTCCCAGTTCCGCGCTCATCTTCAAGACGTTGGTGACCTGATTGGCCGACGTGAACAGCACCACGTCGATCTTCCCTTCACTCAGCGCACGAACGGTCGCTTCGAGTGGGCCCGTATCCTCGGGAAGTTCCCAATCGTAGACCTTCACCGGCAGCACGGTAGCGCCGCGGGCTTCCAGTCCGGCGATGAGACTGGGGTTGGGCACGCCATATTCCTGCACCGCCACGACCTGGCCCGCGACGGGAACTTGCTGGTCAATCGTCTGCAACAGTTCGCGCCAGGTATTGGGTTCCGGCGCGCGATGACCGGGCGTGATGCCCAACTCCTTGAGGGCCACGACCGGCTTCGGCCCGCGGACGATCGTAGTGGTATCGGCCAGCGCCGAGATGAACCGCTCACGATCGACATGTCGCTCGACCGCTTCGACGAGCCTCCGGGTGCCGACTCCGGTCAGCAACACGACGACGTCGATCTCGGCGGTCATCAGACGGTTAGCGAAGTCGATCACCTCGCGGTTCGCCTCCAGCGGCACCTCGCGCATGGAGGGGCTGACGTGAGCGACACCGCCGTGGCGCTCGATCAGTTGGGCGATTTCCGCCGCTCGGCGGCTCTCGAAGGCGGCGACTTGAAGTCCGTCAAAATTTGACATAGAGGGCGTACGATTCGTTATCGATGAGAAAACCGGGGAGCTGGCAGCCAGGAAGACGAAATGGATCCGAGCCTCAGGCCAGCCTCGAATCATGCTAAACGAGCGCCGCGGCCGGCGGTAGAGGCGGCCTCGTTAAGCGTCGCGGCGACGCATCACCGCCGCCCAGGCGAGTGGGTCTACCGGCTCGCCTTCGATCACGACTCCACTGAAGCGGCATTCGCGAAGTTCCACCAATTCAAACAGGGGCAGCAGTTCCTCGGCCAGCTCGTGGGCATGAACCTGCGGCGGGCCTTCTTCCTCCCGCTTTCGGTCGTTGGCGTTGCCAGCCAATAAGACATAAGTGGCACCCGGCGCCGCCAAGCGCTCCATGTTGGCGAGAAAGCCGTCGAGATTCTCGCGGCGGAGGCAGTGATAGACACCACGATCGAAGATGAACATGTAGGGTCCGTCCGCCATCAGTTCGTCAACGGCGCCTGTTTGCAAGAGATCGACGACGCGAAAGTCAACGCGCACGTCCGCCGCCTGGGCCTTTGCCTGCGCCTGTTCGATCGCCAACGGCGAGACATCGACGGCCGTCACGTCGAATCCCTGCTGCGCGAGGAAGATGGCGTTGGTCCCGGTGCCACAACCGATCTCGAGCATCCGCAAAGGAGCGATCGACTGCTCCTTGAGGATACGCTGCAATTGGTCCGAGGGAGCTCCACTATCCCAAGGTGTGTTCTGTTCGACGTAACGCTGATTCCAGTCGCGTGTCGGTGGGCTCATGGTTCTTGTCGCTGGTATCGCTGGGAGGTGGTCGCCACTTCGTGGCGCAGGAACCGTTACACGAACCGTCAAGGACTGGCGAGGTGGCGGACGTCGCAAGCCGATAACGCCGCAGCGCCACTTGACGGTACAGCCATTGCCAAACGGGCAGGCTACCTGGAATGTACAGCAGGGGGACAAGCCACCACAACCGTGGCAGCGTACGGCACAGCATCCGCACGGCCGCGGCGCCGCGAAACACATGACCCGCTCCATCGACAACATGCATCTCTTGCCGCAGTGCGGTAATCGAAAGCCGCGGATAACGGATCGCGACTTGGGTGTCGTCGATGGCCAGGAAGGACAATTGCTCGCGACGATCCCACCGCCTGAGTTGTTCGCACTTTGCCCGGCAAAATGCGCAGGCCCCGTCGTACAGCACCGTGGCGCGCCGTTTGGCGGCCGGCCCGCTGGTGTGTTTCTTATCCGACTGTTCGAACATCGGCCTTGTGATTCCCGTGCTGGCGCTGAGGAGCTGGTAATTGATCGTCGGGCCGAATTAGACCTCACAGGCCGCCGGCCCCCGGACTCTTAACCGAAAACGCTCCCGGGGCTTAACCGAACTACCCGGAGCCAGGGTCCGTAGAACCGGTCTGGAGAACCTGTCTGGGAGTGTCGGCTCGGGTGGGGCCCTCGAACGGACCTGCCGGGCGGAAAGAAGCCGCTCCCGAGGCGAAAAAGCGGGAAGATCAAACGCAGGGAGACTTGTGCCGGAGGGAACCGTATAATGGCCTCAGGCACCCTGCGTGCCGGCCTTCCAGCCTACAATCGCCGGGCGAGTCGCACCCGATGAGTTGCCGCGGCTGGCCAGTCGGTGGGAGGGCAATCAAGAGGGCAGAATGGTTGATGGGATGTCCCGAACGGAGATCCGAAGGGAGATAGAACAAGATGGACGAACTGGTCGGACAAGTCCAGCGCGCACGACGTCGATTGAACCTGCAAGGTTTTCTGGGCAGACTGCCTTGGTGTCTCGGTGTGGGGTTTTCCCTGGCGGCAATCGCGATTGCGGTCGCCAAGTGGTACCCCGTCAGCAGTGAGCCCTGGGTCTGGAACGCCAGCTGGCTGGGCGGGGCGTTTGTTGTCAGCCTGATCGCCGCGATCGTTTGGTCGTGGGCAGTCCGTCTCGACGATCTCGCCGCGGCGGTGGAAGTCGATCAGCGTTTCGATCTTAAGGAACGTATCTCCAGCAGTCTCAGTCTGAGTCTGGAACAGAGCGAGAGCGAAGCGGGCCAAGCCCTGATTGGCGATGCCGAGAAGCGCATCCGACGCGTCAACGTTGTCGATCGATTCCGCGTTCGCCCCGGTCGTCTCTCGTTGCTGCCGCTGGTCCCCATGGCGTTGGCCATGTTGATCATCTTCGTGATCGACGAAGCCAAGCCGAGCGTGGCCAGCACGCAGACGAATCAGATTCAAACCCAGCAGCAGTTCAAGAAGAGTACGGACGTGCTCCGCAAGCGGATGAAGGAACGCCAGAAACGGACCAGCGAGAAAGGTCTGACCGAAGCGGACAAACTGCTCCGGGAACTTGATCGAGAGTTGGACGAATTGCAAAAGAAGGGTGTCAAGAATCAACAGGAGGCACTCGTCAAGCTGAACACCCTGGCCGACAAGCTCAAGAAGCGTCAGCAGGAGTTAGGTGGCAAGAAGGCCCTCAAGGAAAAACTGGCCAAGCTCAAGAAGTTTACCGACGGCCCTGGGGAGAAGCTCGCTCAGGCCATGAAGATGGGCGACCTCAACAAGGCGCTGGACCAGATCGAGAATTTGCAAGAGAAGATGCAGAAGCAGAATCTCAATCAGGAGGAGCAGCAACAGCTGGCCGATCAGCTCAATCAGATGAAGAAGCAGCTGGACGATGCGGTCAAGAAATTCAACGAGAAGAAACAGAATCTGCAAGAGCAGATCGACCAGGCGAAGGCGGGCGGAGATCAAGCTAAAGCCAAGCAGCTACAGGAGCAGATGGACCAGATGCAACAGCAGGCTCCCGATATGGAGCAGCTCAAGCAGATGGCCGAGAAACTCGGTCAGTGCGCCAAGTGTGCCGGCGAGGGCGACATGCAGCAGGCGCGTCAGGCGTTGGACGATCTGGCGGGCAATCTGCAGGACATGCAGCAAGAACTCGACGAGCTGGAAACTCTGGAAATGGCTATGGACGACATTCAGCAGTGCAAGAATGGCATGTGTCAGGGCGGCGAAAAGCCCGGCAATGGCCAAGGCCAAGGAGAGGGGAAGGGCGCGGGTCAAAAGAAGATTGCCGGTTTAGGACAAGGGGGAGACGGCAAGCAACCTGGCGAAGGACTTGGAAAGGGTCGAGGCAAGGGAGATCGTCCGATTTCCGAGAACGATACCGACTTCTTTGATACCCAGGTCCGGCAGAAGATCGGTCCCGGCAAGGCGGTCGCCGCCGGGTCGGCCGATGGCCCGAATGCTAAGCGCCGCGCTCGCGAGAAGATCAAGTCGAGCTACGATAACGATAGCCGAGGCCCGGCCGACCCGCTCAGTGGTCAGCGGCTACCGAAAGGCCATCGCAAGTTTGTCGAAGAGTATTTTGACAACGTGCGCGATGACTCGGAGTAGAAATAGCGGTGCGATCTGCTCGCACCGGCGTCGTGGTTGTGTCGACGTACGACGTTTTGGATTGGATCGTGTCCCCTTGCGATGGTGTGGTGACCCCATGAGTCGAACTCTTCGGTGGCTGACGTTCGGATTTTCGATATTGATGGTTGTTGCGACACCCTCTGGCAGCTCGGCCTGCCCCTTCTGCGAGACGATCCGCTCGACCCTGACGCAACAGGTCGACGCGGCCGACGCGGCCGTCTTCGCGCAGCGCGACCTGGGCGGAGCGGGCGGCGCGGGCGGGAGTCAGAAGATGTTCCGCATCGTGCAAGTCCTCGACGGACGTGAAAAAATGGGCCCGGAGCGGAGCATTCGCGCCCTCTATTTCGATGATCACTCGGCCGATCAGAAGTTTTTGGTGTTGGGCAATTCGATCAGCGAGGAGAAACCCTCGGAACTGATGTGGGCGCAACCGCTACCGCTTTCTGAAGAAGCATTTCGTTACATTCGCCAACAATTTGCCTTGCCCCGAGATTCGCACGAGCGGATCTCTTTGGCCCTGAAATACCTAACCTCGGAGGAGCAGATCCTCCGTCGCGATGCGTACGATGAGTTCGCGATCGCACCTTACGACCACCTGCACCAAATCAAGGACGAACTCGACGCGGACGACTTGATCGCCCAGATCCGGGACGAGAAGACACCGATCGAGCGGCGGAAGTTGTACTACACCTTGTTGGGTGTATGTGGTGGTGGCGAGCATGTGGCGGTCGTCGAAGAGTTGCTCACCGGCGAGCGCCCACCTCAACAGGCCGAGTTGGACGCTCTGTCGGCCTGCTACATGACGTTACATGGAGAACCGGCGCTGGAACTGCTGGAGCGTCAGTTCCTGACCAGCGAGGATATCGAACAAGCGGCCCGCGCCTCGGCAGTTGTGCTGGCTCTACGTTTTCATGGAGAGCGCGACCAAGAGGTTTCTCGGCAAGCGATTATTGAAGTCATGCAGCGAATGGTAGCCCGACCCCAGTTGGCCAGGATGATCCTCGCCGACCTGGCACGTTGGCAGGCCTGGTCGGCCGCCGACGACGTGATTGGGCTCTACGATAAGGCGGTCGGCGAAGCCGAGTCGATCAAGGTTCCCGCCTTTCGATACTTGAGTGAGTGCCCACTGCCACAAGCGCAGGCCAAGGTGCAGGCGATTCTCGCGGAGAACCCGGCTGCCCGCGACTTTGCCCGGCCTTATTTCCCCGCCCAGACAACCCGCACGGCACATCGCAGCGAAGACTCGGCGGCGGCGGCGAACTCAACCACGTTTTCTGAGCCGGCCGCCCCTTCGGTCGACCCGGATCAGGCTCAACTGGAGGCGGGTGACGGTTCGGAGGACGAATTGGAAGCGGAAGGCGAAAGTAGCGTTATCACCGTGGCCTGGCTGGCCATTTTTCCCGTCGCCGCGGCCTGCCTGCTCGTGCTATTGTTTTGGAGACAAAAGCAAAGCGGCACCGACACCGATGACGATTCCGACGACGAGTTCCCCTCCGAGTGAGACAAGGGGCGGACGAGTAGAAACCAATTACGAAATTGAGAACCGAGGAAGAGCAAACGTGTTGAGTACGATACGAAGAATTTTTCTGGCGCTAGCGGTCGCGCTGCTGGCATTCCCTTCACCGCGCACGGTTGAGGCCTGTCCGTTCTGTCCCACGTTGAATACACAGACCCTGGCCCAACAGGTCGAGGGCGCCGATGCGGCGGTGCTGGCGGAACTGATCGATGTGCCTACGAAGTTCGACGACGAGTCGGAGGTGCCGACCTTCGACGAAGCCATCGAGGCCTCGAAGGCGATCTATCGAATCGATGAGATCTTCCACGGAGAAAGCGAACTGGGCGAAGAGCGAGAAATTCGCGCCCTCTATCTCAGCGAGAAAGAGCCGGGCGCCAAGTTTCTGATCCTGGCCCGCAAACAACCGGAACTCGAATGGCGAGCGCCAATCTGGTTGTCGGAACGAGCCGTGGAGTACTTGAAAGACGTGTTGAAGTTACCGACCGAAGAGGGCCGTGAACACGAGCGGTTGATCTTTTTTGAAGACTACCTGCAAGACGAAGAATCGCTGTTGCGGGCCAACGCCTTTGATGAATTTGCCCGGGCGGACTACGAGGTCGTTAAGAAGGTCAAGGACCATCTCGACCGACCCCGGCTGTTGAGATGGATCGCCGATCCGGAAGTAACCCGCACGCACCGACGACTCTATCTGACGCTGCTGGGAGTCTGTGGGCAAGCGGAAGACGTGAAGCTGCTGGAGCATATGCTCCGCAACAAGGAGGAGACCGACTGGTTATCGCTAGATGCCCTGGTAGCCTGTTACTTGACGTTGACCGGCGAGGAAGGGCTGCCGCTCATCGAGGAGTTGTTTCTGAAGAACGGAGACGAGGTCGACTACGGCACTGTTTTCGGCGTGACGATGGCGCTTCGCTTTCACGGAGAGCAAGGCGATCCGATTCCTCGAAAGCGGGTGATTGAGTCGATGCGTTATGTGCTGGAGCGCGATGACCTGGCCGATCTTGCCACCGCCGATCTGGCCCGCTGGGAGGATTGGGACAGCATCGACCGACTGGCCCAGTTGTTTCACGATGTCGGCAAAGATCTGTTCTTCATTCGACTGGCGGTGGTGAAGTACATGCGGGTCTGCCCACTTCCGAAAGCCAAGGAGTACCTGGCGGAGTTCGCCGAGGTCGATCCCAAGGTGGTCCGTCGCGCCACGATGACCTGGCCCGGTCTGTCGTCGGTCAATCCCCAGAAATCGGTTGCCGCGAACAAGACCCCCGCCGACGCAAAGGCTGCCGCCGATGAGCCCGCTAGCGCCGATCCGGAGCAGGCCGTTGCCGGCGCGTCGCCGGCCGAGAAGAGCGCCGCAGGAGAGGATCCCGCTGCGGGAGACGGTGGCATTGCGGAAGCTACCTCAGATGAGCCCGGACCGGCTGTCGAGGCGAAAGAAGGCGAGCGGGCAACGGTCGTCAAGGCGACTCCGGCGGCCGCAAAGGCTACGGCCGAGCCGAAGAGTATTCTGCCGGAGCGAATCATGATCTTGGGCTCGGTGGCGCTGGGCGTGCTGCTGCTGCTGATCGTCTTTCGACTCATCCTCCGCACCCGTGGCGAACCGATTACCTAGCTTTTGCGTAGAACCCGCTGCGGCTCTTTTCGAGAATAGCGATCTGGAAAAAGAACCGCTGCCGTGAAGCTGGGGCAAAGCCGTCAGGCCCGATGTAAGTAGATCTATGACTAGCGTGCAAGCCTTTGAGCAAACCGAACCTCTCATTGAGGAAGACTATCGCGCTTTGTCCGCCCTGGCGGTGACGAGCTTCGTCTTGGGTGGCCTGTCGGTGCTGGCCTTCCTGGGGCCGATCTTTGCCGTGATCTGCGTGCTGGGAATCATCTGCGGAATTTCGGCCACCATGAAGATCCGCTCTCGGCGGATGGAACTGACGGGCGAGGGGTTGGCAACGGCCGGAATCGCCCTCTCGACGTTCTGCCTGATCGGCAGCATGGGGCTGTTTACCTACGTGTTTCTGACCGAGGTGCCGGACGGTCATGCTCGCATGTACTATGCCGAATTACAGCCCACCAAGGGGGTGCGTGGAGAAAAGACACCTCCTCTTGCCGCTAGCATCGACGGCGAGAAGGTGTTCATCAAGGGATATGTCTATCCTGGCGAGAGGCAACGAGGAATCCAGACGTTTCTGCTGGTTCGCGACCAGGGAGACTGCTGTTTCGGAGGAGATCCGGTCGTCACCGAGCGAATTCAAGTCACCTTAGCCGACCCCGAGCGATTGACGTATACTAAACGGCTGGTCAAGGTGTGGGGGACATTTCGATTGGAAGAAATGGCCAGCGCAGCCGATGCTACTAAAGGGGGCGTCTACTATCACATCGATGAAGCCGGGTGGTCGCAATAATGTGGAATAAGATGCAAACAGGCTGGGCGTGGTTGGGGCTCGCGCTTTTGAGTGCCGCGTTGGTGGTCGGCTGCAATGCTTCCAACGGCAGCCAGGTTGCCGACTTGGAAATTACCAGCACCAGTCGTTCGCCTGCCGATACCGTCGATGAGACATTGGCTGCTCAAGATCCGCGACTCGCGGAAGACGGCGGACCGACCGTCGATATCACGTTCGACGATCTCAAGTTCCAACACAAATCGGGCGACCCCTACGATCCCGCTCTGCTCACGGAGCGAATTCTGGGCCTGGAAGGTCGCAACATTCGCGTTCGTGGCTATATCCTGCCCGCGTTTCAGTCCGATGGCATCCGCCAATTCGTGCTGGTGCGCGACAACCAGGAATGTTGTTTTGGCCCGGGCGCAGCGCTGTTCGATTGCATTCGAGTCCAATTGAAAGACGGTTACTCGATCAGCTACACGACGCAACCGATTTCGGTCGAAGGACGGCTGGCGATTGATCCACTCGAGCAGGACGAAATGACGTTGGCCGTGTTCTACATCACCGGGCAAGAAGTCGAGCAATAGACTGGGCCATCAATAAACTGGGCCACGCCTGTCCGCGATCCCAAGGCGTCATCAGGGGTATGGCACGATGGAAGGTCGCTCCGCGTCGCGCCACGCTCCTCCTCACAGCTGGCAACCGCCGCCCTCTCTCGACGACGTCACTTCTCCGCAGCAGCAAGTCTCGATTCGCTATAGCTACTACAACGCCGCGCTGTGGGGATTGGGCAACGGGCTAATCAGCTCCACATTGGTCATCTACCTGGCCAAGGAGTTGGGCGCCGAGACGGTTGTGTTGGGCGTGGCCTTCATTCTGGCCGTTCCTCAGTTCGTGGGGCTATTGCGGCTCGCGGCGCCGGCGATGATCGATCGGTTCGCCCGTCGGAAACAGTTCTGCATCGGCAGTTACATCAGCAGCGCGCTGGTGCTATTCACCTTGCCGCTGCTGGCCGCGCCGGGCTTCTTGTCGACTCCGGCGGTGTCATTGGTGGCGCTGGTGCTGATCTGGAGCCTGTACCATCTGTTGGAATACCTGGGCACGGTGGCGCTCTGGTCGTGGCTGGCCGATCTCGTGCCGCGCGAATTGCGAGGGGAATTCATTGGCATCCGCCAGCGATGGTTGCTCAGTGGCGGGATCACCGGCATGCTCTCCGCCGGAGGCTTTTCCTTTTGGTGGAAAGAGCGAGTCGTCGGAACCGAGGTGTCGTTGATAGGAAAGATTCCTGCCGAACCTTGGGTCGGCTACGCCCTGCTGGCGGCTCTGGGGGCGGCGATTCTTCTGCTGGCCGTCTGGCCGTTGGCGCGGATGGCGGAGGTCGAGGAGCGATCGCAGCCGCCGCAGCAACCTGGCTGGCAGGCGTTACTAGCGCCGTTGGCCGACTCTCGCTATTGGCGATTGCTGGCCTTTGGCTGCGCGTTGTCGTTCTTCAACGGACTGACGCAGTCGATCCAGTTCACCTACCCGGCAATGGTTCTGGGATTGAGCCTGTTGGCAATGTTGTCGCTGCGGAGCACCATGCGTCTTGGACAGGTGGCGATCAGTCCACAAATGGGACGCCTGGCCGATCGCTTCGGCAATCGACCGGTCATGATCGTCTGCCAACTCGTCGTGGCAACTGGGCCGGCGTTCTACTTATTGGCCACGCCCGGCGCGCCGTGGTGGGTAGCCGGCGCCTGGCTGGCCTGGATCGCCTACGCGGGGCTCAACGTCTGCCTGCCGAACCTGATGATCAAGTTGGCCACGCCCGAGCGACGGGCCGCTTACATCGCCACCTATTTTGCGATTACCGGTTTGGCCTACGGCCTGAGCACGATCGCTGGTGGCTGGATCGTCAAGTCGTATGCCGACTTGACCTGGCACCCTTTCGGCTCCGCCACGGTGTGGGACATCCACGACACGATGTTCCTCATCGGCTGGCTGGGACGCACGGCATCGGTGCTACTGCTGTTCTGGATCATCGAGCCGGGCGCGAAGTCGTGGAGGCGGCTGTTTGGTTCGAGGAGCGATGCGGAGAGTTAAGAAGTCGGGCGCCGTATACAATGAAGAAGTTGACCCGGAACTCTGAGACGACTTCATCGAGACCGTTTGCCAGTCCGAAAGAACCGTCAAGACAAGAAGGGGGGAGTGATGTTAAACAAGCTCTGGTGCACTCTGTTCGTGCTCGGGACGTGTGCCATATCTGGATGCGGATCAGCGGGCACGCTGTCCGAAAAAGATCCTGAGCCGTTGAATTGGCAGGATGCGGAGGCGGCCTTGGAGTCGTCTGACGTCAAGACTATTCAGGACTATTTCTTATCTCTGAGCAAGGTTGCCGAGCGTGATGTGCAAAAAAAATTCTTCGCTGATCCAAAGAGAGTAGATGACTTTGAAACACTGGATGAGCGCCTAAAGGATCTTTACATGCAAGCGGGAGATCCCGCGAAGACCTTGGATGAGGCGAAAGAGATCTTTTTTGATGAGATCAAGGGACGCCAGCCCAATGCAAAGACGAAACGCATAGCACGCATATATGTTCGTCGATTCCGCGAACCGACACGAGCGAAGCGGATCGCAACTTGGGATGTCGGTGTTTACGTGGATGTCTATACGGACAACGATGGCAATATCCTCGCTTGGCACGTACCACAAGGTACGGGCGCGGAATGACCTGCCCCGCGGGGTAATACCACGACCCATCCAATGGTGCGTTAGCCCCACTGGAGTCAAGTAAGAATCTGGAGCAATTGACTCACCTTGACGTTCTGAGGAAAAAGCCCCCTGTTGTGCAGCAGGGGGCTGCGCAGATCTACCGTGCTGGGCACCGGGTGCCCGTGGGTGGGCCAGGTCAACAAGATGATCGCTAACCCGAAGCGTCAACGACCAGACGCATTTGCGTTGCTCGAGCGGCGCACGACCATGTGTCACTTCACCCGATTACGCCACCCAGCCCGGCACCGGTGTGGCATGTATCTGCGGCTTGCCGCCGGTCTGTAGCTTGGCGATCCGCTCACGCACCGCGGTGACGGCGGCTTCGTCCGCATGATATTCAAGTGCCAGGTCGAACGTCTTTGACTCGCCGCCTGCCAATTCCACCACGCGGCCATGTTCGTCCTCGTGGCTGCGCGGATTGGGATAGTTGGTGCCCGGCTCCAGTCCGGTCACGTAGCCGTCGACAACCGACTGGGTGTTCTTCCACAGCGTGAAGCAGGGCAGCTGGCGGGTATTGAACCGCAGGCTCACCCCGGTCTGCGCGGCGCTATCTTCTAGCAGCGCCTCGGTGTTGCCCTCGGGATCGGCGTGCAGATCGAAAAAGTAAACCTGTTCGCTTGTGCCGGCGGTCGGCGCGGCGTAGGTGTCCCAGGCGGTCAGTCCGGCGGCGGCCCCTTCATCGCGGGGCGTCATTTCCGCGACCGGCAACACCACCTGGGCCCCTTCACCCAGGATGGGCGGGCCAAAGTTGCAGTGGTAGAGCAGCTGCGCGCCGGCCGGGTCGGCGGAGAGGTTCTCGACCTTGTCTTGAATATCAAAACCGATCCGCTCAGGCGAAATCGTGACGGTCGTGCTCAGTCGCAGTTTCTGAAAGATGAAGCGAGTTTCGTCGACCACGCCGGTAACGGAAATCGCGCCACTCTCGCCGTCGACGGTGACCTCGACGCGATGGGCCGGCTGGTTGGCAATCCGTCCGTGCAAGGGGTAAGCGAGTCGCCCCGCATCGTCGAACTCGGGCGCGCCGTTACTCTCCAGGCCACAACGCACAATCAGCTCGTCGAAGCCGTCGAGCCAACCGAGACCCGAAGGGTCGCGAAGTGGCACGTGGCTGGGATGAACCGGACCCCGCACCGGCGAATGCCAGCCGAGTTCGACTTCGCCATACCAGGCCTTCCAAACGCCCATGCCACGGGTTGGCATCAGCACAACTCGAAAGTCGCCGCTTTGCACAACCAGCACGTCGACCCCCTCCCGCAGTCCACCACGCAGCGTCCGCTGGCTGACGCGGAAGTCGGCCTGGCAGCCATCGATGTCGGCCGGGCCGATGTCGATGGCGGGCGAATAGGTGTCGTCGCTGGTGTCGAGCAGCGTCCAGGTTTTTGTGGCCATGATCTTGATTCGCCTTCGGGGTGTTGCTGAACAGGAACTTGGTGAAGGGGCTTTTCGGGGATAGAACTTAGGTCAACGGGCGGGCGGCGTGCCCCATCGTCACGCTCGTAAGCACTGTCGTCACGCTCGTAAGCATTGGCGGTACCGAACCGCCACTCTACAAAACTGAGCAGGCCAATTACCAGCGGAGAGGACTTTTTTGGCACCCCGCGGCTTGTCAACACGCGCCTCGATGACTTAAAAATGGGGTACTCAAGGCGTTGGCGCAGGGCTGCCCAACGAGCCGACATCATACGGATACTCTCCTGGCGGTGGAGATTCTTGGCCGCCAATCGCGCGGCTGACGCTGTTCGACTCGCGATCGCTTTGTCGGCGGTCGCCGGAAGCCAAGCCGGAAGCCAATTTAGAACGATACCAACCATCTCAACGCGGGAACTTGCAAAGGACTTGAAACAAGCAGATGAGCAAACGCAGCAGCATTGGAACGTGGGCTTTCTTGTTCAATCAAAAGGAACCGGTTCAGTTCGAGGACATCGTGCCGGGGCTCGCCAAGCTGGGCTTCGACGGACTGGAGCTGGGCGGATTCGATATTCATCCGAATCCCGATAACAAGCCGACCGCCGAGGATCGAGCGGCGGTCAAAGAGCTGATGGTCAGCAGCGGCCTCGGATGTAGCGGACTGGCGGCCGACCTGTGGAGCGAGAAACTGATCACGGCGGCCGACGACAGTTCCTACATGGCGACGTTCCGCAAGAATTTGCAATTCTGCAACGACCTGGGCATCGACGTGATTCGCGTCGACACGACCGAAGATCCCTGGACACTGGGCGACGTGGCCGGAGAGACGCGGCCCGAGGGCGTGACAACCCAGGTCGACTACGACACGGCGCTCAAGACGGTCGCCAGCACCTGGAAAAAGTGCGCACAAGAGGCGGCCGACGCCGGCATTCGGGTCGTGTGGGAATTCGAACCGGGTTTCGCCTTCAACAAGCCGAGCGATATTCAGCGGGTTTTGGACGCGGTCGATCACGATAATTTCACGACCATGTTCGATACTTGTCACGCCGACAATGTCGCGCAGCAAGGCGCGCGTCAGCCGGGCGAGAAGGAGATTCTACCCGGCGGCATTCGCGAGCTGGCCGAACGACTCAAGGGTCGCATCGGTCGCGTGCATCTGATCGACTCCGATGGCACGCTCAACGAACACATGACGAGCACCCACCCCCCCTTCGGCGAAGGAAATCTTGACTTCGACGACTTCATGCCGGCGATTGTCGAGGCGGGTTGTCCCGACGACTGGTGGA
>Ga0180437_10000888_pt1 | contig 53204 bp, 54 predicted proteins | sample SS_ome_4_FD_132410 | JGI IMG/M metagenome (GOLD analysis project Ga0180437, IMG submission 132410) | Hypersaline lake sediment archaeal communities from the Salton Sea, California, USA - SS_3_D_1 metaG | ecosystem: Environmental > Aquatic > Non-marine Saline and Alkaline > Hypersaline >...
ACGGCCGGGACGAACGGTAACGTCAACCCCTTCACACTTCCCGGCGGCTTCCGGATCAGCTGGACGGGCATGAAGGTGGTGAAGCACGACGGGTCCCAGCACCATCTCATCGGCATCCTGCCGACGGTGCCGGCGGAACGCACCATCCAGGGGGTGCGCGAGGGACGCGACGAGTTCCTGGAACGGGCTCTGGAGATCGTCAGGCAGCGGTAGGGACGGGCGAAGAAGCCGGGCGGTGGCCCGACCGCCGTGCGCTTGGTGCGCGGCAGAATCTCGGCGGACCCATACTCGAGGAGGGGAGAGTTTCCAATGAACGTGATCGGCTTGCTCGGCGGCATGAGCTGGGAGTCCACCGTCGAATACTACCGCGTCATCAATCAGGAGGTGCGCCGCCGGCTCGGACGTCAGCACTCCGCCAAGATACTCCTGTACAGCGTCGAGTTCGAGGAGATCGAACAGATGCAATACAGCGGCGATTGGGACAGGGCCGGCCAGCTGCTCGGCTCCGAGGCCAAGCGACTGGAGCGCGGCGGCGCCGACTTCATCCTCATGTGCACCAACACCATGCACAAAGTCGCCTCCGCCGTGCAGGACGCCGTCCGCATTCCGCTCATCCATATCGCCGACACCGTGGCGGAACGCGTCAAGGCACAAGGGCTCACCCGGATCGGGCTGCTGGGAACTCGGTTCACCATGGAGGAGGACTTCTACAAGGGCTGGCTCTCCACACACCACGGTCTCGAGGTCGTCGTGCCCAGCGCCGCCGACCGCGAGATCGTCGACCGCGTGATCTTCGCCGAGCTGTGCCAGGGCCAGATCCTCGACACGTCGCGCCGCGAGTACGTCCGGATCATCGAGTCGCTGGCAGGGCAGGGCGCCGAGGGCGTCATCCTCGGCTGCACCGAGATCGGCCTCCTCATCAAGCCCGAGCACTCGCCCCTCCCCGTATTCGATACCGCGCAGATCCATGCCGAGGCGGGTGTGGATCTGGCACTCGGCTCGTAGCGCTGAAGCGCGCCTGCGAGAGCCGCCGGCGCTGCGGTCCGACGGGTCGCCGGTGTCTCCATATTGACAATGTTATTGTCATAATGACAATTTATTTGGAGATCGTCGGAGGTCTGTCATGATCAATCTCGGGACGCTCGCCATCGGTGAGCTAGGCGGTGAAGGGCGCGCGCGGCCGCTACGGCAGCCAGAAGTGGGTTCGCCGGGTAGAGGCCGGGCGGCGGCGGCGGGTCCGGAGTTGGCCCGGCTGATCGAAGAGGCGTTAGCGGTGTCCAGATGCCTGCGTGCACTGCTCGATGAGCTGCACGGCGAGGAAGCGCCGTCCGGCGGACGACGTGAGCTGCTGAAGGAGCTGGCCAGGCTGGGGCCGCGCACGGTTCCGCAGCTGGCGCGCGATCGTGCGGTCACGCGGCAGCACATTCAGGCGCTGGTAAACCCGTTGCTCGAGGATGGCTACGTGGAGCGGCAGGACAATCCCGCCCACAGACGTTCGCCGCTAGTGAGCCTATCGAACCGGGGCCGGGAGTACGTGGCGGCGATGGTTCGCCGGGAGGGCGAGGCTCTATCGGCTCTGCAGATAGCTGCGGGTCGTACGCAGTCAAGGCGAGCGGCGGAGGTGTTGCGCTCGGTCCGGGAGGCGGTCGAGAGCCGCTGATTCAGCCTGGCGCGGCGTCGTAGACGCGGTGGAACTTGATGATCCTGCCGGGTGGGCTCTTCCTGAACTTCACGAACAGTCGCCGTCCGTCCTCCGACAGCGCGTACGTAGTAGTGAGTCTGACACGACTGTCCAATCTGCGCTCGACCTCGAGCGTGCCGTCCATCCACCGGGCCCTCGCGAACACGATGCCGAGCCCTTCGACGCGGCGTTCCACCCAGCGGCCGTCGAGGTGGAAGACGTATTGCCTGCCGTTGGCGAGTGTTATGGCGACGGTGGAGTCGTTCTGCTCGATCTTGAATGCACGCGCTGCCGCCAGGATGTTGCTCATAGCGTCAGTCAGCTGGCGATTACCGCCCAGCAGCCCGGGATCCGCGGGGTTGCGTCCACCGAAGGATTCCCACGGGTCATCGCTGGCCAGGTCGTCGAGCAGCCAGGTGCCGGCGAGGTCAGGGCGGTCGGGCTCGATTTCCGGGCGGCGGCCGTGTCCGCTGGAGCAGGAAGAGAGCGTGGCCGCGAGTGTCGCGGCCGTGAGGGTGAAGGGCAGGTGCAGCCATTCGGCGCTCATCGGCTCCGCCGCTGCAGCTAGCCCCGGGCGGCGTCGTAGACCCGCTCGAACCTGATGGAGCGACCCGGGCTACTCATGTGGAACTTCAGGATGAGCTTACGGCCCTCGTCTCTGAGCTCGTAGGTCGTCGTGATAGTGGGGGCGCCGCCCTCGACTTTACGCACGATCTGGAAGTTGTCGCCGCGCCAGCGGGCCCTCGTCGTGACGAGCCCGAGCCCTTCGACACGCCCCTCGATCAGACGGTTGTCCGGGAAGAACGTTACCTCCCTGCCATCTTGAAGCACGATGGTCACGGTGGAGTCGGTCTGCTCGATCCTGAAGACCCGCGCCGCCGCCAGGATGCCGCTGACTTGTTCGGCGACGCGCTGGCGGTTGCCACCGGGCAGCGAGGGATCGGCCATCTGGGTCGGATCTTGGAAGAACTCGCGCGGGTCGTCGCTCTCCAGATCGTTGAGCAACCAGGTACCGGTGAGATCCTGGCGAGCGAGCTCGACGCCCGGGCCGCCGCCGGCGCAGGCGAGGAGCGTTGCGGTCACGGTCAGAGCTGCCAGGGCGGGCAGCAGCGGGACGATCGTGATTCTCATGACTTCTCTTCTCAGCGTATCGGTGGTGGCGAATCACCGTGAACGCCTCGGCGCCCGGGCATCCGCTCCATCATTCGCCCGTGCCTCATCCGCATCTCGAGGCTATCGAAAGCGACCGCCTGCTGGGGCGTGAGGACCCCGCGGATTTCCTGGCGGATGGAGTCGGTGACGGCGCGGAGCCGCGGCAGCATCTCGTTCAGCACCGCGTCGGAGCGCGGTCTCCCGTTCTCCATGATGGTGGCGATCTGCTGCACTTGCTCCGGGGTCAAGTTCAACTGCCGAAACATAGCCGGGAGATTGGCCCCGGGGAACCGCCTCGTCACCTCCGGCGTCGGCTGGAAGGGAGGCGGTGCGCGCCGCGCGCGGACGCGCTCGGCGGCGAACCCGACGAGCACGCCTACCACGAAGGTGAGTACGAGGATCGCGATCCCCTGGGCGCGGATGCGGCCGAGCGATTCGACTCCGTTCTTCATCGTGGTTCCTCCAGCGCTACGAGCAGCTCGGATGGGCCGGGCAATTCATCGCTCCGCACCCACTGCGCGATCTGTTCCGGCACGCCAATCGCCTCAGCCACACCTGCCTCCGACTCGCTCTCCAGCGCCGGCTCCTCGACCAGCGCCAGGGTCGCTGCCGATACGATCCCCGCGATGGCTGCGGCCGCCAGCAGCGGGCGCCACCAGCCGGCGACCTGGCCGACCACGCCGACTCGGGCGCGACGGGCGGCCAACGCCGGTGCCGCTGCCGCCCTGATCCGGCCCACCGCCTCCTCGAAGCGGTCACCCTCGGCCGTTGGGTCGAGGGCCGAGAAATCGATCCGTTCGTCAGTCATTCGAGTACTCCTTGAGAAGCGTGCCGCCGAGCCGTCGGCGCAGCGCGCGACGCGCCGCCATCAAGTGCTGGCGGGACATCCCCTCGGAGATCGCCAGAGACTCGGCGATCTCCCGATGCTTCCAACCCTCCAGGTCGTGCAGCAACACCACCTCGCGCTGGAGCTCGCTCAGCTCCGCCAGCGCCGACTCGAGCGCTCCCCTCAGGTCCGCCCGCTCCGCGTCGCTACCCGGATTCTCGGGCGCTGCCGCCGTGACGGTCTCCAGCGGCCGCGCAGTCCGTAACCTCCTGTAACCGCTGTAGTTACGGGACCGGTTGCGGACGATCTGCAGCAGCCACCCCTTGAACCGCTCCGGCTCCCTCACCTCGTCCAGCCGCTCCACCGCTCGGACGAAGGAGTCCTGGGTCACATCTTCCGCGTCCATCGCGTTCCCGAGCACGGCGAGCGCCACGGCATACGCCGCCCGGTAGTGGCGGCGCACCAGCGCCTCGAACGCCGCCGCGTCGCCGCGGCGGGCTCGCCGTACGAGTATCGCATCGCTCAAATCGGGTCCCCTAGCCGCAGCCAAGCCTCAGGACGCCTGCATAGACAAGGACAAGCTAGTCCGGTTGGGTGTTAGCTGGAACCCAGTCGGGGGGCGCTTGCGCTGGCGCCCGTGGATCGCGAAGCTAAAGGGTCATGCTTTTCCCCACCCGGCCGCCGTCTGGTTCGACAGTCCGCTGGACCGTGAACACGGGGGCACCTCGGGTGTAGGAGACGGCGAGCGGGTAAATCTCCGCGCTCGCCAGCCCAGGGTAAGTGCACACCACATATGGGCCTGACCTCGCGGACGCCGTAGCGTTTCGGATGCGGCTCGGCCGGTCGTGATCGGAGCACTCGTGGAAAACTCGTTGGGCATTCTGCAACTCAGGGACAAGGGTGGCGGCTTCATCCGTTGCCAGGAGGCCAGCTACCTACCATCGAACTGCGACATCCACGTAGGCCGCAAGCTGATCCAGCAGTACGGGCTGCGGACGGGCGACGAGATCGCCGGCGTTGTGGGCAAGGCGCCCGGCAAGGGCAAGAGCCCGCCGCTCACGGAGATCACGGCGGTCAACGGTCGCCCCCCCGAAGACATGGAGGGGCGCCCCCAGTTCAGCCGTCTCGGCGCCGTGCACCCCGACGAGCAGATCATCCTCGACTGCGGTCGCCGCATCCTCGGAAACCCCGATCTCACCAATCGTGTGATCGACCTCCTATGTCCCTTTGGGAAGGGCCAGCGGGCGCTCATCGTGTCGCCCTCCAAAGCGGGCAAGACCACCGTGCTGCAGTCGGTGGCCGAGGGGATCGTCAAGAACCATCCCGCGGCCACGCTCTTCATCTTGCTGGTCGACGAGCGACCGGAGGAGGTCACGGAGATGGAGATGTGCGGCTTCGGTGAAGTCGTCTCGTCGAGCTTCGATTTCCCAGCCGACCGGCACGTGGCGGTGGCCGAGCTGACTCTGGAGCGGGCGCGGCGCCGCGTCGAACTGGCGGAAGACGTGGTCATCATCCTCGACTCGATCACGCGGCTCGCACGCGCCTACAACAACGTCGAGCGGGGCACCGGTCGCACGCTCAGCGGCGGTATCGACGCCTCGTCGATGGAAGGCCCGAAACGCTTCCTCGGTAGCGCCCGCAAGATCGATCCCGCGAAGGGCGGCGGCTCGCTCACCATCATCGCCACCGCCCTCGTCGACACCGGCTCGCGCATGGACGATGTGATCTTCGAGGAGTTCAAAGGCACCGGCAACAGCGAGTTGGTGCTGAGCCGCGAGCTGGCCGACCGGCGCGTCTTCCCGGCCATCGACCTGAACGCCAGCAGCACGCGACGCGAGGAGCTGCTGCTCGATCCGCAGACACTCACCGTCTCGCAGGCGATTCGCCGCCGGCTCGCTCAATCCTCACCGGTCGATGCGATGACCGAGCTGCTCCGTGTCATGAAAAAGACAGGGTCGAACGCGGAGCTCGTCAAGCAAGCCTCTGCCTTGGCCGGTTAGACGCACTCCAGGAACTGCCATCGCCGGCGAGAGAAGTCGCCCTCACACGCCGCTCACCGGTTGCGATCCCGGGACCCGGGCGCTGAAACAGTGGTTGCGCACGCCGCGTAGTGGTCCTACGGATTCACCCGCCTCAACCACGAAAAGGCTTACCTGAACTGTGCATCGTCGGACCTCCTGGATTGGAGGTGAAGGCGGCGCGTCAAAGGAGGCGCAAGCATGAAGCGACTGCTGGGCATCGCGGTCCTCCTCGCGTCGGCCTCGCCGTTGCTGGCGCAGGAGAGGACGCTGATTGGTGGAGGTTTTGACTCGGGCGGTTTCGGCGCGCCGGTCGTGAAGTTCAGCCAGATCGATGGCGAGTTCGCACTGTTCGTCGGCGCGCGCGGCGGCTGGATCATCGATCACACGTTCGTGCTCGGTGGCGGCGGCTACGGGCTCTCTAACGACATCGACAGGAACGACGACGGGGTGCGGGATTTCGAGTTCGGCTATGGTGGCCTGGAGCTCGAGTACATCAACAGCTCCGACGACCTCATCCACTTCACGGCCTATCTGCTGGTCGGTGGCGGGGGGTTGAGCGGCACGGCGGTGATCGAGGAGGCGGTCTTCGTGCTCGAGCCGGCCCTAAACGGCGAGCTCAACGTCACGGACTATTTCCGCTTCCACGCGGGCGCCGGTTTTCGTTGGGTGTCGGGAGTCGATTCACCGGGCTTGGACGGTTCGGACTTGAGCTCGTTCCACGCGCAGGTCACGTTGAAGTTCGGCACGTTCTAGCCGGGCCTGACTCCAGGCTCTGTCAACGGAAGCCTCCCCGAGGGTTGGGGAGGCCTTCGTTACGCCGGCTGCAGCCGAGGCTTGCCGGCCCCTACATCGCCGGCGCGCTGGTATTCCAGATGTCGGCGTGCAGCTTCCAGGTCCCGTCGGCCCCGCGCTTCCAGACGGCCAGGTACTTGCCCTGCTCGACGACGCTGCTCTCGCCTTCGCCGATCGGCATCGACCAGGTGCCGATCTCGTAGGCGAACTGACCGGCGCCATCGACGCTTACCGTATTCAAGTTCAGGGTGAAGCCGCCCTCGGCGAAGCTGGCAAGCCAGTACTCCCGCACGGCGTCCAACCCCTGCGCCATGGCGGCGCCCGGCGGCAGTATGGTCGCGTCGTCCGTGTAGAGCGCCAAGTACGAGGCGGCGTCGCCAGCTCGCAGCGCTTCCATGGCCTGAGCGTTGACGGCTTCGATGGCCTCCCGGAGCTGAGCCGGATCCAGGTCCATCGCCCTCTCCATCTGCTCCGCCGCCGTTTCCTGCTGAGATCGCTCCGAGCACGCGGTCACAGCCACGAGCAGGCCGGGAAGCAAAGCGCAGATTCGAGCCAAGGACCTCATGTCATACTCCTGGGCTGTGGATCCGGGTGATGGTGGTTTTGTGGCCCAAGGGTAGCCGGACGAAGGCAGTGGTGCAATGATTGGTGGTCAGACCGAGAAACTCACGCGACTTTCGGCCTGGAGAATCCGGAGAGTCCGCGGTGCTCTTGCACGACGTCGTTGAAGCCTCGTGCCTTGTCGCGCAGGCGAGCGCCCGCCTAGAAAAGGTGAGGGTGTTGGCGGACCTGCTGCGCCGGTTGGGACCTGAAGAAGTGCCGATCACCGTCGCGCTTCTCACGGGAGAGCCACGTCAGGGGCGCATCGGCATCGGGCCGGCGAAGATGCGGGCCGCGTTTCCAGATGCCGCCGCGGATGCGCCCTCCCTGACCATCCTCGCAGTTGACGCCGCGCTCGAGCGGATCGCCTCGGCTTCCGGGTCCGGGTCGGCGGGCGAGCGGGGGCGCCTGCTCCACGAGCTGTTGACGCGCTGCACCCGGGAGGAGCAGGAGTTCGTCGCTCGGCTGCTGCTGGGCGAGCTGCGTCAGGGCGCGCTCGAGGGTGTGATGGTGGAGGCGATCGCTAGAGCGGCAGATGTGCCCGCATCGCTCGTTCGTCGCGCCCTCATGTTCTCCGGCGCGCTCCCCGAGGTCGCCACCGCCGCGCTGTCCGAGGGGCGGGAAGGGCTGGCCGGGTTCTCGATCCAGCTCTTCCGGCCTGTGCAGCCGATGCTCGCCGGTAGCGCCGGGGAGGTAGGCGAGGCGCTCGAACGCTTCCAGACCGTCGAGCTGGAGTACAAGCTCGACGGCGCGCGCGTGCAGGTACATCGCGTGGGCGACGATGTTCGCGTGTACACGCGCCGCCTCAACGAGGTGACGGACGCCGTCCCGGAGCTGGTGGAGGCTGTTCGCGCGCTGCCCGTCCGCGAGATCATCCTCGACGGCGAGACACTCGCCTTTCGAGGCGATGGGATGCCGCACCCGTTTCAGGTGACGATGAGCCGCTTCGGCCGCAAGCTCGACGTCGAGCGCTTGCGACGAGAGCTACCCCTCAGTGCGTTCTACTTCGATCTCCTCTATCTCGATGGAGACGCATTCACCGATATCCCGTCGTGTGAGCGTGTGGAGGCGCTCTCGCGGGTCCTTCCGCCGCGGCTGCTGATCCCGCGCACGACGACCGGCGACGCGGAAGCGGCGCGGACCTTCTTGCAGAGCGCTCTGGCCGCGGGACACGAGGGCATCATGGCGAAGGCGCTCGATGCTCCGTACGAGGCCGGTCGCCGCGGCAGGAGCTGGCTCAAGCTGAAGCCCGCTCACACCCTCGATCTCGTGGTGCTCGCCGCCGAGTGGGGCTCGGGGCGTCGGCGTGGGTGGCTCAGCAACCTGCACCTGGGCGCCCGCGATCCGGGCGGCGGCGGCTTCGTGATGCTCGGCAAGACGTTCAAGGGGATGACCGACGAGATGCTGGAGTGGCAAACGCGCCGGCTCCAGGAGTTGGAGGTTGGCCGAGACGAGTGGACGGTCCACGTGCGGCCGGAGCTCGTGGTCGAGATCGCCTTTGACGGCATCCAGGCCAGCCCCAAGTATCCCGCTGGCCTGGCCCTGCGCTTCGCCAGGGTCAAACGCTACAGGCCCGACAAGCCTGCCGAGCAAGCTGACACCGTCGAGGCAGTACGGGCCATTCACGCAGGCCGGCCCGCACAGGCCTGAGGCCGACTGGCCGCTCTCAGCGCGCGCCCACGCTCTCTGCCGGCCGCGGGCGCAGGCCCCCTCGATCGCGCCTGAAACCTGCTGCCGCCTCGCGGGTATGTAGAAACTGGCCTTCCCATTCCCGTCAACGTACCAGACGGATGTTCAGCGAGTCATAACTGGAGGAGATGCGAGCGAATGCGGGCCGTCCCTGCCCGGCACGCGTCAATGTGGCTAGCTCGTGGGTTGAACAGCTGAGGAGGGAGCGATGAGACTTGTGCGGACCCTAACGGTGCTCGTCCTGGGCGCCGGGCTGATGGTGGGCTGTAACGACGACGGCATCAGCCCCGAGGACCTGACGCTCGCCGACCTGGTCGGTGGGTGGTCAGCGGATGAATTCGAGTTCACGAGCCAGTCGAATCCGGCGGAGTCGGTCGATTTCATCACGCTCGGCGGCGAGGTTACGCTCAGTGTGGCGGACAACGGCAGGTACACTATTGTCATGCTGCCGCCGCAGGACACGCCGGACGTGAGCAAAGGCTCGGTGGACGTCGACGGGGGCTTCTTGCTGGTGACCGACGATGAGACGCCCGGGGATACGGTGACATTCACGTTGATCCTGTCGGGCAACACCCTGACGATCGAGACCGGTGAGCTGGAGTTCGACTTCGGCGCCGGCGACGAGCCGGCCGACCTGCATGCGGTATTCAGCGTACCGGTCGGTACGACGGCGGTCGACCTGGAAGGTACCTGGGAGGCGACGGACTGGCGGTACATCAGCGAGCCGGCCGGGGCGGACACGATCGATGTTATCGCCGACGGTGGCAGCCTGACGATGACTGTGGCCGGCGATGCGACGTACAGCGCTGACGTGACGATCCCCGGCGAGCTGCCGATTACGGAGACCGGTGTGGTGATGATCGTCGACGACGTGATGTTGTTGATCGACGACATCGTGCCGGACGATCCGATGGTCTTCACGTTCGTACTGTCCGCCGGTACCATCAGCCTGGAAGGGGAAGGCCAGATCGACTTCGACGACCCACCGGACGGGATCGACGAGGACGCGACGATCGAGATCGTGCTGGTACTTCAGTAGAGCTGCTCGGAGCGCAGCATTGCTGGGCGACGGCCGCGGCGCGCGGCCGTCGCCCGTTTTGCTTCGCGGTTACCCGCTCGCGCCCCGATGGTCCTTGCGGCGCCGGCACAGCAGTTCCGCGAAACGCGAAGCGCAGCGAACCTGGGCTATCGGTGTAGGTCCCGAACCTGTCGTGGCGATGGCCTCGGTTGATATTCGCGCCCGCTCCGACTATCCTCGGTTCGGCGGCGAGCTCTCAGCCACAGTTGCGATGACTAGACTCCTCCCCACGGTATACTCGGGCAAGAACAACTCCACGTTCTTCGACGTCGGAGGGACGCTGATCACGGTCGGCTACGAGGTGATCGAGCGGAAGAGGTGGTTCCTGCTGCCCGCCCCCTCGCTCGCCCGCATCGAGATCAACGTCGGCGATGGCGCGTCCGTCATGTCGTACGAGTATCCGGTGCCGCGCACGCGCCGGGTCGGGCCGGAGATCGCGGATGTCGAGCGCGGCCTCTACAGCCTGCTGGACGAAGCCGTACGCGCGACGATGCAGGCCAAGGTGCTGGAAGATGCCGAGCGGGAAGTTAGGGCGCTGGAGATCGAGCACCTGTTCGAGGGCGGGAGCGTTGCGCACGAGTCGAGGGGCGACGCGGCGGCCACCCGTAGAGCCCGTGAGCGGAAGCTCCTCGACGAGCTAGTCGACCGCCTCATCACGGCGGTCCGCCACGTGACCAACGTGACGTCGCTGACCGCGGAAGGGCTCGAGTCGCACCAGAGCGACCGGGGCCGAGCACTGGAGAAAGTGGTCCAGTCGACGAGTCTCGCCTCCGTTCTGGAAGCGCAGGGCGTTCTCGCCGCGGTGGAGACGTTTCTGGACTACGAGCTCGAGTCGACGACGGATGTGAACACGCTGAGGGAGCGGACGCTGGGATACCTCGATCGGCTCCGCGCTACGAGCGGCGATGCGCTGCCGGCGATCAGCTACGAGCAGGCGCACATCATCGCCAATGAGTTCGTGCCCGCCTACGTGGTGATGAAACGGAGGTACGACGCGGCGGCCGCGGTACCGTCCGATGTCCTCGGTCACGCCTTCGGCAGCTTCTTCGGCGGCGGGATCACCGGATGGTTGACGCTCTCCGTCTTCGGTGAGCACGTGCTCCGAAACGTTGCCGGCGTGTACGTGGACATACCGGGCTGGTATATCGGTGCCGCCCTCGCCTTCGTCTGGCCTTACCTCAAGGCTGTAAAGGGCGCACTGACACGTGAGAGGAGGTTCGAGAAGAGACGTCAGAAGCTGCTGCAAAGACTCACCAAGAGGTTGGGACTCGTGTGGCCGGAAGGCGGCAGGCGTCTGCCCGGCTGACTCGAGCCGCTAGGGCATCACGGCACGCTGACGGATGTAAGCCAGCAGGTCCGGAGTCGAGCGGAACCACTCGCCGCGCAGATGGGCGTCAGAGAACGTCGTGTGCAGTTCGCGCTGCAAAGCGGCGGCGTTCCGCGCCGGGATGACCCCGAGCAGCTTCAGCTCCGACGGGTTTCCGAGCTGCAGCTTGCCGATGAGCTTCACCAGCCGACGCTTCTTGGCGACACCGACCTTGATCTCGCCGCCACCGGTGTCCTGAACGAAGTAGATGACTCTCACGATGCACCACCACCCTCGAAGACGATGACCAGAGGCGGCTCGCCGAGTTGCCGGTAGCCTGTTAGCTCCGACACATACTGCGCGTCACCATCGCTCTTATCAAGCGGCGGCCGGATCTCGGTCGAGGATCTCTCGAGCGCCGTTCCTTGCCAAGCCGCTCGCTCTGCTTGCCATCCTCGGCGTGGAGCCCGTCGTCGCGGTGGGCGTCCTCAACCGCATCCGAAAAGGCAGTCGGGGGATACGTGGCAGCTCGCTGTGGCTGGTGGGCCTGAGCGAGGCGTTGCAGGTCGGCGGCAACTGGGACGATCACAGGAAGCCCTGGCCGGGGTGGCACTAACGCAGGCGTTTTTACCTCGCTGTCTAGGTCCCCTAGCCTGCGCTCTTTCTTGCGCACCCACGAGGGCGGCCTTTACTTGGAAGTGTAGGCCGTAGCCTGTCCAGCTGCCCAGGAGGTCGTCATGCCCATCCAGGTCACCAGCACCGCCTTCGAGGACGGCGGGTTCATCCCGGTCCGCCACACCTGTCAGGGTGAAGACGTCTCGCCGCCGCTCGAGTGGGCGAACGTGCCGGCGGAGGCGAAGAGTCTGGCGCTCATCTGCGATGACCCGGACGCGCCCCGCGGCACCTGGGTCCACTGGGTCGTCTACGACATTCCGCCGGGGTTCACCGGGCTCAGCGAGGCGATCCCGCCGCACGAGGTCACGCCCGACGGAGCGAAGCAGGGGCTCAACGACTTCAACCGGCTGGGCTACGGCGGCCCGTGCCCGCCGCCCGGCGGCCCGCACCGCTACTTCTTCAAGCTGTACGCGCTGGACATCGAGCCGGGTCTGCCGGCGGGTGCGACGAAGGCCGACCTGCTGCGGGCGATCGAAGGTCACGTGCTGGCGGAGGGCCAGCTGGTCGGGAAGTACGAGCGGAGCTAGGTGCGGTCCCTCAGAACCGACAGGTAGGCGCCCCAGGGCCCGACCTGGTCGGTGTAGCCCTTCGCCATGACGCGTGCGATCTGGGCGATGTGATCCAGGTCGTGCACCGCCCAGGTAGCCAGCAACTGCCGCAGCGTCACCCGGCCGAGCTCGGGGTGGGTGCCCGATAAGTCCATCTGCTCAGGCTGCAGATTCATAGCCTCTAGAGTCCGCAGGTTCTCATCGCGCAGCGCCTCGAACGTGTCGAGCAGCTCGGCCAGCGTCTTGCCGCGGCTGTCCTGGAATTGGGCGAAGCGGTCGAAGGGCGTGAAGGTCCGCGATTCGCCACGCTCGAGCATGATTCGCAGGCGTGGGATCCAGTCGGTCCGCTCGCCGTGGATGAGGTGCCCGAGTACATCGAACGGATTCCAGGTGTTGGGCCCTTCATCGCAGCGGATCCACGGATCGGAAAGGTTGGCGAGCAAAGCGCGCAGCGCGCCGGGCGTCGACCTGAGTATCTCCACCGTTCGGTCGAGCTGGAAATCCATCTTGGACGGCATCTAGGTATCCTCCGTCGGGCGGACCTTTCTGGTTAGATATCATCTATTTCTACGGCCCTGGCAGGTCTCGGGTGTCAGTACCGGGAACTCACCGGGCGGCCACTTCGTTCTTGAAAGTAAGCAGGAAACTAACCGAACGGGCTGCAACCCTGGGGCGGCTTGCGGCGTCAAATAGGATGAGAGGGCGCTGAAACCGGGCGACCCGAGATGACGTAAGGTGAAGGAGAGGAAACGCGAACAAAGGAGTCAAAATAGATTTCCTTCCTGTCCAGGTGGCACTGGACAGTTGTCCCACTAGAAACCCTACCACTAATTCCGCAATGTTATGGGGCCGGTCGAACCGGCCCCATTTCGTTATCGGTGCGCGCCGATTGACTACGGCCGACGCTTCAAGCGGTCGAGCTGGCGCCGCTCCTTCTTGCTGGGCCTGCCGCCCTCGCGGAACGAGTATTGGGGTGCCGCCTTGCGCTGTTCCTTGAGGCGCTCCCGCGCCTCGATGCTCTCCTGCGTCTCCTCGTAGAGGGTCGCCGCCTCACTGGCCGGCCCGCGCCGCTCCGAGAGCCGCTGGACGACGAGCTGATACTCGTGGGGCCCCTTACGCACGCGGACCCGGTCGCCGACGTGCAGGTGGGAGGCGCGCTTGGCGCGCCGGCCGTTCACCTGGACCTTGCCGCCGCTCACGGCCTTGGCGGCGAGCGAGCGCGTCTTGAAGAAGCGAGCGGCCCAGAGCCACTTGTCCAGCCGTACCGCGTCTGCAGCCATGTCTCCTCCGCACCCCCATCGTCGCACGCTGCTGCCCTCTTCGCAACGTCGCCCTGGGGGGGCGGGGCTTCCCCCCAGCCCGTAACCGTGCATCTTTGCGGTTTCTCGACAGTCGGGCGCTGGCCTGGGCGGCCGGGGCAGGTGAGTGGAAGCTGCCGAACCTTGAAACCAGGGGCGGCGCCCGGCGTTAGTGGGTCGAGATCCTACAACCCGGTGAGGCTGAATTGAAACTCTCGGACACCGCGATTCGGCGGCCGGTACTGGCCGCTATGATGAGCCTGGCACTGGTCCTGTTCGGCGGGATCGGCTACTTCCGCCTGCCGGTGCGCGAGTTCCCCGACGTCGATGCGCCGATCGTCTCGGTCAGGACGGTCCTGCGCGGTGCCAACCCGCGGGTGATGGAATCGACGGTCACCGACATCTTGGAAGAGGAGCTGAGCACGATACCCGGGCTCAGGACGCTCACCAGCTCGAGCGCCGAGCAGGTCAGCAACATTACCCTCGAGTTCACCCTGGACCGGGACATCGAGGCGTCCGCCCAGGACGTGCGCGACAAGGTGTCGCGGGTGCGCGGCCGGTTGCCTCAGGAAATCGAGGAGCCGGTGGTCACCAAGCAGGATGCCGACGCCCAGCCGTTCTTCTGGCTGGCGCTCAGCGGCGATAACTACGACCTCCTGCAGCTCTCCGATATCGGCGACCGGATCGTCAAGGCGCGGCTGCAGACGCTGCCCGGCGTCGGCCGCGCCCAGGTGTTCGGCGAGCGGCGCTACTCGATGCGGATCTGGCTCGACCCGGCGGAACTATCGGCCCGCGGCCTCACCGTGCAGGACATCGAGTCGGCGATCCGCAGCCGTAACGTCGAGATCCCGGCCGGTCGGATCGAGTCGGAGAGACGCGAGTTCACGGTCCGCTCGCTCGGCGAGCTAAAGACACCCGACGAGTTCGCCAACCTGACGGTGGCGAACCAGGGCGGCCAATTGGTGAAGCTGCGCGACCTGGCGCGTGTCGAGCTGGGGCCCGAGGACGAGCGTAGCGCGCTGCGCTTCAACGGCACATCGGCGGTGGCGGTCGGCGTCGTCCGCCAATCGAAAGCGAATCTGATCGAGGTGTCGGACGCGATCCGTGGCGAGCTACCGGCGATCAATGCGGCGCTGCCCCCCGGCGTGAGTCTGGAGATCGGCTTCGACAGTTCGATCTTCATCCGGCGCTCGATCCAGGAGGCCCAGGAAGCGCTGCTGCTCGCCGCCGCCCTAGTCGTGCTGATCATATTCTTCGCGCTGCGCAACCTGAAGGCGACGATCATCCCGGCGCTGGCGATCCCCACATCGATCGTGACCGCGTTCGGCCTGATGTATTTCCTCAGCTTCACGATCAACACGCTGACCCTGCTGGCGCTCATCCTGGCGATCGGGATCGTCGTCGATGACGCGATCATCGTGATGGAGAACGCCTACCGGCATCAGGAGGAGCTGGGTGAAGATCCCGAGACGGCGGCGATCAAGGGGACACGCGAGATCGCCTTCGCCGTGATCGCCACCACCGTCGCTCTGGTGGCCGTGTTCTCGCCGCTCGCCTTCCTCAGGGGCACGACCGGCCGGCTGTTCAACGAGTTCGGCATCGCCATGGCCGGCGCGGTCGTGATCTCCAGCTTCGTAGCCCTGACGCTCACCGCCATGGTATCGGCCAAGATCCTGCGCGTGCCGAAGAGCCACGGCCGAGTCTTCATGGCGTTCGAGAAGGGGTTCATCGGGATCTCGAGTGGCTATGGCCGAACCCTCTCGTGGGCGATGAGGCACCGCTGGTGGATTCTCGGTGGCGCCGTCGGTGCGGTGCTGTTGGCGATTGTCGTCTTCCGCGCGCTGGAGCGCGAGTTCGTGCCGCCCGAGGACCGCGGTGTCATCGTCGTTCTGACGATCGGACCGGAGGGCGCGACGCTGGCGTATACCGATTCCTACCAGCGCCGCGTCGAGGAAGTGCTGGCGCGGACCGACGGCATCGAGTCCTACTTCAGCATCATCGGCTTCGGTGGACGTGTCAGTAACGGTATCATGTTCGTGCGGCTGACCGACTGGTCGGAGCGGGATCGCTCGGTCCAGGAGATCATCGGCGAGATCCAGCCTCAGTTCTTCGCCATACCGGGGATCCTCGCCTTCGCCAACAACCCGCCGGCCTTCGGCTTCGGCAGCCCGGTCCAATACGTGGTTCGCCACCCCGACTTCGATTCGTTGGCCGTGGGCATGGACAGATTCGTGACGCGAGCTCGCCGTATCAACGGGCTGATCAACATCGACACCAACCTCCGGGTCAACAAGCCGGAGTTGACGGTGAGCTACGACCGTGACCGGGCCGAGGACCTCGGCGTGCAGATCCGTGATGTCTCGGCCACGTTGCAGACACTGCTGGGTGGTCGGCGCGTCAGCACGTTCACTCGCGCCAACAAGCTGTACGACGTGATCGTTCAGCTCGAGCCCCAGGACCGCGCTACGCCCGGCCAGATGGCGGGACTCTACGTACGCGGGCGTGACGGTGCGCTGATCAAGCTCGACGCGGTGACCCGGGTCGATGAAGGTGTCGGGCCGCGCCAGCTGAACCACTTCAACCGCGTCCGTTCGTTTACCCTGACGGGTAACCTGGCGCCTGGGTTCGCGCTGGGCGCGGCGCTCGATTCGCTGGCGCTGGCGGCGGCGGAGGTTCTTCCGCCGGGCAGTAGCGTCGCGCTGGCCGGCGAGTCGCGCGAGCTGGAAGAGAGCGGCAACGCGCTGTATTTCGCCTTCGTGCTGGCTCTGGTCGTCGTCTACATGGTGCTGGCAGCGCAGTTCGAGTCGCTGATCCACCCGTTCACCGTGCTGCTGTCCGTGCCCCTGGCTGTGACGGGTGCGCTCCTCACACTGCTGCTGGCCGGCTCGACGCTCAACCTGTACAGCCAGATCGGGATGGTGCTACTGATCGGACTGGTGAGCAAGAACTCGATTCTGTTGGTGGAATACGCCAACCAGCTCAAGGCCAAGGGCCTGAGTACGATCGAGGCGATGCTCGAGTCGGGCCGCATCCGTCTGCGCCCCATCCTGATGACGGCGACGGCGACCGTCTTCGGTGCCATGCCGATCGCGCTCGGTCTGGGCGCCGGGTCCGCCAGCCGCCGACCGCTGGGCTACGCCATCCTGGGGGGACTGATCTTCTCTACGGTTCTGACCCTGTACCTCGTGCCCGTCGTGTACGTGCTGCTTGACGGGCTCAAGCAGCGCGTCGCGCGGCGCGCCACCACGCTAGAGACGGTTGAGGCAAGATGATTCTGGCGCTGATCGCGTTACTTCAGGTTCCCGCTGCGAGTCCGGCACCGCAGGTCGGGCTGATAGCAGAGGCTCAGTCGGTTGCCGTGACCGATACGCTGCCGCAGGTCACGCTCGAGGAGGCGTTGCGCGCTGCGGCGCAACTCGACCCGAACTATGTCGCCGCGCTCGGCCAGATCGGCAACGCGCGTTGGGTGCGACGCTCGGCTTACGCGGTCTTCGTTCTGCCCTCCGTGTCTATTTCGACATCTTTGACGAAGGCGTCGGAGCCGTTCTTCAATCTCGGCACGGGCGGTCTGGCGGACCAGATCGTCGATGCGCGGGTCAATGTCAGCTACAACCTGTTCCGCGGCGGCGCGAAGCTGTTCGAGCTGCAGAGGGCGCGCGCCGAGATGGCGAGCGCCGAGGCGAGCGAGGTGCAGGCGCGCTTCAACACCGCACTGCTCACGGAGGCGGACTTCAACAACGTGATCGCCGAGCGCGAGATGGTGCGTGTCGCCGGCGAGCGTGTGCGCCGGGCCGGTGAACAGCTGGCCGTGGCCCGGGCACGGGTCGTCTCCGGCGCCGCGGTACAGACCGACTCGCTGCAGCTGCTGCTCGAGCTTACCCGTGCCCGGGTCGATCTGCTGCGCCAGCAGGCGAGCCTGCGGGTCGCGCAGGTCCAGCTGGGCCGGCGCGTCGGGGTAGCGGGACCGGTGAGCGCGGTCTCGCGCGATACGCTGCCGGCGGCGGCGCTGCCGCTGAGCGAGGACAGCGCGGTCGCGGAGGCGCTGGCGCAGGGCCCGGAATACCGTGTCGCCGTGGCGCGGGAGCGGGCGGCGAAGGCTGCGGCAAAGGCCGCTTACGGTGTCTTCCTGCCGCAAGTCGACCTGTTCGTCTCCTGGCAGGCGTTCGATGAGGGGTTCTTCCCCGATGCCACATCGCGAACGGCGTGGGGTTTCCAGGTGAGCCTACCGATCTGGAACAACGGCCAGCGCGAGATCGCGCTGTCGCGGGCGCGGGCGACCAGCGACGTCGCACAGGCGGTGCGCCGCGATGTCGAGCTTGCCGTACGGCGCGATGCCATCGAGGCGTATCAAGCGTACGTCACGGCGCGGGCCAGCGTCGAGCTGGCCAGGCAGGCGGTAATCGTGGCCCAAGAGAATCTGGAAGTGCAGGAAACGCGTTACCGTGCCGGTGCCACGACGATCTTGGACCTGGTGACGGCGCAGGTCTCGTTGTCGGAGGCCGAGGCCGGGCTGGTGCAGGCGCGCTATTCGACTCGCCTGGCGCTGGCTGGACTGGAAGCGATCTTGGGGCGAAGGCTGTTCCCGAACAGAGGATACTGACGGTGAGATCGATACTCGTTTGTACAATCGCGGCGGCCGCGCTGGCCGCCTGCTCGAGTGCGGAGTCGAACAGCGGTGGCGGGCCCAGAGCAGGCGGCGGCCAAGCGATGGCCCTGCCGGTCGAGGTCGCGGCGGCGAGCCGCGACACGGTGGTGGACGCGATCGTCGCTACCGGACAGATCGAGGCGGTCCAGTCCATCGAGTTGCGGCCGGAGGTCGATGGGCGGCTGGTGGAGATCTATATGCGCGAGGGGACCGAGGTGACGCGCGGGACTCCGCTGTTCAAGATTGACGATGCGGAGTTGCGGGCCCAGGTCGCTCGCCTGGAGGCCGAGCGTGACCGGGCCGTCCAGGCTCTGGAGCGTACGCGTCGACTGATCGACCAGAATGCCTCGTCGGAGGCCGACCTCGAGGCGGCCGAGGCGAACGCCAGAAGCACGCAGGCGCAGCTCGATTTGCAGCAGGTGCGGCTCGACAGGACGGTCGTCCGCGCGCCGTTCTCGGGGCTGGTCGGCGCCCGCTTCGTGAGTCTCGGCGACTACGTGACTTCGTCTACGCGACTGGTCAGCCTGCAGACCGTCGATCCGCAGCGCGCGGCGTTCCAGATACCGGAGCGCTACGCCCAGCGTCTGGAACTAGGTCAGGAGGTAACCTTCCGCGTGGCGGCGTTGCCTGATACCGGTTTCACCGGGGTCGTCGACTTCGTCGATCCTGTCGTCGCGCTCCCCGCCCGCACGATCACCGTCAAGGCAGAGGTCTCCAACCCCAACCGCGACCTGAGGCCCGGGATGTTCATCGAGGTGAGGCTGGCCACCGACGTTCGACCGGACGCCGTCGTCGTGCCCGAGGACGCGATCCTGCCGCTCTCAGGCGCCGACTTCGTCTGGGTCGTCTCGGAGGGCACGGCCTCGCGCCGCCAGGTCGGGCTGGGCGTCAGGATCCCGGGGTTCGTCGAGGTCCTCAGCGGGGTCAATGCCGGAGAGCAGGTCGTCGTCGGTGGACTGGAACGACTGTCCGAGGGCGTCCCCGTGATGGCCACCCTCGTCGAGCGCTAGGCGCCGCGATGGAGTGTGGCGGCTGACCCGGTGCCTTGAGTGGGATTCCACCGAGCCGGAGTGGAGGGATGTACCTACCTGCTGCCCATGCAGGCGCCGCCACACGTAACATCCGCTCGAGCGCGGTGCAGAGCGGGGACAGTGCAGGGGACTTGCACTGCCCCCTCTCCAGCGCGGCTGCCAGGCGGGGGCCTCTCACCGAACCGGCCCGTCTTCCTCGTCGTGTCGGCGTAACGCAAGGTGCGCGTCAATGCTTCGGACCGGGCGCCGGATGCGCTCAGGCGCGTACGCCTTACGTTACCTATTTCGCAGCCGGCCGTGTACAGTATTCCGTTGAATTGGAAGTCGGGCGTGACGACCAGTCCCGTGCCTGCGACGAATCGGCGCGATTCTGATCCTCCCGACGAGCGCTGCTCTCTTCCCGGCCACCGGCGGTCAGCGTGCCGCCGCGTAACGACGCGCGACCTCTTCCCAATTGATCGTGTTCCACCAGGCCTCGACGTATTCGGGACGACGGTTCTGGTACTTCAAGTAGTAGGCGTGCTCCCATACGTCGACACCGAGGATCGGCGTGCGGCCTTCAAGCAAGGGGCTGTCCTGGTTCGGCGTGCTCTCGACCAGCAGCTTGCCGCTCCCATCGACCGACAGCCAGCCCCAGCCGCTGCCGAACCGGCCGACCGCCGCGTCGCTCAACTGTCCCTTGAACGTGGCGAAGTCACTGAACGCCTCCTCGATTGCCTTCTCCAGGTCGCCGCTCGCCTCGCCGCCGCCGCCCGGACTCATGATTGACCAGAACAACGTGTGGTTCGCATGACCGCCACCGTTGTTACGCACCGCCGTCCGGATCTCCTCTGGCAACTCGCTCAGCTGGGCGAGCAGCTTCTCCACCGGCCAGTCGGCAAGCTGCGGGTGCTTCTCGAGCGCCGCGTTCAGCTTGCTCACGTAGCCGGCATGGTGCTTCCCGTGATGGATCCGCATAGTAGTCTCGTCGATGTGCGGCTCCAGGGCAGTGAAATCGTAGGGGAGTTGGGGGAGTTGATGGGGCATAACCGTCCTCCTCGGGCAAGTGAAACATTTGTAGTCGCGGTGGCCTGACGCCGGAATAAAGCAATGGTCAGGGGGTTGCGCAATAGTATTGATAATCAATCTCATCCGGCGGCCGCCACAACCGCCCTATCTCGACTTGACTGCGAGCGCCGGCGGTCACCAACCTCGCCGGCCGGTGGCTGGCGGCTCGGCGCGGGGCGCGCCGGGTGAGCTTCCGAGGTTCGGCAGGAGGAGCTACTGTATGAGCGTAGGGTCGTGCAAGGTATCGACGATCGTGGGCATCCTCGTTCTGTTGTCGTCCGGCTGCGGCGCAGGCGGCGGGGAGCCGGGCGAGGGGGACGCGTTGTCAGCGGGCGCGACGGTGGTCAGTGAACCGGAAGAGGGCACGATGTTTGTTGGGCTGCGAACAGTGGTATACGAGGTCGACGACCTGGGCAAGGCGAAGGAGTGGTACAGCCAGGTCCTAGGCTTCGGGCCGTACTTCGATGAGCCGTTCTATGTGGGGTTCAATGTGGGCGGCTTCGAGCTCGGGCTGCACCCGGTGGAGGAGGGTGTTCCGCTGGGTGCCGGGGGTACCCTGGCTTACTGGGGCGTCGAGGACATCAAGGCCGTGCTGGCCCGGTTGGAGGAGCTGGGCGCTCCGGTGCACGGTGAGATCCAGGATGTGGGCGAGGGCATTCTGGTGGCATCGGTGATCGATCCGTTCGGCAACCTGCTGGGAATCATCGAGAACCCGTACTTCGGGAAGTAGGGAAGTCACAGTCCCCACTCCCAGTAGCTGGGTCCGATCCGGAGGTTGCGGAGCCAGTCGACGGGCCAGGAGTAGCGGAGGAGGACGGCGAGCCAGCCGTGGGATAGTGCGAGCGTAATCAGGTTGGGCTGGCGCTCGAACAGCCTGCACCACACGTAGCCGCCGACCAGGGTCACCAGGGCCAACGGCCAGTTAGGCCAGTGAGCCGAGGCGAACAGAGCCGCGGTGACGGCGGCGGCGCGGCCGGGCCGGGCGATGCTCTCGCGCATTCGGCGGTAGGCGAACGACTGCATGGCATACTGCTGGACCAGTCCCCAGAACGGATAGAGCAGGAAGGATTTGAGCATCGGGCTGCCGAGGTGCAAGCCACCCGTGCGCATCCCGACCGCCAGGATCGCGACGGCTCCGATCAGCGTCGCAATGCCGACATCGCGTGCCGAACGGGCGAGGTTGTCGAGGCGCAGGCCGAGATCGCGCAGCCGGTCGCGGTGCAGGAAGTGGGAGGCGAGCGGGATCGATGCGGTCACCACGAGAAACGGGATTCGCAGCCAGTCGTTGCGGGTGGGCTGTAGGACCCAGATGTAGAACAGCACCAGGGCGACGAAGAGCAGGGGCGCGAGAGCGGGCCGGTCGGTCAATCTCTCGCGCAACGCGGCGGAGCTGCGCTTGATCTGGCTTCCCTCCATCGAAGCTCCTCGGCTGCTGCACGGCCCCATCAGATCTGCTGCGCTACCGGCGTCGGGATCCCCGGCTCGCGAGGCTGCCGGCACGGCGGATGCTGCGGGGACGGCACGATTTACAGCAAGGCAGCGGGCGGCGCAAGCGCAACGGGGCGGCGGCCGGAAATTTGCGGTCCGCGGGGTGGCAAGCTATAAGTGTCTTGCGCAGAAAAACGCGGATTCCCTGTAGGGAGAGGAGGTTCCCGGCCATGCAGCGACGCGAGGCTGGCAAGGTAGGTGTAGGCCAGCAGCCATTCCCAGTCCAGGCAGCGCCTCGCCCGCTGCGTTTCCGTGCGGAGACGGAGCCAGGGGGGGACCCGATGCGTCGCCGCTGGCAGGCCATCTTCTCTTACGGTGAGGGCTGGTCGCGCTTCAATTTCGTGATCAACCTGAACCGCAATACCCTGACCTTCCACCGCTCGCTCGACGTCGACTACACTGCGATGCTGCGGGCTCTGGCCGGCAAGCCGCAGGGCTCGCTGACGCCGCTGCCGCCGCCGACGACCAGATTGGAATCCCTCACCTTCGACACCGAGATCGTCGGTCTGAAGATGTCGCGGGTGGACGCAGGCGCGTTCAGGGCGGGTCCGGCAGGCGATTGGCTGGTCGTGCAGGCCTTCGTGCCGCGCGGGTCCGACTCGTTCCTGCTGGGCGTGAACGACCGGCTGAACGCCGCCGAGATAGTGATCACGCGGCCCGAGGCGGTCAGCTCGGTGGTCCACGCGCTCACCCAGGTGTTCGGCTAGTCAACACATCGATGCCCGGGTCTGGCGGCGGCGCCGCCGGCGCTTATAATTACTGGCCCGCCAAACACTGACGTTCGCAATCGGCTCCCGCCATCCAATTCGGCAGGTCCGGCAGGAGGGGACGCGCCTATGATACAGCCGGAGGTCCAGGAGGTCGCCGGGGTCTTCAGGGGCGAACTGCGCTGGATGTTCGGCCCGTATCCGGCGCTGATCCCCGACAGCGGCTGGCCGTCGGTGGGGATCCTCGACGCGCTATGCCGCGGCATGAGGGGTCGCAGCGTCCTGACCGAGAGCGAGAAGATCTTCATCTCGGGCGCGGCGGCCCACCTGGGCGAGCTCGTCCACACCTGCTGGACGGCATTCACGCCTGAGGTGCGGGTACGGCACGAGGACGGTATCGTTTGCTCCGCGGTCGCACCTGACGGCTCGTCGTACCGTCTGCCGCTGGAGAACGCGATCCTCGCAGCACTGCGCGATCCCAAGCTCCCCCAACAGCTGCCGCCCAACCTGCCGTTCCGCCCGGCGAGCGAGCGGCACGTGCTCGAGCTGTTCGGGCTCGCCGCCTGCCTGGGCATCAGTGCCTTCGGTGAAGGGCCGTGGGCCGACCTGCAGACGAACGGCATCGGGAACCGTGTCGACGTCGTGGTGCCGCTGTTGGCCGAACAGTGTGCTGCACACTACGCGACCTTGCACCCGGAAGAGCACCTGGGCCAGAAATCGGATCTGTACCTGAAGCTGATCTGGCCGCTCACCTTGTGTGACGGTGAACGCGCCTACGAGGAGGCTGGTGCCAACCTGCTCGCCTATCTGGACGGCGCTTTGGCGGTGATACGCGGCGCGCTGCCACTGCTCAGGAACCTGGCGAGCTTCCCGAGCGGCACGGTGAGGGGTGCGGCACTCACTTGTCTCGCGCTCGACGAGGGGGTGCCCGTGTCGGGCGAGCTGCTGGAGATCGCGGCGGACCACTTCCAGGGTAGGGCGTCGGCGTTCCGGGAGGCCGCCATAGCGCTGGCGGCGGAGCGCGGCCGCAACATCGACTGGCTGCATGGCGGCGCCAATCCGGAGGCACGGTTCCGTTACGAGCGGCAGCTGTCGCTACTGCCGCTGGTCCGGCTGCCGTTCGAGATGTGCGTCGAGCCCGCCCACGGCGAGCTGGCGGCCGCCCTGGTGGCGATGGAGGCGGCCGAGGCGACCGGGATCCTCGAGCGGCTGCTGGCGAAGAGTGCTCGTCACCCGAAGCTGCTGTTCCAGCAGGCGATCCTGAAACGGTGGTTGAGTGACCTGGAGGAGGCGGAGTCGTTACTCGAGGAGATCGTGCGCGATCACCCCGAGGGGCTGGATGCCGACTTCTATTTGGAGGCCGGAGTGAGCGCCCTGGCTCTGGGCCATCTGGACGACGCCATCACTCGCCTGGAACGGGCGTTGGTGCTCGGCGAGAAGCGCTTCCAGGTCGCGTCGATTCTTGGGCATGCCTACGCTCAGGCCGGCCGCCGCGAGGAAGCCGTCGCCGCCTTCGGCGAGGCGATCTCCAAGGGCCATCTCCCCTCCGACGTCCTCGTCAGCCGCGCCGATGTCCAGCGTGAGATGGGTCGGCAGGAGGGGTACTCGCGGGACCTGGCGGCGGCGGCGGCGGTCTACCCGTTCAACCCGCGCGTGGTCGAGCGCGTGATGGCCGGCTACGTCGAGGCCTGAGGCTTTGCTCAGTGGTCGGTAGTCGGTGGTCGGTAGTCGGTAGAGTCGCGGTCGCACCACGGAGCCACCGACTATCTCCCCAAATGCCGAACCACACCTCGGTGGAGAGATCAGATCGCGCGGCCTGCTTCGATCGCGTCGCGGAGTAAGAGCATCCCCCCGTAGAGGGCGGTACCGATAATGCAGCCGGCGGCTCCGGTGCGTCGGATAGTCACGACGTCATCGACCGTCGCCACACCGCCGCCGATGATCACCAGAAACCCCTCGGAGATCATCCGCCGAGCGAGGTCTAGGCTGGGGCCGATGAGCGTGCCGTCACGCATCACATCGGTACAGACGATCCAGCGCAGGCCGATCGTGTCGAGGTTGGTGAGTACCGCTTCCAACCGCGGCGTCGCCTCGGCGCCCCGGCCCTGAACGACCAGGCGTTCGTCTCGCAGGTCCAGCGCGGCCGCCACCCGGTCGGGCCCGAAGTGCTCCAGAAGCTTGTAGAGCAGTCGCGGCTCTTCTACGGCCGCGGTACCAAGGACGATGCGGTCGACCCCGGCATCGAGTAGCCGATTGGCGACCGAGAAAGTCCGTATGCCCCCGCCGACCTGAATCCACGCCTGCACCCGCTCGCGGATGCGGTAGATCCGCTCGTAGTTCTTCGCCTTACCGAGACGCGCGCCGTCCAGGTCGACGATGTGCAGCGCCTCGGCGCCCTGGTCGACCCAGCCGCGCGCCACGGAAACCGGGTCGTCCGAGTGCACGACCGCTTCGTCGAAGCGGCCTTGCCGCAGTCGGACACAGCGACCTTCCAGAAGATCGATCGCGGGATAGATCAGCATTTGCGGTCAGCGGAATCGCAAATGGAAACGTCCATCCCGAAGGAATGGACGGTGTGACTCCTCTCGCTCGTGCGCCTATGATACCCGCGGACGCCCTACTGTCAAGCGTGGACGAGCCACTTTCCGCGGCCCGCATGCTACGCGTAGTTTCGCAGCGGAGCATCGAGCCAGGGGGGCTGAGACGGCGAAATGAGCGAAAAACGTGAACGGCCGGACACACCGGTCTTGCGAACCGAGCGATTGACCCGCGTGGTCGACGGACGGACGCTGGTCGACCGGGTCTCGATCGCGGTCCAACACGGGGAAGTCGTTGCCATCACAGGACCTAGCGGCTCGGGGAAATCCTCGCTGCTGCGCCTGCTCAACCGGCTCGACGAGCCGACGAGCGGCAGCGTCTACCTCGACGGACGCGACTACCGCGAGATACCGCCTCGGGAACTTCGCCGCCGGCTCGGGATGCTGTTGCAGCGGCCCTATCTGTTCCCGGGCACGGTGGCCCGGAACGTCGCCTTCGGGCCGGCGGCGCACGACGAGGAGTTGGCGGCGGAAACGATCGCCGAGTTGCTGGAGAGCGTTGGACTTGCGGGGTACGCGGAGCGCGATGTCGGCCGACTGTCAGGTGGTGAGGCGCAGCGCGTTTCGCTGGCTCGTACGCTGGCCAACCGACCGGAGATCCTGCTGCTCGACGAGCCGACCACGGCGTTGGACGAAGCCGCCCAGTTGGGTGTGGAAGAACTGATCTGCCGCATCATTGATGCTCAAGGTTTGACTTGCGTGATCGTGACGCACGATCGCGATCAGGCGGTGCGGATGGCCGGGCGCACGATTCTGTTGAAGGCCGGCCGAGTTGTGAGCCGCTGACCGACCATCGGAGCTCTCGAATGCTATCAGGATTCTTCAGCGACACCTTGCAGCTAGGGATCGCGCAGGCGGTGATCAGCGCGCTGGCGGCCCTGGCCGCCGTCTACGTTGCGCGCCGCAATGACATCCACCTGGAACGCGAGACCGCGATCGCGCTGCTGCGCGGATTCGTTCAAATCGTCGCCGTGGGCTCCGTGCTGGTCCTCGTGTTCCAGGGCCCGTCATGGATCGCCGTAATCGTACTTCTGGCCATGATGCTTGCCGCGGCGGCCACCGCGGCGCGCCGCGCCAAAGGTATTGTGGGTGCGTTCGTCATCTCGCTCCAGGGCATCGCGGGAGGCGCTGGCGCCGTGATCGCTCTGATGACCCTGCTGGGTGTGATCGATCCAAGCATGACATCGCTCATCCCGGTGGGTAGCATGGTCATTGCCTCAGCGATGAATTCAGTGGCGCTCGCCCTCGAGCGCTTCCGGTCCGAGGTGGCGGCGAGCGTCGGCTTCATCGAGGCGGGTCTGGCTTTGGGAGCCGCTCCCAATCGCGCGGTCGCGCCACACGTCGAGGCGGCGGTGCGTGCCGCCATGATCCCGCGGATCGATACGCTGAGGGCGCTGGGCATCGTGTGGATACCCGGCTTGATGGCGGGGATGGTGCTGGCAGGCAGCGATCCGGTCTACGCGGCGATCTACCAGTTTGTCGTGGTCGCCATGATCGTTGCGGCGTCCGGGCTCTCCTCGGTAGCGTGCATGCTGCTGATCCGGGGTCGCGCATTCTCACCGGCCCAGCAGCTGATTCTACCGGGGTGAATTGAGCCCTAGTATTATCCCGGTGATGCTCGCCCAAAGTACGGACCGGCCACGGAGGTCGTGAGATGCTGGAGATCGATGGGCACAGCCTGACTCTCGAAGATGTGGAGCGCGTGGCGCGTGGCCGCGAAACGGAGGTTGCTCTGACCGCCGACGCCCGGCGAACCATCGATGCCTCACGCCAGGTCGTCGAGCGCGTGCTCGAGAGCGGCGCGTCCGTCTATGGGGTCACCACCGGGTTCGGACGGCTGTCCGAGGTCGCCGTGCCCCGCGAGAGTCGTCTCCAGATGCAGGTGAACCTGGTGAGGAGCCATGCGGCGGGGATCGGTGAGCCGCTCGATCGCGAGGTCGGCCGGGCAGTCATCTTGCTGCGCGCCAACTCGCTCGCCCGCGGCAATTCGGGTATCCGGGCTGAGGTCGTGGAGTCGCTGCTGGCTTTGCTGCGAGCGGGGATAGACCCGCTGATCCCGGAATTCGGGTCCGTGGGGGCGAGCGGCGACCTGGCACCGCTCGCGCATGTGGCGCTCGTCCTCATGGGGGAGGGACAGGTGCGAGGTGAGCCGGGCCCCATGCCTGGGCGCTCGGCGCTGCAGGCCGCCGGGATCGAGCCGCTCACGCTGCGCGAGAAGGAGGGGCTGGCGCTGATCAACGGGACGCAGGCGACGACGGGACAGGGTGTGCTGGCCTTACTCGAGGCGGAGAGGGCGGTGGAGACCGCCGAACTGGCCGGCGCAATGTCGCTGGAAGGGCTGCTCGGTACGCCGACGCCGTTCGATGCGCGGGTGCACGCCAACCGGCCGCACCCGGGTCAGATGACCAGTGCGTCGCGCCTGCTCGCCCTGCTGACCGAGAGCGAGATACGCGAATCACACCGCTATGGCGATCCGCGCGTCCAAGACGCCTATTCGCTGCGTTGTATGCCGCAAGTCCACGGCACGGCCCGCGACGTGATGAGGTTTGTCCGTGGTGTGCTGGAGATCGAGGTGAACAGCTCGACGGACAACCCGCTCGTCTTCAGCGACTCGGACGAGATTTTGAGTGCGGGCAACTTCCATGCGCAGCCGATCGCCGAGGCTCTCGATTTTCTGGCGATCGCCTGCACCGACTTGGCGGGGATCAGCCAACAACGGATCGAGCGTCTGCTCAACCCGGATCTCTCCATGTTGCCGGCGTTTCTGGCACAGGATCCCGGTGTCGAGTCGGGTTTCGCGATCGCTCAGGTAACGGCGGTGGATTTGCTGTCGGAGATGCGTGTGCTCTCGCATCCGGCGAGCGTCGATACAGTGACGACGAGTGCCAACAAGGAGGACCACGTCTCGATGGGAATGACGGCGGCACGCAAAGCTCGCCGTGCCGTGCGCTGCTTGCAGTACGTACTGGCCATCGAACTGCTGTGCGCCGCACAGGCGCTCGAGTTTCTCAAGCCGCTGACGCCTGGCCTCGGGGTCGGTGAGGGCTACGATCTCATTCGCCGGCAGATTCCGCCTCTGGCAGGCGATCGCGTGCTGAGCGATGACATCGAGCGGTTGCGTGAGCTGGTTGCCGGCGGTGCGCTGAGCGATATCGTGCTCGGCCATGCTGAAGGTCCGGCGAGTTGATGGTTGGACGCGGTGAAACCGCTGCGCTGACGGCGCCGTACGGAGGAAGTGAGGGTCCCAACGAATCGCATCTAAGCTGAGAGTGAGCGTAGATGGGTATCATCTCTTGGATCATCTTCGGGCTCGTCGCCGGAACGATCGCCAGGCTCATACACCCGGGTCGTGATCCCGGGGGTTGCCTGATGACGATGCTGCTGGGCATAGGCGGCGCTCTAGTCGGCGGCTACGTCGGAACGCTGCTCGGCTGGGGCCGCGTGAGTGGGTTCGATCTTCGCTCACTCGGGCTTGCGGTTTTGGGCGCTCTGATTCTGTTGATTGTCTATCGGATGATGTTCGGCAGACGGAAGGGCTAGCGCCGTCTTCGACTGCGCGGGTCCGGTCGCTCTGTCGTTGGCTGGCCGCCCGCCGTAGATTGCCCCACCCAAAACACCGTGTCGTTCTCCCTCCCGACAGGAGCCGGTGTCCCGCATGTCCGACAACGAACACGATCATCTCACGAGACGGCTGGAAGCACTCGAGCGTCGGTCGGAGGAGCTCGGTGTCGAGCTCAGGCGCCTGCGGCGCGACGTCCTCAGCTACCAGAGCGCGGGCGATGCTTCACCGGCCACGGCCCCGCCGTCGGAACCCACTGTAGGGCGGCCTGCGGAGGCGGAGCCGCCGCCGGCTCGCCGCAGGAGAGAAGCGATCGACGTCGAGTTCTGGCTCGGCGGTCGCGGTCTGCTGCTGCTGGGTGTCGCGGCCGGGGTATTCGCGGTCGGCTTCTTCGTCAAGGAGGCGATCGAGCGTGGATGGATCGGTCCGACGATTCGCGTCCTGCTGGGCGGCGGTGTGGGGATCATCGCGGTGGTCGTGGGAGAGCGGATCCGCTCGAGGGGGTATCGGATCTACGGGCTGTGGCTGGCCGCCGGCGGTTTCAGCGCCATCTATCTCAGCCTCTGGGCTGCGACTGCGCTGTACGGCCTGCTTGCCACGGGTGCCGGGTTCGCGACGATGGTGGTCGTGGTCGCCGCCGCTGCGAGCCTCGGGCTTCTCAGGAGCTCCGAATCGTTCGTCGCTCTGGCTGCGGTGGGCGGCTACCTGGCGCCGCTGCTGTTGCAGATGGAGTCGGCATCGACCCTCTTCGGCTTGGGCTATCTGGGCCTGCTCTCCGGTAGCGGTCTCTGGCTCGCGCACCGCGGAGGCTGGCGCTACCTGGCGGCCGTGGCCGTGGTCGGCGGGGCGGTCATGGCGCTGCTCAGCGAGGGGGATCCGCACCTGCATGGGATCTACCTAGTTGCGCTGGCCGCCGCGGCGCTGACGCTGGCCCGCCGTGAGCGTTGGGTGGAGATCGCCCTCTTGGCAGTCGTCGTCGGCTGGGGCGTGCTCGGGCTGGGTTGGGACGGTTGGAGCATGGAGGGTCTCAGGTTTTCTCTCTATGCGGCCGGACTGTGGTTGGCCTGCTTGATCGCTTCACTAGGCGTGGAGCTGCCTGTCGACGATGAAGGATCGGCGAAGCCCGCCGCAGAGGTGAAGGGGGGTGAGGACGCCGCCGCGGATGAGGGAGAGCCGGCCGCGACCAGGCGCAGGCTCCTCAGTCCGAAGGTCGGCGACTTGCTCGTGACCGTCCTGCCGCCCTGGCTCTTCTATGTCTTCGCGATGGTGGGCGTGGGCGAATCCGCCTACGCCGGGTCGCGTGGTGTAATCGGTTTCGGATTGGGCCTCGTCATCGGCTCTGCATACCTGGCCCAGACGGTCTGGGGAACACCGAGTCTTCGGGCCATGAGACGTCACTGGCTGGCGGCGTTGGGTTATGCGTTCTGGCTGGTGGCGCCCGCGGTCCTATGGTCGGGCGTCGCGCTCACCAGGGCCTGGCTACTCGAGGGTCTGGCACTCCTGGCGGCCGGCGTCCTGCTGAAAAGCGTCGAGGTGCGGGCGGCAAGCTTGGAGGCGCGGGCGGCAAGCTTGGAGGCGCGGGCGGCAAGCTTGGAGGCGCGGGCGGCAAGCTTGGCCGCTCTCGGCCTCGCCGCGATCACTTACTACGGAGACACGGTGGTTGGCCGCCCCGAGCTCGACCCCGCCTTCATCGGCGGCTGGGCGCTCACGGCTCTCGCGGCGGCCGGCGCGCTCGCGGTCTGGGGGGTGTTGGCGGAGCGCGTCGAAGATCCGGCGTCCTGGGAGCGGGCGATCCGGCCCCTCGTCTTCCTGCTCGCTGCCGTCCTGTTCCTGGGTTGGGGTACGGTGGAGATCCAGCGCTTCTTCGACATGCTCGGCGAAGCTGATCGTTGGAACCTTGCCCGCGACCTGTCGATCAGTGGATTCTGGATGGCGTACGCCGCCGTGCTCCTCGTCGTCGGCTTCTGGCTCAAGCGACCGAAGGTGCGATGGGCCGGACTTGGAATGGCGCTGCTCGCCTCCGGGAAGGTTTTCCTTTACGACCTCTCACAGCTGTCGCAACTGTACCGGATCTTCAGCTTCATCGCGCTGGCGGTCGTCTTGCTGGCGCTCTCCTTCCGCTACCAGAAGCTGCGGAAGTCCGACGAGCAGGAGGAGGCTTAGCCGTCCGCGGACGCCCGATCGGGTCGAGGGGCGGCCGCAGCCACTAAGTCGTTATTCGGTAAATAGTTGGCATCTCAGCCCGCCCCGGTGCACCCGCCGCGCGACCCGTCAAAAGTTTGCGACAGAATGAAAACTATGATCGGTCAGTCTGTCCGCGCCGATCGTAAGTCGTTGCTGCGTAGTCCGCTTTCTTCTGGCACAAAGATGGCATTCTGTCCGTAGCCCAAGGCCCGCCCAAGGTCAGGCAAAAGTGAAGAGGGGACGATGACATCGCTCAGATGTAAGCGTGGGTACACGCTGGTCGACATGGCGGTCGTGCTGCTTCTGCTCGGGGCCGCCCTGGGAACCTCGGGTCCGCTGAGCCGGCGAATGGTCGCTCTCTACCAACTGAACACTGCGACTCAGACGCTGGCGGCCGATCTGGCGCAGGCGAAGATCCGGGCCATCCAGTCGAACGCGCTGGAAGCGATCGAGTGCGAGTCGAGCCGCGACTACCGGGCGGCAGGGTATCCGCGCCGTCTGCCGGGGATGGTGCGGTTCGACGCCGAGAGCGCCGACACCGTGGTGTTCAACGGGTTGGGGGCGATGAGCGACGGTGCGAGTCACCGCTTCGTACTGGTCAACCTGTATGGCGAGTCGCGAGAGATCGTGATCTACGCAGCGGGCGGTCACGAGGTGCGCAAGTTGTGAAGCAGGCAGCTGGGTTCAGTCTGGTTGAACTGTTGGTCGCGCTGGTGATCTTCGCGTTCGGGGTGTTGGCGGGTGTGGCGCTTCTGGGTTCCGGGTACCGCTGGGAGGGGCAGGCAGAGTTGGAGACCCAGATGACGGTGGCGGCGGAGATGAAGGTCGAAGAGCTGAAGGCGCTGGCGGGGACGGAACTGCCGGACACGGTGCAGCTGGTGCCGGGCGGCGACATCGATTCGAACATCACAGGCTACTGGGACACGACCGAGCTGGACGGGCGCACGTTTACCCGACGTTGGCGGATCCAAGCAGGGCCGGCGGGGACAAGGCAAGTGACGGTAAGGGTACTGCCTCTGGATCCGCCTGCGGCGGGCCACGCGGACCTCTGGACACACGTGTTACATGAGTAGTCAGCGTTCAATCACGAGCGTCGTCGGCCGCCGGGCCGGCTTCAGCACGATCGGCATGATCGTCGCCTTCGTGTTGCTGGGACTGCTGCTGGCGCCGATGCTGGGCACGATCTTGAGCGCGCAGCGCAGTTTCGTGGCGAGCCGGGATCGGGCCCGCGCCGCCGGCAGCGTGCGATACGCTCATCTGGCGCTGACGCGTTTCATGCGCCTGGCCGGCAGCAGTCCGGTCGGGCTGCCGCTGCCGGGGATCGACCCCGATCCAGGCGGCGATGGCGTCTTCAACGACGTGCGTCTGCGGGCCGACTACAATCCGCCGGACGGGGATATCGATGACCCGGGTGAGGATCTGACGTTCTTTCTGCGGGCGGACACCATGTTCGTGAAGTCGGGAAACGATGGTGAGGAGGAGCCTTTTCTCATCGGTGTAGACTCGCTGGTGTTCGAGTACTCCGATCGTGACGGGTCGGTGATCAGCGATCCCGCTCGCATCGGTCCTCGCGCCATGACGGTCGACGTGACGATCCATGCCCGCGGCGACCGCTACGCCGATCCGGCCGAGCGCACTCTCTCTGGCTTGGTGCGGCTGCGAAACGGGAAGTGATGAGCATGTTGAGTAGACTGCGGTCCGACGAGTCGGGTATGGCATTGCTGACGGTGCTGCTGGCGATGGGGCTGCTCACGGCGCTCGGCGCCGCGCTCACCGCGGTGGGCGTGGTCGAGTTCCGCGCCGCCAAGAATCACCGCTCGGCTTCCCGCGCCCTGCTACTGGCCGATGCGGGCGCGACCCACGCGCTGGCGCTGATGCGCGGCCCGTTGGCCGGCTACAGCTACAGCGATGTGCTCGTCGGCGCCGACGGGGCCGCGGGCACCGAGGACGACGGCGTGTTCACGGGCTTCGCGCTGACCGCCGGCGATGCATTGCCGGACACCGGGATAGTCCTGGGTGACGGTCGATACTACGTGCGTGTCGTCAACGACGACCAGGACCCCAGCGGCGATCCCTATCAGGACAGCAACCATCGCTTCGTCGCGCTCTGCCGCGGTGAAACGCCTGACGGCGGCGCGGCGGAAGTCAGGGTCATGCTCGCCGCACCCAACTTCCCGGCCATCGCCACCAACGGTACGCTCTACCTGCCGGGCGACCCGGGCGTCGTCGGTGAATGCGGCGGTGTGCACGCCAATCGGATCATGACGGTGAGCGGCCATCCGACGGTGTCCGGCGACGTCACCTACTACGAGGACGCAGTCGTCAGTGGCACGATCTACGGGCCGTCGGGCGAAGAGAAGGAGCCCGAGCCCGGACCCTGGGTCGAGATCCCCGAGTACGAGCCGCTCGACTTCTGCGGCGACGCGGACTACGTGCTCAGGAACAACAAGCTGATTGCGCAGGGACCGCCGGAGAGCGAGTTCACTCTAGGCAAGGTGCTCGGTTGGCAGTTCGACGCCTCCACCCGAACGTACGAGCTCAACGGCAGCGAGGCGGTCGGCGGCAAGTACTGCGTGCACGGCAGCGTGAAGGTGGTGGGCAACTTGGGAGAGTCCGGTAACCCGCTGGAGATCAGCATCCTCGCCGTCGGCTCGATCCAGGTCGGCGGCACGCCGATCATCGAGCCGGCCAACAGTAACGACATCCTGCTGATGGCCGGCGGCGACGTGCAGATCGGCGGTACGACGACAGCTAAGAGATCTCCTTACTACCACGGGCTGATCTACGCCGGCAGCCAGTGTCAGGTAGGCGGTACCCCATACGTCGACGGCCACATCCTGTGCTACGACGATCCGGATCCGACGGGGGCGGTCGACCTGTTCGACGACAACAAGATCAACGGGACCCCGACGATCAGTTACGACTGTTCGGGTGAGCTGCGGCGCACGCTGATGGCGTCGTGGTGGGAATCGCGGACGACTTCGTAGTTGTTTCGACATAGATGAAAGTGCAACCGGTCGCGAGTTCGGTGGCCGGGGAGGCCGGAGGCGCGCGAACGAGAGGTGCGGAACGATGGTGGGGCGCGTGCGGAACGACGAGTCGGGGATTGCGTTGATCGCCGTGCTGCTGGCCATGGCATTGCTGACCGTGATCGGGGCCGCGCTCACCGCGATCGGGATCGTCGAGTTCCGGACCGCCATCAACCACCGCTCGGCGACCCGCGCCCTGTTATTCGCCGACGCCGGGGTCAACCACGCGCTGGGCCTGATGCGGGGCCCGCTCGCCGAGTTGAGCTACAGTGCGATCGTCCGCGGAGACGACGGCGCGCCGGGCACGGCAGACGACGGTGTGCTGGCGGGCTTCGGGGTCGACGCCTCTGACGAGATACCGGACACCGGAGTCGTGCTCGGTGACGGCCGCTACTTCGTCAGTCTGGTGAACGACTCGTTGGACCCCAGCGGCGATCCGTACGTCGATTCCAACCATCGCCTCGTCGCGACCTGCCGCGGCGAGACACGAGATGGCGGTGTGGCGGAGGTCGGGGTCGTGCTCGCCGCACCCAGCTTCCGGGCGATAGTCAGCAACGGCGATCTGATGTTGCCGGGCAACCCCGACGTGTTGGGCCCGTGCGCCGGCGTGCACGCGAACGGTGTGCTCAGCGTCAGCGGTCACCCGACGGTGGACGGCGAGGCGACCGCCTCCGAGGACATCCTGCTCAGCGGCACGATATACGATGCGAGCGGTGGGATCGTGATGCCGGAGCTTTCGGGTAGGATCGAGGTACCCGAGCACGACCCCGAGGACTACTTGGGGGACGCGGACTACGAGTTGAAGGACGGCTGGGTCGTCACCGTCGGGCCGCCTCGTGACAGCGCGCTGGCCACCGGCTCCGGCGTGCGGGGCTGGAAGTGGCAGGCGGGGCACGGTACCTGGACGCTGGCCGGCAGCCAGGCGGAGGGCGGCACGTACTTCGTGCGCGGCAACGTCGAGGTGACGGGGAACGCCGGCGACGAGGGCGCCCCGCTCGAGATCACGATAATCGCCACCGGCTCGGTCAAGGTCTCCGGTACCCCGAAGCTCGAGGCGGCGCATCCCGACGGCATACTGATCCTCGCCGCCGGCGATGTCGATATCGCCGGCAACGCGTCAGGCGTCACGCTCTCGTACGCCGGGTTGGTCTACGCCGGCAGCCAGTGCCAGGTGAACGGGAACCCGAGTGTCGGTGGCCACATTCTATGTCGCGACGACCCCGACCCGCCCGGTGCGGCCAACCTGACGGGTGACAACAAGGTCAACGGGAATCCGACGGTGACCTACGACTGCAGCGGCGAGCGCCGCCGCACGATGGTCGCGTCGTGGTGGGAGTCGAGGGCTCGCTGAACTGAACCCCGCCAAGATCAGAAGCATCACCAATCACCCCGAACGAGCAGGCGAGCACCGGTGTCCGGCGCTCGCCTGCCGGCATCTGGATGTCGGTAACCGCGGCTAACGGCCGGTGAACTCGGGCCAGCCGAGCACGCGACCGGCGACGACTCTGACTCGGTCATGCCGGGCCCGGCACATGGCGGCATCAGCCTCCACCACCAACTCGTCAACGACGCTGAGGAAGTCGGGGAAGCCCAGGTCCACCGGCGCCACATCGCCAGGTTCGAGGGTGGCCGACCCCATCGTCGTGGTCAGCGCGGGCATTCCCAGCGGCCACCAGCTCTCCCATTCGTTTGCCAGGGCCGACTGCAGGCGCTCTGCCACGATGGCGGCGCCGTCCTGGTTGGCATCGATGAGCACGAGGAGGAACTCGTCACCGCCGAAACGGCCGACGACATCCGAGTCGCGCACGTTCATCTTCAGCAGGTTTCCCATATGTCGAAGCGCGCGGTCGCCGACGACGTGGCCGTGCACGTCGTTCAGACGTTTGAAGTCGTCGATGTCGAGCATGAGCACCGTGACGGGGAACGCCTTGCGCCAGGCGAGTTTTACGGTCTCGCGCAGGCGCTCGAGCGTGAACGCTTTGCGGAAGACGCGCGTCGTCGTATCGACGGTGGCCAGCTCGTAGAGCGCAGCGTTGCGTATCGCCGCGGCGGCTTGACTGGCGAACAGCTGCAGCAGGTCGACATCGCGCTCATCGTGGCCCGGCCGCTCGAGATAGGCGAGCCCCAAGACGTGCTCGGCGAGAGCGAGGGGAAGGACGCCATGTTGGTCGTCGATGATGTTGCTGTGCTCCTCGACGGCGCGGCGCACGAGATGCTCAGGGACGGAGCGCAGCTTCTCGATCGTAGCGCCGCGTGGGTAGGAGTCGCTGCTCGCGGCACTTACAACGAAGTCGTCGATCGTTTGGGGCGAATAGATGAACCCCTCGATCGGACGCTTGCCGATGGGATCCGTCGCTCGCATTGCGACGAACGCACTCTCACCGCCCAACAACCCGCTGACCAAAGTCAGTATGGTCTCCGTCAACTCGTCGAGACTCTGGATCTCGTGCAACTGCGGAACGCTCTCCAGCACGCGCCGCAGCCCGTGGCGCGTGCGGCGGATCGTGTCCAGCTGCCGAGCCGATGCCAGCGCCGCCTTCACCCAGAGTAGCAATCCGTCTTCACCGTGCCCCTTATCGTAATAGCCGAAGACGTCGTGCGTCCGGTTGAGCTTGCGAAACGGAACGCCCGGTGCGCCGGCTCCCATTACGATGATCGGCGCCGCCGGCGCGCGGAGCCGCAGGTCGGCTAACGGGTCTGCGCCATCCATCTCTACCAGCGCCAGCTCGATGAGCAGCACGTCGGGTAGGTGATCGGCCAGGAAATTCGCGGCGGCGAGCAGGTCTTCAGCGCCCCACACACAGTGGCCGTCCTCGGCGACCATCTTACAGCTCCGCTTGAGGAAGTCCGGATCGCTGTCTACCAGCAGGACGCTCAGTCCTTGGTTCGGCCTATCGCGCCGCAATAGGGTCATCGGCTGCCGCTCGTCTCGTCGGGGGGGACGACGAGCTGGAGTTGTGGGAAACGGGCACGCCGGCGGGGGATTTCTGTCAGGGAGTTGTCTTGGCGGTGGGAGGGACCGTAACTGTATACCCGTCTGACGCCTCGAGGTTCACTAGGGCAGCGGCTAGCGGGGGGTGGGCGTCTGCCGGTCAGGAGGAGGGCGATGGCCAAGATGCGCGCGGTGACGATCCGGGAGCCGGGCGGCCCGGAAGTGCTTGAAACAAAGAAGCTTAAGGTCCGTGACCCCGGCCGGGGTGAGATCCGGGTGCGGGTTCACGCCGCCGGGGTCAACCGGGCCGATCTCCTGCAGCGGCGCGGCCTCTACCCGCCGCCGCCAGGCTGGCCCGCCGAGATCCCCGGCCTCGAGTACGCCGGTGAGGTGGAGGCGGTCGGCGAGGCGGTGGAGCTGTGGGGGACGGGCGATCGGGTGATGGGCCTCGTGGGGGGCGGCGGCTATGCCGAGTACGTGGTCGTCCAAGAGCGTGAGGCCCTGGCGATCCCACCGCTGCTCTCGTTCGAGGAGGCCGCCGCCGTCCCCGAGGTGTTCATCACCGCCCACGACGCCCTCTTCACCCAGATGCGCCTCGAGCCGGGTGAGCGGCTGCTGATTCATGCGGTGGGCAGCGGCGTTGGGACCGCCGCCTTGCAGCTGGCGAAGGCGGCAGGCGCGACGGTGATCGGGACGTCGCGCGCCGCGTGGAAGCTCGGGCGTGCCACCGACTATGGGCTCGACGTTCTCATCAATACGGCGGAGCAGGACTTCCCCGAGATGGTGATGCAGGCGACGTCCGGTCGGGGGGTTCACGTGCTTCTCGACCTGGTCGGCGGTCCCTACCTGGCCGGCAACGTCGAGAGCTTGACGGAGAAGGGTCGGATGATCGTGGTAGGCCTGACCGGCGGGCGCGTGGCGGAGATCGACCTCGGTACCGTCCTGCGTAAACGGCTACGGATCATCGGAACTTCGCTGCGCTTCAGACCGCTGGAGGAGAAGATCGAGGCGGTTCGCGCCTTCGAGCGCGACGGGTGGTCGCTGCTCGCCTCAGGTCAAGTCCGTCCGGTTCTAGACCGTGTCTTCGAGTTCGAGGAGGCGGCGGAGGCGCACCGCTACATGGAGGCCGATGAGAATTTCGGCAAGCTGGTGATCAAGGTTCGGTGACCGGGGCGCGGCGTTCTTGAAACGAGACCCACCGACGGTACCTTACGTCCTGTACTGGAGGTAGATGACTCGGATCATGACCGGACAGTCCGTACTGGTTTTTCGCAAGCGGCTGCTACCCTATTCAGAGACGTTCATCGCGGCCCAGGGAACGGCGCTTCGAACGCTGCAGCCGGTCTTTGTGGGCTTTACGAGGGAGCCCGGCGGCTACGACTATCTCGGCGATGCGTCGGTCCTGCTCCACTCGAAGCTCGCCCGTTGCGCGCCGCTGTCGCGGACGCTGATGCGGATCAGCGGCCGGGTCAGCCCCCGCTGGCTGCGCGCCATGGCCTCGACCGACCCGGCTCTAATCCATGCACACTTCGGCCGCGATGCGTTGGCCGCGCTACCGATCGTCGATCGACTGGGCATCCCGTTGGTCACGACCTTCTGGGGCTTCGACATCACGACGAACGAGACACGAAGTCGGTACGCGAGGAACCGGCCGAGGGTCTTCGCCAGGGCGGCTGTCGTCGTGGCCTGTTCGCGCTTCATCCGCGACCAGCTGATCGCCAAGTCGTGCCCGCCCGAGAAGATCGTCGTCCACCACGTCGGCATCGATCTCGAGAGGTTCTCCGGCGCGCCGGACCAGCCGCGCGAGCCACGCGTCCTGTTCGTCGGTCGCCTTGTACCCAAGAAGGGGGTCGAGCACCTGATCCGGGCCATGGCCCGGATCCAGGACCGACACCCGGCCGCGGAGCTGGTGGTTGCGGGAGACGGACCGCTGCGTCGGGATCTGGAGCGACTGGCCGCCTCGGAGCTCCGGCGTTTCCGCTTTCTCGGTCGACAGACGCCCTCTCAGGTGCAAGCTGTGATGAACTCGGCGCAGGTATCCTGCGTGCCCAGTGTGGTCGCACCTAGCGGTGACGCCGAGGGTCTTCCGTTGGTGGTCCTGGAAGCCATGGCGATGGAGCTGCCGGTGATCAGCTTCGCACCGGGTGGTGTGACCGATGCGATCGTGGACGGCGAGACGGGGTTTCTCGCGCCTGAGAGAGATGAGGAAGCGCTGGCCGTCCATCTCGACCGGGCGCTCGGCGATCCCGAGCTGTGCCGGCGGATGGGTGAGGCCGGGCGCGCCCGTGTGCGTGACGACTTCGATCTCAGGAAACAGACGGCCAAGTTGGAGGAGATTTACAGGGAGGTGCTCGCGGCCGAGGCGGACCAGACTCGACTAGTCTAGCCGCTCGACTTCGCCGGGGCCGCCTGCCAGCCCGCGTCAGCTCGAAGCGGCGGGGCGGTGGACGATAAACTCCGTGCCAAGGTGTCTGTCCAACCCGTGCTCGGTTCGTGTACGGCGTGTCCTGCGTGTCTCTTCGCGCACCGCGGCGTTGCTCTGAACGCCTCGCTCGCCGGCGTAGCTCCGCTGATGATCCAGATGGAGGACGACGGCGCGATGGCGGATCTGGACACCGCGTACCCCGGCGTTCTCGAGTCGCTCACCCAGCTCCCGGTCCAGTCCTCCCCAGACCATCCGCTCGTCGTAGCCGTTTGCCGCGAGAAGGTCTTCGCGCCAGGCCGAGGCGTTGTGTCCGTTCCAGGTCGCTCGTGTCGGTGTCACCGTGTCGAGCAAGCGTCCCAGTCGTGATCCAGCCAGCAGCCTCAGCATCTTTCGCGTGGGCTTGAGCCCCTGGCTGCGGAGCCAGCTCGGATCCGTCACGCGGCCTGCCACGATATCCTCACGCGTGATAGCCCTGCTAATCGCAGCCGGCAGCTTGATGTAGCCGCCGGAAAGGAAATGGCCCGACCGGCGGAGTCGACGGTGCTGGTCGAGGAAGTCGCGTCGCGGGATGCAATCGCCGTCCGAGAAGACGAGGTAGTCGCCCGAGGCCGCCAGGATCGCCTTGTTGAGGATCTCGCACTTGCGAAAGCCGCGATCCTCGTGCCAGACGTGCACGATGTCGAGACCGGTCTCGTCGGCAAGTCGATCGACCAACGCGCGGGTCTCGGGCCCGGACCCGTCATCGGCGATGACGAGCTCGAAGTCCCGCGTGTCCTGTGCGGCGTATCCCCAGAGTACCTTCTCCAGCCACTCAGGGGATTCGTAGGTCGTCACGATAACGGAGAGGCTCATCGAATCAGCTTAGAAACCGGCCGCCGCCCCGGTCAAGGCCCGGCTGACTGGCGGCCTGCGGGCCGGGGGTGCTCCGCTGCCCGCCGTTCGGCTGGACCACGCGAGGCGTGTCCTTCCGACACGGCGCCCACCGGCCATCCTACGAGAAACCGCCTGGCTATTGGGGATTCTGCGTTGCTACCCCGGCACCCCGCTTGCCTCCTGCTGGGTTGGTGGGTGGGGGCGCGTAAGGGCAGATCTCGGCAGGAGGTGAGGATGGGCCGATTGCAGCTAAGCAGAGTCTTCGTTGCCGCGAGCCTGCCTGGGCTACTCCTCGCGCTAGTCGCCGCGGACACCGGCGCCCAGGACTTCGAGGGCCGCAGGTCCGGTGACCAATCGGGTCTGGGCCTCGCCCTCATGTTCGCGCAGCCGCTGGGCGAGTTCGGGTACTACGTCGACGAGAGCCTGGGGCTCGGCGCCTTCCTGCACTTTGACGTCGGTCGCAACGGCGGTCTGGGACTGCGGCTCGACGGCTCGATGGTGTATTACGGCAGCCAGACGCAGACTCGGTCCTTCGCCGTCGGGCCGGGCATCGTCAACTTCGCCGAGGTGACGGTCAGGAACCGGATCGGCTCGTTCTTCGTCGGTCCCCAGATGACGTTCAGCACCGGCGATGTGCGGCCGTACCTGCACGCCGGCGCCGGGTTCTCGTATTTCTGGACGGGTACGGACTGGCGTGACTCGTACGACTGTTATGGGTGGGAAGACGACGATTACTGCGATGATGGCCTCTTCGATGTGATGGGCGACCTCGCCATGTTCTTCGAGGGAGAAACGGAGCACTCTCAATGGACGGCCGCGTGGACCGCCGGCGGCGGCGTAGTGGTCAGCTTGGGCCGAGACCTCGACCTCTACCTCGCGGTCCAGTACGTGAACAACGGGCGCGTCAGCTACCTGCCGGAAGGTGCGATCATCGACCACGGCAACGGCTACTACTCGTTCACGCCCGCGGAGAGTGATGGCAACCTGTTGCTCGCGCAGTTCGGTATAGCGTTCCGATGAATGGAGGGCGCGGAAGTCAGCGTACGGCGACGGCCAGGGTATCCCGGTGCCACTGGATCAGCGTACGCATGTACGTGCCGATCCGATCGGCGCCCTCGAACCCGGCCGCCAGCGCCGCTGCCTCCTGCTCGTCGGGGGGGACATCGGCGCTGGCCGCGAAGTGCTTGATGTCGTGGTAGAACCCGATCGTATACAGGTCCCACGCCGCGCCGGCCACGCGAGTGAAGATGAGGTTGAGCGGCCGCTCGATCGCCGCCCGATAAACGTTTTCCATGTGACGCTCTTCCAGGAGCGCCTCGCGCTTGCCCGCCAGCGCCACAAATGCCTCGACGTGGAAATAGCCGGCGCCCGCGAAAGCGCTGTCCACCACCTCGAGCGGAGGACCGAGGACGTACACTTCTTCGCGCCAGGCGATCCGCTGATCCAGCGCACGCTCGAATGCCGCCTCGGACAGGCCTGACGCGTTGACTGCGCTATCGCGCCGGGCGATCCGTTGCTCCGAGTAGTAGTCGGAGAAGCTGCCCATCGGGAAGAGTAGGAGCAGGTCCCACTGGTCCCCCTGCGTATGGCGCATCCAGTAGGGCCGTTCGCCAGCGGCCTCGTAGACTGGCATGCGTCCCTTGTAGAGCTCGATCAGCTCGAGCAGCTCGCCGGGCGCGGCTCGCACCAGAAGCGTCCGGTACAGGTACCCGTCCGCGGGCCCTGGTGAGCCTGCGGCGAGCGTCGCGATGAGTAGCAGGCCGATCATGCTCACCCTCCGAACCAGCCGGTCTCAGCGGAGTACTGTGCTCCGACGATCAGGTACCAGTCGGTCTCCAGTTGCGGGCCGGTCAGGTCCTGGTCGAACGGGACCACGAGCTCGCCGTTGAGCCGCAGACCGCGGAACGTGCCCTGCCGGATATAGGTGTTCATGCCGAAGCCGGCGCTCCAGCGCTTGAAGCCCTGCAGGTCGGGATCGGCGGTGGGCACGACGGCCGGATCGAGCTCGGAATCGGCGCCCTCGATGTCCTCCTGATTGGTCCAATCGAGTCGGACGGAGCCACTCAGCCAGTCGTTGATGCGATACGCAGCCCAGCCGGTCGCCGTGTACCGATGTCCGAGTCGGTAGTCGCGGTCGTTTTCGCCCAGGCGGAAGGTCGTCAGCCCCTGGAGGCCCCAGGAGAGATCGTTTGCCTGGCCAAGGTAAGTCAGACCGGGACTCAGGTCGAAGGTCCCGGACCCGATCTGCATCGGGTAGGGCAGGGTGACGTCGTCGCCCATCGGGGTGTCGTCCGTCTTGTCGATCGAGCCGGTAGGGAAGCTCGCCGAGAAGATGATGTGCACCAGCTGGTTCCGCCCCGGCTCGAGCTTCCACATGCCGCCGACCTTCAGATCGGCCAGACCGGAGGACTCCGTGGTGAATGGGCCGGCTGTAGTCGCGTGATCCATGCTCTTCACCGCGAACGGCACCATCGTCATCAGGGTGAGCTTGTCGAGCGGCGCGAACATCGCACCGAACATGTGCATCTGAGTCCGCATGTCGGTCGGCGTCGCCATGTACCCCAGGTTCAAGACGTCTTGAGCGGTGACGTTCTCGGTACCGATGCGCAGGCCGTTCATCTTCATGAACATGTAGCGGTAGGAGAACATGAACTCGCCCGCCTCGTGCGTGTGGTCCATCGATACACCGAACGGCGCGTGGCTATCGGGTTGGTTTGCGGCCCACTGGGCCTGGGCGGCCGAGCCGGCGGTGAGCGACAGGGCGATGGCGAGTCGCAGCGGTCTGAGCATGTCTGGTCCACTCCTACGGTTGGCGCCTGGTAAGAGAGTCCGGGCGAGCCTGCGGCCCGGGACGTCCTAGCGGTTTACGACGCCCACTAATCGGGCGGGTTGAAGATGAGATGTCAAGACGACTCGGTCGAAGCGGTCGGTCAGCTGGAGCGCGGCCCGGGCTGCTTCGGTGGCTGCCGCCTCCATATCAGCGTTGTCCACCATGTTGATGACGGGAACGACAACGGCGCCACCGGCGTTCTTGAGCGCGCCTCGTTCTTCGGCCAGCAGGCGGGCCACGTGGTTGGGAGTGATGAGCTCGCCGTATTCGGCGCCGCTCACGGCCTCGACGCGCGAGAGGCGGTGAGCGATGGTCTCGGTGAGCGGCTCGCCGAACGCCTTCGCCGATACGATCGGCAGGATCGTGGTGGCCGTCTCGGGGATCAGCGGCTCGTCGTCCTCCGGCGCCTTGAGCCAGCGCATGCGTGCCCCGTCACACTTGGCCAGCAGCACATCGAAGCCTGCGGCGCTCTGGATCTCGGCGATGAGGTCGGGAGCCACGCCTCCGTCACGTCCCCTCTTCTCGGAGGGGTGGGCGAAAGCGACGATCCGGTGAGCGGCCGCCGCGCGGAGCACGGCCGCCGGCAGGTCGGCCGCTTCGGCGATCACCACGCAGGCGCCCAGCGTGCTGGGGAAATGCGTGTTCGGTACGGTGCAGGTGAGGCCGACCCGGCCGGGATGGGTCAGCGCCAGATGATAGAGCGTGGTCTTCTTGCCGCCGGCACCGACGGCGCAGACGGTGCCGCGACGGGCGGCGAGCAGGTCGATCAACTCGCTCACGGTCTCACTCCGTCGCCAGAGCGGCGTGCACCGAGAGAACGCGTGGCAGAAATCCGGCGATTACTGCCCAGGTTTCGCCGCCGTCGACGCTGCGGTAGACGTGCGCGCCCCAGACCGCGTGGCACGCCGCCGCATATCCTCGCCCGGCAGCGCGCCGGTCCGGGCACGCGTGGTAGCTCTCGTAACCCGCCAGGTGGGGCTCTTCCCAGTGCCATTCCCGACGCCGCAGATCCGAGACGGCGCGAGAAAAGCCCGTTCGCGTCCGGAGAAGCCGAACGACGCTCGAATCTCTGGAGTCTTGGATCAGCACCTCCGGGCCCGTTTCCTGACGGCGAAACTCCTCTGAATCTCAGGGATTCCGCCGCCTGCACAAGGCCGGCTCGCGGCGGTCACGCGGCAGGAGGGCTTGTCCGGATAGGGTAACTGCGGAGGATGTGACGGATGATCTGATCAGGCGCTCACTACTTCTCGCACTCGACGCTACCTTCCTCGATTCCCGTAACCGCCGGCGGCGTCACAGGGCCCGTATAGAACGCGCACTTGATGTCCGCATCGCTGTTGTGCGTCGCCTCCGCACTCCAGCCGTTGCCCGCCGTCTCCAGGATCGTGATGACCACTTCCGGGGTCCGGTTGAACTCGGTGAGGAAGTCGATGTCGTCTGCGTAGACCTTGTTGTCTGCCCAGTAAGCCTCCTGGGCGGTGACGAGCGAGCGCAGGTCGGTTATCGCCTGCGAGCGGTGGGCCTTCTGACGCGCACCGGTGAAGCGGGGCAGCGCGATCATCGTGATGAGCCCAATTAGGGTGACGACGACGAGCAGCTCGATCAGCGTGAAACCTCGAACGCCGACGGCCAGGCCCCTCGCCACAGCCCTCCTACGAGCCTCTATGCGACGACCGAACTCCATAAGCGGACTCCGTACGACCACCGTGGCGGGAAGCAAGACCGGCGGTACGGCCATCCGAGTTGCAAGCTCCGTGCCCCCCCCGGTCACCATATGAATGCCTTGTGACGTAACGAGTTACGAGATCGGAACACCTCCCGCCCGGCGCCTGGACCGTGTTCGGCGAGCCGCATATTGCAAGCTGTGCGGCGGAGTGCGGGACTCTGGCTGGCCGCCGCTGGCGCCCGCAGCAGGCGGCGCGCCGGTGTGGCTCAGCGCGCGCAAGTGCAAGTGGTCATTAGGGTTAGCTTGCCGGCCCGGCACGGGCCGAGCTTGCCGCCGCGGGAGCCGAGCTGCGAGCGGTCGTCGGCCGGCGGCCGCCCGGCAAGGCGCGGCGGAGCGTCGCGACTCGGTTGTAAGCGTTGACACCAAGGGTGACTGGGCATAGTCTTCGGGGCCGTTAGTGTGCACGACTGCGGCGGTGAAGCCGCCGCGCCGAGGAGGTGAACCGAGAGTAATGGTACAGGTAGTCGTCAACGAAGGTGACGATCTCGAGCGGGTGCTTCGCCGTTTCAAGCGGCAGGTGCAGAAGGCCGGTATCTTCACGGATCTGAAGCGCAAGAAGCACTACGAGAAGCCGAGCGAGATGCGGAAGCGCAAGCGGAACGCTGCTCGGCGTCGCAGCCGCCGGACCCGGCAGCGGAAGTAGCGCGGCGACGCAGATCGACTCTGGGGCATTCTCCTCAAAGCCCGCGTGCACCTGAGCATAGCGGGCTTTTCCTTTCGCGAGCAGGGTCTCTACGAGGTGACCGAAGCGGCCTGTATCTTTGGCAGTATGATCGGAGAGGACTTTCCCGGGGCGGGGCGAGCCGCGGGCGATAGCCTGGCTGGTCGAGTCGATGCCCATATCCGCGCCGTCGAGCTGTTACCCGTGGCGTCGGCGATCACGGTCGCTCTCTCCGGCGGCCTGGACTCCGTGGTCCTGCTCGATCTTCTCCTAGCGCTTCGGGATCGCTGGGACTGGTCGATCTCAGCGGCTCACTTTGACCATCGCATGCGGGAGGAGAGCGGGGCGGATGCCGACTGGGTGAAGGGTCTGTGTGAACACAGGGGCGTGCCGTGCCGGATCGGTCGCGCACCCTATGTCCCCAAGAACGAGGCGGAGGCCCGCGAGCTTCGCTACGAGTTCCTTCATGGCGCCCGGGCAGCGCTCGGTGCCGGCTGGCTCGCTACCGCGCACCAGGCCGACGACCAGGCGGAGACGGTTCTATTCCGCTTGCTGCGTGGCAGCGGTCTGGCCGGTCTCGCCGGCATCCCCGCCCGGCGAGCACCGGACCTGGTCCGGCCGCTCCTCCCGTTCTGGCGCTGGGAACTCGAGGCGTACTGCCGCGCCAGGGGTCTGAGCTACCTGGCCGACCCGTCCAACCTGGACTTGACGATCGCCCGCAATCTGATCCGCCACCGATTGATTCCCGAGGTCGAGGCGACGGGATCACCCGAGTTTCGGCGTGACCTGCATCGGCTGTCGGGTCTGGCGACCCGGGCCGCCGACGTCGTCGCTCAACTGACCGAAAGAGCTGTCGGCGAGCTGGTGCTGCAAGTCTCGGAAAGTCGTGTAGTAGTTGCACGTACGGCATTGCTCGCCTATGATACGAGTGCGCGGGCACACCTCTTGCGCGCGCTCGTGGCGCGCGTGGGCCCACGCCCGGGTCGGATCGGAACGCGCAGCGCACTCAGGTTTGTTGACTCAAGCTCAAGCGGGCGTGCTGTTGATCTCGCCGGCGGCGTCGTCATGCGCCGCGAGTTCGATCGCCTCGTCATCGAGCGGCGGGCGGCCGACTCGCCGGCCTTCGATCGTGACTTGGTGATCGAGCGACCGGACTCCGCTTCCGGTGTGGCGGTGATCGGGCGCGTGCAGTGGGAGGTGGGCTGGCAGCTCGGAGCCGCGGCTGACGATGCGACTGCAGATGCGCAGCTCGCTCGCTTTGACACGGCAGAGCTCGACTTCCCACTGACGGTGCGCGGCCGGCGCCCCGGCGACCGGATGCGGCTGCCGGCCGGGACACGAAAGCTCAAGCGAGTCTTCGTGGATCGGAAGGTCGGACGCGGCGAGCGTAGCGCCTATCCGGTGCTGGCTGATCGAGTCGGTGTGCTCTGGGTAGTCGGTCTCGTTCAAGGTGCCCGCGCCGCGGCGCGCGAGCAGCGCGACGTGTTCTCGGTCTGGTTCAGGCGGGCGGAATGAACGATCTCGCAGCGCGCTATCCAGGGCTGACGCGGGTCGTGTTCTCGGAAGCGGAGATCGCCGCGCGAGTCGGTGATCTGGGCCGTGAGATCGATGCGTTCTATCCGCGTGATGAGGAGCTCTTGTTGGTCGGGCTGCTGAAGGGCGCCTTCGTCTTCCTGAGTGACCTGGCCCGAGCAGTCTGGCGACCGTCGGTCAGGATCGATTTCCTGATGGCTGCCCTGTACGGCGAAGGGACGGATCCCAGCCGGGAAGTTCGACTATTATATAATATGGAGACGCCGGTCGAGGGTCGGCACGTCCTGCTGGTGGAGGATATCGTAGACAGCGGGAAAACGCTGAACCGGATCTGCGACGATCTGGTCCGCCGGTCACCCCGCTCGCTCGAGGTCTGCACCTTCCTGCACAAGCGGCTGGCCACCGACCTGCGGTACGAGCCCCGCTGGGTCGGCTTCGACGCACCGTCTGATTGGCTCGTCGGCTACGGTCTGGACCTCGGGGAGCGCTACCGTCACCTGCCGTTCATCGCGGCCATCGCACCCGAGGCTGACAGAGGTTTTTAGAGATGCCGGAAATGGAACCGAACCGGGGTGAGCCCGGGCCACGTTGGTCACGGCTGTCCAGGAGCCTAGCCTTCTGGGCGCTGATCATCCTGGTTCCGATGATCATCATCCAGATGCTGGGCTCGGGCCGCCGCGACGTGCAGAAGCTCGACTACACCGAGTTCGTGCGTGAACTCGAGCAGGACAACGTCCTCAAGGTGACCGTCATCGACGGTAAGGAGATCGAGGGTGAGCTGCGGGCCCCGGTCGTCGGCACGTCGCCCGACGCGTGCACGGAATTCTGGACGAAGCTCCCCGTTTGGCATAGCGAAGATCTGCTGAAGCGGCTCGAGGCGTCCGGGGTCACCATCGATGCGGAGGAGGCTCGGATCAACTGGTGGAACGTGTTGATCGGCGCGCTGCCCTGGATCTTCCTCATCGGCCTGATGCTGTTCTGGCTGCGCCAGATGCAAGCGAGCGGTGCGCGTGCCTTCTCGTTCGGGAAATCGAAGGCGAAGCTGCTCAGCGGTGACACTCCCAAGCTGACCTTCGCGGACGTTGCCGGTTGTCAGGAGGCGAAGGAGGAGCTGCAAGAGACGATCGAATTCCTGAAGGACCCGTCGAGGTTCACGCGCCTGGGCGGCCGGCTGCCGAAGGGGGCCTTGCTGGTCGGGCCACCCGGCACAGGCAAGACGCTGCTGGCCAAGGCGGTGGCGGGCGAGGCATCGCGACCGTTCTTCAGCATGTCGGGCTCCGATTTCGTCGAGATGTTCGTCGGCGTGGGTGCGTCGCGGGTGCGCGACCTGTTCGAGCAGGGCAAGGCGCACGCGCCGTGCATCATCTTCATCGACGAGCTCGACGCCGTCGGTCGGCACCGCGGCGCCGGCCTGGGTGGCGGCCATGACGAACGCGAGCAGACGTTGAACCAGTTGCTCGTGGAGATGGACGGTTTCGAGTCCAATGAAGGCGTGATTCTCATCGCGGCAACGAACCGGCCCGACGTGCTCGACCCCGCGTTGCTGAGGCCGGGTCGCTTCGACCGCCAGATCGTTGTCGATGCCCCGGACGTCAAGGGGCGCGAGGGGATCCTGCGGGTACACACCCGCAAGATTCCGCTGGCCGACGATGTCGATCTTGCCAAGCTTGCCAAAGCGACGCCGGGCACGAGCGGTGCCGACCTCGCCAACATGGTGAACGAGGCGGCGCTGCTGGCGGCGCGGCGCGACAAGGACCGGGTCGACATGCGTGACCTGGAGGAGGCGAAGGACCGGGTCCTGTTGGGCGCCGAGCGTCGCAGCATGGTGATCAGCGACGAGGAACGCCGGCTGACCGCGTATCACGAGGCGGGCCATGCGGTCGCCGCCCACTACACACCCGACTGTGACCCGCTGCACAAGGTGACCATCGTCCCCCGGGGCCGGGCGCTCGGTCTGACCTTCTCGATGCCCGAGGACGACAGGCACAACTACTCGAAGCAGTACCTGATGGCGCAGCTGGTCTACGCCTACGGCGGGCGGGTGGCGGAGGAGCTGGTGTTCGGCCCCGAGAAGATCACGACCGGCGCCGGCAATGACATCGAGCGTGCCACAGCCCTGGCCAGGCGCATGATCGCCGAATGGGGGATGTCGGAGACGGTCGGGCCGATGAACGTGGGTGACCGCGGGGACGAGATCTTCCTCGGTCGCGAGATCGTGGAGCGTCGCGACGTGAGCGAGCAGATGGCTCAGCTGGTGGATGAGGAGATCCGCAAGCTGTTGGATGATGCGTACGAGAACGCCAGTCGCGTCGTGAGCGAGAACATCGACAAGCTGCACGTGCTGGCCAAGGCCCTGCTCGAGCGAGAGACGCTGGATTCGGATGACATCATGGCCGTGTTCGAGGGGCGGGACCTGCCACCGCTCCCCGATGAGGGGAGGGCGAAGCGGGACGGCGGCCAAGATTCGGCGCCGCGCGCTCCCTCCAGCGCGAAGCTCGAGCCCGCCGCCTCGCTCGGACCCGCGCGCGAGGAGAAGGGGGAGCCCGAAACGTCGCGATGAGGAGAGAGCGGACGGCGGGTAGTGGCTTAGCCACCGGCTGGTGCACGGCGCGCCGGACGCTCGGCCTCGAGAGACCGGTGGTGATGGGTGTGCTGAACATCACACCGGATTCCTTCTCCGACGGCGGGCGTTTCTTCGGCCAGGACGAGGCTCTGAGGCGGCTGGAGGTGATGCAGACCGAAGGGGCGGACATAGTCGATGTCGGCGGCGAGTCCACGCGGCCGGGCTCGGATCCGGTGAGTGAGGAGGAAGAGCTCCGCCGGGTGCTGCCCGCCATCGAGGCGGCGGCCGTACGGTTCGATCTGCCTGTCTCCGTCGACACGACGAAGTCGGGTGTTGCCCGGGCGGCTCTGGATGCGGGCGCCGAAATCATCAACGATATTTCCGGCCTCCGCTTCGATGCCGCGTTGGCGGAGCTGGCCGCGGCGTCGGGCGCCGGCTTGGTGCTGATGCACATCCGCGGCGAGCCGCGCACGATGCAGCGGCAGATTCACTATGACGATCTGATGGGCGAGATCGTCGGGGAGCTGTGCGAGTCGACCGAGCGGGCGCTGGGCGCGGGGTGCCGGCGCGAACAACTCGTCGTCGACCCGGGGATCGGGTTCGGAAAGACGGCGGAACACAACCTCACGATCATCAACGATCTGGCTCGCGTCGGCGAACTCGGCTACCCGGTGTTGATCGGCCCCTCGCGGAAGTCTTTTATCGGCAAGATCTTGGGGCTGCAGGTCGGGGAACGGATCGAGGCGACAATAGCAGCCTGCGTGGTCGGGTTGCTCCGCGGCGCCCGGATATTCCGTGTCCACGATATCAGGGAGGCGCGCCGAGCCCTGGACATGGCGGAGGCGATAGTGAGAGGTTCGAGCGGTGCAGAGCCTGATTGAGCGAATAAGCTTCCTGACCCCGGGATTCTGGGATCTGGTCCAGATCTTGGTGGTAGCGTTCATCTTCTACCGTCTGCTCCTGCTTTGGGCCGGGACCCGGGCCATCCAGATGCTGCTCGGCCTCATCGTGCTGTTCGCCGTCTACGCGCTGGCCGAGGTCCTGCAGCTCGAGCTGATCCGCTACCTGTTGCAGGCCGTGTTCATCTACGGTCCGCTCGCCGCCATCGTTATCTTCCAACCCGAACTGCGCAGCGCGCTCACCCGGCTGGGCCAGAGCCGATTCTGGCGCTATTTCTCGCGGCCGCAGGCCAGCTCGGAGATTATTCAGGTGGTTGTCCAGGCGGCCGAGGTCCTGGCGCGAAAGCGGATCGGCGCCATCGTCGCCGTGGAGCGCGAGGTGGGGCTGGAAGAGTATGCGCGGCGAGGCTCGCCGGTCCACGCACCGGTCAGCGCCGAGCTGCTCGAAGCCATCTTCACCCGCTACGGCCCGCTCCACGACGGCGCCGTCATCGTCCGCGGCGAGTCGATCCTGGCCGCCCGCTGCATTCTGCCGCTCACCCAGTTCCCCGTCACCGACCGCAGCTTGGGGACCCGACACCGCGCCGCGATCGGTCTCTCGGAGGAGACCGACGCCGTAGTGATCGTCGTGTCGGAGGAAACCGGCGCCATCTCACTGGCGCAGCGCGGACGGCTGGAGCGAGGCGTGACGGCTGATCGGCTGCGGGAGGCGCTGGGCGCGAAGCCTGCGAGTCGCGCGCAGCTGGCCGCCTCCCAGCTGGCCGCGGCCGCCCAGACCGGCCAGGCCCAGGCCGGGGAACTGAGTCTCGTTGACAGAAGCTCCCCGGGATCGTAGTCTTCTCCCGAAGAACTCACTACCACAGCCGAAATCATGGACCGGCAACAGCGAGGCTCGCTTTGCAATCCGAAGCCCAATACGCTCTCCTAGAGCTGTTCAGGGACGGCGGCTTCATGATGTACTTCCTGGTGCTGGCATCCTTGCTGGCGTTGGGGGTCATCATCGCCAAGGCCTATATCCTCTTCGTCGCGCACCGAGATAGCCGCCGGTTGCTGCAAAAGATCGCCGAAGCCACCAAGGGTATCGACGGTACGATCGACCTTGCCGATGGGACGCAGGGACCCGTGGCTGCCATCCTCTCCGCCGGGCTGCGCCGCGTTCGCGAGCGCGGCCATAGCCAGGCGGACATCGAGAAGGCCGTCACCACCACGGGCTCGATCGAGCTCGGCTTCCTCGAGCGCGGCCTCGTAGTCCTCGCCACGGTGGCCAACGTGGCACCGATGATGGGCTTTCTCGGCACCGTCGTCGGGATGATCGCCGCGTTCGGAGCCGTCGCCGAGGCCGGTCAGATCGAGGCCGCCTTGGTCGCCGGCGGCATCAAGGTGGCTCTGATCACCACAGCCACCGGTCTCACGATCGCGATCCCGGTGAATATCGCGTATAACTTCTTCGTTACCCGGATCGATCGCCTGATCATCGATATGGAACGCGGAGCGGAAGCGGTGCTGGATATGTCAGCGCCCGCGGCCGCTCACCCAACGAGCTAGAGGTTCGTCGTATGGCTCTGCTCCAGAGAAAAAGCAAGGTAAGCGACGAGATCCCTACCGCCTCGATGGCGGATATCGCCTTCCTACTCCTCATCTTCTTCCTCACTACTACGGTGTTCGAGGAGGAAAAGGGGCTGCCCATCGTGCTACCGGAAGCGTCGGCGATGGAGCAGGCCGTGTCGCAGAGGAACATCATCCACTTCCTGGTGCAGGAGGACGGCGCGGTCGTGATCCGGCGCGGCGAAAGCCAGGCCGAGCAGATAGTCTCCTACAGCGAGATCGAGGGGATTATGCGGCAGGAGATCGCCAACAACCCCAATATCATCGCGGCTGTCAAGACCGCTCCCAACGCGCCGTACCGGCACATGATCAACGTCCTCGATGAGCTGCAGAAGGTGAATGCGGAGCGAGTGTCGCTGCAGCTTTGGGAGAGGTAAGAACGATGGCTAAGAAGAGCGGTGGATTCGAGAGAAAATCGAAGGCGGCGAGCGAGATTCCCACGGCCTCGATGGCCGACATCGCGTTCCTGCTCCTCATCTTCTTCATGGTATCGACGACGTTCAGGCGCGAACAGCCGCGTCACTTGGCGTTCCCGCAGGCGGGGGCGACACAGAAGATCGATGAGCAGCGCAGGAACATCCTGCACGTGTGGATCGAAGCCAACGGCGATGTGTATATTAATGATGCCAGGATCCCGATGGACCAGGTAGGTGAGGTGGTGCTGCCACTATACCGGGCCAGCGATCGGGCGCTGATGGTCTCGATCCGGGGCGACAGGGATGTCCCGTACCACTTCATCAACTCGGTGACTGAAGAGTTGAGGTCGGCCAACGCGGTGCGTGTGTTCTTCCATACGGACCTTGAAAGTCGATTGACGCGGGCAAGGAGGTAAGCGGCAATGGCAGTCGAGACAGGGGCCGCAGGTGAAGTGTCCGTCTTTCAGCAGACGGCGAATGACCGGTTCAAGAAGTCGTCGAACCAATGGTTCTTCGGCAGCATCGTCCTGGCTACAGTCCTCCACTTCGGACTGTTCCAGTTCTTCCCCGAGCTGACGGCGTCAGATGTGAGCTTCGGGGTGACCGAGTTCGAGGCGATCGAGCTGCCGCCGGAAGTCGAGATCCCACCGCCGCCCGAGCAGATCTCGCGGCCCGCCGTCCCGGTGGTCGCCGCCACGGCGCTCGAGGAGGACATCACGATCGCGCCGACGACCTTCGAGGAAAACCCGGTCGAGAGCCTGCCGCCGCCGCCCAGCGATGCGAGCCGC
>Ga0180437_10000893_pt1 | contig 53107 bp, 49 predicted proteins | sample SS_ome_4_FD_132410 | JGI IMG/M metagenome (GOLD analysis project Ga0180437, IMG submission 132410) | Hypersaline lake sediment archaeal communities from the Salton Sea, California, USA - SS_3_D_1 metaG | ecosystem: Environmental > Aquatic > Non-marine Saline and Alkaline > Hypersaline >...
GTCTCCATATGCAAGCTCGGGAGGTATTGTTAACTTCCTCTTTCCCCCAACCTTCATGGTAGCAACACCTTGGTCCCATCCCTGAATGACCTGCCCAACACCAATTTGAAACTCGAAGGGTTCACCTCTGTCTAGAGAACTGTCGAACTTTGTCCCATCGATCAGCCAACCTGTATAGTGAACAACAACCGTCTGTCCCTGCATAGGAGAGTTACCTGTTCCAACTACAATGTCATCAATCTTTAGTTCTATCATAATGTTCCTCCACGACACCTCTCTATTTAGTATTTTCAGTTTCTCTGAAGGAATAACAATCATCTTTGGAACCAATTTGAATCTAAGAAGAAATTCTAAAATCGTTGGCGCCAATAGCCTTCCAGTCATAGTTTTCATAACGAATTTGTAGTAATAGTCTCCGCAATCTGACATTTGCTTAAATATATTCTAAACAATACTATGAGCAAGGGCCAGGGGGCCTTTCTCTCTCAGAAGCAGTTTCTCTCCTCCTTCCATGTTCTCTACGGCCCCCTACTCTCCCTTTATTTCATTCTCATGATTGATTATAATCTAAATTGACTAGAATAGGTTTCTTCAACTCATGCTTAGTATTTAGTTTTTGATTTTATGACCCGCGTGGTTTCTTGAAGAAATATATTCCTAATAGAACGAGTGCTATAACAACACCGCCAATCACAAGTATGAGATTATCTAACATGAGTGGAGGGGCAATTCTTTCAATTACACTTCTGCTTGTGTAACCTAAGCTAATTTCAAACTCATAGTGATTAGATATCAAAACTCCATCAGTCTTCGAAAAGATAGATCTTCGTGTTTCGACACCACCCGTTGTGTTTAAAATTGTCTGAAAACCCCAAGTAGCTTCGTCATCGATGATAATTATAGTGTCAAAGTAGGTTGAGTAGTGTGAAAGGAGATATGTCTCGAGCAAATCCCAGTTACCAACTGGAACTGCAAAAGAAAGATATCCAGACATCACTGAAGTATCATTGTAGAAGAAAGGTTCTCCCTTTGCGAATGGAAAATATGTCAAAGGTTCTGGAATGGTGTAGTTATCTTGCGTAATTAGATAGAAATTGAAGCTAATTGAAAAAGTGGTTGTGTTATTCGTTATCCGACTTTCTGTTTGCTTGAAGTAGAGCTTCTGTCCAACATCAAAACCCCAGGAGAGCCCTTCATCTTGTGAATCAACCAATACTGGAATCATAATGATAATAGCAAACAAGACTCCCAAGACGAATCCTTTATTCTTTCTAAAAATCGGAGGACAGCCTTCTCCTCCAAATACATCACTCCACTCAAGTCTTCTCAACACTCTACTCGCCTCTTAGCAGTAGATACTCTTATTCGAACCTTGTTCTCTCTCTATCTGGATATACAGGATGAACATAAATTTTACAGATTCTAAAGAATACGATTAAAGGGGCCAAAAGAATTGAGTATAGGCGATGCACCTTCTACAGAAACCGAAATACAGTCTCAAATCTCTTGGAAAATAGTGATACCAATTCAGCTACTTGTTATCATCACGATATCTGTGACGATAGTCTTGACTCTCATGGACATCTTTCCATTTGATTCCAATCTTGGCATATATCGACCTCTACCTGGGAATATTCTTTTTGATTTTGTATGGCTCTATGTATTTTCCTTCTTAACCGGAATTATTTGCTACTTTGCTTCTCCAGTACTATCAGCTTTCTTCTGGAAGCTCCATCGCTACATCACAAGAAAGAACTATTCCTACTACATTCAGGATTTAGGTACACACAAGAAACCAATTCCTCAATCTAGAAGAATGATCTTGCCTACATTAGTTGCTCTCGGCATAGCATTTTCAATTTCTAATATCAGGAGCTTTACTAATGCGATCTTTGTGACCGAGAGTTTTGGTTCGCTCGCACCAGAAGCTCAGACAATAGTCACTAGCATGGCTCTTCTATTCATCCTTCTTCTGATTTCATGTTTCATCAGCATTTTATTTGCTCCTATGTGGTTGATGCAGGATACAGGGTTGGTATGTGAGCTAAAGAAAAAACCAAGAATGACCGCTGATATTGAAGGTGTGGGTAACTGGTATCTGAAGATGCTGAAGGGTTTTGCTGGAATCTCAACTGTGGTAGCTTATATTTTCACAATCATTCAGACGATTGAATGGTATCAGTTTGTCGTCTTTGTTTCTCCTCCTGATGGCATTTTAATGGGGGTGATTTTCCTAATCCCTGTCGCAGCAGTCAGTGTATCTCCATTATTGGCCTTAGGTCCCATCTCTATTGTACATGTTATTTATGAAAAATCTCTTCAAAGGAACCTGAGGTCTTTTGCTAGATATATATCAAAATCTGATCTCTACACAGTAGAGATTGACCTCAGGAAATCAGCTTGAAACGAAGTTCGTAGCACTCAAACTACTATTCAAGGATAATGTGAAAATATAGAAGTTTTCCCCTGTACTAATATCACGATACCGCAACGAAGATATCAACAATACTTATATGCTATTAATTCATATTATAGAACTAGGAACAGGGGGTCCGATTCGCGACCATCATGAATACTGTCACTCCCTCCCTCTCTCTCTCATAAACGTCCGACCCGACTGGCGAACGAATCGCTTGTTTTGACGGGCCCCCTCCCTCCTCTCCTCATTCATCATTGCACAACCAATCTTCTTACTCTGGTTCGATTGTAAATTCCTTATTACAGTTGTAACATTTGACCACTCCTAAATCTTGTACCTTGTAGGAATAGCTTGCCTTGCAGTGAGGACACACATATCGCTTTGGGGAGCTGACCTCACTAAGATCAGCAACCAACTCAGTATGACCACAGGATTTGCATAAAATGGCATTAAGTACAATTGGCTTTCCTCCATAGAATACCTCAGACTTCGATTGAAAGGTTATAGGCGCCTTTTCGCGATGAGAGTAGTCATAAATCACTCCTAGCATAAGATTAGTTTTTCCACATCTAAGACATGTTCTTTCCACCAGTTCTCTCCCTCAAGTTAGCATAAACTGACAACACCATTAAATTCTTCGCTTGTTTGTTTGGACATATATTCTCCAGCCAGAAGGTTTTAATGGAGTTCATCGTGTGCCAAGGCAAGGCGAGTGAAATTGTCTGTGGCAAGGAAAGCTGTTGACAGCACACTAAGACGAATCCTGAGCTATACCACTGAGATAATCATGTCCATTGTGTTGCTTGTGGTCATTTGCATACCACTGGCATTTGTGGTACCTATGTGGCTACAGCTCATTCTTTTAGGTAGACCAAGGAACAATCTTGCCCTTGACCCAGTTAGATGGTTTCGTCTTGATGGGGCGGTGTGGTTGACACTGCTACTAGGACTAGTGAGTTTTGTTCTTGGCTATTTTATCATATACAAATTGAAACCAGGTATTTCATCTGAGGAAGATCTCGAAGCGGAGAAGAAAATTGAGGATGAAGAAGATGACGAGCTCGAATTAGATATGGAAGAAAAAGAGCTAGACGCCGAAATCGAAGAAGAGGAGTTCGCAGAAGAGCTCGAGGCTACTGCTGATCAGTCATCGGAGGAGTTGTCTGTCGATACCGAGGATGAAACAGAAGATATCGACTAGCCTACTTGTTTCCACCATCAATTAATTCATCTTTGTCTTCGCAGATAACTTATCGACAAGCTCAGAAAAGGCATGGGCTACGTTTGAATCAGGTTCTTGAATCACAAAGGGGGTTCCTTCGTCACTGAGTGTGATGACACGTGGATCTAGAGGTAGAGTACCAAGATGATCAATGGCATATTCTACTGAAGCTCTCTTTGCTGCCCCTTCTCCAAAGAGCTTGTATGACTCGCCACACTTCGGACACACAAACTCTGACATGTTCTCAACGATTCCAAGTATGGGTACCCCCATTTTCTCAACTAGTTGGATTGCACGTCGAGCATCAAGGACTGCAACTTCTTGGGGCGTAGAAACGATCACTACTCCGTCAATTTCAGGAATCAGCTGCAAAATGCTCAGAATCTCGTCCCCTGTTCCAGGTGGCAGATCCACAACTAGAACGTCAAGGCTTCCCCAACGAACATTTGCCAAGAATTGACTAATTGCCTTTGCTACCAATGGTCCACGCCAAGCAACTGCATCATCATCCTTTCGCAATAGAAACCCCATGCTCATGACCTTGACATTTTGAGGTCCAATAATAGGATTAATGAATTCTCCATCTCCTGTAGGATGCTGCCCCTCTAGCCCAAGGAGTTTTGGCACATTTGGTCCATAGATGTCTACATCTACAATACCTGCAGATTTTCCACGCTTTGCAAATGATACTGCTAGATTAGTAGCAACAGTTGTCTTCCCAACGCCACCTTTGCCTGAAAGAATGACAATCTTATGTTTGATTCCTTTCATGTTTTCTACAATATCAGGTGGGACTGTCGGTTTTGCCATTGTCATCAAAGCTGTGGCGTATTTGTGGTTCTAATAAAGCATCGCATGTGTCTGATTTGTTAGATACTATTGAATCTAGTCAAAATTTGATTAGCAAGACGCTCGTCACATGCTGCCACGAAATTCATCATCCTATCTATTTCAAGGGGACTACAAAAGCGATTTCCATACTGGTCGATAACATATCCTCCCGCCTCAAAGACCATATGCGTGCCGCAAAGATGAATAATGGGTAGCATGTTCCTCAAATCAACCATAGCATCAAGAAATCCTGCTGCGGTCCAACATAGGTCAAGTAGATTACTCGCACTTCTTCTTATGTCTTGAACTGCGCTAATTGTTCTTAGAGAGCGTTCGACAAACTGCAAATCCCATGTTTTCTTTATGTCGTAGGATATTATGGCATTCTCTAGCCCTATCGGATTTGACGGTTTTACTTGTTTCCCATTTCTGGACACGCCTCTCCCGGTTACTGCGATGTAGGTTTCCTCTGTAAAGACTGAGTCAATTATACTAATCTCAGCATCGTCTGAAGTCATCTCTTTCTTATATGGCACAACGGAGATGCCAATAGACACTAGAGGGATCCCTCTCTCCAAGTTTGCCGAACCATCAATCGGGTCGATAAGAGCAAGATACTCTGGTTTACACTCATGCTTGATGAATCCCTTCTCTTCAGTCAAAATCTCAAAATTCGTATTTGAACTCTTAAGAACACTAATTATCGCATCTTCTGCTTTTACATCCAATAGGAGTGTTTTGTCACCATAAGGATTCAATCCTCCAGTACGTTCCTTTGCAATGTTTAGATTCTCAATGATGAGCTGTTTGGCATCATCAACAGCATGTTGTAGTGTCTTAAGCAGAGTCATGTCAACATCGTTTTGCTTGTATTAGCTCTCTCTATATCACTTGTTGGGTAGTGATTACAATACCTTAAATGCGTCAAGACATGAGATAGAATTGTAAGGCAAACCTGGTGGAACATATGGGCTTTCTTAGTGGAAAGAAAAAGGTAGATGCAGAACGTGGAATCCTTGAGATGAAAGGCACGATGAATGCTCTGACACTCAGGATGCGCAGACTTGAAACTAGAATGTCTGAGGAGCAGAAGTCTGCAAAGGAAGCCATGGCGGATGGAAACCGGTCTCTAGCTCGTTCTCATCTTAGCATCGTAGTTGACCTAGAGAATAGGCGGTCGCGTTATCAACAACAATTCCTGACTTTGGAAACTGCCTTACTCAACTTAGAGGAAGCAAAGACTCAGGCTGAAGTACTACGCGCTTTCACTATTGCGAACGATGCGCTGACAGAAGCAAGGTCTATGTTGAAACCTGAAGAGATCCAAACTCAATTGGATAGACTCTCCGAGTCGTTTGAGCATATTTCCATAGCTGGTGAGTTGCTTTCAGAAGACCTTTCAGGAGCAGACTCAACTATTGAAGATGAAGAGAGAATTGATCGCCAGCTGCAGGCTATGGAGGCTGAGGTGTTGCTTGAAAAGGAGGGTGTCCTTCCACCTCTTGAGGCTGAAGGAGCAATATCTGCATCATCTGGGAAGAAGGAAATCTCGGACGAAAAAAGAATTGATGAGCTGCTTGCAGATTTAGAGAAAGAGGCTCGTGAAGAACGAGCACGGGAAAAAGAGAGCTAAACAAAGGACTGCTTAGTCATTTTTGGGTGTCGGTGTGATTGACTATAGAATTAGTTGTATTTGATGTGGATGGGACCCTCACTCAACATAATAGTGTCTGGTGGAGATTACACGAGCACTTTGGCACGACAGATATGGGTAAGATATACTTCGACCAATACTTCGCTGGAGAGATTAGCTATGATCAATGGGCTGACCTAGACGCAGGTCTGTGGAGAGGTAGGACCCTTGAAGATGTTATGAATGTTGTAAATGCAACCAAATTGACTCCAGGCGCTGAGGAAACAGTTCAGATTCTGAAGAAATATCACATTAAGACAGCAATCCTCTCTGGAGGTCTTGATGTCATGGCAAAAGAAATTGGTCAAAGAGTGGGAATAGATTATGTTCTTACCAATATACTCCTTCATCAAAATGGGATAATTACTGGCAAGGTTGAGAATCTTGTTGCATGGGGTGGGAAATCAAAGGCAATCCTCCAGATAGTGAACCATTTCGATATTCCTCTAGAGAAAACCGCATATGTTGGCGATGGTCGAAATGATATGACTGTCTTCGAAGTAGTTGGTCTTTCCTTTGCGTACAACCCGGAACACGAAGAGGTTGCAAATGCAGCCACTATTGTTATTCGAGAAAATAATCTTCAAGCCATACTGCCCCATATCATATCGGAGTTCCAGCAATGAGAAGCACGAAGACATATGCTTGGAGTAGAATAATCATTGCTCCTTCGAAGAAGTCGAGTTTGTGGTCATCAGTTATCGCACGCTTCAAGAACCAGAGACTGCCAGCAATCACCATGATTTGAAAGAGGACATACCTGTCCAGAGGTATTGCTACGAAAATTCCAATTCCTCCCATGACGAGAAGGACAATTTGGAGAACACCTCCAATAAGATTGCCTACTGCAAGTCCAACCTTCCCTTTTGTAGCTGCAATCAATGCAATACCATGTTCAGGGAGCGCACCAGCTGCACCCAAAATCAAAGCCGCAATAGCTACTCGATTACCAATGAGTCCAATTCCATCATTATAGTCTGTAATGAGTACATCCACAGAATGTGTTAGAATCTCACCGGCAAAGAATATCCCAATGAATCCCATAACAGACAGAATGGCAGATGTTCTCCTGGAATGACTAGCCTTTGCTTTTGCAGCATCTTCGACCACATCACCTGTAGTCAGTGCAGCTGCATAGATTATGTAGGAGAGAAATAGCACGAATGATGCAACCGGTGGAAATCTTGGATTCATCGGCGCATCTGGAGACACCATATCTAAGATGCCTAAGGCAAACATGCTCAACAAGGCAACAATGGTCCATCTGATTAAAACTGAGTCTTTCTTGATGGCCTCCTCAGGAACAGCCATGTCATCCTTCCCTCTTGTAGATATGATTATTGTGATTCCTAGGAGAAGCATATTGAATCCTGCAGCGATGAGTACAGAAAGCACAGCAATATCTAAGAGATCTTGATTTCCAGTAGACCAGCCGTTGAATGCAGCAATGCCGCTGATTACAGCCTCTGGCATATTGCTCGCAAGACTGGAAACCATCCCTGCAACATAAGCAGTCAAGCCCAGGTGCCCCGCTGCGCTTTCCATTCCTTCAACAGCCCATTCTGATGGTCTAAAAGCAAGCCATACGCCTCCAATAAGGCCAAGTATAATCACAACTACAGGTTCAAATCCTGAGAGTCTCAAATAGAAATAAAATATCAAAAGCCCCAAGAAGAAGACAATCTCTTTCCTACTCGCTACTAAGGAGTCCCTGACTCCATGGTACTGGTCATGATTAGCTATAGACTGCTCGATTTGAGTTACCCCCATTGGGTATTCTGTCTATTCTGCATGATTTTCGTTCTGACACTTAATAATGCTGGTTTTCTACGCACCACTCATTTGAGGTTTGTGTACCTTGCACCACTCCCGGTATTGATTAAGACGACATCTTCGTCATAGTCAATCCTTCCAGATTCGATTAGATTACGAAGACCACAAATGCCAACAGCTGCTTCCGGGCAAAAATCAAGCCCCTCGAGTCTCGCTGCTGTCTTTCTAGTGGGTCTAATTTCTTGTTCAGCAACAGCAACAGCACCTCCGTTGGAGTTTCTGATTGCACTCAGAATGAGTCTACTTGCGAAGGGGCTGGGGACTCTCAAGCCCAATGCTTCTGTTTCACCATTAACCCAGTCCTCGATTTCATCTATTCCTTTCTCAATCGCATGAACTATAGGTGCACAACCACCACTCTGTGCCGCATACATCCGGGGACGTTCAGGACCAATTAGCCCAACTGATTCAAGTTCATCAAAAGCCTTCCAAATACCAATAATCGCAGTCCCACCGCCAGTTGGACAGACTATGGCATCAGGAACAGACCACCCCATCTGCTCGCAAATCTCGAAACCCAGAGTCTTTTTCCCCTCTACTCTGTATGGTTCCTTGGTTGTTGAGAGATCTGTCCAGTCTTCATTCTTATCTCGCATGACTTTTCCAGCTTCAGAAATTGTACCCTTCACTCTTGTGGTAATGGCTCCATACATCTCACACTGCTCAAAGAAGGGTTCAGGAGTATCATCTGGCATAAAGATGTGAGCCTTAAGTCCTGCAGCTGCTGCATAGGCACATGCAGAAACTGCGGCATTTCCAGCTGAAGGCAATGCAAATGTCTTTGCACCCAACTCCAAATGTCGTGAAATAGCTGCACTTAATCCCCTGTCTTTAAAGCTCATAGTTGGATTCTGTGCCTCATCCTTTATCCGCAACATCCGAAGACCAATATGCTTTCCCAGGCGTCTTGAAAGGAGGAGTGGTGTCCAGCCTTCACCAAGACTTACAACACAGGATGGTGACCTCACAGGTAGAAGTTGTGAATACCTCCACATGGAATTCATGTCTGATGGAAACTCATCTCTTGCTAGGTCCTCTTGTACTCCAATTAAATCATAGATGACAAAGAGAGGTGAACCACATATGCAGTAGGTAGCTAGCGTGTCAGGTGAGTGCTTTCTTCTGCATTGAGGACATTCCAGATGTGAGATGTGTGATATCAAAAGACTCACCATAATTACATGAACACTTAGCCTTATTTGTACCTGTCACCTTCTTTCCTAGGAATAAAGCAGAAATGGGATGCCTATGGGTGAGCTAAAACGAACAACCTTACCATTCACTTCATTGGTTGGTCTGGAACGATTGAAGCTAGCCCTCATACTCAATGGCATCAATCCCCAAATTGGTGGAGTTCTCATCTCTGGACCTAAGGGTACGGGAAAGACTACTGTTGTTCGGGCTTTAGCTGATTTACTACCAGAAGTTGATGTTGTCGTAGGATGTAGATTCGGGTGCAATCCAAAAAATCCAGATTTTCTCTGCGCTGATTGCAAGGGGCTGGTAGACTCTGGGAATAAACTCAAATCTGAATCACGAAAGATGCGAGTTGTTAACCTACCTCTTTCCACGACAGAAGATCGACTTATTGGAGCACTAGATATTGAACGAGTTTTACAAGATGGTATTCAAGCACTTAGACCGGGTATCCTTGCAGAGGCTCATCAAAATGTTCTATATGTTGATGAAGTGAATTTGTTGCCAGATCACCTGGTAGATGACCTTCTTGATGCAGCAGCGACAAAAATCAATGTAATTGAACGAGAAGGAATTTCTGTCGCTCATCCTTCTGATTTTGTCCTAATTGGAACTATGAATCCTGAAGAGGGGGAACTTCGACCTCAGCTCTTGGATAGATTTCCACTTCATGTTGCAGTTGGGAGTCACCACACAATTGAGGATAGAATGGAGCTTGTCAAAAGAAACCTTGCATTCGAGGATGATCCTGATAGGTTTAGGCAAAACTGGGAGGCTCAACAAATTGAACTACTTGAGAAGATCATCAAAGCCAAAGAACTGCTAAAGAAGGTAGCCCTCCCCGACGTATTCCTGCGTGCTATCGCAATGGCGTGTGATGCTCTCGAAGTGGATGGGGTTAGACCAGATATTATCATCAGCAAATCTGCCATAACGAATGCAGCCCTTGAGGGTCGAACACAAGTCAATCTGGAAGATATGAAACTCGCCTCTCAGCTTGTACTTAGTCACCGAACGCGACGGGGTGGTCTTTTGGAACCACCTTCCCCTGATGATGTGGATCAGGCGATTACAAAAGCGGTTGAAGTAGCTCAGAAGACAGAACGTCGAAAGTCTCCTACTGAAGTTTCTCCAGAGGATGATGAAAAGGCTGGACCTCGAGTAAGTGGAGGAAGGTTTGGTCGAGGAGATAAGTTTGCAGTGGGGGGCAGACAGGAAGGCAAAAAAAAACTCCGGAGGGAGTAAGGAACCCTAGGGGCGACCCCATTAAGGGTACAATTTGCGCTGTGATGATGGTTGTTGTCTTTATCTACTTCGCATGGATATTCATCAGTCCAATCAATCTACTCTTTGGAACTCAATTCCTTCAGTTTCCCACATTTATTGCACTCGTAGTCGACACCATTGTTATTGCTCCCCTCATATGGTATATTGTCAGAAAGTGGCTTGAGGTTATGACTCGAAGAAGTGGTGGTCCTGCTGCAGGTATTGATACAGTCGAGTCTGGGGGTGGAAGACCTGAGCCTGGCGATGAATGGGGTTTGGCAACGAAACCCTATACTCCCGCAAGCGTTGACATGCTGACAGGCTCAAAATCAGACATTCGAGAAGCACCTTTTGGCTTAGAAGATAGCTTCTTTGTGAAAATCCCTGAAATTGATACAGGAGAAGCGCTCTTCGACTTGGAACGACTTAAGAAGAGGGCAATGATTCGTTCAAGAGTGTCGTCTGGTGGCTGGGTGAAGAAGAGAGTCAGCTCACGAGCGACAGGGTCTCTAAAGTCCTCTGATACACTCAAGCATGGGAGACCCATTCGCTCAAGGATTCCAATCAGAGAGCCTGGTAGTATACACATTCCATCCACTGTAATGGCTGCAGTTGCACGAAGTGGTCGTACATCAGGTGAACCAATCATAATTGCTAAGGAAGATATACGAGAGAGTGTATTCACAGGAAGAACTCCATTGACAATAATTCTTGTCATTGATGTTAGTCTTTCTATGAAGGGGAGCATGGAGCAGGTCAGGGATTTACTCGAACTGCTAGAAAGTGAAACACGAGGGTCCAAAGACCGCACAGGGATCGTCGCCTTCAAAGATAGCGGGGCAGTAGAGATACAGGCTCCGACGACCAATTGGAATAAGATCTATCGTGCTTTGGGTCGATTGAAGATATCCGGTCTTACTCCACTTGCTGAGGCAATAAAGAAGTCACTTGAAACCATTCGACGAGAGCGAATGCGAAATGAAGATATTGAATCACTTATAATTTTAATATCCGACTTTTCGCCAAATATACCACTCGCGCAGTCAGTCGGTCCTGGTCATGAGAGATATACACCTGTCCAAGATCTTGTACGTACAGCTCGACTAGTTCGGAAAGCGAAGGTCAGACTGGCTGCAGTCAATGTAGATCCTGAGCAGTCAAAATGGCCCAGGTTTCTAAAACGTCCATATCATGAGGCTCTCGAATTGGCTACAATGCTCAGGATGAAGAAGGAGGGGCTGCATGATCCCATTGAAACCATCCTCAAAGTAGACGAGTTTAGGAAGACATTTGGTGCCTATCTGGTCGCTAGAGCTGCAGGTGGTCGCGCCTATCTTTCTCGAGATTTAATGAAAGAATCATCCATCCTTGGTACATTATTAGGTTCCAGTCTTTCACGAAGTCGTCTTCGGGAGCAAGATTTACAGGATGTCGAAGCCTATCTCCCTCAATGAGGTTTCGAAAGGTGCCTCTCTCGATTATGTTATTAGTAGGCAATCGGTTTCAAAATCTGCGCATAGAACTCGATTGATGACTGGTGTCATAGTGAGCGAGGAGAGCCTAGAATTGGGCCGCAATGAATCTGCTTTTCATGCATCAGGCACAGGGTCTGTGCGCACCTATATTCTAGGTGATTGTAGAAATGCATCCTGGAAAAGTACCACCTGAGATTCTAGAGAAGATAGTATTTACAAGACTTGGAATCACTGACCCTGATGTCTTGCTTGGACCTAGTCTTGGTGAGGATGCATCAGTTATCCGTATCGCTGATAAGGTGATCATTGCGGCAACCGATCCAATTACAGGCTCCATAGCTGATGTTGGCTGGCTTGCAGTACATGTGAATGCGAATGACATTGCAACATTCGGTGTTAAACCAAGATGGTTTCTAGTTTCAATAATATTGCCAAAAAACACTACTGCAGATCAGCTCGGGCTTATTGTGAAACAAATTGATGATGCTGCCTCAATGCTTGGAATCGCTGTTACTGGTGGTCACTCAGAAATTACTGAGGGGATTGACAGACCAATCATCGTTGGATTCATGATTGGAACTGCTGACAATGGAGAATATGTGACCTCTAGTGGAGCTCGCCCTGGAGATTCAATCATAGTGACAAAATCAATTGCACTTGAGGGTACTGCTATTCTTGCGACAGAAGGTGAACGAACTCTCACCCCTCATGTGGGACGAGATGTAATTGAGAAAGCAAAAGGTCTGAGAGAGAAGATCAGTGTCGTTGCTGAAGGAATTGCTGCCTTTGAAACTGGTTTTGTGACTGCCATGCACGATCCAACTGAGGGTGGACTTTCAGGAGGCTTGCATGAGATCTGTGATGCAAGTAAGGTAGGTTTCGAAATCTACAGTGATGCAATTCCTATAGAGGATTCTACTAAATTAATATGCAAGGTCTTAGAAATCAATCCCTTGGAATTAATCAGTAGTGGTTGCATGATTATCTGTTGTGGGAAAGAAAACGCTAACGAGGTTGTGAACACAATCCAGTCAAGGGGGGTTGGAGCATGTGTGATTGGAACAATCGTAAAGGATAGAAATCGTAGACTAATTATTACAGATTCTGATGGCTTTGACCTCTCACGACCCATTACTGACTCTTTATGGACCGCGTTGAGAAAAATCAATCTTTCATGAAGTCTTCGAGTTTCTTGATTTCGTCATCTCCAACCCAATTGAGAATGACAGGTGAGAGAGATATGTTTCTCTGGATTAATACCTCATAAGCATCCGATTGAGGGGTTGGGTCCCGTTCTATACCGAGGTACCAGTAGTAGGGTCTTCCATTGGGATCTGCTCTTTCTTCAACCTCATTATGCATTCGAACTCTTGTGGGTTTCGTGATTCGAGTCACTGATTTCTCATTCATGGCGCTCGGAAAGTTCAGATTCAATAAGTCAATCCCCTGTGGCAATCCCTTGTCAAGAACTCTCAAAATGATGTCCTTCGTAATCTCACATATCTTGTCGAAATCACTAGTTGAGCTGGTTTCCTCAAACCAATCGCTCGGTGATGCCTCTCGAGATACAGCGATTGCTGGCAGTCCTATAATGGCTGCTTCCAGTGCAGCTCCGACTGTACCACTTGTCAGTATACTCTGGTAACCGACATTTGCACCAGAGTTTATTCCAGATACTAGAAGGTCTATACTTTCATAGAAAGACTGTGCCAAGATTATTGAGTCAGCAGGTGACCCATCATGTGAAACAAACTGGTATCCATTCTTTGCATGCTTCTCAGTTATTCTGATGGGTCTCCTTAAGGTCAAGGATTTCCCAGTAGCACTGCGTTGTCCATCTGGAACAACAACAAATAGCTCAACTTCTTTACTTAGCACATCTGCTAGCTTGAGCATACCCTCGCTCCGAGGACCGTCATCATTTGTCAGGCAGACTCGATACAATTGGCATTACTCCTCAAATTCCTGATTTAGTATGTATTCTTACTACTAAGTGATGGGAAATATATGAAGATAGAAAAAAGGTTGTGGAAGCACCTTAGTGTGCTCCCACTCCCGGCATCATCAGACTCTTACAGGTCGTAAGCTTTGAGGGTCTTACGCTTGTTTTCGCCAGTCCTTTTGGCAGCATGATCAAGAAGCGATGTGATTTTCTTGTCAAGAGCATCATAGAAGTCTCCACTGACTTGGAGATTCTTCTTCTTCGCATAGTCTTGCACTGCCTTCTTTACAATGAATGTCATTTTTTATTCTCCTCCAAAAGGATGCTCTAGAAGTCATTCTAGACCCTTATAAGACTTAGCTTAGAAATGCTCTCTAGAGCGCGCTTCCCCCTACTTTGAGCCATTTGCGCATTTCAATAGAAATCTCATTGATTCAGATGGAATTTGCATGAATTAAGGATGAAATCCTACAAAGACCTAAAAGACACTCACTCACTATTGATTTGGTCACTATCATTGAGGTGAGTTTGAATATGAGATATGCCTATGGCATACTTCTAGGTGCAATCTTAACATTTGTCATGTTTCTCGGTGCAGCAATCATCAAGATACTGGGACTAGATTGGGGTGTCTATTCTATTTGGTTCTTTGTTTCAATAGGTATGGCAATCGTACCACCTATCTTGGCGTTCTTCATTCGAAGACATGCATTTCGTGAAGTTCTAATCTTTGAAGCTGGAGGTTTTGGTCTATTCTCACCTCTCTGGTTAATCCTCTTCACAGACCTCTCTGGTGACTCATGGTTGGTGCTATTCAGGGATGGTATAGAAGGAGGTCTGGTGGGATCAGGACCTGGAGGCGGGCTTGTTCCAGTTGACATCAGCAATGTGATGCTCATTCCCTTTCTCATATTCTGTATATTCATTGGTATTATCTTTCTAAGACCCTCGTTCATAACCAAATATAGCGTGGTTGGAGAAATTACTGAACTTCGTGCGCTAAAGGAGTCCGCTGAACCAGCCACGAGAGAAGAACCAGAATCCGCAGAATTGCCTGATCTAGATGAGGAAGATCCAATTGAGAAAGAAATGCCAGAAGTCAGACCTCCAAAAGCAACTGTTGATACGATGGCTGACCTTAGAGGTCTCCTCACCGAACTGGGAACTCCCGAACCGACAATTAATCTGATTTTCAATTCAGGAATTGCTACAACAACAGATTTGGTTGCTACCAGTCCAGAGCAATTGGCTGCTCTCACAGGGATTGATAAAAGAACAGCCGCGGACCTCCAAATGGCTGTTCAGAAAAAAGTCTGGTTTGATGGAATCTAAATAGGTATCTATCACTTGAGGGAGGTTATAGCGTCCAACGCGACTATAATTAACTCATCAATTGGTGGTTTACTATCAATTTTTGCCTCTTTCTCAACATTCTCTCCAATGACGAGACATATAGTTCCCACCTTTACGCCACGAAGTTGTCCGACAATGAAGAGTGATGCTGCTTCCATCTCGGTGGCTAGAACTCCCGAGTTTCTCAGTAATTCCCACTTCTTTCTCGTACTCATTGGGTCTGCAACATAATCTGGATGTTCACTATAAAAAGCATCTTTTGTATGACCTATACCGACATGAAATGTTGCACCGTTTTTTCCTGCTGACTTAACCAAAGCCATGACCATTTCTGGATCTGCAACTGCAGGGTACTCTATTGGGACGTATTGCTGGGAAGTTCCGTCATCTCTCACCGAGCCGGTGAATATGACCAAGTCCCCAGTATTGACGGAGCGACTTATTGCACCAGATGTACCAACACGAAGAAATGTAGTACATCCAACTTTCACAAGCTCTTCTAAAGCAATGGCTGCTGAAGGACAACCAATTCCAGTCGAACATGATGCGACAGGTATCCCTCTCCACTTTCCTTTAAAACTCCAGTATTCTCTGGATTTGGCTATTTCTTCATATTCATCAAAAAACCTCACAGCAATATCTTGAGCGCGATGGGGGTCTCCAGGCAGCAAAACCAACTCTGGTATCTCTCCAGGTGCGATACCAATGTGATATTCTCTATCTTCAGTCATACTATAATCCTCAGGCGCTGTTGTTGTATATAAAAAAAGGGTTTCGACATTGATATTGTCTTCATAGAGATATGCTTAAGAATGCAAGGTTGCCCGACTTCCATGGTTACAATGTCTGAGGAACTTACTGAACTTCAAAAGGGAATTCTGGGAGTGATTATATCTGATGCTCACAGACCAAACGCAATAACTTCAATTTTGAAGAAGCGGAGTTACAACTGCAACCAGAATGATGTCGTTCAGGCTTTAATTGACCTTGAAAAGCGAAATCTCGCAGAGAAGCTTAGTTCTAAAACTTGGACTGCAAAGGGCAGAGCAGAAGAATATGTAGACTGAAACCCTGGATTAATTACAAGTGTTTAATCAATGTGTGAGTTATATTATACGTCAACTTCGGGTTTCGTTCACCAAAAACCTCTGTATGAACAGTATTTGTGGTTACAATCATACCTCGAGCCTTCTCTAGTAGCTCTTCGAGAAGCTCCTCTCCTCTCTCAATCAATGGAAGTACATGTGCAACTGCCATTCCAACATCTGCTGCTCCTTGATTTCTGAGCCTATCAGCAGCCTTGAGAAGGGTGCTTCCACTCTTTGTCAGGTCATCTATGATGATGACTTGTTTATCCATAACCTCCACTGTACCGTGAAGATCAACATTGAATGAGTTCTCTCTACTCTTCCCAAAGCCCTCTATTCTGTATCTCTCTTGTGCACCTTCATCAGGAGTAACAAGAATCGGGTCTTTGAACTCAAACTGCTTTGCAGCGAACTCGATTAGATCTGGAATCACATCAATTGTTTCATAGAGGTTTCTCTCTCTCAAGTTTTGCACCCAATCTAGGCTATCTGGAGCATGAGGATTTACAACCCATACTTTATTGCAGGACTTTGCAATGGTTTCAATAGCCCATCTTCCTGATACTGCTTCTCCGGTCCTGAATGATTTATCTTGCAGTGCAAATGGTTGGAATGTCAGTACAACCTCTACTCTTGACGGAGGAGAAATGGGTTTGCAGTCATAGATTTTGTGCCCAGTCACTTTGACTGCCACAGGTCTTGAGAGGAGATCCAATAGAAGGAGTAATTCAACCACTCTGTCGGATGTAGTATAGTGTTCAGTTTCAGCTGGTCCTGCTCCGGTGCAACTCTGTATTATGACAACACGTCTGTTTGATAGCTCAGAAACATCTTCAATCATCGCATAGATGTCAGCATTTGGAAATAGTCTTCTTCTATCATAGTTAAGTGCGGACGTGAACACACGAAATCCAGCTTCTTGAAAACTTTCTTTCAGGTGTTCTGCTCCACTCGCAAGAACGACATCATACTCCTTCATCAATGACCGCCATCTTTTGGCGGCGAGTCCTCCTTTATGAGACTTTTCCCTGAGCTATACACTTTCAAGTTACGACGGTAAGCTAAAATGGACGCGGTGCAATTGAATCTCTCCACCAAAGGCATGTGTTTCGGTTGAGTTTGACAGCGAGAGACCTTTTGCAGAAGCTTTCCAATGATGCTGGAATTCCCTACCAAACCATTGCGAAAAAGGTCAACCGATTGATGGCTCAAGGTATGGGTCTTCTCGAGTCAGTCAGAGATATTGCTATTGAACACAAACTAAAAGCATCAAAGTATCAGATTGATGCTGAAAAGATAGTTCAAGAAGCTGAAAAGATACTCCGTGAGGATTATACTCAGACGCTCATGATTTCTGCAGTTTTAGGACAGATGGTTGAATCCCGAGGAAAAGAAAAATTCCCAGCTCCAGCATTTTTCGCATATATAGAAACACTCACGAGAATCCCTGATGCACCAAGAGACACGAGATCCGAGTCCTCCACTGAAATTGAAGAACGAACAACTCGAATAATTGAACTTATGACAACACTTGTTTCGGTACTATGTGAATGGTCCGAAAAGGGAGTCATAGGAGTTGCCAAGGACTGCCCTCCATCTCTACAAGATGTAGCCAGAGCTGTTTTTAGAAAAACCAAGTTACTTCAAGGTGGTCTCTGGACATGCATTTCGTGTGGCAATATAGTGAATGTTAGTGAAACAAGAGCTCTAATGTGTACTACTTGTGACAATAGCATATCCAAGAGTGATATCCACCGACGATTTGATCAGATGGCAGGTCGGAATCGAACTAGCTACGGAAAGACAGTATCTGAAGACAATACTGACTAGTATGGGAGGTTTATATCAAGCCCTTTGCTGAGAAGCACATGAGCCTCATCCAGCTCAGCTTGTGTAACTCTGACCTCGTCAACCTGAAGGATGACTTCTTTATTCCTTGATTCTTCAAGAAAAAGAATGACAGGGTCCAATCCAGCAGCCATCCCTGCGCTGATTAATGGTGCAGTAACTCCATCATAGAAGTCTGATCTCCCAAGTGGGACATCCATCCGTTTCAGGAGTCTGTCTCCCTTCTTTGAAAGCACCTGTCCACAGGTCGGTCCATCATGGATCATCAATGAAATCACGAACCTTGTTGGAACATTTCCTCTGAGGTAAAATAACAAATCAGTTATCCAATCATATTCCTTTATCATTACATCTCCAAAGATTATCATCAGGTCCTCTGTAACCATTCCATGAACTGGAACAACTGGTGGTTTCACATCTACAGGATATCTGTTCCATGATGAAAATGCAGGAGAATTGAACAGAAGAACGGTTTCGAATTCATCCAGTTCGTAAAATTTTCTACATAGCGCTTGTCCCATAGGATTGAGTCCTAGAATGACTGAATAGGTTTCAGTGATCTTTCTCTTTTTGTAGACCTCCAATATCGGACTTATCCATTCCTGTTCAAATGTTGGCATCGCTGCTAGCCCAACCCTTTAATGACAAAGGCAGCTAATGACTGTTTGTCTTACAATTATGTAGCTAGCTCTATAATATTCGTACTTTTGATGAATTCATTTGAGCTAGTCCGATTCCGATTGATTTATGTGGAAGACCGCACGCGCCCTCGCACGCGTATAACTAATGGTGAGTGAGTACCATTGGACAAATACATAGAGAGTGTTTACAATCAGGTTGTCGAGAAGGACCCAGGTCAAGATGTGTTTCATCAAGCTGTGCTGGAAGTTCTCGAGTCTTTGGAACCTGCCATCAAGAAATATCCAAAGTACAAAGAAAATTCGATTCTCGAACGAATCGTAGAACCAGAACGTATAATTCAGTTCCGAATACCATGGAAGGATCGCGATGGAAAGATCCAAGTGAATAGAGGATACAGAGTTCAGTTCAACTCCGCCATCGGACCCTATAAGGGTGGACTTCGTTTTCATCCAACTGTCACGCAGGGTGTATTGAAGTTTCTCGGGTTTGAGCAAGTTTTCAAAAACAGTCTGACAACACTCCCAATGGGGGGTGGAAAGGGTGGTTCGGATTTTGATCCAAAAGGAAAGACAGATGCAGAAGTTGAGAATTTCTGTGAGAGCCTTATGTTCGAACTTTATCGGCACATCGGTCAGTTCATTGATGTTCCTGCAGGAGATATTGGTGTAGGTGCTCGTGAAATTGGTTATCTTTACGGTGCATATCGAAAAATCACCAACAATCATGGTACCTGTGTTCTAACGGGAAAGAGTGCTGGGTGGGGAGGATCCCTTATCCGTCCTGAAGCAACTGGTTATGGGTGCGTCTACTTCGTACAGGAGATGGTAAAGACCCGTGGTGAAGACCTGAAGGGTAAGAAAGCTATCGTGTCTGGTTCAGGCAATGTTGCTCAATATGCCACAGAGAAGTGCATTCAACTAGGTGCAAAAGTCATCGCATTGAGTGACTCATCAGGCTGGATACATGATTCGGATGGCATTGATGAAGAAAAGCTAGCATGGGTCATGGACCTCAAGAATGTTCGGAGGGGTCGTATCAAAGAATATGCTGAACACTTCAAGGTAGATTACACTGAAACCAAGGACGGGTCTCCCTGGAGCCTCAAGTGTGACATTGCATTACCAAGTGCAACCCAGAATGAGGTTGACGCAAAGGAAGCAAAAATGCTTGTTGACAACGGTGTTTTGGCTGTGGGTGAGGGTGCTAACATGCCAACAGTGCCAGAGGGCGTTGAGATCTTCCTAGAGAGTGGTGTTCTCTTTGGACCTGGTAAAGCAGCCAATGCTGGTGGTGTTTCTGTATCTGGACTTGAAATGGCTCAGAACAGCCAACGCTTCTTCTGGACTCGTGAAGAGGTTGATGCGAAACTGCACCAAATCATGCAGAATATCCATGCAAATGCCTACAAGACCTCAGAGCTATTTGGTATGAAAGGCAACTATGTTGTTGGTGCGAACATAGCAGGTTTCCTGAAAGTGGCTGATGCCATGATTGATCAAGGTCATCGTATTTAGAAACTGAACTGCAGGACCCACTTACGGGTTCTGCATATCTTCCTTTTTTTCGGGGTTATCAATTAGCGTCTAATGATTTCTAGAAGCTCCGCAAGTCTTCTCTTTACATCTGATTCAACTGTGCTGAGCTCTGCCAGTTGGCGAATGTGTACTATTCGACTTTCCCTGTACTTTTCCTCAGAGATTTTTCCACTACGTCGCTGCAGCTCAAGTTGGTCGGATTCAGCGTTGATCTCGTTCCGTCTAGCAGTGACTAGGTCAAAGCCTTGTTTGAGAGACATCCATTCAATCATTGCATGAGATTTTTCTTCTTCAATTCTCTCTCTTCTGCGACGTTCCTCTTCCGCTTGTTTCAATTGTCTGTTAGCTGCTCGTATCTCCTTCTGAATCTCGTATAACCGACTTTCGACCTCTCTTTTCACCTGAACTATTTGAGTGGATTCTGACCACTTCTCTCTGTAAAGCACGATATGTTCTTGGTCCGTTATTTCACCATTCTCAAGTCTTCGGTCTAAATGACTGAGCTCAGCTTGAACTTCCATTAGTTGTTTCTTGATCTCATCATAGGACTTCCGAAGAGAGATCCACTCCACGCTGTATTGAGAAAGGACCTCTTTTGGATCGATGTAGTAGACATCCTCTGGTGGAGCGCCTTCATGGTGACTCATTTTAAATGACTCCTGTAGTGTGTTCATCAGTTATTGAGTGACTTAAGGGATTTTCTAAGACACTATTTTTCAATGGATAATACGATCCCTGGAAACCTATTGCCTTAAGAGGGAGAAATACACAAGCCACAATTGTTGTGCTTGTGAATGAAAATCGAAGTCGATCTAGTTCCCAAGGATGAGAGGAAGGAGAAGCCAAGTAACGTTCTAGATGTGCCTTTTGGCACAGTCTTCTCAGACCACATGTTCTCAATGAGGCATGATGGTGAGAAATGGAGAGATGCAAGAATCCATCCATATGGACCGATTTCTCTCAGTCCCGCAGCACTATGTCTTCATTATGGACAAGCCATCTTTGAGGGAATGAAAGCGTATCGAAGAGGAGAGAGAGTTCTTCTGTTCCGACCTGAAATGAACTTCAAACGTTTCAATGTTTCAGCAGATCGTATGGTCATGCCCAACATCGAGGTCGAAGTTGCACTGCACTCATTGATGGAGTTGTTGAAGCTTGAATCTGATTGGGTTCCTCAAGTTCCAGGTAGTTCTCTATATATTCGACCCACAATGATTGCGACTGAACCCAAACTTGGAGTTCGTCCATCACAGGAGTATCTCTATTATGTGATTCTTAGTCCTGTTGGGCCATACTTCAAGGAAGGCTTTAGTCCAGTCAAGATCTATGTTAGTGATAGGTATGTCAGAGCTGTTCGTGGCGGCACTGGTGCTGCAAAAGCATCTGGCAACTATGCAGCCAGTCTTCTAGCAGGAACAGATGCAACAAAAGTTGGCTATTCTCAAGTTCTCTGGTTGGATGCCCTTGAAAGGAAATGGATTGAGGAAGTCGGGACTATGAACTTGTTTGTTCGTTTCGATGATGAAGTAGCTACTCCTCCACTTAGCGGATCAATTCTGCCTGGTATTACAAGAGACTCGGTACTGACACTCATCAACGATTATGGGTTAACAGCAAAAGAACGGATGATCTCAATAGATGAAATTATTGAAGGCCTCTCTTCTGGGAAAGTTAGGGAAATATTCGGCTGTGGGACTGCGGCAATAATTGCTCCAGTAGGTTCTCTCTGGTATAAGGACACTGCTTACGAGGTTTCCAATGGTCGAACTGGAGAGTTGACCCGACGTCTTTTTGATGACTTAGTTGGAATACAGTCAGGTGAACGAGAAGACCCTCATGACTGGATAGTTCAAGTGGAATGAGCTTCAGAGTAACTATTCAAGCCCTAGTTCTTCACGCTCAGCATCTGAAACTTCAGGTTCATCAGTTTCTAGGGTGTCCCAATCTGGTGGAGGGTCTCTCGATGTATCAGAGGGATATACTTCTTCTTCTATTTCTGAAAAATCTACATCTGGAAATTCCTCCTCCTCTTCCTCCTCCTCCTCTTCATCAGGTTCCTGCAGCCTAAATTCAGCTACAAGTTTTCCCTCTTCGATTTTCTCCAGTAGCATCCTGAACATTCGTTCAACTACAATACTCCTTCCCTTTGCCTCAAATTCGATATTGCCAATCTCAAACTCGACTTCGCAGTAGTCAGCCTTTTTTTTCTTTTTCCCGACATCTGCTTCAGATTCTTCTTCCGCTGACATGGTTTTCAACCTCTTCGTTCGTTATACCCCATGCCTAATAAACCGTATAGTTACTCCGAAGCATTTTAGTGTGGATATGCAAGATTGACATTGCACCGAGGTGGTTCAGTTGCCTTCACATCTTGTCGTTGACTTCACGAAGTGTACTGGTTGTCGAATTTGCGAACTTGCCTGTACTGCGAAAAAGGAGGGTCGATTTCAACCAAGTCTTGCTCGTCTCAAGATTGTCCGTTATGATGATCTTGGAATAGACTTGCCAAATGTCTGTGGCCCTTGTGAGACTGCGCCTTGTGTCGATATCTGTCCTGTCTATGCAATACGTAGAGACCCTATCACTAAAATGACATTTCTTGATGAGGACAAGTGTATACTCTGCAAATCCTGTGTTGGAGCTTGCGTGAATGGTGTCATACTTTTGGATACAGTTAGGATGAAGATAATAAAGTGTGACCATTGCGATGGTGACCCCGAGTGCGCAAAGGCATGTCCAACTGGCGCTATAACTTATGCTGATGTTTCTACAGCACCCTCTATTGATCGCCACAGTAAGATCTCTAGCTATCTGAGAGAGATTGAACGAACAGCACAGGAAAGCAGTGGAGCTGATTGAAGTGACCGCTGGCGGCTATAAGGGAAAGATACTGCGAGTTGATCTAAGTGAGGGCGATTTCCATATCGACTCTCTCCCCAAACAGTGGATTAAGGATTATATTGGTGGTGATGGGTTTGGAGTTAAGATCCTCTTTGAAGAGGTTCCACAAGGCACAGACCCTCTTAGCGCCTCCAACAAGCTGATTGTTGCCACGGGACCAATCACTGGTACAATGTGGCCTATGAGTGGGAGGACTGTCTTTATCTCTAAGTCTCCTCTAACAGGCATATGGGGAGAAAGCCATGTTGGTGGATTCCTTGGCCCTGAACTCAAGTATGCAGGATACGACCTGCTAGTCGTAGAGGGTAAGGCTGAGCGACCTGTCTACATCTTCATCGAAGATTCACATCTTGAACTATGCGATGCCTCTCAATTTTGGAGAAAGACCACCGATCAGACAACCATGGACCTCAAAAAGACTCATCATGATTCAGACATTCAAGTAGCGGTGATAGGACCAGCTGGTGAACGCTTGGTGAGGTTTGCATCAGTGATGGTGAACCATGCACGTGCAGCTGGGCGTACGGGAATGGGTGCAGTTCTTGGATCAAAGAATGTGAAGGCGATTGCAATTCGTGGTCATGGTCCTGTGGAGGTACATGATCATGAAGCGTTCTTTGAGCTCGCAAAAAAGGCGCATGCCCGAGTTCGCGAGAATCCTCAGGCAAAGGAGATGGGGAAATGGGGCACATGGGTATTAACTGCAGTGAAGCAAGAAATTGGTGAGTTGCCAACTTACAATCATCGGACTGGCGTCTTCCCTGGTTTCGAGAAGCTCACGGGTGACTATATCAGACCGAGATTCACAATTTCAGATAGAGCGTGTTTTGGTTGTAGTCTAGGGTGCAAGAAGGTGAACTATATCAAAACAGGACCCTTTTCTGGGACACTTGAAGAAGGGCCCGAGTATGAGGGTCTCATGGCTTTTGGTAGCTCGCTTGGTATTGACGACTATGCAACCACCTTGAAGGCTAACCAGATTTGTAATCGCTATGGGATGGACATCATATCTGCTGGTGCAACAATTGGTTTTGCCATTGAATCGTTCGAGAACGGGCTCATAACAGAGAAGGAAACTAATGGTTTCAAACTAGAATGGGGTGACCGAGAAGGGGTAATCCGTCTCCTAAAGATGATCGCAGAACGGGAGGATTTTGGAGACCTTCTTGCTGAGGGAAGTAAAAGAGCTGCAGACAGTATTGGTAAGGGTTCAGAGAAATATGCGATTCATGTCAAGGGCTTGGAGGTTTCTGGGCAAGATGGCAGAACGCACCGCAGCATTGGCCTTGGACATGCCACAGCTGCGAGAGGGGCGGATCATCTGAGAAGCTTGGTGGTTGTTGACCAATTAGGCTACGAGGATGTTGCAGCAAAGCGATGGGGCGCTGATAAACTCCCAGAGATCATTGATCCCTACACTGAGAAGCATAAAGCAAACGCCGTGTTTGAGAGTGAGAATTCATACTGCATCCGGGACACACTGATTGTCTGTTGGTACTCAGTCTCCTGGCCGCCTATATTCTGGATGGAGGATTTCGCAGAGATGCTACCACTTGCGACAGGTGTAAAGCATCTCGGGAAAGTTAAGAATCTGATAGAGATCGCAGAGCGGCAGATAACTCTAAAACGACTCTTCAATAATCGCGAAGGCATCACAAGAAAAGACGACAACCTCCCAGATAGGTTCACCAAAGAGCCAATGCCTGAGGGTCCCGGAAAGGGACAGACTGTTAATCTTGATCCAATGCTAGATGACTACTATAGGCTAAGAGGTTGGGATTTAGAAACAGGTCTACCAACAGACAAGACAATCAAAAGGCTTTCATTGGAGTGGACCAAAGCCCACTCCTAATGATCTTTACATCCGAACGTAGTCTACACGATGAGTAGCACCGCATGAAGGACAGGCGTATTGATCCGGGCCTACCCAATCAATCTGCTCCCATGACATCGGCGCAGAGCAATGAGTGCATCGATCTTTAATGACCGGTTTGACAAAGACTGTGCCACGACCGCCATTCCCAGCAGCTGCCTGCATCTCCTGTGTTGTTTCGTGGGCAATAGGAGTTGGTGCCACTGTCGCTGAATCGCTCACCGCATATTGTGATAATGGGTGATGTGGTGCAATGTAACTATATGGCCTTATCAGCCAATCTAGGTGTTCATTTGATATCGAGCTCCATGCACGAGTCTGCCAGACAGTTAGAAGATGGTCCTGTCTTGGGACTTTCCCTTTTATCTTGAATTTTCCAGATGTGGCTTTTAACTTGAGTTCATTCGACCGTGCCTCGAAAGTTTCAACCATATGAAGTGGAAAGATGTACATCTTCTTGTTGCCCGAGTCAAACTGATACAAACGATAGTTCGTCAGTATGAAGCTACCAGGATGATATGTGAAGACCTCCTCTCCTTTCAACCACGCAAATGTTTGATAGAAGTGTCTCGAGAAGGGTTGATGAAATCCAATAGATATCCATCGGTTGTAAGGATGGTCTGGATGCACAAATGGCACTCCACTCACATCGCAGAGTTTTCTCTGCTCTCCAACCCGAAGGTCGTCAAACTCTCGGAATCCAAGGGCTGCACGCAACTCCTCCCGTCTTGGCATTGCACCTATTACATTGACAATCCCATTTACAACCTTGCTCATTGCTGAGTTGTGGGTCAGTTTGTACTCCTTGATGATGTGCAGGGGGATGCTAGCACTTGTCCGAGAACCTCTGTCGTACTGTATCCATCTATAGTTAGTCAGGATATATTCCTGATGTTGGCTGAGGACACGTTCGTTTTGTACTGGGATGTATACTAACGATGACACTTCAATTTACACCATCTAATAGTCTAGATATGAAAGAAACCTGGTGTTGCCAATTAAACCTTAGCCGTAGGGGGTAAGCGTGAATCACTATTGTAGGGGTCTAGTCATCGATTGTCGTGGTATTGATACGTAGAGGATATCTTCATACCCAAGCACTCCATACCCACTCGGATTCTCGAGTCGTACATGGTCATCATATACATCTTGAACCCTTACGTTTGGTATCTTTGCAAGTGTATCCTTCTGTTGATATCTCAAATATACGGTGAATGTCTGTCCTGTGTTTTTCAAGTCTTGAAAGATGCTCCTCCAGTCTGGCACACTTGGTTTCCTCCTGTCTACAAAAGGGGAAGTCTGGAGCCATTTAATACTTGCTGCTTGGGAGCTTCACGTCAAAGACGACCATCCTTAGTGGCTTCCGCGCTTAATCCTAGTTTCTCTAGAACCTTTCTGAGGCTGGTTGATATCGGTTGCTGGCCCTGATAATGATATATATGAGTGCTGCAACCTCTCCTACAGTCAGATGATCCAAAACCCTTAGGTCCTGGAAGAAAGTTGTCATGATCCGAAAGCGTTTGCGCTAGAAGACACTCGATGTGTTTCTTGCTTTCTATACCAAGAGCCTTTGTTATCATTGCTCCAGCACTCAGCAGGTAATCAATATGCCAGTGGATCTTTTTTTCCTGACGGAAATGTCTCAGTAGTCTATTCTCTAAGCTCGTCGATCCATTTCCCATCGCTGAACCAACATATACCCATTCGCCAGGTGCAAATGACACACTCCCAAGTGATTTAATTTGGATACTTGCTGCTTGCTTAATCTCCAAAATGAGTAAATAGGCTCCTCTCATTATCGAACCTCAGATTTGGAGAGTACTTTCTTGTTCGATTTAGTGTTTGTCATTTGAACTAACACACAGTCGATATTATCATAAGTATTAGAGCGACACCCATCATCAGAATGGCATCAGCTGAAATCATTCCTGGCATCCATGTAGTACGGGGTAAATTCGCAGGTGAGTTTGGATTCATTGCTAGCTATCTAGTTTTTGACGAGAGTGAGATTCTTGTGATTGATCCAGGAACTGCAGGAGATCCAGGTGCAAATCTTGAGAAGGCAATCAAGAGCCTAGGATTCAATCCAAAGAGTGACCTTATTGGAATCATATGTACCCATGGTCATCCCGATCATGCAGCTGGTGCAAATCGACTAAAAAAGTCAACAGGCGCACCTGTGATGATCCACAAGGATGATGCGGAGCTGCTGCAAACACCAGCTTCCTTCCTAAATGAACGACTCATAATGGACCGAGCTGAACGGTTTTCTATGAAGATTGACAAGGGTCCTCTACGTATTAATTATCGTGGCATGGAGGCCGATGAATATCTCAAGCATGGGGATGAAATCTCTATAGGAAACACCACACTAAAAATAATCCATACTGGTGGACACTCTGCTGGCCATTGTGCCTTCTATGATGTTAGTCGAAAAGCGATTTTCTCAGGCGATGAAGTGAACAACTTTCCAAATGATCCTCGTAAGTTCTATATCGATAAAACAGGGAGTATTATCGCAAAGCTCACTGCTTTGGAGGTTCTATCCAAGCTCGGAGCTGATTATCTTTTCCCATCTCATGACACTCCACATCTCTTCTCGGATGCTAGACTTCAATTTAAGGCAGTCAAGGATGGGGTTGTGCACCTTCAAGACACTCTGCTGTCATTATTAAGGGCACGGGGCGATGCTGACATTGAGCAGTTTGTTTTTGATATCAAAGAGGCGAGGAGCGTTCCAATTCCTGAAAGCTACAATGCACTTCTAAGCACAACAATTCATGTCACCCTCATGGGACTGAAGGAGGCTGGCCTTATCCGAGAACTTGGGAATGGAATCTGGACTGGAGTTGGATAGCTGAGCGAGCTAGATTCAAAAGATTGCGTTATTGTTCTCATATGAATCTTCTATCCCCTCTTGAAAGGAGAGTTCTCGTGTGTCTGATCGAATAGATGAACAAGCGGCAAGTACAGCAGAAGCAATTCGTATGGCATCTGCATCAGTTTTGGGAACTTCCACTGGTCTTGGCTATCCAATCGGAAGCGCGATTGGCGCTGGTACGATGCTGCAACAACATTCTGAAACTGTTTCTATGAATATCGTACCTCTGATATTCACCATTCGTGACACACTGATGTCATCAGAAGGACTTGATCTTCTCTCGATAGAGTGGGATCTTGATAGGACTCCCAGTCCTGAAGTATTGCCAGAGCAACTTGTGGTCGCTGGAGGAACAGAAGGGGGTGTTGGATCCCATGTTTGCGTCTTGAGCTGGGAAAAGGGAGTTGTTGACCCATTCAAGATTGATGATTACATGAGGACGTTATCTAAGAAGATATCTGACATTGAGAGTGTTGTAATCAACAATGAACTCAACTATGATCTGGAAGGTCTTGCGGTCTTGAAACAATTTGCTGATCGATTGAACAGCGTTTTGTTTGTTGATATGCTTGATCGTCGTTTTCAGGGTTCTTGGGACTCATTGCAAGTGAAAAAAGAGCATGTTGACATTGACTTGGTTGCCAAGATGGGTGTCGTTGATGATTTCACCTTACAGCCCCCCGGGATGAGAATCATAGCTCGTAAGAGCCTGGAATTCAGACTGCCCACTGTATCTGATGAACAGCTTGTTTCTCATTTTAAAAGTCGAGTCTTGACGCCAAGTGCAATTGAGACTCTGACGAAAACTATCCCAGAGACTGGTCAGGCTCTTCTGAATGAACTAAATTACTACGCATATGCCATTGAAGAGTCAGAGATTGTGCAAGGTGTGTCAAATGCATTGAAGGACTTCCTGGGTAAGAGTGAGGTCACTCTGGTTGAGATTGATTCTCTGAAGCATAGAATTGATGAATTTGTCAAAATTCTCAGAGAATCTGTAGGTGCTCTAGAGCATATAGTTGAAGAACATCTCAGTTCAGGAAAATCATTAATCATTGATGGTCATAGAAATGAGCTCTCCACAGCTGTGTCTAGTCATAGCGACTTCTCTAATGAGATGACAAAGACTATTGCAATCAAACTTCTCGACCGAATTATGAGTTCAGTCAATCGCGGGTTCTCCAGCTCTGGCGAGATTCGTGCTTGGGAATTGAAGGGAACGATTAGATATGCTATTGCCTACGCAAAGAGAGTATCACAATATTTCTCAAAAGAGCTTAACCGGTATCTTGTGACAAATGCGGCAAGAAAGGCGTTCTTCACTGCACTTCGCGACTTCAAGAAGGAGGTTCAACAGGAAGAGATCGATTCCACTGACACCACCCTATTCGAACTCTTTTATGCAGAAATTCAAGCTCAGCTTAATGCCACCTTTTCAAAGGAAGCATATGAGGGGACTCACTATGACGACTTCAAGCAACTCATGGATGTTGTCACACGAAAATTAATTGAATCATTCAAGACAATTGATGTGTGGAATCTCATCGGATTTGAGAATGTTGCTGAAATTGCCAGACGCCATATTGCTCTCAAGTATTCAATCCCAGACTCTGACGAGCTTACAGAGCATGGAAAGGCACTAGTGGAACTCCTTGACGATTTCCAGAACCTTGTATCTGATGTAATTCCCGATGTTGCTGATACTCTTCTTTCAAAACCACTCATTCGTCGAATCATAGACAAAATGCTTACTGAAGAAACTGACCTCGTTTCAGAACTTGAGGCTGCTGTGGAGGGTGCTGGGGAACGCCCTGATGATTGGCGAAAGGAGGCGAGAGTCTGGGTGGAGAGTTTCAAGGCTGCGCTAGATGATTCGATGACCAATCCACAGGCACTTCTTACAATCCTAAACTCTGTCCATGAGATTATCGGAGAAACAGTTACACCAAGTGCAATGGTTGACCGAGCTAGGTTTGAGGCTGACCAAAGAGAGAAGGTGTATCTCACGAGAGTACAGGAATGGGAAGATGAATGTCGGACTATAGAGGCGGAGAACGAGGCTGTTCGTGCGCACAACAAGAAACGTGAGGAGCTGCTGACCCAGAAGACCCAGCAATATGAAGCTAGGATGAGGGATTATGAGCTTGCGTTTGAACTCTACAAAGAGAAACTAGAGCATTACAGAATAGCTCAGGCTGCAGAAGCAACGACCCCTAATGAAACACCTATACAACCTCCTATAGAACCAGTCAAGCCTCTAGCTATTGACGCTGAGTTGCATGAAATTAGAACGCAATATCCCGTTAGAGAGGAACGTTCACTCCCTTCGAAACCAGAGCCTGACCCATCACTCAAGTATTTCGTAGAGCTTCGAGATTTGCTTCAGAGTCGGCTTGATCATTTGAGGGAACGAGAAAAGGACATGGAGGAAAAATTTGCGAGGAAGGTCTTACGACTACAAGCTGAAGGAATCGGAGCCGCCTCACTGATTGGACTGGACATTGGTGATGAATTCGTGGAGTACATTATGAATTCGAAAGTCCGAGGACTCGGGAAACTACTACCACGAGTTTCTCGGGTCTATTTACGAGATTCGCTGGAGGATGGGATTCTCTATCTTGTGACATATGAAAAACAGGGCGATGAGTTGACTGTTACACTCGGAAACACATTCTTGAGGTGATGGACTATGGCAAGTTCTTGGGTATTAAAGACACGTCAAATGAGTGAGGCTGGCAAGGAGATACTTCTGAGAGAAGCTCTAGCGTCTCATATGCGAAGTACAAGAGACCGTCAGTTATTCCATGAAATCCTCAAGGAGAAACAACCACTTGAGGATGTGTTTTCTTTCTTTGCTGCTTTCTATCTTCATAGCTATCAGGGTGTTCGCTTACTCAGTCCATCAGATGAACCCGGCGCTGGTAGCGAGATGAAAGATGAACTTGGCGAGGAAGAACGTCGTCAACTAGAACTGGAAGTTCGACATCTTTTTTCAAGCAAACAACGTGAAGAGATAGATATTGCCAAGATAAGAAGCGAATTGATAATCCGATTGATTGATGAGTTGAAGGGGACAAGTCCATCTCCGGATTTGAAAGAGACGGTAATCAACATCATCAAGAATTCCCTGAAACAGATCCCCACTGAGTACACACCAAATCATGATATCGACTTGATCCTTGAAGTCACTGGTTGGGCACAAAAGTGGCGAGATGAACTCTACATTAAGGCATCTGGATTGAAGGAGAGTTCGCTATCTCTCAGAGATGAACTACTTAGAGAACACCCCTCCGAAGTTCCAGAAACAACGATTCTCAAAATGGGGCTTGAACAAATTCTTGGTCGTGTGGAGTATGCCAAGAGCCATCTATTGGACATATTGGTCCCAATGAAAAGTTGGGATCAAATTCACATGGCAGTTACAGAGCGATTCTGCAAACCTGAAGACTCTCTACGAGGTTTCAGAAATGCTCATGAAATTCGTCTAGCAATGCTTGAGGCTCTAGAGGAAGAAATTGATATCCCTACAACACTTGAAGGCTACGAATCCCGTTTGGGTCAAGTTGTGGCAACTAAAGTATCTGAAATCCTTTCAGTTGATTCAGATTACACACTTGACACGCTCTCTTCCTTTCTAGAAGTTGGAGTGGATGACATTCGAGCGCAACTCAGAAGAAAGGGAATCAATGATCCATCAATAATTGGACCAGGTTTTAAAGCCCTCGCTGATGAAGTCATTTTTGATACATCAAAACCCGAAATTAGCAAAGATGAGCTTGAATTACTTGAGAGATCATTGAAGACTCTTGAGAAGATGGAACAAACACTAAACGGTCCGGTTAAGGGAATGCTTCGGTCCAAGGGTCTTCGTTCAACCGAACTTGAAAAGATTAACATAGACATGTTCACAAAAGACCGTGCAAAACTTGTGGGTATTGAAATAGAAGTGCTTGAAACCCTTGAGAAAAAGATGAGAGTCCCTCCACCAGAGGAGGTCACACGACTTCTCAATACTCGTGAACAGGTAAAGAGTGGAGCACTAAGCTCTCTTGGTATCTCTTCAGCTCGTGATTTTACTCAACAGCGAACTGAAGAGGAAACTACTCTCAGTCTCAAGCTGGATCTCATCTGGCACTTCACTATAGGAATCCTCACTAACCTCACACGCGTTGTGGAGTCATATATTCGTTCAAAGCAGGACCTTCTACGAATTAAAGCACTCTTGAGGAGCATATATGAAGATACGGATGCTGTACTGCAATTTCTTAGAGAGGAGATATTGATAGACTTGGCTTCGATGAGGATTTATGAAATGAAGATTCTCTATCCTGAGCTAGATGCTAGGACCATATGTACATGGATGCACGCGCGTTTCTCAAGTAAGGATATGATGGCTGCAGAAAAGGAATTGGAAACCTCTACTAGCCCTGTTTTTGAGGGCATTATCGAAAAACCACTGGATATGTCTAGTTTAGAGTTTGACAATTATGGCATTGCTTATGACATCATGCAACGTTTCCTGAAACAGGAAAGATTGACCAAGCTTGCTAAAGAGGAATATGCTTTCGAAGCAAAAGAGAGAGAGAAGCTCCGGATTGAGGAAAAGAAGGTGGGCATCGATGTTCTGATGTACCTACATAACAAGGCGCGAACTGTATTCAGGGCGATAAGTAGAGTCGGAACAAAGGGCCTTGAGTGGACTCCAAGTGATACTACTAAATGTGCAAATCTCCTTGCCTACTACATCAAGACAAACCGTGGACGCAAAATATGTACTGCCTGTGGAGCTGTTCCCACAGATAACAAGTGTCCACAACATGGTACAAACTTCATGAAGGACTCCACAGATATGGACAATCTCTCTATATTCATAATGCAAAGTCTCTTTGAAATTAAAGAGGGACTGATTGGTGAGGGGAGGGGGGTTGAACCAATGTCGTGGGATAAGGCAAAATCCACAGTTGAACGAGAGATCGGGATTCTCAAAAGAAAGGGCAAACTGACTTCTAAGACAAACTTGAAGGAACTGATGCCCGGGGAAATCAACTACGTCGTTGGTCCTGCACTGAGTGCCATTGTTGGTAATTATTTCAATGAATCACTCGTGTATGCAGCAAGAAGAGCTGATATTGCCTGATTGGCAAATTCACTGCACTACAATATTTTGCAATATCCAGTTGAGATAGTCTTGGGACCCCCACACTATTGAGAGAACCACATACTCTGGAACTTCATAAGGGTGCAACTCCTTCACAGCCTCCCAGAGGAGTTGGATATGTCTTCTTTCGGTCTTCATGAGTAATAGTGCTTCATCATCCACAACCAACTTCTCTTTCCAATGATAGATGCTAGTGACTTTGGGAATGATATTAATACACGCGCATAGCCGTTTCTCGACCAATGAGCGAGCTAATTCTACACCGCTCTTGATTGGACAGGTTGTCAGGGCAATCACAAATTCTGGCATATCCGTCTAGAAACTGTGTAATCTTATGAAAGGTAGTATAGCTATCGAGCATTGCGAACAAATCGAAGTCCATTTATATGGAGGCTAAAATCCGAGAGTTCGGTGATTCTTTGAGGACGTTCAAGCCAGAAGGAGTAATGCCTGCATTAGTGACCCCATTTACACGTGATGGTGACATCAGTGAGGAAGGATATCAGCAGGTCATCGATTACACAATTAAGAAGGGTGTGACTGGCGTGGTTGCTCTTGGCACCACAGGTGAATTCTCATACCTTCGGACAGAGGAACGCAAGAAATTACTCAAGCTTACAATGAAATATGTTGATGGACGCGTCCCTATTATTGCAGGTACAGGTCAAAATAGCACACGTGCAACGCTCGCTCTTACAAAGTATGCTGCTGATTTGGGATGTGATGCCGCGCTTGTCATCTCGCCTTACTATCTCAGACCTGGTGATAAGGGATACTATGAACATTATGATGCCATTGCAAGAAAGGGGAATCTACCTGTCATATTATATAATATTCCACAATGCACCCTTGGAGTCCTTCATTCGAATGTTGTTGAAGATCTTGCAGAGATCGATAATATAGTTGGCATTAAGGATAGTAGTGGGAGTGTTCCATACATCCTTGAACTATTGCAGAAGCTTAAGGGAAAAATGGAAGTTATCATTGGTGCAGATGAGTGTTTTCTTTCAGCTGTTGTAGCTGGCTCAAAGGCTGCAATAATGGCTTCGGCTAATGTTATTCCTCACATCTGGCTTGAAATTATGAAACTAGCACAAAGTGGAAAGATTGAGGAAGCTGTCAAACTTCAGCAGTCTGCTCAGACTTTTGCTCGAATGGTCCTGAAGTATGGAGCAGCACCACCTGTGAAAGCCGCATTGAAAATGATGGGTATCAAAGCAGGTCGAGCTAGGATACCTCTCAACACTGGCGGTACACTTACTCCAGAGATTCGAGAAGAGATTCGGATTGAACTCGAGAAGATGGGTGTAATCGAAAAGCTACAGCATTCTGCCATTCAGAAAGAGATCCAGATACTTGACTTTCTGAAGAGTCAGGGAATTGAACTCGGACATTCTGCTGGACTATTAACAAGTCATGGAGCCAATGATATGGTTTCGGTTGGAGTTGTTGCTGGCCCCAAATCAGGTTCAATTGGTCATGCATTTGTCCAACTACTGTCTATTCCTAAGATTGGTCATGAGGCATTGACTGTAATCCTAGAACCGAATTTGGCTGTGAAGCCCAGTAGCTTGATGATTCCAACAAGGAAGATAGAGTCGATGCGGCAAGCCTCCCTATTCTATGGTCCAGTACAATCCGGTGCGGCGAAGGCAATTGCCGCCTTCTTGGAGAATGACAGAGTACCAAAGAAATCACTGACTGATGATGTGGTAATCTTGGCTTTGGATATTGACTTGAACGCTAGAGACCGTCGTGAACTTACAAACGCCACACAGGACGCGGTAGAAAATGCGCTCGCTGGGATATGGAGGTGAAAATAGTGTCAGAAGATTATCGTTTCAAGGGTGTCTACCCAGCTCTCGTTACACCCTTTGATGAGAAGGGTGTAAATGAGAAGCAGTATCGAAATCTCATAGATTACACCATTAAGAGTGGTGCAACAGGAATTGTACCATGCGGAACGACTGGCGAGTTCACTAGCATGAGATTTGAGGAGAAAGAGGAGGCGATTCGTATTGCCTGCAAAGCAGCTAAGGGGCGTGTCCCAGTTCTTGCTGGAACTGGCTATGCATATACTAATGATGCCATCAAACTTACACGAAGAGCTGCTGAATTTGGTGCAGCTGCAGCGCTTGTTGTTTCTCCATACTTCCTCAAACCATCTGACAAAGAGATCTATGATCACTTCGAGAAGATTGCAAACAATAGTGACATTCCTATTATCGTATACAACATACCTCAAGTGACTGGTGTCCCCATGCATTGGACGCTGATTGATGGCTTACGCGATATTGATGGAATCATTGGTCTGAAGGACTCGAGTGGTGATTTGGTCAACCTCATGACAATTCTAGTGCGAAAACCAGAGAATTTCCAAGTTATGGTGGGTCATGACGAGGTTGCACTACCCGCCCTGGCATCTGGATGTGATGGTGCAATCCTTGCGAGTGCCAATGTCTTTCCTGATCGATACATCAAGATGCAAGCGGCACTTGCTACAGGAGATTTGCGGGAGGCATACATAATCCAACGGAGCATCCAGAAGGTCATTCGAATCTTCGTCAATAACGGTGGTGGTATGGCAGTCAAAGCGGCTCTCAACATGATTGGTGTCCCAGTGGGTCTTGCGAGACCTCCACTTCTCATAGGTGATACACTCGGCTATGATATGCATGATGAGATCAGGTCCTGTCTTGAAGACCTCCAGATGATCCCTCGCGGTCTAGTCACCTTCAAGATGGGTAATCGCTCAATCGAATCAGAAACCTATCCGAAAGCTGTTGGGATGGTGCCTGATGTCATCCCAGATTTGACATTGCTTCATGGCGAGGCATTATTCGGTAGTGGGAACGAGGTTGCTCATGTGGATCTGATATTGGGGATACGCGATGGTCCTCTAAGTGTCGCACTGAAAAATGCAGGAAAAAGTTCTGATGACACTCATCCATCAACCATAATCAAAGACCTTGAGTTGCAAACTGTCTTCGCACCTACGGTTACCATAACATCTGAACGGCACAAGAAGATGGTCTATGAGGTTGCACAAAGGGCAGTATCGGATGCTGTGCGAAGGACAATCACTGACACGATAATCCCTGATGAACTGGTCCAAGACCTCGTTATCGTGGCAAATGTGTTTGTTCATCCAAGTGCAGTCAATAGGATGCGAGTCCATATCAACAACTTCATAGCTGTCCGACATGCACTTAGGAGAGCAATCGAGGGTCGTCAGGATGTGGATGAGATAATTGCAAGGAAGGATTCTGCAAGACATCCATTTGCGTATAATCCGTGATGTCTGCCAGTCTACATCTTGAGTTTCTAATTGAACATATTCCACAAATATCACCCTCTCTCCCATCGACAATCGTTGGCCATTTGTTAAGATGATAGAAACAACAATGTTACGACAAAACCTCCATACTCTAGGCTTTTTCCTTTTCAAAAATATCAGCTCGTGAAAACGCCATAAAACGCATTTTCTGACTGTCTGAACGACCTGATTCATTGGGCACTCGTATATATACCTAGTAGAGTATCATAGATTCAAGTCTTGCATCCCTCTTAGACTGTCGCACCACCACGCATCCGTCGGAGTTCTAAGCAATGGCTGAAACCTACATCATTCGAATGGGAGCGATTCCTTCGCGCAAGTTGAGGAAGACTGTCAAGGTCTTCATCAAGGAGGAGGATGTTTCCCTGGTCGATGATGATGGACATGAGTTTGGAGTTTCTCTCGAGAAGAATCGGTTAATCCTGAAGGCAGGTGTGTGACCAGTCTATCGATCAAACATTGGTGTCCTAGTATCTCCAACTTGTCCTAGTACAGGTTTCAGCCTAATCCAATGTTCATTTTGAATCAAAAACGACGATGTGGCAATTCTCAGCTTGCTCTTGGCTCGTCATCGCCGAAGCTCAGCCAGGGGTAACTGCCTCACAGAAATGCCACAGTGCGAAATCAACTTCTCTTCCTATAAGGTGTTGTATCTGAAAGTATGATGTGTTTAGGAACCTTCTTAGCACAGAAGTATGCTTGCATCAAAGGGTGTAATTGCTAATGGACAGGTCCCGCCTTCTGTCGCTGTTGAAAGAACTCATCGCCACCAACTCCGAGAATCCTCCTGGGTATGAGGCTGATGTAGCTAAGGTGCTACGAGAACATGTGGAGTCCTATGGAATTGCGTGCAAATCAGTAGGCTCAGCAACACGCCCCAATCTGATGTTCTCAAGTCATGATGGTCAGAAAGGAGATCTCGTGATGCACGGTCATATGGACACAGTACCAGTTGGCCCTCTCGAAAGCTGGAGTCATGATCCATTCTCATCTACAATCATCGATGGACGTCTTTATGGAAGAGGGGCTTGTGACATGAAGGGTCCAGTGGCAGCCCTTGTTGAAACACTAATTCTTTATACTGAACGGAAGTATCCGAAACCGCTCGTCATGTTGGCAACCTCTGATGAGGAGAGTGGATGTTCTGGTGCCGAGGAGGTTGCAAAGAGTGGTCTACTTGATGGAATTAAATTTGGCATTTGTGCTGAACCCACAGGTCTCCAAGTATTGGTTGGGGAGAAAGGAATGTTCTGGTCAAAGGTTGTTGCCAGGGGCAAGTCAGCTCATGGGTCCAGACCAGAAGAGGGCGTAAATGCTATTCAAGCCTGTCTTGATGCCATCCGTGTGCTTACAGAGGAGCCTTTCCTTTCTGAAATTGACGAGATTCTAGGAAGTCCGACAACTAATATCGGTGTCATTCAGGGTGGGATTAAAATCAATGTTGTTCCAGATAGTTGCGAAGCTCAACTAGACATGCGGATAGTAAAGGGACAAAACCCTGAATCGCTCCTGGAAGAGATGAATGGGCGGCTTGATACAGCTGGCCTCGCTGATAGGGTCAAGGTTGAATACATCCATGGAAAGCCAGCTGTGGTGACACCTCCTGACTCTGAAATTGTCACTGTGGCAAGAACTGCGGTTGAGAGAGTAACCGGAAGAGCTCCAATTTTGGGCTCTGCCACCTATGGAACAGATTGCTCAGTTCTTCAACCGAAGGTTGGAATTCTTAATGTCATTTGTGGACCAGGATCTATTGAGCAAGCACATCAACCTGACGAGTACATACGACTAGAGGAATTATTTCAATCGATTGATGTTTATCTGGAGATTGCTAAGCATTTTAGTAAATAATTGCCAATGGTCCTATCAGGAATAACCTTAAAGTTCAGGTTGCATGAGAAACAACCACTGATGCAGGTAAGAATAACCATAGGGGCGTTCAAGAATGCAGATACAAGAGATACTAGACCTTATCATTGAATTCGTAATGAGCCCAATCTTTCTCTTTATACTTGCAATGATAATTGTGGTTGCTGCGGTTCGCTATGCGTCAAAATCCAAATCCCCATCTTCTGTTCCAGTTATGAAGCAGATTCGTAGAATGATCTCTGAAGTTGATAAGGGAAAGGACATTACTGACCCAGCTGTCCGAACACGTCAAGAAATCATCACAACTAGCTTCAACACACAGATGAAAGCAATTGGTCTGGAACCCGCCACAGACAGCGGTTATATTCCAGTATCCTCTACTCCATTGGCTCGCTTCCTCAAGGAGCGAGGGGTTCAAGATGACACGGTGAGTGCTATTCTAGCTGGTCTAATGGAAGAAGAAAAGGAAACTGATGTTCGTGCAATCATTCTCGCTGCAGCTGAAACACCTGGTGTTGACCTAACTGGAGCAGAATTAGAAAACGCTCAAGAACTTGCAGTGGCAGAATGGAAAAATGTTCGCAAGTCAAGAGATGCTTAGGATGCTTCTATTATGACAGAACTCTTACATATGCGAGACAATTACCTAAGAGAATTTCAAGCAATAGTCAAGTCAGTGGGCGATGACTATGTAGTTCTGGATCGAACTGTCTTCTACCCGGAGGGTGGAGGTCAGTCCAGTGACATGGGAACATTATCAGATGGTTCAAGAACCCTTAATGTAACAGACATTAGAAAGTTGGAGGGTGAGATAAGGCATAAGCTTGATGATGCCCCCTTTGATGTAGGCACGAAGGTCGTTGGTGAGGTTGATTGGGAACGTCGATATGAGAATATGAGATTTCATACCTGTCAGCATATCCTTTCTAGGTATCTGCAAATTCACTACAATGTGGAAACAAAGGGGAACCACATAACTCCTGGAGAGAGTCGAGCTGATTATACTCCTTTGGAATCCTTTGATGAAGAAATGAAACGAGAAGTTGAAGCTGGAGTAAATGAGATTTTAGATCGGAACCTTGAGGTCGAGATAAAATTCATGCCGCGCGCTGAAGCTATCAAATTCCTGACAGAACGCGATTATCAAACTCGATACCTTGAGATGGTACCTGAGTCGGTCCAGGAGTTCAGAATATTAATCATCGGTGATTATGATGTAGCATCTTGTGCTGGTACACATGTCCAAAACACGAGTGAGATTGGTCACATTCAGATTGGTAAATCGAAGAATGTGGGAGCTGGCGTAAGGCGCATTTATTTTGAATTGATTAAATAGTGCGATAGTGCATCACAGCCAACAGTTTTATGCTTCATAGTGTTGAGTAGATGCAGTGTGACGCAAAATGAAAGCACTCGTGCTCACTGCTGGAGAAGGTCAAAGACTCAGACCTCTCACCACAAACCGCTCCAAGTCTATGTTGATGATTGCAGGACATCCTGTACTTCAATACATTATTGATAGCCTCGTCGAGAATAATATTCGCGACATAATCCTTGTTGTAGGTCATGGACGCGATGAGCTTATTGATCACTTCCAAATGGGTGGTGACCAAGGAGTCAGAATCCGCTATATGATACAGCATAAACAAGAAGGTGTTGAACATGCCATCCTGACAGCAAAGGAGGAGCTAGAAGGTGAGGAGGAGTTTTTGCTTCTTAATGGGGATGTTCTTGTTGAATCCGAGATGGTTTCTCGAACCTTGAGCAACCACGAGACAATGGGTAGCAAGGTCACAATGCTGGTCACATTGGTTTCCAACCCAGAGCAATTTGGTACAGTAAAGATTGGTGCCAATGGAGTGGTTGAGAAACTAGTCGAAAAGGGTGGACCCGACAGATATGTGAGCAACTATGCGGTAGCAGGAGTATCTGTCTTTAGTAATGAAATCCTCCCTCTTCTCGAAAAACATCGTGCCATGGAGATTGCTTTTGAGAACTTCATCAAAGATGGCAACCAAGTATCAGCAACGGTATGGGAGAAAGAGTGGGCTGAATTCACATGGCCTTGGGACCTACTTAATGCAAATAGGATTGTGATGGATCGCAAACTCAAGGGCAAAGGTAGTTTTATCGCTGAGTCTGCCGATGTCCACTCAAGCGTTGTTATTGAGGGCTCTGTCTTTATCGATGAAGGCAGCATTATACGTCCCAATACTACACTACGTGGACCAGTATACATTGGAAAGGATGTTTATGTAGGAAACAACTCCCTTATTCGAGATTATAGCAGCCTCTGCGATGGTGTTCGTATTGGCTATGCAGTTGAAATGAGAAATAGCATGGTCTTTGAGGGGGTCAATGTAGGACGAATGACATACCTCGCAGACTCGATAATTGGTACAGACACATGCATTGAGGCAGGAGTTCAATTATGGAACTGGCGCCCTGGGAGCGAACCACTTTACCTTCAAGGTTCGGATGAAACTGTGCAGGTGCCGCTAAGTAAGTTTGGAGCAATTGTTGGCGATAATGTTGTCATTGGTGTTAATGCATCAATCTATCCTGCTACAAGGATAGGAGAGGATAGCATGATATCTGCCGGGTGCGTCATTGAAGAAGACATCCCACCACGAAGCAGTGTTATCTTGAAACAGAAATTAGAGATTAAAGAAAGAAAAGATCTCAAAGGATGTGATTAGGTATCAGTACCGATATCTCTCTTATACTCCCCCACCAAGACTTCATTTGCATATACGTAGACAATTCCGTTTCTTTCTAGTAGTTTGACATCAGGATTATTCATGCGCTGTGATATAGAAAATCTCTGACCACCAATCAATAGTGTTGTGTTGTCCCCTTCTCTATAAACTGCAATATCATGGTTCATTAATTTTCGACTTTCGGATTTCGTTGGAACTAGTCCAATCTCTTTGGTAAGCAAATCTAATTGTTGTGTTTCAATTTGAGTTAGCTCTGCTCTAATCGACCTGTATCCAAGATATTTGTCCCTGCCATGTTGTATTCTGTGGTCTTCATATTTACCTGCAAAGAGCCTCTCTGTGGCGAGATATGGACCTAACCCCCTGGAAATTGACTCTTTGTCAGTTTCGCGTTCACTTAGTCTTCGACCCTTTTGTACTGGGTGACTCAGTTCATGAGAAATCAAACCGATCAATGCAGCCTCATGCCATTTCTTAACTTCTTGATTAACATTAATCGAGATTTCATCCCTTGTCCTATCCCATTGGATTTGAGCGAAACTTGAAACTCTCCCCAACCTGAAGTGAATTTTAGAATCCCTCAATTCTGGAAAAGCTGACGAAACGAGAATATCTATAATTTCAGGTATTTTGCGAACCACAGACAAATGATTAGTATCTCCGTTTTCCATTTTCAAATTAAGAGCAATGAGCATCTTTAAAAGTCAAACCCAGGTTTTTCGCGTTGAACCTAGTAACAGGTGCCTAGGAGAGTAATTACTATCAGCCGTAAGAAGTGGGGCAAATCAGCCGTTAAGACCGAGAGAGTAATCCGAGATGCTATACCTAAACCTGAAACAGAATCAGGAATTGAGGAATATCTCAAAAAGGCGAGATCAATCACATGCTATGATCTTGCCAATCGGTTCAACATACGGATGAGTGTGGCCCGCAAGATTTTGAAAGAGAAAGAAGCAGAGGGGACAGTTGTTCCCTATATTCGAGAAGGCGGTTTCGTTGTTTATACTACCCCTTCTGAGCTAGAAAAGCGAGAGGGTGGTGCCCCCATCATGGTGGCTGACACTCTGGAAGAGATTGCATCAAGCATTCCCAAAGAACCTGTAATTACTGAAGAGATGGACCTTGCACTTGCTGCAGCATCCAGTCCTGATGTAGTAAAACCAAGTAAGCTTGCTCGCCAGAGGAGAGAGGCTGGAGAGAAGAAGGAGCGAAAAGACACTAGGCCCGAGGTCATTGTTGAACCTCTTGAAACAACTCCACCTCGACCTAGACCTGATGAAGAGCTAGAGCAAGAACTACCCAAGAAGACGGAAGCTCCTAAGAAAAAGCCTACAAAGAAGAAGCCTGCAGAGAAGAAGACAGAGAAGAAAGAGACTCCCAAGAAGAAGTCTGCAGAGAAGAAGGCCGAGAAGAAGGAAACTCCCAAGAAGAAGCCTGCAGAGAAGAAGGAGACTCCCAAGAAGAAGTCTGCAGAGAAGAAGGAGACTCCCAAGAAGAAGTCTGCAGAGAAGAAGAAATAGGGATTTAGATCATCATCCCTTCTCTCAATTCAATAGCCAGACGCAATCAGCTTCTGACATATTCCACTATAGAATGAATTTGAAAAAGAACAAGTTTTGTCTCGCACTCTTTTATCAAAGACTCAGAGAGTCCAAGTGCGAGACAAACTAGATTCTATGATTAAGCCTAGATTTACTTCAGTGCAGCAATCTGCTTATCTACATCTTCAAGCTGAGTGTCCAATTCGGACTCCTTGGTTTTGTACTCGTCTTCTGGGATGTATCCTCTCATATAGTCAAAACGCAAATCTGTTAGCTGAGCCTTCAGTCTATCCTTCTGCTGAAGTAGGAAGTCTAGCTGGTCACTACCCTCTGAAGGTGCAGTTTCTATAGCGGCAGCTGGTTCCGGTTCAATTTCTGGCTCAGGTACTGGCTCAGGCATCGGTTCAGGTTCAGCCTCAACGACTGGAGGAGGAGGAGCTGGGGTCTTAACCTCCGGCGCCGGCTGAGTCTTTGGTGCGGGAGCCGGAGTGTCAACTTTTGGGGCATCTGTTTTGACGCTTTCCATTCTCTCCATGTTTTGCCTCAGAGCTTCGATCTGATTGGCTATCTCCGAGAAGCTATCATTAATCGTCTGATTGATAGACATCTTCATTTTCGTGAAGTTTTCAGCCAATTGGTCCGCAAGCTTTTTGGTTTCAGCTACGTTCTCGGCGAAGTCTTCGATTTCCTTTAGTTTCTCCATTATGGCGCTAATATCAAAAGACATGTATAGTCACCCGTATGCGCTAGTTACGTGGTTTATCTCCCCGTTTAGTTCTTAACCTTTGCCTTGACGGATATAAATTGATTTTCAACTCATGCCGCCTTGGCTTCAGCTTTTCCTTCTAGTATTGCACGTCGAATAATCTGAATGAGCCTATCTCGATACGAAATGTCAATGGCTACAAGCTCATAGGTTGGGATTCCCAAGATTTGACCAACTCGCTCGGGTGTTAATGCAGTGGGAAGGTCTTGCTTGTTTGCAATTCCGATTACTTTTGCATCAGGAACTTCATCCTTGACAAGAGTAACAAGCTTCTTACTTCTGAGTACATTCTCTAAAGTACTATCAGTAACGATAATCACAACCTGGGCATTTGCAATCATTTTCGCCCAGAGAATACTAAACCGTGATTGTCCTGCGAGGTCCCAGAGTACGATATTTGCATTCTCCACTTCTTCAGGTAGTTTCTTGATTGAAACACCGATGGTTGGGTCATGGACAAGTGGCAGAGTTTCTCCCCTTAGAAGATGGAGTGTCGTAGTTTTTCCAACACCTGCAAACCCTAGGATGGCGACTTTTACCATTGTCACAGCAATCTCGTCAACCTTTTCATCAAAACCATCCAGTGGTTGGTTTGCGATTGCTAGATTGGCATAGTCTCGCATAAATGATTCAACAAGCTGTGTCATCTTCTCTTCAATCTGAGTGGCATCATCTGCCTTGTCCGCAACAAACATGAAGGTAAAATTATCACGTTGGGCGAAGAAGATTCTTGAAATTGCTACATTCATGAACTCTGTCTTGTTTTCAAGATCTACTGTTCTTAGGAAATGAGTGAGATTGACAAGAAACTCGACCAAGTCTGCCTTGGACTCACTCTTTGCATAGTCCTTAGAATAGAGCATATTCCCTTGTTCACCAAGAACATAGACGCTTCTGATCATTCTTACTCACCATAATTTTGAATCAAGAGTTCAAGATGTCTGCGTGCAACTTGTGGTGTTATTTCTTTCTCTGACACCTTTTTCCTCACTAATGGCAAAACGAACTCTGGAAGAAAAGACTCGATTCTAGGATTATTTAGTAAAGCCCAGACACCCTCTTCCTCAAAATGAATCACAACCTTATCCGACTCCAATGACCATAGAGCCTTGGTCACGATAGAATTCGGGAGTGCTGTCTTTAATGCAATCTCCGAGGCTGAGAGAGGCTCGCCACGTAGTGACTCAAGTACTCTATACTTCAGGCTGTTCGCAAGAAGCCGAGAGATTTTTTCTCTATCTTCAAGAATAGGGGAATTGGGGTCAGTTGTTGGTAATGTTGGGTTATACCCCTTACTGGGAGGTGGAGGTGAGAAAAAGGCAGCTACATAATCTTGGTATCTTTCAACAATGTTAGGTAGTATCTGAGCGGCCTTTTTTATGGATGCAACAGGAGGAGCGCGATATCCAAAGACATCCTTCATGAGAAAAACCATCTCTGAGGTCTTCCCGACAAGTTCGACTTTTACTACTCCTGACTTCATTAGTGGCGCCATTGCTTCACGGAGGTCGACTTCATCTTGGACTTGATTCTTCAACCAAATAGAGAGTTTTGCGGCTTTTTCCACTCCTTCTGATTGCATTCTTTCAAGGAGTAGAGCTGTAGATGGTGTTAAGAAAATATCTGCGAGTTTCTGTTCTTCGCTTGTCTTCTCTAGAATGCTTCCCGCCTTCACTATCTCTTCAAGGTCAACTGCATCTTCATCCTCGCTCATAAGCGTGAGAATGAGTCGTCCTGATCCTGCGAGTCCCTCACGAGAGAGATCAAAATCTTCCTCCGCGCCAAGAATGGTACAGACCATCCATTTTGGAAACTCTGGAGAACTATAGATTGCAATTCTAAAGCCTTCTATCTCAGCTAAACTGAGATTCTCCTTGTTATCTTTCTGTTGTTCAAAGAATATCAGGTTCAGAACCTTCTCATTTAGAGTCAGTGTTGAGGGATACCTCTGCTTTACAAGGAACCCATGAAAATCATCAAGATGAACCACAAATGTCGCTTCTGGCATATGCCGTCCCACATACGGGGGTTGCAGCATAGACATAAATGTTTGACCCTCATGTAATGGTGAAAGTTTATTCTAGTGAAATCCTGCTGATTCATGTTCTTTTTCCAAATGTGTAAGACATATGATATCCCCATTTGGATTTAAAATCCAACATCTCTCGCAAACAACCTGCTGACATTGGATGCAAGTACCAACTCGTTGGTGGAAATTCTCAAGCCTATTAAGATTAAAGCCAACACTGTGAAGATTGCAATAACCTCGTCCACATTGATTACATATTACTTCAATATCCCTCTCACAGATGCTGCAATGCTGATACTCATGGTCTCTTGCGCTTGACTCCAATGAAACCTGTTCCTGTTTGTCCATATGTTTCTCAGAGCTCTGACACTTAGGATTCGTGCATTGCCCAATACCCTTGTATTTCCCACAATATTGACATATCGGAAGTAATCTGGGATTCTCTCGTTTCATCTTTCTTGCTCCATTGAGATACTCGTTCACATATGGGGCGCCTTCGATTTTATAGCTACTTCTACATAGGAAAGTATGAAAAGCATTCCCATGACTCAGACCATAGGAATCACTATGGATCTTGACCGCTGGAATCTCATCGTACCTACAACAGCTACAAGAAGGCTCCAGTTAGCTGGCGGTCAACCGATGGAACAGGCTGTTCCTGAGGAATATGTAGTGGCAGGAATGGTCCTCCGTGCCATTGAGGGTCGTGAGAGCAGAGAACTGGAATTCATATTGAAGAGTTATTTACCAGTGGTAATTGTGGAATCTCCCTTTCCAAATAGAAGCTACCTTGTGGAGCTACTTGGATTGACAAGCGAAACAATGATCCGACACAAGAGCTTCGATAGTACTTCTCTCATTGATAGAATCAAATCCACAGCTGATTCCAAGAGTTTGCTAAAGTTGGTAAAGGAAGCACGCGAGTTTGTATCATCATTGAGAATAACTGAACGTGTCACATTGCTTGGCTTAATGAGCGGACTCATGGCTCGAGGTATCGCGCAAATATTGGAGAGACCTCTCCGTAATCAAGTACGAGATTATGAGGTGATGCTATCAGGCCTTCTAAAACAGAAAGATTTTCAGAACTCGATTGCGGTACTTCAAGAAACAGCTTCAACTCTCAGCATGGCCGATGATGCTGTTACAAAGCTGGTTGGACTAATCGAGAACAGCATTGATGCTTCTGTTGACGCAAGCGAAGCTGAAACTGCTCCAGTCCTTTCTAGATTGGACCTTCGGATTGGTTCGTTGTATCAACAGATTGAATCTCTGGAGTCAGAATTGAAACGAGCTGAGGTTTCCACCTCCGCTACCAAGCACGAGCGTATTAATGAGCTGAAGAAAACACTACTCGCTAGAAGAGCCGCACTTAAACGGGATGAAGAACGGAGAGATCAACTTCTTTCTGCTTCAAAAGGAACCTCAAGAGAGCTGCTCGTTGAGAGAGACAACCTAAATGCAGAGTTCCACGCGGCTGCAAAAACAATCCATGACCAGCTCACATCTCTAATTGATATGTCTGTACCAATATCAATCGAAGATGCTGGAGAAAAAGGAGCCTTAATTCTCCTACCTTTCTTCATGGCTGGCTTTTCGAAGAAAGGTCAACTTCGGATTGAAATCTACCCCCTCTCACAACTGATGACAAATGGTGAGAAGGTGAGTCGTAGGCGTGACTTTGTTGATGGTTTCACAAGTCCGTCGCGTGCAATCGACGCAATCGCATCGCTTCTAAGTGAGAGGGCAAACAATGATGTGACCTTGAGAAAATTCATCCGGGATGCATCTAAAGACTTCAACCTACTTGCTGTCAGGGAATCAAGAGAGCTCATTCTGGAAGGTGCTGAGTCACTAATGGGTGATGGACTCGTGAAACTTCCACTGGTCGATGAGTTGCGGACTATCATTTCAGGTACACCCGAGGCAAAGCTGCGCAAGCGTGTAAAAAGCCAAGTGACACCTCTAATTACTGATGGGTCACTATGTCGTGTGAGGTTTCAAATACAGGATGAAGCAGGTCGATCAATTGAAGGGGCTGAACTCGAACTGGGTGCGCTTTCAGCCAAATCCGATGGACGAGGTTCTATTGTGGTTTCTATTCCCACAAGTAATTACGAGGGTATTGTGCGAGCCCTAGGGTATGAAGACAAGCCAATTGAGTTTTCAATCACATCTACAAGCGATGTGGCAATTCCTATAATGTTGAAATCATTATCTCACGAAGAACAGCTGGCAGCACGATTGGATGAACTGGTGGACAGATCAAGAAGGCTCGATATGATTCGTGAGCGATTATGGAAGGCATTCGAAACTCAAGGAAGCACCCTTCTGGGCATTCCTGCATATAGAACAGCCCTTATTGAGCTCCTCACTGAAATGGGATATGAACCCGAGTCTTGGATTACTGAGGCAAAGAAGAAATCAGGGATGGTAAAGCGACTCCTGAAGAGAGATGACCGAACAGATGGTCTTCGTCGTGATATTCTACGAATGGCTGAGGATTCCAAGAAATTCGGTGGAATCATGCTTTTTTCGGAATTACTTGTACGACTTGATGACGTGGGTTGGGTTACCAACTCAGATGAAATTGAATCACTGATTGGGGATATGACCAAAGAAGGCTTGATACAAGGTGTATCATCAATAGAGGGCGGTGCCCGTCTTGTGGAGTTTGTACCTGTTGCGCTCACAGATGACCCTCAGCAGATCTTGAGTCTTGCAGCCACTAAAGATGGTAGACTCAGTATAGAGGATGCAGTAGTTGGACTGGCATGGACTGAGGAAAGAGTGAGAAATGCTCTCGTACTACTTGTAAAGAATGGAGTGGCTAAAGAACAGCGAAGCTATTCAAAAAGTACACAGTATTGGTTCCCTGGACTGAGAGGGGGAAAGAAATAAGAAACAGAGATTGTCCTGAGGTGACAATCCTAAGGGGTTTGAAGTATGAATCGGTTGTCTCACATGGTATTTGGTTTCTCTCTATTTGTCGGATTGTATTCCTTGATTTATGGTTACAGCGTATGGTTCTCTGGAATGGGAACTATCACAGAGCTGTTGGAGTTCTATCTGATTGGAGGTATTTTGACGAGTATTGTTTGTGTTCCTATCCTTTATTATAAAGCTCCCAATCGACATATGACCGCCCGAACCTCTAGCAATAAAGGTGCAGCTGGTGCGATATTTTTTGTGACATTCTGTCTTGGCTCATTAATAGGGACCTTGGTCTATCAATGGTATAGTGGTGTGACGATAATCGGGAACATCTCCATCTTTATTGGAGCCATCTTAGTCGTCGTAGGAGCTCTGATGCCTGACTGGGACATTCCTTTTCTTGGAATCTCGCGACATCGCAATATCATCTTTCATTCATTCATCATTCCATCTTTGGCAGTCCTTTTGACGATGATCAATGTAGCTGCCAGGACTGGTTCAATTCTTGGTAATGGGGCAGAGGTCGAATACTACCTTACCGCACTTGTGCTTCTTGGATATGCCTCTCACCTCTATCTGGATATCTTTCCGAGCGATGCGAACCCTCTTGAGATACTATGGATTGCTTCAGATCCTGACCACAAAGCACCGACTGGACTCAAACCATTAGGCAACCTCAAAATAAGTCCAAAAAACGCTCGGAATTGGCTTGTGGGAAACGCCTCTCTTCTGATGTTCATAGCAATTATCCTGTTTGGAGCATACTTTGTAAATCTATGATTAGATGCCAATAAAATCAATGGCTACGACGTTCTACCAGTCTTCATCATCCTCGAAGTCGAAGTCCTCATCATCTTCATCTTCATCTTCGTCGTCTACATCCCGCTCAGGTGGGAGGTCACTGAGATCGTCGTCCTCCTCATCGTCCTCAAACAAAAATGTGTCTGGATCTACTTCTGAATCTTGCTCCTCTTCTTCACCCAAAGACTTCACTGGCTTTGTCTTTTTCTTTATAGGAGCTGCTAGACAAAGGTTGTCTATAGGGTCGAACCATTCACACTCTGGACAACACTCACCTTTGTGAGTGCATGTTAGGAATGCACCACATCTCTTGCAACACTTCAGTTCAGACACGTTATTTGCATCCAAGTGCTGTTTTCACCTTATGATTCGTCAAATTTTCCAAATAAGCGTCTCCGTGGTGCACTATCTTTCTAGGGACCACGTAGAGCATGCCTTTTCCAGTCAAAGTTAAATGACATATAAAGACTGACCTAATGGAGCTGTTTTGATTGAATGAGCTGGAGCTAGAAGTTCGTAAGGCAGTACTTGATAATGCAGTCAAATATGAGGGGAAACCAGATGTCAAGTCAGTCATGAGTGCTCTTCTTGGAGCCAGAGCAGACTTACGGACTCGTGCTGGTGAAGTCAAACAGCTCGTTCAGAAGTTCGTCGATGAGGTTTCCAAAACACCTCTGGAGGACCAGATTGCAGAATTGAAGCAGATCGCTCCAGAGCTTCTAGAAGTGGAAGATACAACTGAACTTTCTGAGGTGAAAGAGCCGCCGGAACTACCTAATGTAGACAAATGGTCTAAAATCGTCATGAGACTGGCACCATTTCCATCAGGTCCACTTCATATTGGGAATGCGCGCATGGTCATCTTGAATGATTACTATGTCAAGAGATACAATGGTGAACTCATCCTAGTCTTTGATGACACAATCGGTTCATCAGAGAAGATAGTAGAACCTGAAGCGTTTGATCTCATTCCAGAAGGTCTCAACTACCTTGGGGTCAAGTGGGATAAGACTGTCTACAAATCTGACAGACTAGATGTCTTCTACAAGTATGCTGTTGACTTGATGAAGCGGAGAGAGGCATATGTTTGTGACTGTGATGCAAACATCTGGCGAACCAAGCACAAAGTAACAGGTATCCCCTGTTCATGTCAGTCGCTCAATGTAGCAGACAATCTTTCGCGGTGGGAAAAGATGCTAGATGGGTCATACCCTGAACGTGCTGCAGCTGTTAGGCTCAAAACTGGCATGAAAGACCCAGATCCTGCCATGCGTGATCATGTGATTCTTCGTATTTCTGAAACTGAACATCCACGAGTCGGAACCAAGTATCGCGTCTGGCCTCTTCTTGAGTACTCGTGGGGCATTGACGACCATGAACTCGGTGTTTCGCACATCATCCGTGGCAAGGACTTGGTGAAAGAGGGAAAGATAGAGCAACATATCTGGAATATCTATGGTTGGCCGCACCCAGAGTTACTATATTATGGGCGTCTGAAGTTCGAGGATGCGACCTTGAGCAAGAGCAAGTCCAGCAGAGAGGTCCGTGATGGGACCTACACAGGATGGGATGATCCACGCACATGGAGCCTTCAGTCTCTAGAGAAGAGGGGTATTGATCCGAGGGCTCTTAGGAAAGTGATGCTTGACTTGGGGCTCAGTATCGTTGACATCTCGATCTCAATGAAGTCTGTGTATTCTGAGAACAGGAAATTGAGGGATGCTGAAACGCCACGAGTATTTTTTGTGAGAGACCCAGTCTGGCTTTTGATTGATGGGATTCCCTCAAACCTCATATTTGTTAAGGTCCCAGTGCATCCAGACTTTCCTGACCTGGGTGTTCGAGTGATTCCTTTAGGCACGAGTGGCAAGCAGACTACTATTGGTATCTCCCAAAATGACTTGAAGAAACTGAAACCAGGTGATCTATTTCGACTCAAGGACTTGGCAAATGTCACATTAGAGTCGACGAAACCAGAGAGCGCTAGACTGCATAGCATAGATGTGAATGTGGTTAGAAAGACTGGTGGTCCTATTATCCATTGGATTCCCAAGTTAGGTAGTGTACCAGTGGAGCTAACAATGGTAGATGGGACTATAGCAAGTGGACTTGGAGAGCCCGGAATCATCGGACTAGAAGCAGGTACATTTGTCCAATTCGAAAGAGTGGGATTTGCTCGGATCAACTCAACCGGGGATGTTGTTAAAGCATCATTTGCTCACAAATGAAGCGGCCAAAGAGGCCAAATACTTACCAGTACTCTTTCATTGTAGTGGTTTGCCATGGCGAAGACAAAGAGAAAGAAGACTAAGAAGACTACACTGTCACCTTCGCAGTTCAAGGTGACAGGAGCTCATACCAAGATGAAGATTGAAAGCGGTAGACAGAAGCTCTACTACTTCGGTGTGAAAGTAAAGCCAGAAGAGGTCAAGAAGGCGGCGGCATCTAACGGGTCTGACATTCTGGGGGTTCCTCAGAATGACGTTGAGGTGGGAAAACCCTCCATTAAATACGACTTCTATTGTTCATATGATGCAGATTTAAACATTGAATTCCTGCGTGTTCGATCTCAAGAGATTGGTGTCACAGAACAGGTGAAAGGTGCTCTAGTTGGTAAAGATGTCTATACTCCTAAGAAAAAAGGTGATTTCTATTCCATCAACCTCGATATGGTTGAGCTCTTTGAGATAAAAAGGTCAGACGGAATGATCGTTGACGGAAAGACTGGAGGACCCGCAAGAGCATTTGAAAAGCTCTTGAAGGGTCCTGGGAAAAAGACAGCAAGTGCTGCATGGATCAAGAAGAACAAGATATCACCAGGTAAATTCAACTCTCTGGAGAAAGTCATTAAGGCTGTGTCGAAGATGGCTGGTCAGAAACCCTCTGGGGCAAAAAGGATAGTCACTCATACACTCGCCTTCAAGAAATTAGAAGGATACTATGTACCCGTCTATTATGTGAACATAAGCATAGGTGCAAAGGAACAGACATTGAAGGTAAACGCTATAGATGGGTCAGTTTCAGTCGCTGTATAGCCCATCCTCTACTTTATTTACTGGAGGAGGTCCATATCCTCCTCCCCCGGGTGTTTCGACTATCACTATAGTTCCCCTTGGGACTGTTACTGTGGTTTTGGCTTCAAGAGGATAGTGTTGGTCTTCAAAGAGCAAAGCGTTTCTTCCTCCTAATCCACTATGACCTCCTTTGAGACCCCAAGGTTGCGAATAACGTCTTTCAGACTGAATGGAAATTGTGCACTTGTCTGCGAGAATTTCCACCTCTCTGATTATACCATCACCGCCTTGCCATGTTCCAGAACCTCCAGAACCCCTTCTAATTGAATATCTCCTAACCATGAGAGGGTATTCGGTTTCCAAGGACTCAATCGGTGTGTTCAAAGTGTTAGTCATGTGAGAGTGAATGCCACTGATGCCATTACGCCCCTTTGATGCTCCTGAACCTCCTCCTATAGTTTCGTAGAATGAGAAGGGTTTCCCAGTTCTTGGTTCGATTCCCCCCACTGAGAGATTGTTCATTGTTCCTTGGCTTGCTGCAGGGACATTGTCAGGTAAGATTTCAGCTAATGCTCCCAGTGTGACATCAACGATTCTTTGTGACGTTTCTACATTTCCAGCTGATACGGCTGCTGGATATTTTGGATTCAATAGAGAACCCTCGGGAACAATCACATCGATAAGTCTCCAACAACCTTCATTCACTGGAATGTCTTTTCCAAATAAAGCGATGAACACATAATAGACCGATGACAACGTGGATGCCAAAGGGCAGTTCACATTACCATCGACTTGTTCTGATGTTCCTTCGAAGTTGACTATTAGTCCTGTCTTGGTAATCTCCAGACTGATTGATATTGGAATCTCCCATTTCCCTGCTCCGTCACTATCAAGAAAATCGGTGAAGTTTGTCTTCGCTCCTCTGAACTGATGGAAGAC
>Ga0180437_10000894_pt1 | contig 53106 bp, 48 predicted proteins | sample SS_ome_4_FD_132410 | JGI IMG/M metagenome (GOLD analysis project Ga0180437, IMG submission 132410) | Hypersaline lake sediment archaeal communities from the Salton Sea, California, USA - SS_3_D_1 metaG | ecosystem: Environmental > Aquatic > Non-marine Saline and Alkaline > Hypersaline >...
CATTTTGATTGTCGGATTATATAAAGGATCCTTTTTGGTCTTATACCCATTGGCATTGATCAGTTCTGCAGGAGTGTTGATCCTTTTAACTGTGATTTACACTGTCCTATGGATAATCCTGTTGAAATCAGAAAACCGTTATAATTTATTAAATGAGCTTACTTTACCGCTAACTGGAGGGTTTGGAACAGCGATGTTGCAGGTGATCGTATTCACCATAATCCGTTATACTCTTACGGGAACTTGGAATGGTTTTGATTACTTTTAAATATAAGGTTCAAGATATATGGAAGTCCTGACAGGAGTGTTCAGCGCATTTGGGTTGTCTGCAAGTGCTGGATTGAATGCATATATACCATTACTAGTAGTTGCTTTAACAGCACGCTATACAGATTTAATAAAGTTATATCAGCCGTGGGACACTCTGACCAATGGGTGGATAATAGGCCTGCTATTAATTCTTCTGGTAATTGAAATTTTTGCTGACAAAGTTCCAGCAATTAACCACATAAATGATGTAATTCAAACGATCGTCCGGCCAGTTGCCGGGGCGATTGTTTTCGCTGCCAGCGCTCAGGTGTTCAGCGAACTGCATCCAGTACTGGCGATGGGGTCAGGAATACTGGTCGCGGGGAGTGTGCATGCTGCAAAATCTGTTGCTGTGAGGCCAGTTGTTACCGCCACGACCGGAGGGACCGGGAATATAGCCGTCAGCACCATAGAAGATGTAACCGCCACGGTTACATCCATTATAGCAATTGTAATTCCTTTATTATTTTTATTAATCGCGCTGGTGATTGGCGTTTGGATTATCTATAAACTATGGACAAAGAATAACAGGCAAAGGGAAGAAGTATGAAGTACTGGGGTTTTGGCTGAACTTTTCCCTTGATATAAAAATTTCCCGGGATGGAGGAAAATATGGCTGAGGAAAATGAGACGAATTATTCAATCCCTACTATGGATGAACCTGGCTCGAGAAAAAACCGAACGATTGTAATAATTCTTGTAGTTGTCCTGGTACTATTTTGCTGCTGTTGTATTGGAACGTTAGGCTTTGGTTGGACATTTGGCGATATGTTTGTTGATTTCTTTTCAAATCTCTGAATTTCTGAACAATATCTCAGCATTAAAATTTTCAATATCTGGAATGGCGCCCGAAAAATTATAACTCGGGTTGGGTGATGCCTTACGCCTGTTCGGAAAAAATTTGAATCGCGGCTTTAGGGTCGAAACTGATTATTACCGGTTCTCCAGGCTCTGGGATATTAAAATTTGAATTGAAATCAAAGGTCAGGGTCTCTCCTCCAACCTCAATGGTAGTCCTGTAAATTCCGCCTCGAAAGATAAAATCACTGATCACACCAGAAATTTTGTACATCCCTTGATCTCCGAGATATACAGAATCGGGGCGTAGCAATATGACGACCTCTCCTGCGGCTTTTCCATTATGAGGAAACCTGCCTATCGGAGTTTCAATATAATAATGTTCTCCTTCCTGTCTAATGTAACCCGGGAAATAATTGTCCAGGCCGAGAAATTGGGCCACGTATATGGTCGCTGGATTGCGGTAAAGATTTTGTGGAGTGTCAAACTGTTCAACAGTTCCCTCTCTCATAATGACCACCCGGTCCGCAATAGTGAACACTTCCTCCTGGTCGTGTGTAACGTACAGGGTGGTTTTTTCACTTTTTTGCAGAATTTTCTTCAGATCAATAACCAGATTTTCACGCAGATTCCGATCCAGGGAACCTAGAGGTTCGTCAAGCATAAGCAGTTGAGGGTTTGGAGCCAGAGATCGGGCCAGGGCGATACGCTGGGTTTCGCCACCTGAAAGCGAATTGATATCCCGTTTTTCAAACCCGGGCAGACCTACAAGACTGAGGATTTCATTCACTCGTTTATTTATCTGATCTCTCTCCATACCAGCCATTTCCAAACCGAAAGCAACATTCTGGTAAACATTCATATGGGGAAATAGTGCAAAATCCTGGAACATGAGACCAAAATTACGTTTATATGAAGGTTGGTGAATGATGGATGAACCATCCCAGCATAATTGTCCACTATCGGGTGGGGTTAATCCTGCGATAATTGATAATAAAGTGGATTTTCCGCAACCACTGGGACCGAGAATCCCTACAGTTTCTCCTGAGTTTGCATAAAAGGAAAAATTTTTTAATACATTCACATCTCCGAATGATTTCTGGATATTGTCTACAACGAGCATTTTCTTGACTGCTGAAAAACTTTTCTTTTCCAAAGTTTTAAAATTCTCCGACGTTTGCAATTCGAAAACGGTCTAAAAACAATACGCTGATTGCTATTGTCAACATAAGAATCGTGCTGAGCGCCATCGCCTGTCCGTAATTCAACGCTCCTGGCTGAGATAGGAAACGGTAGATTAAAATCGGAATTGTTGGATATTCAGGTCTGGCGATCAATGCAGTGGCTCCAAATTCTCCTAAGGAAATTGCGAAGGCAAATATTGCCGCGATAATCAGAGCCCTTCCCACGATTGGCAAATCAATTCGTTTAGCGACTTCAAAATTTGATGCGCCCAGCATCTGGGCTGCATTCCGTATTCGGGGATTAATACTTCGCAATGATGGAGTCAAACTGCGAACAATAAAAGGAAATGCAACCAGTGTATGGGCGAGTGGAATAAGTAATAAAGATGCACGCAGGTCGAGCGGTGGTTTATTTAATGCAATTATAAATCCCAGCCCAAGCGTCACAGCGGATGTTCCAAGAGGGAGCATGATAAGTGGGTCAAAAAATTTGGTTAAGCAGGATTGTTTATTGTGAGTTAACACCCAGGCAGTGGGTAATCCCAATACCAGCGCCAAAAAGACTGTCAATCCAGCGTAAACCAGAGAAACCATAATCGCAGTAGTAGGGGGGGAATAAAAAAGTGAATCACGACGGTTTATGGATAGCTCGCGATAGTAATCGAGAGTCAACCTCGAATGAAATGTTGAGGCTGGTTCAATGCTGGGATTAATCTGCATGAATGATCTGCTTATCAGGGCTAATAAAGGGGCAATGAGAATTATCAGGATTATGGATATCATCACCCATGCAAAGAGTTTGTTTGGCCATGTGGTTAATTTTTGCTGGGTGAATTCTTGAGGTCTGAGCGATAAGGGATGATTTAATCGTGAGGATAATCTCGTATAAACGATGGTCAGGATAAGGGTGCATACTAGTTGAATAACAGCCAGAACTGCTGCAGTAGGAAGGTTGAATAAACCTGCTGTCTGGTAATAGATTTCCACCTCCAGGGTTGCGAATCTGGGACCTCCTAAAACCAGAATGACTCCAAAGGATGTGAAATTAAATATAAAAACAAGTAGAGCTGCAGCAAGAATGACTGGCATTAATATGGGCAATGTCACTTTTGTTAATGATTTTGTCCGATTGGCGCCCAGCACCTGGGCAGCCTGGGTAAGGCGCGGGTCAATATGGGACCAGAAATCCCCGACCATTCGCAGGACGATGGTAATGTTGTAAAAGACATGCGCCAAAAGAATGGCATAAAATGTATTTAATAAATGGATAGGCGGATATGAGAAATTAAATATCTCCATAAATATCAAATTCATCCAGCCGCGCGGTCCAAGCAGTGAATTAAATGCTGCTGCAACAACCAGGGTGGGTAATACAAACGGGATTACTGTAAGAGAGCGAATGAGCGATTTTCCACGGAAATCATACCTGGCAAAAAGATATGCGCCAGGTAATCCAATGAATAATGTAAGCAGAGTTGAAGTTGTTGCCTGCAGGAAAGTGAAACCAATAATTCGCCAGGTCGAGATCGATGAAAGAGTATCAACGAATTGGTTTAAAAAGCCGTTTTCTGAGCGAGCCAGGCTGGTTCTTAAGATACTCCCTAAAGGGTATATATAAAAAACCAATAAAAAGGCAATTGGAACGAGCCATAATATTACTGACGACCAATTGCCTTTCCTATTTGAGCTTAAATATAATCTCATCTGAGAACAGTTTCAGTCCATTCATTTATCCACTTCTCCCGGTTCTCCGCTATATCTTCAGGGCTGATATTGGCAGTTTCTTCGGGAGTGATTAGATAATTGATAAACACATCATCCAGGGTTGCATCAGAATTGACAGGGAAAACGAACATTCGCAGTGGTATATCCTCTTGAAATTTCCTGGCTAGCATAAAATCCACCCATTTTCTGGCTAGCATTTCATTTTTTGTTCCTTTGAGAATCCCCACAAATTCAATCTGCCGGAAGCATGTCCCGTCAGAGACTATTGCAGCAGTGGGAGGGCTTTTCATTGGTTGTTCGGCGTAAATAAATTCGAAAGCCGGGCTTGAACTGTATGATACAACGATTGGCCGCGGACCTTTTCCTGCAGATCCACTGAATTCTGAATAATAAGCTGACTCCCAATCGTTAACTACCAGAATTTCATTGCCCATCAACCCCTTCCAGTAATCGAGATAATCCTCCTCGCCGAAATGAGCTATTGTCGTAAACAGGAAGGCTAAACCTGGAGAAGAAGTTGCTGGATTTTCAACCACTAGAAGCCCCTTGTATTCTGGCGCCAGTAAATCTTCAAGGGTTGAGGGAGGATCGATTTCCTGCTCTGCAAAATAATTCTTATCATGATTCAAGCAGACATCTCCAAAGTTCACTGGAAGCGCCCGGTTGCTAGGATCAAGTTTGAATTTATCATCAATATTCTCAAGCCCCGGAGATTCGTAATTGAGAAATATGTCTTCATCCAGTGCACGGCTGAGAAAGGTATTGTCCACGCCGTAAAATACATCTGCAATTGGATTTCCTCTTGAAAGAATGGCTTTATTAACTGCCGTTCCTGTATCGCCGCTTTTGATAAATTTGACTTTTACTTCGTTTTCATTTTCGAAAGATCTTACAACATCTTCAGAGGCATCAAAAGAATCATGGGTCATCACGGTGAGTACTGGTTGTTCTGCGGTTCCATTTTCCTTGGATTCTATTGACTCAAGGACGATATTGCATGCTGCGGTGAATAATATCGTTATGAGCATCATCGGAATTGCTGGTTTTCTTATCAAAACACAAAAATTTCGCATCATTCACCTCCATCTCTGGTAGATAAATTCTCCTGGTGGATGACTGTACAAAGCAAGATGCCCTGTTTAATTTCCACTCTGCCAGTATTTCCATTTATGCGATTACTGACCCCACGTGTTTTTCCGAAGTGTAGGGTCCCGTCTGAGAGCGGGTATTCCAGTCCTTCAGTGTATATGCCGCAAACAACACTGCTCAATGGTATAAGAGATACTATATCCCCTGGTTGACCGTTTATAAATAACACCTTGCCCGCATTTATATAATGGATTTCATATTGACCATCCTGGATCATAATATTTATTCCTGGATGGCAAACTGGAAGAAGGATATTCGCGATGGTCTGGTCCCACCTTTCACCAAGCGCAGCGAAAATTACAATATCTTCATGACCTGTCTCTATTGCATGATTTATGGCAAGTTCGAGGTCAGTTTCATCCTTTCTTTCAGGAAATTTGATTGTCTTTGATCCCAATTTTTCTAATTCTTTCAGGTTTTCAGCCTGGATAGAATCAAAATCGCCAATCACTACTTTTGGTACAAGCCCCAACACGAGACAATTGGCAATACCTCCATCCGCCGCGATGATGTAGTCTTCTTTTTCAATATTCACAGGATGAGAAAGAACGCCATTAGCCAGAATTACAGCACGCAAAAAAACCTCCACATTCTTTCCGGTGGAGGGTTTTTGACTGGTATGATTTCGGGAAAACTTTGGTTGCTGAGGTAGCCGAAAATGCCATCCCTCCGCCGGTATTATCCGGATCAGGTTCGCGGGTCGAGAGTTGTTTCTCTCCTCTCAGCCCGGATTTACAGGGCTCCCCGTGCATGGTTTTTAACCAAGAATTGAATTTTTAATCGTTCAATATTTCAAACAAAGTATATCGAACACCTTATTCAATGTCAAGCGAAGGCATTGACAACGAAGGCATTCCATCTCGGCGAGATTCTGCAATTCTTGACACGCTTTAACCTTTGGGATTATAATCACTAAACTTAATTCCTCGATAGCTCAATTGGTAGAGCGAGCGGCTGTTAACCGCTTGGTTCCAGGTTCGAGTCCTGGTCGAGGAGCAAAAAAGCCCCCGGAAAGGGGCTTTCGTTTTTTTTCTGACAGAATTTTCTGGTTATTCTTTTTTTGTGTCTTTGGTTAGGTCAGGGCTCGATTCGGTTTTCTTCTCATTTTTCGGTTTGGAATCAGAGCTGTCCTCAGATTTTGTTTCGCTTTTAGTGCGGCCTGAACCAGACGGGGAGCGGTTGTCGGTAGCATAGAAACCAGATCCTTTAAATACAATACCCACAGGTTGAAAGACTTTCCGTAAAGCCTTTTCCGAACACTCCGGGCAACGTGTAAGTGTGGGTTCGCTGAATTTCTGGTGCTTCTCAAACTGGACACCACAATTATCACATTTGTAAAGGTAAATTGGCATATTAGTCACTGCTTTTCAAATTTAAATCATTAATACCAAAAGAAAATTATAGCGCGCAGAAATTTGATTGGCAAGAGCCTTGGGACTAATTATACAAATATCTTATAAAAAAAAGTAAGTCGAAAAAGGAAATATTCTTAAAGCCCGTGTACATTTTGTGTTTGCTAAATCGAATTTTTTTTCATGGAATTTATCATCTCTGATCGATTGTCGTTCAGGGTCCTATAAATGTTTGCACGAGCGGTACTGGTGTAAAAACAAGAATGAATATTAACAATCCGGTAAATGCCAGGAGTTTACGTCCATTATTCAGTTTTGTTATCTGGTCAAGCGGTTCTGCGTAGACTCTACCGAGCAGTAGAATTAACACAGCCCAAATCCACCACCCAGACCAGGCAAAACCCAGTAATAATAATATGACCAGTACAATCGGCAGGAGCAATCCGGCTTTTTTCCCAATTAATGAATAAATAACATGACCACCGTCAAGCTGCCCTGCGGGTATCAGGTTAAGGGCTGTGACAAGCATACCTGCCCATCCTGCCCATGCGACCGGCGATATCAATACATCCAGACCACCGATGGGAAGAGGTTGGCTGGTGAAAAAGTATCTCACCCAGTAGAAAAGAGGAGAAATGCCACCATAATCCAGCGGCGCTGGTAGGAATTGACCAAAAACCAAAAATTTCGCCAGTAAGTATAAGATTGAGTTCCCTTCCAGTTGAAGTCCCTGACCTGGGGTGAGATCGATTGTGTCAATATATGAGATCGATAGACCATACAGTAGGATTGGGATTGCGACAAGAAAACCGGCGATAGGACCGGCAATTCCAATATCTAAAAGCACTCTTTTATTCTTTGGAGGTTCTTTTAACTGAATAAATGCACCCATTGTTCCGAATGGGCTGAATGGAAAGGGAATAAAATAGGGGAGCGTTACATGAGTGTTGTTAAGGCGGCCAGCAATATAATGGCCAAATTCATGTGCAACCAGTATTGCCAACAAACTTATTGCAAAAGGTAAGCCTGAGGGTAGGCTTCGGATAATCGTTGCCAGAAGTTCATCTGGTTCTGTTGGCACTGGACCGTTATATGCATACATTGCTCCTGCAAATACAACACTTAATAGGGTAAGGATGAATAAAATCAAGTTGATAAGCGGATTTGATGCTTTTGGTTTAATCAAACCCTCAACGATCAGAATTACATGCTCGCTACCCTCTTCCCGGAACAAGGGGATGTAACTGTATGGGCGTAAATTTGCTGAAAGTGTATCGTATGATGTTATTGGATCACTATACAATTGGCCGCGATAACGGATGAGGAAATTGTGTTTAGCCGTACCGGTTGTTATATCTTCAATTCGTAAGACGCGGCTTACAATGGATGTTATCGTTTCGTTTTCAGGTAAATTCATTGTCGAAATCACTCAGGGATTTTAAAACAAATAAAGAATATAATATATATGGCGGGAGTGGATGGGAGTCGAACCCACCACGGCCCGCAACGCGACCCGTCACCGGTTTTGAAGACCGGGGAGCCCACCGGGACCCAACCACTCCCGAGAAAGCATAGGATACCCCAACAGGTTAGAATATTCAAGTATTACGAGCGGAATATTAATTGCCAAGCTAAATATGTTTTTCCGAGATAGTTGACGAATAAGGATCAGTTTGCTAGAATGCTTGAATTATTAATCAGGAGACAGAGATGGACACAAAAGAATTTATCTCGCGCATAAAGGAAGATGGAGTTAAATTTGTATCGCTCCAATTTACTGATGTGACCGGCTCGGTAAAGAGTGTTGATATTCCTTCAGATAGGGTGAACAGCGCTGTTGAAGATGGCGTTTGGTTTGATGGTTCATCAGTTGAAGGTTTTTCCCGCATTCAGGAAAGTGATATGCGTCTGGTCATAGATCCAGATACCTATTCTGTTTTTCCCTGGACTCCAGAAGAGGCAAGGAGAGGCAGGGTGTTCTGCGATATTTATATGCCGGATGGTTCTCCTTTTGAGGGAGACCCACGGTATATCCTTAAGCGAATTCTGAACAAAATCAAACAAAAAGGCTGGACTTATAACGTAGGACCCGAACCCGAATTCTTTTTATTTAAGCGAAACGGTCCCCAGAGTATTCACCCGGTTCCGCATGATGTGGGTGGCTATTTTGATTTTTCCGCAAACGATGAAGCTGTCCGAGTGAGAACGGAATTGATGGCCTCGCTTGAGCAAATGGGTCTTGAAATCGAAATGGGACATCACGAAGTGGCATTAGGTCAGCATGAAATTGATTTCAGGTTTGCTGATGCCCTTACAACTGCTGACAATGTTCTTACATTGAAATATACAGTAAAGGCGATTGCCGCCCAATATGGTCTTGTAGCTTCATTTATGCCGAAACCAATTTTTGGAATCAATGGCTCTGGAATGCACTGCCATCAATCTCTTTTTGACAGGGACATGAAGAACTTATTCTTTGACCCGAATGACAAATGTTATTTATCAAAAAATGCTTATGGATTTATCGCCGGCCAATTGAAACACGCAGGTGCGTTGTCCGCAATCGTAGCGCCAACAATCAATTCATATAAAAGATTGGTCCCCGGTTATGAAGCGCCAGTTTATGTTGGTTGGGCTCAGATTAACAGGTCAGCATTAATACGTATCCCTCATTACAATATTGGCAGGGAGAATTCCATGCGGGTTGAACTTCGATTTCCCGATCCATCAGCCAACCCATATTTAGCATTTGCGGTAATGCTTTCGGCTGCTCTGGATGGTATTGAAAATAATATAGAATGTCCACAACCATTAAATAATGTGAATGTATATTTACTTTCCGGGGAAGATCGCAAGAAGATGGCTATTTCTGAATTACCGGGTTCATTAGCAGAAGCTTTACGCGAATTGGAACGCGACGACGTCCTTCAAGAAACGCTTGGCCCAGTTATATTTGATGCATTTTATCGTGCAAAGTGGGCAGAGATAGATGAATTCCGCACCCGTGTTACGGATTGGGAGGTTGAAAGATACCTGGAATTAGCTTGAGGAAAACTGACTTGAGAAGGAAAATCCGTCTATCCAGCGAATATTGACTGTTCTGTGCCGGATTCTGCTCCAGATAAAATAGGGGGCGATCTCTTTTTGAACTTCCCACAAATTCGAAATCGATTTTAGGGGAGATTATTTATATGCTTACATCACATTACCTGGCATATACTCCTCTGTAAAAAGTATAATTAATATTCGAAATTACAAGAGAGGGTTTTGCGAGAGGATTTATGAAGATCAATAATTTATTATTAAATTTATCCTCCAAAGGGAATAGTGACATTATCGATATCACGGATCAGGTCAGCGAAATGCTGCAGGAAAGTGGGTTGAAGAGCGGGCTTATGACTGCGTTTGCTCCCAGTGCGACCAGCGCAATAACTACGATAGAATATGAATCAGGTTGCGTTAGCGATTTTAAACGGTTGTTTGATGAGATTGTGCCGGTTGATCAGGAATATTTACACAATTTAAAATGGGGAGATGGAAATGGTCACAGCCACGTGCGGGCTGCGCTCCAAAAAGCTTCATTTTCGGTACCATTTGAAGATAGCCGCTTGTTACTGGGAACCTGGCAGCATATTATATTTGTGGATTTTGATAACAGGTCCCGCAATCGCACACTGGTCGTTCAATTGATGGGTGAATAAATAATCACGATTCTGGTATATGCCAGAAACGGATGGTGCCATCCTCTGAACCAGTCGCAATCACAGAACCCTGCGGCGAAAAAGTGATATCGTTTACTGTACCCTGGTGACCCATGAGCACGAATTCCAGGCGGGGCTCAGATTGATCCGATTTCATTTTCCAAACACGTGGAATGCCATCTATTGCCCCTGAAACCAGAAATTTTCCTTCCGGAGAGATGGAAAGACTAGTTACCTCACCTGTATGTCCCTTGAGTGTGTGCAGTAATTTCCCATCGGTAATGTCCCATAACTTGATATCACCATTGAAATGTCCGGAGATGATTAAGTTCCCACCCGGGTGTACAGCAATACTTGAAGCAGGCACGTCATTTTCATTAAACTTTTGAATCCAATCACCTTTGATAGACCTGATTCGAATAGACCCATTATTTTCAGACCAGATAAGATTGTCATCATTGGGTGAGAAAGAGATCTCAGAGATGACCGACATGCCTTCATCAATATACTGAATTTCATTTGCATCGAAAAAACGCCATACGCGAACTGTGTAATCATCCGCACACGTCGCAATTAATCCACCATCCTTTGAAACATCCAGGCTGTTGATCCAACCAGAATGACCTTCAAGTGTGTTGATTAATTTGCCGTCGGAAACTCTCCATAACCTGCCGATGCCATCCGTGGAACCGGTGACAATAAAAGAACCGTTCGGGGTGAATTTCAATACCAGTATCGGAAAAGGATGCCCATACATTGTTCGGAGCAGACTTCCATCTTCAACTGTCCACAAACGTAATGTATTGTCGATTGAACCGGAAGCTAGCAGATCACCATCGGGTGAAAAATCAAGGCTTAATACACCGCCAGAATGTCCCTCCAAAATATGGGTGGGAGATAATGCAACCGCCTCTGGAGTTGGGGTCTTAAAGCAATGCGCTGGCAATGGTGGGATATTTATGTTTACCCGGGTTGAATTGTTTGCCTCATCACTTTCTTCTATAATATCTTTTGTATCCAGTTGAACGGCAGCAGAGTCATTTCCCGGAAACAGTAGTTCAATTTCCCCTCCGGGAAGTATGTCGGAATTTACTGCTTGCACCTGTTGATTTGTAATAACTGTAAAATTCCCCGCCACTGCATTACCTGAATTCTGGATAATTACGTAAATGCGACCACGGCTTAAATCAGGTGAGCATGAGTCTTCCGAATCGGGTTCGTATCTTACTTCTTTGATCAAAAGATCTGGAAGAGATTTTAAAGTGTCGGTAGGGGGATTTGATACAGTCGGATTGGGTACAGTTTCGGAGAATAAACCGCCTTCAGTGCAGGCGATTAAAAGGGAAATCAGCAAGAATATTAGTGTTATGGATATGAACGCATTTTTTATTCTATGAAAAATTTCACGCATGAACTCAGCAGTATTTTTGTTGATAAAGTGAAACGATCTGATGAAGGTATTGGGAACTGCCCTAAACGCTCATTTGAGTACTCTCAGTATTTCCTATCGTCTCGTGTGATCTCATAGAATTGAACGCGGCTATTGATACTTCAAGCATATCCAGCGAGGGTTCCCGCGTGGTCAGGTGCTGTAGCGCCAGATTTGGTCTTATGATAATCCTGACGAACCTGGAATCGAGATGGTTTGCGGTCCACCTGATATATTCATATGCGATCCCGGCTAGAATGGGAATTAATAGAATCCGGCTGACCAGTCTCCAGAACATTGGCAGCGGGCCAAGGATGCTGAAAATCAATACAGAAGCGAGAACGAGTGTGAGCAAAAAGGCGGTTCCGCAGCGGGGATGCTCGATAGAATATTTTGATACAGTTACCGGTTCCAGCCTGGCACCAGCCTCAAATGCATTTATGGTTTTATGCTCTGCGCCATGGTATGAAAAAACTCGTTTAATATCTGGAGTTTTACCAATTAACCATATGTAACCTACCAGTAACCCCAGCCTTAGAGAACCTTCCAGCAGATTGCTCCACCGGTTTGCTAAACCCAGATATTTTTCAGATAACTGGCCAACTACAGCTGGAAGCAAAAAAAACAGGCCAATACCTAACGCTAGAGAAACAGCGAGTGTAAGATAAAGGGCCAGTCCTTCCAGTTTTTCATCTTCACCGGTCTGGATGTTAGCCGATATTGTCAACGCTCTTATGCCTAAACCGAGCGCGTCCCAGAGTGCAATAATTCCGCGCAGAAATGGGATTTTTATAATTTTGCTTTTATATAAACTGCTCAGAGGTTCGTTATGGATAACAATTTCTTTGTTGGGGGCGCGCATTGCAATTGCAAGGCTCTTAGAACCGCGCATCATAACGCCTTCTATCACAGCTTGACCGCCGTAGAGGGGAAGTTTTTCGCTCATATTAATAAAATTTTAAGAGTAGGTGGTTATCTCGTCAACCCTTTTTTTATACCTCTGATGCAATCCTAATATTTACTTTAAGCTATTAACCAAACCCAAAAGATAAAAAAATCGAATGAAGGTTTCTATTCCATTAAAAAATGTTGGTAGGTGAATTTTTTCATTTGGAGCATGTAGATTGTCGTCCGGTAAACCAAATCCTGTAATTACCGAATCAACACCCAATACCCTTTGCATTTGGGCAACAATCGGAACTGTTCCCCCTTCCCTTCGGTACACCGGCTGTCTACCCCATGTTTGTTGCATAGCATTCTCCAGGGCTTTTACAGGTTCAGAGGAACGATCAGAAATGCTTGGATATGCGGCTGCTAATTGTTCAAGCTCCCAGGTCGATGTAGGCGGTGAATTTTGTTCAAGATATTCAACAAACTGTTTTTTTACATCAAAAGGATCCTGATCCGGTACCAAGCGCATTGAAATTTTCGCCATCGCCTTGTTGGGCAAAACCGTCTTGGATCCCGCACCTGTAAAACCGGATAAAATTCCATTAATTTCCAATGTTGGCCGTACCCCAACTCGCTCATAAGGTGTATAACCTTTCTCTCCCCATAGCGCACCTGCTCCAGTTTGTGATATATAAAATTTTTCATCCAACGGCAGCCGTCCTAATTCTTTTCGCTCATCCTCACTAAGATCTCTGACCTTATCATAAAATCCGGGCAGAGTAACTTTTCCATTTTTATCGTGCATTCCTGCGATGAGTTCACTGAGAATCTGTGCAGGATTATGGACTGCACCTCCGAAAATTCCAGAATGAAGATCGTGATCTGGGCCAGAAATTCTAAGTTCAAAATATGCCAACCCCCGCAGACCGTAAGTAATTGTCGGCAGGTCAGCTGAAATGATGCCGCTGTCAGGATTTATAACAAAATCGCAGTCAAGCAAAGATTTATTATTTGTAATGAATTCCTCCAGATGGGGTGAACCGATTTCCTCCTCGCCTTCAATTAGAAATTTTATATTGAGAGGTAATTTATCGTGCCTGGTGATTGCTTCAATTGCCTTAAGGCTGACCAGAATCTGCCCCTTCATATCTGAAGCGCCTCTTCCATAAAGATTCTCTCCTTTCTGAATCGCTTCAAATGCAGGAGTTTCCCAAAGGTCTAATGGGTCAGCAGGTTGTACATCATAATGACCGTAGACCAATGCTGTTGGTTTGTCTTTTCCTGCCTGCAGGGATTCTGCAAAAACAACAGGATGACCCTGAGTTGGCATGATCTGTATATTTTCCAAGTCCAGCTTTTTCAATTGATTTGCAACCCATAAAGCAGCATCATCAATATCTGCTTTGTTTTCTGGATTTGTTGATACAGAAGGAATACTGACAAATTCAACCAGCTCGTTTATAAATCTCTCGCGGTTGTTTCTAGCATATTCCAATGCATTTGCATTTGAATTATTCATTAATGCCTCCTGATTCTAAATAAACTGCTCAGTGATTTGTGTGGTTGGAAAATACATTTGTTCAATTCTTGGACATTATATAAACCCAGTATTCCATGTTAGAATAAAACACCTGGATCGGTGGTCGTCGCAGGCTTATCCTGTAACGGCGTAGGGACTATTCTACTCCAAGAATCGAGAACAATAATCGAAATCTCCTTTGATCGATTATTGAACACAGGTTATGGATAATTAATTAGAATACACTCTTCGAAAAGCGCCTCCGTTCTAGTAATTACCGGTTGATAAGCGCCGATCCATGCCAATCTGGAAAGAATTCTATTTCGCAAAATCGATTGACGATGCCTTGCTGGCTTTATCTCATTCAGAAGTACCAGCAAAGCCCGTTGCTGGGGGGACTGATCTTTTTCTGGACCTTCAACAAGGACGTCATCCCCCGATTCACAAACTGGTAGATGTTACCGGGATCCCGGAATTGCTGGCCATTGAAGTGCGCGGCGATTTTTTGTTTATAGGAGCGGCAGTTCCATTAAATTCTATCGTCAATTCTGAACTGGTGATGCAGAATGGACAGGCATTAATAGAGGCATGCAGCCTGATCGGTGGGCCTCAGGTCAGGAATGTGGCGACATTGGGCGGGAATGTCGCCCATGGGTTACCAGCTGGCGACGGCACAATTTCTCTTTTGTCTCTCAATGCTAAAGCAGAAATTGCTTCATTAGATGGAACCAGAGTTGTGGGTTTACAGGACATATTTTCAGGACCGGGAAAAACGACTTTGCATCCTGTTAATGAGCTTATAACCGGATTCCTGATCCCTTTGCGTAAACCATTTACAGCCTCAGCTTTTAACAGGGTGATGCGCCCTCAAGGAGTGGCAATAGCGATAGTTAATTTTTCAGTCTGGATTGAGCGTAGAAAGAATTTAATTGCGGATATTCGGATAGCGACGGCTCCTTCCGGTCCGGTGCCGAAAAGGGCGACCGCGACTGAAAGTTTCCTGAAAGGCAGCCGCTATGGAGGTGAGGTTCTATCAAAGGCGAAAAAGACAATACTGGAGGAATCGGTTTTTCGAACAAGCCGGCATAGGGCTTCAAGTGAATACCGCCAGCATATTTGTTGTGTTCTTCTTGAACACACGTTAAATACTGCCTGGGTTCGGGCTGTCGATAATATAAATTGATATTTAAGAAATTGTGAAAAACCTAAATAATTAATCCATGAGGCATGGATTTTGAATTCCAGTGAAAAAATGAATTTTCACATAAACGGCCGGGAAATCCAAATTACGCCACAACCAGGCGAGATGCTTGCGGATTTATTGCGCAACCGTTTGGAACTGACTGGCACAAAAATTGGTTGTAACGAGGATGAATGCGGGATTTGTACAGTGCTGGTCGATGGTGAACCGATCCTTTCCTGCACATATCCAGCCGTCAAAGCTGCCGGAAAAGATATCCTCACAATCGAAGGTTTGTCCGAAGACAATCTCGCAAACAGCGGGCAAACGGATGGACTCCATCCACTGCAGGAAGCATTTATAAAACATGGGGTTGTTCAATGTGGCATTTGCATTCCAGGGCAGATCATGACTGCTTATGCGCTGCTGAAGAAAAATCCAAATCCAACTGAAACTGAAATTAAAGATGCCCTGAAAGATACCCTCTGCCGGTGCGCGGGATATCCATCAATGATCGCAGCAATAGAAAACGCTGCATCTGTTTTGAGAACGGGTCAAACATCCTCCAATTACATTGTCCACTCCAGTTCCCAGCCTATGGCGGTTATTGGAAATGTCATTCATCGACCGGATGCCATTGAGAAAGTTACCGGCAGAGCAAAATATACTGATGATCTCAAATTTGAAAAAATGCTCTTTGCGCGAGTCAAACGAGCAGACTTACCGCATGCGATCCTGAAAAAACTAGATGTTAATGATGCGCTTGCTCTGGAGGGGGTGAAAGCAGTACTGACAGCGAATGATATTCCCGGGGAGAATAATCATGGATTGGTGATCCATGATTGGCCGGTTTTAGTAGCAGTTGGTGAAAGAATTAGATACGTTGGCGATGCTCTCGCGATTATCGCTGCAGAAACTTTAGAAATCGCTACCCGTGCGATGGAATTAATCGATATCGAGTATGAGCCGCTGCCTGTTGTAAGCGATCCGGTTCGTTCCTATCAGCCAGATGCGCCTCAAATCCATCCATCTGGAAATCTGCTAAAGCACATAAAAGTCCGTAAGGGGGATGTTCAATCCGGATTTTCAGAATCGGAAGTTGTTTTGGAACGAACCTTTTATACTCCTATAACAGAACATGCATTTCTTGAACCCGAGTGCAGCATTGCGAGACCAATGCCCGATGGTCGTATAGAAATTTATGTCGGATCCCAAATCCCATATGCTGATCGTAATCAGGTTGCCAGGGTACTGGCGCTCACTGAAGATCAGGTGCGGATTCGCGGTCAGTTGATGGGTGGAGGGTTTGGAGGCAAGGAGGATATCGCTGGTCAGATTCATACGGCATTACTCGCCCGAGCGACAGGCCGGCCGGTTAAATTACTTTTTGACCGGCATGAAAGCCTTATTTTCCATCCCAAAAGGCATGCCACCCAGATCAAGGTAAAAATTGGGGCGACCAAAGATGGTGTGCTCAAAGCAGTCGAAACCGAATTGTTCGGTGACACGGGGGCTTATGCTTCCCTGGGTGAAAAAGTTATGACAAGAGCGACAACGCATTCATCGGGTCCGTATGATGTCCCGAATGCCAAAGCAGATTGTTATGCAATGTATACAAATAACCCTCCTGCAGGGGCTTTCCGGGGGTTTGGAGTAACTCAATCTGCATTTGCAATTGAAAGTATGATGGATATGCTTGCAGAGGAAATCAATATTGATCCTGTTGATCTTCGGCGAAAGAATATCCTCCGGGTTGGCAGCATTACCAACACCGGTCAGAAGTTAAGCGAGAGCGTTGGATTGGAGGAGTGTCTGGAAAAGGTTGAGCAAGAAGTATATCGTTTATCCGGTGACAATCCTTTTAAATTCCGGATTGATCCTGTGTTTCCTCATTTGCGCCGGGGATGGGGAATTGCGGTTGCATACAAAAATACCGGGTTAGGTGGAGGTGCACCCGATAAGGCTAATGCTGAGGTTGAGCTTTATCAATCCGGAAGATTTGAGGTGCGGACATCTTCGGCTGAACTGGGACAGGGCTTGGTGACAGTCCTTCTGATGATTATTGCCGAAGAGTTCGGTGTTCCAGCTTCGGATATTGATGTTCTTGTTATGGATACCGACCTAACACCTGATGGCGGGCCGACCACTGCATCTCGCCAAACATTTGTAACTGGAAACGCGGCTTTGTATGCTGCCCGGACATTACAACAGGCGATTAGAACCTCGCTGGCGGAGAAATTTGACCAGCCGCCGGAAAGTATTCATTTTGTTGAGGGCTTGGCTCAGGTCAACGGTCAATCCGTCCCGCTGGGAGAAGTTGTTTCAATCCTGCGGGAAGAAGGGCTGCAACCACGTGCAAGATATGAATACTGGGCACCGGAGACACAGCCGTTGGGTGAAGGCGGGGACATGCATTTTGCATTTTCCTTTGCTGCGCAGGCTGCTGAGGTTGAAGTTAATACATTATCTGGTGAGGTGAAGGTACTTAATGTAATTGCGGCGACAGATGTTGGCAGGGCGTTGAACCCACTTGGCCTGCAGGGTCAGGTTGAGGGTGGAGTAATGATGGGAATTGGAAACGCATTGATTGAAAAATTTATTGTAGATGAAGGTATGGTATTCACTGACCGCATGGCCCGCTACAGGATTCCTTCAATTATTCATACCCCCAGGATTGAATCAATTGTGGTTGAACATCCGACTTCGACTGGCCCATATGGAGCGAAAGGAATTGGCGAGATAGTTAGTATTCCTACTACCCCAGCGATTACTAATGCGATTTATAACGCGGTTGGGGTTCGGATTGACCATCTTCCGGTTGACCAGGAAGATTTGGTTGCAAAATTGAATTTGATGGCTAATTCGTGACCGATTTCATTCAATAATTTTTAAATTAATCTCGAAAAAAAATGGATACTGATGAATTATTATGGCTTGATATTGCCAGAGAAATCCAGGCTTTATCCCAGACCGGGTTACATTATGCAACAAGCCATTACGATCAGGGGCGTTATCGACGACTGCAGGAAATCTCCGCTGAAATTATCAGCAAAAAATCTGAATTAAGTTACCAGGGTGTTGTAAAAATTTTTGATAAACAATCTGGCTATGCAACTCCAAAAATTGATGTTCGGGGAGCAGTCTTTAGAGATAACAAACTCCTGCTGGTTGAGGAAATTGTTGAAAAGGGATGGACCCTTCCCGGTGGATGGGCTGATGTTGGAGACCTGCCTAGCCAGGCTGTAGAAAGGGAGGTTTTTGAGGAGTCAGGATATATCGTGAAGGCAGTCCGGGTTATTGGAATCTACGACTGCAACCGGATAGAACCACTTGAATTGTTTCATGCCTACAAAATTATTTTTTACTGCGAAATAATTGGGGGTGATAATAAAATCAGCGAAGAGACAAGCAAGGTGTGTTTTTTCGGAATAAACGAAATTCCTTCTCAATTTTCAGGTAAACGCATTGAACAACGCCATATCGACGATGCTTTTTCCCACTACTATGAAGAGCAAAAAAATATTCATTTTGATTAGAGATGTTTCAGGCAGGATACTTAGGAGTTAAAGAATGCTGATTATTAACGGCCGTTTGATTACCTGGGATAATCCAAATCAAATACTTGAAGACCAGGCTGTATTTATCTCTGGAGACAGGATTTTCGAGATAGGCCCCCAGGCTGACCTGATAAGGAGATTCCCGGATGCTGAACGAGTTGATGCCCGGGGACAATATGTTATGCCCGGAAATATCTGTGGGCATACCCATTTTTACGGCGCTTTTGCCAGGGGAATGGCTATACCAGGCCCTGCCCCAAAAGATTTTCCGGAAATTCTTGAAAAACTCTGGTGGCCGCTGGATAAAGCCCTAACAGAGATTGATGTTTATTATTCAGCAATGGTCATGCTGATTGATGCAATAAAAAACGGTACAACTACGTTGATTGACCATCATGCTTCTCCAAATGCCATTGATGGATCCCTTGATCAAATTGCTGCAGCAGTTGAACTGGCAGGTTTGAGAGCGGTCCTTTGTTATGAGGTAACAGACCGGGATGGTGATAAAAAAGCTCAGGAAGGGATAGATGAGAATGTTCGCTTTCTTAAAAAAATTAAAAAGGATGTGACTACCGGTGGACGGATAAAGGGTACATTTGGTTTACATGCCAGTTTGACTTTATCCGACGATACACTTGAGGCTTGTAAACAGGCTGTTCCAGAGGGGACAGGATTCCACATTCATGTTGCTGAACATGAAGCGGATGAATATGACAGCCTCCAGAAATCAGGGATGCGAGTGGTAGACAGGTTATTAAAATTTGGAATCCTAGGTCCGAATACAATTGTTGCTCATGGTGTCCATATTGATTCAAAGGAAGTCTCCCTGTTGTCCGAAAGCGGTACCTGGGTGACCCATCAACCGCGTTCAAATATGAACAACGCTGTAGGTGTGGCTGGAGTGGAAAGCATGATGCGCTCAGATTTGCAGGTATGCATTGGTACTGATGGTTTTATGCATACCATGTGGGAGGAGTGGAAGACTGCCTATTTACTGCACAAAGTCTGGAACCGTGATCCACGCAGAATGTCCGCTGCAGATATTGTTCAGATGGGTGTTTATAACAATGCAGCCCTGGCAAACATATTCTTTCCAGAGGCCCTGTTAGGTGTAATAAAACCCGGTGCATACGCAGACTTGATATTAGTTGATTATCAACCTCACACACCGCTAACAATTGAAAACCTGCCCTGGCAGATTATTTTTGGTTTTCAAGAAAGAATGGTTACAACTACAATTGTTGCAGGGGTCATCTTAATGCGTGACGGAAAACTGGTCAACCTCGATGAGGAGAAAATTTTCGCAAAGGCCCGTGAACTCGCCCCAGCGGTTTGGGAGAGATATAAGCGCCAATTTGTTTATTAAACAGGATAAAAAATTATAAGTATTTACTGGGGTGTAAATTATGAATGATCTTAACATATCACCAAAAACAATCGCAATTGTTGGCGGAACTGGAAATGAAGGACCTGGTCTGGCGATGCGTTGGGCTGGTGCAGGTTACCGGATTATTATTGGTTCGAGAGAAGAAAGCAAGGCAGTGGATACGGCTGCCTGGCTAAATAAAGAGCTGGGACTCAACACAATAACCGGTAAACAGAATAATGATGCAGTTAGAAATTCGGATATTTCCGTTCTGACGGTGGTTTACACAGCTCACAGAGCAGCAGTAGAAAGTTTAAAAACTGATTTGTATGGAAAGATTTTAATCGACGCCACTGCAAGAATAGATTTTCGTAATCCTAAGCCGCCAGAGCCCCCGTCCGCTGCGAGAATAGCCCAGACTATTTTAGGTCAGGATACGAAAGTTGTGGCCGCCTTTCAGAATGTGCCAGCTCACGTATTAAAAAAGGACGTTGGAAAAACTATCAAAACGGATGTGCTTGTTTTTTCAGATCATAGGGATTCAGCAGATATTACTATTGATCTTGCAAAGGCGGGCGGGATGCAAGCTTATTTTGCCGGAGACCTGGATAATTCAATCGTTGCGGAGGGAATTACGGCTTTATTGATTAACATCAATAAAAATTATCGTGTAAAAAACGCCAGCATCGAGATTACCGGGTTGGAAAGTTAATCCACCAACACCCGGACTGGTATTAGAACATTGTTTACAACAATTTTGTGCCAGCTGAAAACGAGCTGCTTTGAAAGAAATTAATCTCTTTATTTTCAAATGACACTCACAATAACCCCCATTTATGGGATCCCTGATATCCTTCCAGGCGATCAACTGGGAAATATAATTATTAATGCCATCGTGGATAATAATGTTTCCTTAGAAAATGGTGACATTCTGGTTATAACCCAAAAGATTGTTTCAAAATCGGAAAACTGTTATGTATCATTGCTTGAGGTAAATCCTTCCACTGAAGCGCTAATTTTAGCCAGAGAAGCCCAAAAAGATCCAAGAATAGTAGAGCTTATTCTTCGCGAGAGCAAAAAAATCCTTCGTGTTCGGCCAGGATTGCTTATCGTAGAGCACCGTTTAGGCTTTATCTGCGCAAATGCTGGTATTGACCAATCAAATACCAAGGGCGAAAGGGGTAATTCAGATGAAACAGTTTTACTGCTTCCGGAGAATCCTGATTTATCAGCCTTGAATATCCGGGAAATTATCCAACAACATTTTAAAATCAACGCGGGAATTCTAATTATTGATTCTTTTGGTCGAGCGTGGAGATTGGGTACAATTGGGACGGCAATAGGTTTGTCAGGACTGCCGGGATTGATTGATCTGCGTGGTGTACCTGATATGTTCGGGCGGAAACTGCAAACCACAGAAATTGGCGCGGCTGATGAATTGGCATCAGCGGCTTCTTTGATAATGGGGCAGGCGGCGGAACGAGTGCCGGTTGTACATGTACACGGGTTTCCCTACCCTTTGCGGGAAGCGAACTATTTGGAATTAATCCGGACGGTTGAGACAGATTTGTTTCGTTGATTGTAGTATGGATAAATATTAAGGATTTTTAGTGAACGCTGAAGGATAGTTTCTTGAAGAAACAGAATAACCTCAAGAATCCCTTTTTTTGGTGTATTTCATGAAAGTTGTTGCATTGGCCGGAGGGGTAGGCGGCGCAAAATTAGCGGATGGCTTATCAAACCTGATTGAGAAGGGGGAGTTAACGGTAATTGTAAATACAGGCGATGATTTTACTCATTTCGGCCTCAAGATCTGTCCAGATCTTGACACAATTTGCTATACACTTGCCGGTATTGCAAACCCAGAAACCGGTTGGGGACGGTCCTGTGAGTCCTGGAAGGCAATGGAAACTATCTCAAAGTTGGGTGGACCGGATTGGTTCCAGCTCGGGGATCTCGATTTGGGGTTGCATTTGGAACGCAGCAGGAGAATAGCACAGGGTGCAACTCTCAGCCAGGTAACCCGCCAGATCTGCGAAGCATTTGCAGTAGAGGATAATGTATTGCCAATGAGCGATGAAGAAATCCCCACCCATTTGTTTACAAATGAGGGAGAATTATCTTTCCAGGAATATTTTGTCAACAGGAATTGCAGGCCAGTTGTTCTGGATATTCAGTTTATAGGCAGAGAGCAAACAAATCCAGCGCCTGGTGTAATTTCTTCAATTCAATTGGCTGATAAGGTTGTGTTCTGCCCATCCAATCCTTGGGTAAGCCTGGATCCAATCCTGGCAGTACCTGGTATCAGAGAAGCAGTAAGGCAGAAAAAAGAAGTAGTGGCTGTTTCACCAATAATTGGCGGAAAGACTGTAAAAGGTCCAGCAGCGAAAATGTATCTGGACCGCAGGATAGAACCGAGCGCTTTTGCGGTTGCTAACCACTTTAAGGAAATTATCACCGGATTTGTATATGATGAAGTGGATTTTAATCTGGACGAAAAGATCAAAGGATTGGGAATCGAGACCTTGAAAACCAGTATATTGATGAATACACAAAAAGATCGGATCAGGCTAGCAACGGAGGTGCTGAATTTCACCAGTGTGTAATAAACTGGATTTTAATTACTCTGTTAAAATTTCAGCTAAATAATCAATCAGCCTATAATAAAAATAATTCACCAATCATTTGAATATTGAATTTTTCAGTAGATAAAATTAGGATACAAACCTTATGACTTTATGGGCAATAGTCCCGGTGAAACCTTTACGGCGAGGTAAATCAAGATTGGCAGGCATTTTGAGTCCGGATGAACGGGCAGACCTGAACAGCCGTTTATTGTCACATACATTGGAGACCCTCTCCGGAATACCCGAAATTGAAAAAATTCTGGTCGTTAGTCGTGATCAATCTGCATTATCTATCGCTCGAGACCATGGGGCTTTAACTGTTCAGGAAGATGGGGCACCCAAATTGAATATCGCCCTGGCAAGAGCTACGATGGTAGTGAAAAATTTTTCAACTCGAGGAGTGATGATCATACCTGCTGATCTGCCCCTGCTCTCTAGAGAGGATATTTTTGCATTGATCGAAAAAGCTGGAGACCCGCCGGTAGTTGTGATTGCCCCAGATCTCAGAAATGAAGGTACAAACGGCCTGCTTATTTCTCCTGCAGGTTTGATTGATTATGAATTCGGTGAAGATTCCTTTGAAAAACATAAGCGCAGGGCGCTTCGAGCGGGAGCGCGGCTTGAAATTTGCGAAATGCCATCTCTGGGGCTGGATATGGATCTCCCAGAAGATCTGCAGTTGGTTAGTGAGAGATTGTCTGCATTTACTACAAGCGTTAATGATTAAAATAACAATTATTTAAAAGGTCGGGATTTATTAAATATATACACAGGAGGATTGATATGGCTGAGAGAGTTGCTCTATACCTTCAGGATGCGCATAATTTGAGGGATGGATTGGATTATGTCAAGTATGCTGAAGATCGGGGATTTGAAGCAGTCTGGCAGGCTGAATCCCGTTTGGTAAGAGATGCCATCGTACCGATGGCTGCATATGCTGCTGTAACTGAAAAAATAAAAATTGGTTCTGGCGTTATCAACAACTGGACGAGGAATATTGGGCTGCTGGCAGCGACATTCCTTACATTGGACGATCTGGCGCCTGATAGGGTTATCTGCGGAATCGGAGCATGGTGGGATCCTTTGGCGCGTAATGTCGGTATTGAACGAAAAAAGCCATTAAAGGCAATGCGGGAAACTGTTGAGTTATTGCGGCGATTATTAAATATGGAGAGGGTCACCTATCACGGTGAATTTCACCATGTGGATGGGATCGAACTGGATGTAGTTCACGGCCGCAGAGAGCCGCGTAATGTACCGATAATGATTGGCGCTACTGGCGATAAGATGATGGAACTTACCGGTGAGATTGCTGACGGCGTTGTTTTAAATTATTGTGTGCCGCCCCAATATAACGATTATGCCTTGAAGTTGCTTGAAAATGGAGCCCGGAAATCCGGAAAAACCCTTGAAGATATTGATCGCCCTCAACTGGTGGTGTGTTCGGTAGACCTCGACCATGAACGCGCTATTGACACAACAAGAGAATTATTAACTCAGTATCTTGCCCAGCAGCCTCACATCGCCAAAGCATCCGGTGTTTCTCAAGATGTCGTAGAACAAATTCAATCGATATTAGGATGGCCTGCGACTAAGGATCAAATCCAACAGGCTAAACATCTGGTTCCGGAAGATTTAATTCTCCGGATAACTGCTTCAGGCACCCCTGATGAGGCCAGGTCCAAAGTCGAGGAATATCGCAAACATGGCTGCACCTGCCCGATTTTGTATCCGGTTGGCGGAGATGTTAAACTGCTTGTAGATACTTTCACTGCCAATTAACGATAATTCCAGAATTTTTCAAAAACATCAGCGGGCAATTTATTTCATCTGCTGATGTTTATTTTTTTGATTTTTAAAAAGAAAATCATTCCACGGTAACCGATTTTGCTAAATTGCGGGGCTGGTCAACATCCAGGCCTCTCAGCGCGGCTATATGGTACGCTAACAATTGCAGCGGGATAACATTTGTCACCGGACTGAGCATCCAGGGGGTCTCCGGCACCCATAACATATAGTCTGCGATATCTGAAATAAGTTCATCTCCCTCAGTGGCTATCGCGATCACGGTTCCACCGCGTGCTTTTGCCTGTTCTATCTGACCGAACATTTTTTCATACCACGGATCTTTTGGCGCAATTACAATTACAGGCATTTCCTTGTCAATGAGGGCAATAGGGCCGTGCTTCATCTCGCCCGCCGGGTAACCTTCAGCATGGATGTAGGATATTTCTTTCAGTTTAAGAGCGCCTTCGTAGGCAGTTGGCATGTTAATTCCACGACCAAGATAAAGACAATGATTGACATTTAGCAATTTATGAGCCAGGTTTTCAGTTTCGGGTTCACGATCCAGACAGCGGCTCACGAGATCGGGTATTTTTCTTAAATCTGAAATCAATTTTCTGCGCTGATTGCTTTCCAACACACCCCGGATGTCACCCAGCAGGATTGCGAGCATATAAAGATCGACCAGAGGCGCGGTATAAGCTTTTGTTGAGGCTACGCCAATTTCGGGACCGCTCTGCATCGAAATATAACCATCCGCAATTCGCATTGCTTGCGATCCGATCACATTTACTATTGACCATAATTTCGCACCTTTTTTTCGGGCTTCCTCCATGGCTGCGAGAGTGTCTGCGGTTTCACCTGATTGACTGACAACAAGTACAACGTCATTTTTTGTAATGATGGGATCTCTATACCTGAATTCGCTTGCAATATCTAATTCGACTGGGATTTTTGCTATCTTTTCAATCAGAATCTTTCCCACCATTCCAGCATGAAATGCAGTACCGCAAGCTGTTATGAATATTTTGTTGATCCGGTTAACAAAATCGGTGTCCAGATTTAAATCCGGCAATCTGATCTTATAACCGTTCTCAGTATCTACTCGCCCGGCTATCGTATCGGTGAGTGACCGGACCTGTTCATGAATTTCTTTTTCCATGAAATGACGATACTCTCCTTTCTCAGCCGCTACAGGATCCCAGGTAACCTGGTGGACACCGAATGGAATTTGATATCCGTCGAGTGAGAATAGTTTCAAACTATCCCTGGTAACTTCAGCAATTTGTTGGGATTCTAAAAATACAGCCTCACGGGTATGTTCAAGGATTGCTGGCAAATCTGACGCAATAAACATTTCCTCTGCGCCGTAGCCAACAACAACCCCTCCTGCGTTTCCAATCCTGGCCGCGACAATTTTGTCAGGTTCAGAAGCGGAAAGAATGACTATACCATGGGCTCCTTTAATAAGTCTGAGGGCTGTCCGGGTAGCATCCAATAGATTTTCATGTGTGGAAAGATATCTTTCAATCAGGTGTACGATGATTTCAGTGTCTGTGTCAGATTGAAAAACAACACCCTCAGCGCTTAGCTCTTCCCGAAGTTCAAGAAAATTCTCTACAATTCCATTGTGAACGACTACCACCTTCCCGGTTGAGCCCAGGTGTGGGTGAGCGTTACGAGCGCTGGGTTCTCCATGGGTCGCCCAACGAGTATGTCCAATACCTACTTTTCCAGAAATCGGGTTAGTGTTTACCAGCTGTTCCAGATTGCTAAGTTTTCCTGCCTCACGCCTGATTTCAATATTTCCATTTTGAATAATCGCCAGACCAGCCGAATCATAGCCGCGATATTCAAGGCGTTTTAATCCGTTAAGGATAATAGAAGTCGCTTCACGCGGTCCAATATATCCAACTATTCCACACATGATTTGGGTTCCCTCCAGTTTTCCGTTTGTTTCTTACAAAATGAACAAACATTAGTGTTTATTCAGTCCGCTAATTATTTCTGCGAGCCTTGTTTGACCACTCTCCAGGTTTTTGTCCATCTGGTTACCCGTCTGGCATTGTTATGGAGTTTGATTGGAGGGAAAGGATCGGATGGTGGTTCATCCGGAGGGCTTCCGCTGATCTTTCGATTTTCCCGGTTCGTTATAAAGATCTTATCTCCCCGGTTAACCTGCTATCGCAAACAGGAACCCTCTTCCTCGTCAACCAGTAAAAAAACTGGTCCATGCGCTAACTTTCCCGTTTTATTTTATTTGTATAAACCTCCTGGATTGATAAATTGATGCAAAAATTATACCTTATTAAGTGCCCAAGCCTGCACAATAGTATAATTATGAAGGAAAAATGAACCTCTCTAAATCACATCATAAATTTTTTTAAATCATTTTTCCATCAGTAGGTTATTAATTTGAAGTCTTTGCAGCCAAATTCAAGCTTGTGTTTTGCATGTGGAATGGACAGTAAAATCGGATTAAAAATGAGGTTTTATAACTCCGGACCAGGGGAAGTCACAGCTGATTACACTGTGGATAACCAATACCAGGGTTATCCAGGTATAGTTCATGGTGGGGTTGTGGCAGCGATGCTTGATGAATTAACTGCGCGGGCAAATATGGGAGGCGAAAACCCGCGCTTTATGTTTACAGCCAGGTTAAATATACGCTACCGCCAACACGTCCCAACCGGAGAGAAGCTACACCTTATTGGAGAAGTCATCGAAAACAAAAGGAAAACTGCTTTAGTCAAGGGAGCCATATATAATATCAATGGCGAGATTCTGGCAGAAGCGGAAGCCTTACTGGTGGATATCCCTGAGAAGGAATTGAAATCACTTGATTCTGAAAAACTCGGCTGGAGAGTGTATTCTCCAGATAATTAGGATATTTTTTCAGAAAAACTGAATGTTCTATATAAAAGGAAACAATATGATTGTTGAATATCACCGACCGAAAGATACAGGTGCGGCGTTGAAACTAATTGCACGTTCCAGTCCCCGGACTTACCCGCTCGGAGGGGGATCGTTCCTTACCCAGCCCAGAAACGAGGAAATTGCTGTGGTTGATCTACAGAACCTGGAAATAAATCAACTTGGAAAAATCAAAAATTCATTGTTAATTGGTGCTACAGTTACATTACAGGATTTTTTAGAATATTTGATGGATCCTGAAACAGATTTCTTGAAGGGTAAGTTGGAATTGGAAAAAACAATCCGGCATGAAGCTAGCTATAATCTTCGCCAGGTTGCAACAATTGCAGGCACCGTTGTTTCGGCTAACGGTCGTTCACCCTTTGTGACAAGTTTAATTGCCCTTGATGCTGCAGCTAGGGTAATTTCACTAGATGGAGAAATTGATCAAATAAAATTAGGAGATTTTTTCCCTCTCTGGAAAGAAATTTGTAATGATAAATTGATCATTGAGTTTGAAATCCCCAAAAATGTAAATTTTGTTTACCAGTATGTCGCTCGGTCGCCAGCGGATCTTCCGATTGTGTGCTGCGCGGTCTGCCAGTGGCCATCTGGACGTACAAGGGGTGCCCTTGGTGGATATGGCGATTATCCGATATTGATTTTTGACGGCACTGGTGAGGAGGGGATTAAGGATGCGGCAGAAGTTTCATATAACCAGGCTGAGGATGTGTGGGCATCCTCAGATTACAGGAGTGAAATCGCGGGTGTGTTAGCGGGACGGTGTATAAGCCTTTTGAATGTTTAATAAATTTATATCAAAAATGGGCGAAGGATTTTTGACTTAATCTGGAAATATAAGGGCAAACATGTGGGTAAACCTTCAAATAAATAATCAATCATATGACGTGGACATACATGCTGGTGAAATTCTTTTAAAAACCCTGCGTAAACTCGGATTTTATGGCGTAAAGCATGGCTGTGAAACAGGCGAGTGCGGCGCCTGCGGGGTGTTAGTGGATGGTAAAGCAGTTAATTCCTGTGTCCATCTTACCGCCCAGTCAGAAGGACACGAGATTCTGACAATTGAAGCGATTGGAAAACATCCAGAATTAGGCTGGAAAGAATCTATTGGTCTTCATCCTATACAGGAAGAGTTTGTTGAATCAGGGGCTATCCAGTGCGGTTTTTGTACCCCTGCTCAAATACTTGCAGCAAAACAATTGTTGGAACGCAATCCAGATCCCAGTGAAACCGAAGTCAGGGATGCCCTATCTGGTGTTTTATGCCGGTGCACAGGTTATATAAAACCTGTTCAGGCTGTAATTAGAGCCGCAGCCAGGATGAGGGGTGAGCAAATTGGACCAATTTTTTATCCATCGAAATCTCAATTTGATAACCTGATCTATGATAGGCTGATAGACCAATTAGATCTAGACCAGGAATTCCCTGGTGGTCAACTTGACCCGGCTGATTATTCCGATATCAGCACAAGAACGCAGGTTTTACCCCGTGTGCATGTTGTTTCAGAAGTTGAAGCAAAGACAAGTGTTGGGAAACCAGAGATTAAAGTAGATGCTCTGAAACTGGTTCAGGGAAAACCAGCCTTCACTGCTGACATTGACAGGCGAAATATGCTCTATGCCAAGGTGCTTCACAGCCCTCATGCACATGCCATAATAAAGAATATAAATACCCGCCAGGCGCTGGAGCTACCCGGGGTGGCAGCTGTATTGACCTGGGAAGATATTCCCAGAAAGGTGTTTTCGACAGCTGGGCAATCCGATCCAATTCCAGGACCAATGGATACTTTCTCGCTGGATAATCGGGTGAGGTTCGTTGGAGATCGGGTTGCTTTTGTTGCCGCTGAAACAGAAGAAATTGCCATCAAAGCTTTGAATTTAATAGAAGTTGAGTATGAACCACTTCCGGTAATTCTGGATTCAGAGGATTCAATGAAACCTGAAGTTGTGAAAATTCACCCGGAAAAAGAATACGTTAATTTTGCCGATTCAGATCCAGAAAAAAACCTGGCTGCCCATATTCAAATTGATATTGGCGATATTGAAAAAGGATTTTCGGAGGCGGATTGTATTTTTGAATCTGAATACAGTGTTCCGAAGGTACAACAAGCCCACATTGAACCGCATGTCGTAATCACTTTCTGGGATGAAGATGACCGTCTTGTGATTCGAACAAGCACTCAAGTACCCTTCCATGTTCGAAGGATCCTTGCCCCGGTACTTGATCTACCGATAAAAAGGATTCGGGTTATCAAACCACGCATCGGAGGTGGATTTGGCGGGAAACAGGAAGTGCTGGTTGAAGATGTTGCAGCTCATTTGACGATTGCAACCGGACGACCGGTTTTTTATGAGTACACTCGTGAAGAGGAATTCATCGCTGCAAGGGCGCGCCATCCGATGAAAATTTGGATGAAAACTGGTTTAAAGCTGGACGGTACCATCACTGCTAATAAAATGAAAGTTCTGACCGATACAGGGGCATACGGGTCACATGCGTTGACTGTCACAGGAAATACAGGTCATAAGTCTATGGCGCTGTATGTCGGTGATGGAGACTACCGGAGATCGCCAAATATACAGTTCCATGCAGATATAGTTTATACGAATACAGCTCCAGCAGGCGCATACCGCGGTTATGGAGTGCCTCAGGGGTATTGGGCTGTAGAGCGACATATAGAGAAAATCTCGCGTGAAATGGGTTTTGATCCGCTTGAATTTCGGCTGAAAAATGCGCTCAGATCTGGAGAACTCCACCCCTTCAGCACTGCCTGGAGCGAGGGAAGAGAACCCAGACCTGAAATCATAAAAACCTGCGGTTTGGAGGAATGCGTTACCCAGGGCAAGGCAGTGATTGGATGGGATCAGAAGTTCAATAATAGTGAATGGAAAACTGTTTCAGGCAAACCTTATTTGAGGAGAGGAATTGGAGCAGCGCTGGTTATGCAGGGTACAGCAATTCCTTATTTGGACATGGGTGGTGCGAGCATAAAAATGAATGATGATGGATCGTTCAACTTACTGGTGGGTGCCACGGATTTGGGTACAGGTTCTGATACTGTTCTTGCCCAAATGGCGGCAGAGGTTCTGGGCGTTCCAATAGAGGATGTTATTGTTTATTCTTCAGATACAGACTTCACACCTTTCGATAAAGGAGCGTATGCGTCAAGTACGACCTATATTTCGGGTACTGCAGTGGTGAAAGCAGCAGAGCAGGTCGCGGAGCGAATAAAAATCCGGGCGGCAAAAATCCTAAACAATGGACAGGAATTTCGAAAGAACGAAAAACCAGTTTTGCCGGAAGAGATTACATTACGTGATCGAAAGGCGACCGCTGGCGATAACCGTTCGGTAACTTTGTCAGAAATCGGCCATCATTCCCTGCACCATGAAGATCAGGAACAGATAATGGGGATCGCTTCTTATATGTCCGAGGTTTCTCCGCCTCCATTTGCAGCCCAATTCGCGGAAGTTACAGTGGATATCGAAACCGGACAGGTTGTCGTTGATAAGCTGGTCATGGCTGTGGATGCCGGTGTGATTGTAAATCCTGTTACCGCTTCCGGGCAGGTGGAAGGCGGAATGACACAGGCTCTCGGTTATGCGGTTTGTGAAGAAATGTGTTATGACGATAAAGGAAATATAAGGGAAAAAAATCTACGGGATTACCATATCTTTCAGTCGAATGAGATGCCCGAATTGGAGACAATATTTGTCGAAACATTTGAACCAAGCCATCCCTTTGGAGTAAAAGCTGTCGCTGAAATACCCATGGATGGTGTGGCGCCAGCTGTTGGGAATGCAGTGCTGGATGCCTGCGGAGTGAATATTGACCATAACCCAATCCTGCCCGAGAAAGTCTGGAGAGAATTGAAAAATAAACTAGGATAATATGATCTCTCAGATAGAATTAACAATCAGTCATGATTTTTTCTTATAGGCACTCAAGTAACAATATTAAATAGGATCAAAAAAGAAGAATTATGAGTCCAACATATGTAATAGGTCATGTAAATCCTGATATGGATTCTATCGCTTCTGCGATTGGCTATGCCTGGTTATTAAAAGAGAGTGGTGGTGGAGAAATTATTCCAGCCAGAGCAGGAGCGATCAACCCCCAGACGACCTGGGTTTTGAACAGGCTTGGCATTGAACCGCCCATAATATTGACAGATGCATCTCCACGCTTTGAAGCGGTTGCACGCCGCCTGGACACAGCTGAACCAGACAGTCCTTTGCGGGAAGCCTGGGCTATATTGACCAGGACAGGCGGTATCGTACCGATTGTTGATCCTGAAGACGGATCTCCTTATGGGTTGATCACGGGCTATAGTTTATTCCAGTATTTGGGTGAATATGTTGGCCCGCATCCTCGCAGCCAGGAGATGCGCATAGCAGATCTGCTGGACTTACATTCCCGGGAAGCCTGTGATACAAGTGTCCCGAAATTTCAAGCCAGCGCCCGGATAAGGGATGTCCTCAATCGAATTCTACGGGAAGAACATAATGAATTTATTATCGTTGATGAACAGGGGATTTATCTGGGAGTTGCGCGCCAGAGAGATGTATTAAATCCCCCCAGAATGCGAATTATTCTGGTTGATCATAACGAGCCCGGTCAGTCTTTAGGTGCGGTTGAGGAGGCTGAGCTGGTAGAAATTCTCGACCACCACCGGTTAGGGAATATGTCAACTCACATACCAATAAGGTTCTCTGTTGATATCGTTGGTAGTACAAGTACATTGGTAGCAGAACGGATCGAGAATGCTGGTTTAAGCGCTCCGCCTGAAATTGCAGGCGTTTTATTAGCGGGATTGCTTTCCGACACCCTGATCTTCTCCTCACCAACCACAACCGAACGGGACCGGCAGGCTGCGGAAAGATTGGCTCGCTGGGCATTTATCCACTCGGGCCCTCTGGCAGGGGAAACGATTGAGAAATATGGCGAGCAGGTAATCAATGCCGGAGCAGGTCTGGCCACCCGCAATCCAGACGAAATCGTTAATACAGATCTGAAACTATATGAAGCAGGTGAATTTAAATTCGCTATCGCACAGGTTGAAGTAACGGATTTAGTCCAATTATCTGATATGGAGGAAGAGCTGGTAAGGGCATTAAATACTCTTCGGGAAAAAAATGGGTTGAACTTTACTTTACTGATGGTTACTGATGTTGTAGAGAACGGGAGCAGGTTGATAATGGTGAATGCCCCGCCAGTGTTAGACGATTTACCTTACCCTCGCGAACCGGATGGAACCCGAATGGCGAGAGGCGTGGTATCCCGCAAGAAACAATTATTGCCAACTATTCTGGGTTTACTTGAGGAATAAAAAAAGGCATAAATAGGTATAAGATGTGGAGTGGATGATGTGGAATAGTTATTACAATGTAAAAACCATTGAAGAGGCGCTCCAAATCCTGTCTAACGAAGGGCAACGGGCTCGGATTATCGCCGGTGGAACGGATTTGATGATTGAGCTCGAGCGGGGGATTCGCCCCGGGATTGAAACCCTGATAGATATAACAAGAGTCCCGGGGTTAGACAAGATAGAACAGGACGGAGATGGGAATATCCACATAGGTCCTCTTGTTACCCATAATCTATGTGCATCATCAACACTGTTGAAAGACCGGGCTTTTCCATTAATCAAAGCTGCCTGGGAGGTTGGGGCACCCCAAATTCGCAATCGGGGGACAGTCGCAGGAAACCTGATTACCGCATCTCCGGCTAATGATACGATCACCCCATTGATGGCCCTGGGTGCGAAAGTAAAACTGGTATCAATTGGGGGTGAAAGGACAGTTCCTCTTTCTGAATTCTACAAAAGCGTAAGAATGACAGTTATGCGGCCGGATGAAATTATGGTGGATATCTTATTCCCAGCCATGAATCCTTTCCAGCAGGGTGCATTTATAAAAATTGGCCTTCGTTCTGCTCAGGCGATTTCAGTTGTAAACGCAGCGGTTATTGTTGAATTCTTTGACGAATTCAAAGGAATGGAGAGTGGAAGGAAAATTCGAAATGCGGCTGTAACTTTGGGCTCAGTGGCTCCGACAATAATTTATGCACGGAGGACAGCCGGATTTTTATCTGGGCGTGAACTTAACCAGGATACAGTTGCTGAAGCAGGCATGATCGCAAAATCCGAATCCAGGCCGATTGATGATATCAGGGGATCCGCTGACTACCGGAGAGAGATGGTTAAAATCTGTGTTGAACGTTGTTTGCGGGATATTATGAACGGTACAGAGAAGCATGGATTTCCTTCCAGTCCGGTTATGCTCGGTTCTGGTTCAGTGAATGGCAGCAAATCAAAACTGGAAATGAGCACAAAACACCAGCAAAAATCAATTCTTAAAATAAAGGTGAACGGCAAAAATTTTGAATTTTTCAGTGGTTACAACAAGTCCTTGCTCAGGTTATTAAGGGAGGATGCCTTGCTGATAGGGACGAAAGAGGGTTGTGCTGAAGGTGAGTGTGGGGCGTGCACTGTCTTTATGGATGGGAATGCCGTTATGAGTTGTCTCGTACCTGCGGCGAGAGCGCACCAGTCAGAAATAATCACTATTGAGGGTTTGGCTGATCCAGGCAAGCTCAATCCTGTTCAGGAGGCATTTATAACAGAGGGAGCGGTTCAATGTGGATACTGTACCCCAGGATTTATTATGTCGGGTACAAAATTGCTGGAAGAAAAGCAGCACCCGACTTTGGAAGAAATCCGGCAGTCCATCACGGGCAATTTGTGCCGATGTACTGGCTATTACAAAATTATAAAAGCCATTGAAAAAGCTCATCAGCTGAAACATTGAGGAAGTACCTGGAAATAGAAAAATAATGGAACGAACGATTCCAACAACTGAGTCAGAAGAAATTGAACTTTACCAGAGGACTTATTATTCGCTGCTGCGTACAACGGCAGAAGTAAAAATACGCTCTCTGGAGGAAATTCATGCTGGCATGAATTCGCTGCTTCACCCTTCAGCGCGGGATGAGAAGCTGGACATGTCGGCATTCATATACAGCATATTAAGGCTGCCGATCGAGATGCCAGAGGTTCGGCTGGTCATCCTGGGTCAATCTGAAGAAGTGTTTAAGCGGGCGGGTTTCTCAGATGTGACTGAATGGAGTGTTGCATCTACACCTGCCAGGCGGCGGCGTTGTTATTCTGACGGTCAGGGTCAACTGGCCTGTTTCATTGCCAGCAGGTCTGATATCGATGATGTAATTCCATTATTGACTGCCTTTCAAATTGAGTGGAATAAATTCCACAACAAATTACGGCGATTACAATCATCTATTTCACTGGCTGAACTGTGTAAGAACCAGGCTGGTTATTTGCAGTTAGCTGAACTGCTGGGGATACCATCGGAGGATTTCGATCGTTTGTTTGCTATTTGGGACCAGGATTTTGGTAGTTACATGGAAGAAATTGCTTCCTCACCAAAGGATCTCAGAGTCCGTCTGTTAAGCGGATCGCTGATTGCATATCGCCGGGCGACTCGGTCCTGGTGGGATAATATAGTCGAAGAATTTCCTCAAATCACAACCAGCCCTGTTTATTTTATTTCAAGTAATACCCATAGTTTGCGAAATATTGTCTCTGGTTATACACAGATTATTGAAGATGAATTAATCGAGTACCTGGAACAACCTGGCAATGCTGGACTCTATAACGAGTGGAGGGATATTACGGAGGGCAGGATTCCATCGAGTAAAGAAAATTTTCTGTATTACCTGGTCAGAAAGTACCACCAGAAGACTGACGGCAGTTACTTTTCGAAACAACAGGCGATTCACGAAAAGAAATGTGGAATTCACCGGATACCTGCCGGGGAGTCATTCGATGTTGAGGCTCAGATTATCGAGTTGGCGAAAATAAAAACAGAATTTCTGGATCCCAGGGTTTCGAAGGATATGGAATTTCCCAACAATTTGTTGGGTGATGCATTGCTCTTAAATATTGATTATCCTCTTGGGATGGCTGCATATAATATTCTCACCGAGGTAGCTACAAACGCAGGCCAAATTCTGGGGATATATATTATGGGAAAAGCCGCTACCTTAAATGGAGTAATCGGTGATGTAATGATTTCGAATATTGTCCATGATGAGCATTCCCAGAATACATTTTTATTCTCCAATTGTTTCAAAGCTGGTGATGTTGTTCCTTATCTTGTCCATGGGACAGTCCTGGACAATCAAAAAGCAGTTACTGTGCAGGGGACTTTTTTACAAAATTCCAGATATATGGATGTGTTTTACCGGGAAGGATATACCGATATTGAGATGGAGGCAGGCCCATATCTCTCAGCGGTTTATGAAATGTACAGACCTAACAGGCATCCAATAAATGAGATTGTTAATTTATATGAATTGCCCTTTGATTTGGGTATAGTTCATTACGCTTCGGACACACCTCTGAGTAAAGGGAAGAACTTGGGTGCAGTCAGCCTTTCTTACTATGGAATGGATTCGACTTATGCAGTATCGCTTGCAATAATTCGGCGAATTCTAAACCGGGAGAGAGAGACATCCGTCATCAAATTCAGCCAGCAAAAAATGCTTGACGAGTAAAGGAGAATACAAGAATCCAGGGGAGATTAAACAATCAAATACTTTTGTTTATATATTTATCAATCGATAGCTTTGTCAACCTGAACCAGCGCATCGTTAATAATATCAAAACCATCTTTGAGTTGTTCTGGTTCGATGCATAGTGGGGGCACTATAAGGATAGTGTGCCAGTGTGTATAAAGATATAAACCCTGGTCGAGCAACGATTTCCGCAGTTGTTCCATCTCCGGGCTGTTCTTGTTATACGGCGCGAATGGCTCTTTGGTTTGCCGATTGCGAACGAGCTCAATCACCCCAAATAAGCCGATCGACCTGACATCTCCAACTGAAGGATGCTGTTCTCCCAAATCTGTCAGTAAATGCCTCAATAGAATTCCATTCTGCTCAGAATTCTTGATCAAATTATCATCCTGGATAACCTTGATATTTGCTACTGCTGCGGCAAGTGAAATTGGATGGGAATTATATGTAAGGCCTCCCTGGTATTTATAGTCGTTAAAGAAGTCCGAAATCTCTGGTTTCATTCCAACAGCGCCAAGAGGAGCATATCCGGATGTTAAACCTTTCGCCATTGTTATTAAATCCGGTGCAACCTCCCAATGGTCAACCGCGAACCATTTCCCGGTCCGGCCGAATCCGCTCATTACTTCATCGGCAATAAGCAATATGCCGTGCCGGTCGCATATTTCCCTGACACCTCGTAAATAACCATCCGGTGGGATTATCACTCCATTGGTTCCTGTCACGGGTTCAATGATTATCCCTGCAATCGTCTCTGGTCCTTCAAACTGGATAATCTCTTCAAGATGATTCAGGTAATCCTGACAAAAATCACCCTCAGAGATATCTGGATTGGTGCGGTGGAATGTAGAGCGATAACGATACGGATCGAGAAAATGGACAACCCCCGGCATCAGGTTTGGTTCCCATTCCAATCTTCTAGGATCGCCTGTTAATGCCATCGCACCCATTGTTGCACCGTGATATGAACGGTAGCGGGCTAAAATTTTATGCCTGCCCGTGAAAGCACGCGCCAGTTTGACTGCGTTCTCGTTTGCGTCGCCTCCACCCAATGTGAATAAGAAACGGTTTATACCACCAGGGGTAATTTCTGCAAGGAGCATGCCTAATTCTGCCCGCGGTCGGGTTGCCATTGGCGGTCCAGCATAAGGTAGCTGGCGTGCCTGTTCAATAATTGCATCGATTACTCTTTGATCTCCATGGCCAATATTTACGCACATGACCATCGAATTAAAATCAAGGTATCTTTTTCCATCAACGTCCCAAAAATAGACTCCCTTGGCCCGTTTCATCGGGATTGGAGAGACTTTCGATTGGGCAGACCAGGTCCAGAAGGTATGTTGCAGAGAGAGCGAAAGAATATCAGAATCAGAAATTGTACTCATTGAATTTATCGTAGTTGTAGATAAAATTTTGATTATCTTAACACGAATATCGAGGTATTCAAAGATGGGTATTCTATTTTTGCCCCAGTGAATTATACATTTTAAATGCATGGTAGCATCGCTGAACCAGTATATTATTAAGGGAAAGCGTACCGGTTCAATACAATAAAATTTGCATTTATTCCATCCGGAGATAGGCGTGATATCATTTGAATTCATGAAGAACAGACGAAAATAAATATTAATTTTTACCCTGGAGAGAGAAATGAATATATATACAATAGTGATCGCGCTTCATAATATCGTCCGCTGGTTTGTTCTGATTTTAGGGATAATTGCCTTTATCAAGGCATTCGCCGGATGGATCCGGAAGCGACCCTGGGGACAATCTGACCGGAAAATTTCAACGTTTTACACAATCGCCATTGATATTCAATTATTACTGGGATTAGCGCTTTTTCTATTTTTCAGCCCAAATACCGCCAGAGCATTTCAGGATTTCAGTGGGATAATGGGCAATGAGACGGCCCGCTTCTATGTACTCGAACATACAATTATGATGATCCTGGCAGTTGTGTTTGTACACCTTGGAAGCGCGCTTACAAAAAAGGATATCCCAGATAATTTGAAATTCAGACGGGCAGCAATTTTATTTGGGTTAGCGCTGGTTGCGATCGTTTTGGGGATGCCGTGGGACCGGCCGCTCATTCCAGGCCTTGGTTAAATTGATCCGTTATTGATATCAACCAATCCATAAATCTGATGATTTAACCGCTATTATGAATCGCTTCCCTGTATTTTATTTAAATGCCGGTTTGTGAGTTCTTTCTGTACCATGGAAAAGGGGATATCCCGGGACAATAGCAGCACCAGGGTGTGATAGTACAGGTCGGATAATTCTTCGATTATACGCTGGTTGTCCTGTCCTTTTGCTGCAAGTATTACTTCCATCGCTTCCTCCCCAATCTTTTTTAAAATCATATCCTCACCTTCTTCAATCAAATAGGCTGTATAGGATCCGGGTACAGGATTTCTTTTTCGTTCTTCGATGATTCGATAAAGTTCTTCGAGCATATCAGGGCTCCAAAATTTGATAAAAGCAGGATATCTGGCCGGTATGGCAGGCTGGACCGCCAGGATTAACTTTTATCAGGATCGTATCGCCGTCACAATCGGCGTAAATCTCCATAACGTATAGAAAATTTCCGGATGTTTCGCCTTTGTGCCACATTTTATTTCGGCTGCGGCTCCAGAAATGTACTTCACCTGATAGGAGGGTTTTTTCTAATGCGGTTCTATTCATCCAGGCAACCATCAATACCTGGTTGCTGTTCTTATCCTGGATTACTGTGGTTATCAAACCTGATTGGTCAAATTTAATATCTTGGAGTTTTATTTTATTATTCATATGCCTACTGGCCTTATAGGAATCCCCAGACTGATCAAATACCGTTTGACCTCGCCAACTGTCATAATATGATCGTGAAATAATGAAGCAGCCAATACAGCATCGGCGTTTCCGTCGATTAGAACCTGGGAGAAATGTTCGAGTTTGCCAGCACCACCGCTGGCAATAATAGGAATATTCACCGAACAGCTGATTGTTTTAGTCAGTTCGATATCGTATCCAACCAGAGTGCCATCAGTGTCCATGCTTGTCAGCAGTATTTCACCAGCGCCGAACTCTTCAGCCTGTTGAGCCCACCCCAGTGCATCTATTCCAGTAGGTGTCCTACCACCGTGAGTATAAACTTCCCATTTTCCTGGAGAGATTTTTTTAGCGTCAATTGCAACCACAATACACTGGCTCCCGAAACGGTTCGCTCCTTCAGATATTAATTCTGGATTATTTAAGGCAGCAGTGTTTATACTGATTTTATCTGCGCCGGCTAAAAGGGTATTTCGGATATCATCTTTATTTCTAATACCGCCTCCCACTGTCAAAGGAAGGAATATTTCATCAGCCACCCGCCGGACCACCTTCAGGGTGGTCTTTTTACCTTCCGGGCTGGCTGAAATATCGAGAAATACAAGTTCATCAGCACCCATCTCATCATAAATGCGAGCGTTCTCCACCGGATCCCCTGCATCACGCAGATTTTCAAAATTAACGCCTTTAACCACCCGGCCATCCTTTACATCAAGGCAGGGGATTATACGGACTGCTAACATTTCAACGCATCCTCCAACTGGATAGTTCCTTCATAAAGTGCTTTACCGATAATAACACCCTGAAGACCAGCATTTCTGATTGCCTGGATTTCTTTAATGCCCGTAAATCCCCCAGATGCAATCACCTGAAGACCGGTGCAATCAGCGAATATTTTTGTGCCTTCAACATCGATACCGGTCTGCATGCCGTCTTTTTCGATGTTTGTATATATACATATCTTAACACCTGCATTCTTTATTTTCTTTCCAAAATCAATTGGAGAAATTGGGACTGCCTCCGTCCATCCGTGAAAATATACTTGCTGGTTGCGGGTATCCAGGGCTATACAGACATGATCGCTTCCAAAAATACATACCGCCTCAGAAACAAGGTTGGGAGAATTTATGGCAGCCGAACCCAGAATTACCCTCCGTACACCTGCATTTATAACCCGGTCAATTTGTTTTAATGTGCGAAGTCCGCCTCCGAATTGGATTAGTACATTTCTTCCAGATATTTTGATTGTTTCAATGATTCTGTGTAATGCCCTCAGGTTCTGATTTCCTTCCTCACCGAACGCACCATCTAAATTTATGATGTGCAACCATTCTGCTCCAGCTTCGATCCATCGTTGAGCAATATTTTCAGGCCTGTGATCGAAAGTAACCAGTTTCCTAGGATCACCCTGCGTTAGACGGACAACTTTTCCTTTTCGTAAATCAATCGCAGGATAAATGTAGAATTGTTCTGTTTTATAGTTGTCCATCTTCGCTTAAGAAATTACGCAGAATTGTCAGTCCTACATTCTGGCTTTTTTCAGGATGGTACTGCACGCCGTAAAGTTCATTCTTTTTTACCACTGAGGCATATTCAACTTCATATTCAGTAATAGCCAGAATATCTTTTTCCTCTGTTGGTTTACAATAATAACTGTGATTAAAATAAGCATAACTCCCCGGCTCAATGCCTTCTAAAAATCTGGAAGAACTGGTTGGAAGAATTTGATTCCATCCAATCTGTGGGACCTTGACTGATTTTCCTTCGAAAGGTAAAACTTCACCAACAATTAATCCCAATCCCGGAATTCCAGGCGCCTCGGCGCTTTTGGAAAAAAGCAGCTGCATACCCAGACATATGCCAAGCAGCGGAACACCATTGTTTATTGATTCAATAATTGATTCAATCAGGTTTCTGGTGCGAAGTCCTTCAATCCCATCCCCAAAATTGCCTACTCCTGGCAAAACCAGTTTTTCGGCTTTCTTGATTGTATTGGGATTTGAGGATAGTTCCACATCGGCTCCTACTGTCTGCAGGGCTTTTTCTACCGAGCGCAGATTTCCAACGCCGTAGTCAATCAACACAATCATGTTAAAATCCCTTTTGTGCTGGGAATTGCGTCAGCCCGGCGCGGGTCAATCCGGCTGGCTTTTTGCAATGACCGGCCTAAACATTTAAATACTGCCTCTACCTGGTGATGGTCATCACGTCCATACAAAATCCGTGCGTGCAAATTGCATTTTGCCTTTACAGCAAATGATTCAAGGAAGTGTTGGAATAAACTGGTCGGAATTCGGCCAATTTCCGGATTATGCCATTTGATCTCGACAATAGAATATGGACGCCCTGAAAAATCAACCACTACCTGAGCTAGCGCTTCGTCCATTGGTACAAATTCAGCCCCGACCCTGTTAATCCCGTTCCGATCTGAAAGAGCTGTATCAAATGCCTCTCCAATCACCAGTGCGCAATCCTCAACAGTGTGGTGCGGGTCTACATTCAAGTCCCCCTGGCATGTCAGGTCGAGGTCAAATATCCCATGAACAGCTAAATGGCTCAGCATGTGATCTAAGAATCCAATACCTGTATTGATTGAGTAGTTCCCTTTGCCATCCAGGTTGAGTTTCACCTCAATATCGGTCTCATTTGTTTTTCGTTTTATTTCCGCAATCCTCATTTAATTACTCCATTTCTTTAAGGTAGTGGATGATTTGATCCGTATCCTCAGGTTTGCCTACACTTATCCGGAGGTGGTCTTTCAAACCGGGTTTATCAAAGCGGCGGATAAAAATAGCTCTTTCCGCGAGTTTGTTTTTAATTTCCAGCGCGTTCCTGCCTTGCACCTTGCAGAGGATAAAGTTTGCTTTGGAAGGGTAAGGTGAAAGCCAATCAATCAATTCAAGTAATTTGTACAATCTTTCCCTTTCAATTATTATTCTGTCACAGTTCTGTTTAAATACTTCCTGCTCCTTCAACACTGCCAGCGCAGCTCTCGATGCGGTTATTGATATATTGTAAGGCTGCTTTATTTTCCAAATATGTTTAGCCAACTCTTCCGGAAAGATTCCATAGCCGATCCGTAGCCCTGCTAAACCAGCCCATTTGCTGAACGTCCTGAGTATTATAAGGTTGTTGTATTCACGATATTCCTTGAGAAAACTGGTGTCATTTGGTGCAAAATCAATATATGCTTCATCCAGGACAATATACAAAGGGAGTTCAATAAGACGGGCAAATTCATCCCGGGAAAGCAGTCCGCCGTCAGGATTATTGGGAGAGGCAATAAAAATTAATTTTGGATTTTGTACCTGGCATTTCTGGATAATTTTTTTTATATCGATAGTGAAATCTTTATTGCGGTTTATCGATATAACTTCTGCGTTGTTAATATCTCCATCAAATTTGTACATTCCAAAAGTTGGCGGACAATCAAATAAAAAATCACCAGGATCGATCAAGGCGCGCATGATTAAATCAATCAATTCATCCGCACCAGCGCCGACCATAATCCTGCTTACCGGTACATTGTGGTATTCCGAAATAGCCTGACGTAAATAGCGACTTTCAGGATCTGGATATATTTGTATATCAGAAAAATCTGAGAGAGCTTGCTTCACCTGTTCTGGTAATGAATATGGATTTTCATTTGCATCCAGTTTAATTATTTGATCTGCAGACATTCCCAATTGTTCTGAAAGTACGTCTACAGGGAAAATCGGCTCATATCCTGGTATATCCAGAATATGCTTCCGGATTAGTTTTTCGGGATTGAACATTTTATTGCTTTATCCTGTAATTTGCCGCTGCAGCGTGTCCAGTCAGAGATTCTGTTTGTGCAAATTTTGCTGCAGGCGGACTGAGCTCAAGGCTTGTCTCCGGGTCAAGTGAAATAACGCTGGAAATTTTGACGAAATCCAAAACATTTAGTGGTGAGGAAAATCTGGCTGTACCCCCCGTTGGCATAATATGGCTTGGCCCAGCCATATAATCCCCAAGCACTTCATATGAATTTTCGCCGAAGAATATTCCACCAGCATTGTTAATCCAGCCAGCTACCTCTTCCGGTTTTTCAACGGAGAGGCACAGGTGTTCAGGGCCATAATCATCTGCTAACATGGCTGCGCTGCGAAGATCGGGTGTAAGAACAATACCGCCGCGATTCTGGAGAGATGTCTCAATCATCTCGGAGCGGGATAATTTTGCCAGTTGATTATCTATCTCTGCGGCGACAGTTCTGGCGATATCTGCATCAGGCGTAAGCAGGATCGCGCTTGCCAGATAATCATGTTCAGCCTGGGCGAGCAAATCCGAAGCAACCCAAGCAGGGTTTGCTGTTTTATCTGCGATCACCATCGTCTCGGTGGGACCAGCCAAACCCTCAATGCCAACGGTTCCATATACTTTTTGTTTGGCCAGTGTTACGTAGAGGTTTCCTGCACCGACAATTTTATCTACCTTTGGGATGGTTTTTGTTCCGTAAGCCATAGCAGCAACAGCCTGCGCGCCTCCTGCCAGGAATACATCTTTGATATTGCATATTGCCGCTGCTGCCAGGATACTTTTATCTGGATTGGGGGGTGTACAGATTATGATTTGATTAACACCCGCAACCTGGGCAGGAATGACGGACATTAATAAGGAAGAAGGCAATGGCGCAGTCCCTCCCGGGACGTATACGCCCACTCGTTCGATTGGGGTTGTCCTCTGTCCGAGAATTCCTCCTAACGTGGTTGTTTCCCAGTTTGGAAGTGGCTGTTGTTCGTGAAATAATTTTATTCTACTGGCGGATAATTTAAAAACATCTAATAAGCTTGGAGAAAGCGATCGGTAGGCGTTCTCTATCAGTTCAGCTGAAATTCTGATATCGGTTATATTTATCCCATCCAGCAATTTGGTCCATTCAGCAATGGCCCTGTCCCCATTTTCTCTTACAGACCTCAAGATAATATCCACAGCTTTATCAGGAGAGACTCCTATCCCAAAGAGTTTCTCGGTGCTTTTTATAAGATTTTCAGGATACTCAAGGAGATGGTTGTAATTACGCTTAAGGATCGTTTCTTGAGCCGATTTGACATCATAGGTTTTTATCATTTATACCTCCAGAAAAGAAAGCAGTTCCTGAAAGGCGGCAGGCTCTTCTTCAAATATATACATGACTGGCGAGACTACGACTCCGCTGCCTCCAACCTCCCTGATTTCCCGGATTGCGTTAGAAAGCTGGTCTTTCCTGACGATCAGGTGAACAGCATACCAGTTGCTGCTGTCCTGGTTCAAAATGGGTGATATTGTCGGACCTTGTAATCCCCCAATAACGGATTTAGCTAACATCCGATCAGCGATCCTTTCAGGAGAATCACCACGAATATTGGCAAAAATAGACACATTATCGACCGCCCGGAGGTGAGCTACAATAAATTCGATCAATCTTCGGGCAGTCCCAAGCACATTCGGGTCATTTTTTAAGGTTTGCCGGTTTCCCAGCAGGCAAGCTTGCGAATGCAAAATCAATCCATCCTGCAACGCTTTCAGCCTGTTATCTCTGAGTGTAGTTCCAGATGAGATTAAATCGACAATCACATCTGCGTACCCGATTGTAGGCGCGATTTCAAGTGTCCCTTCAGAAGCGATCATTATTAGATTGGTAATATTGTTCTTCTTAAAAAATTTTTCTGTCAATACGGGAAATTTGGTTGCCACACGGATAGGTCTGCCAATTGATTTCTGCCAGTTCGCCAGATCGTCGACTGTCTGAATATTTTGCCATTTTTCTGGGACAATTACATTAAGCGTGCAGGAACCGAATCGTAAATCTCTTAAAAGTACAAGCAGGTCACCATTTTTAGTCATTTTTTCTGAATAAATATCCCAACCTGTGATTCCGAATTCAACACTTCCATCTCTTACACTGGTTACAATATCACCTGCTCTTTGAAAAATGACATTAACCTCGGGAAGGTTAGGAATTGTTGCCTGGTACTGCCGGGGATTGGGTTTGAATATTGGCATGCCGGCATTTGAAAATAAATCAAGGGCTTCAGAAGACAGGCGGCCTTTGCTTGGTAGCGCAATCCTTATATTTGTATTATCTGGATTCATCTTGTTCTCCGTAGTTTTCCATGATTGACGGAATTTGTATCAAACCTGAATGTCCTGTTTCTAAATGGAAAACGCTCCCGTTCAGGGAGCGTTTATTATTGATGGTGTAAGGATAAAAAGATTATCTACAATCAAACGCAAACCTGACCGGGATAAAGGCCGGCGATATGGGAATGCGAGTTGTGGTAGATTAATCGTTTTTGGATCATACTGGAAGGGATTTTAGCATATATGTATTAATATCACAAGGAATTGAAATCAGTTTGTATTTTTCGCTCTTGCTATCAGCGCATTATGGACATAGTTTTCAAGCAAAGGCGCGTATTCATATATTGTGAAATTGTGGGTTGTGAAAGTCTGTAAGGTCAGGCGCCCATCCATACAAACTATTACTGTACTGTAAGCGTTTTTATCAGACCCTTTTGTCCCCAGCAAGAGAACAGCATCGCTGCCTGATGATTTTTTCATGAGATCGCCAACATCATGCTCGTAAGCCCAGTAACTGGTAGTATCTGTAAACTTTAACCCGTTGTTAGGCTCATTCAGCACCGGGTGCTCCCTTTCCAGGGGGTAGAGTACCATCCCCTCAGGTGGGATTCGAATCCAGTTTTTATCAAATTCAACTCCGCATTTCCTGAGAAGGGGTGCCGCCGCGCCATTATATGATTTGTCAACAAACCAGACTTCAAGGATCACTGAAGAACCCTTATCCAGAGCTTCTGTCGCGTAGTCGAAGAATTCTCCTGGGGTACTCTTGCCATGGTGTTCAGAAGAGATGATCACAAGGTCCCACGGTTTTCCATCTGGCGCCCCAACTGTCAGTTCAGACTTCAGACGCCCTTTTGCGCTGCCGACGTCAGTGATGTTCAGACCCATATTATTAAGTGTCTCGCGAAAATACCTCAGCGTTCCGGGGTCATGGTGGACATCTTCATAAAGAAGAATCCTGGCATTTTCATAAAGAGAATTGACATCAATTGCTAATTCTTCTGTTTGTTCTGTTCCGGGTTCTTCTGCAATTTCTGTCGTGATGCTTTCAGCTTCGGTTGCGATAATATCTGCTGTTTGAACGGGCTCTTCATCCACAGGTTGGGTTTCTAGTAACTGCGCTTCAATTTCCTGGTCCTGAATTTCAACCGTTACAACTGGTTCAACAGCGGTTTCCTGTTTCGCCATTTCGGCCTGACGGGCAAGAACTGTTTGCTGGATAGTCAATGCTGTGAGTGTCTCCTGGAGAGATGTATCCTGGTTTCCAGATAAAGTTCCGCAGCCTGTGATACTGATCATTATAAAAAGAATCAGTATCCCGGATAATATGGTTAAATTCTTCATAAGCATTATTTACATGTATTTTGAATTTAATTCATTTATTCAGCGCCTGAAAATTTATTGTTCAATACATAAGTGATCATGTTTTGCCAGAGCGGAACAATTTCTTCTTCGGCGTAATCGTGAGAACTGAAGGTCTGGATGATAAACTTTCCGCCATCGCACACCGCCAAAGTTCCGTGGGTGTTTTTCTCAGTGGCGATAGTACCCATAAGCAATTCAGCGCCTTCTTTCTTCCCCGAGAGTTTGATGAAATCTCCTAAATCGCCTGTCCAGTATATTGCTACGTTTGTGAATTTGAAATTTTTGTTCGGTTCATTAAAAATTGGGTGACCAGCTTTATCTGGAAGCGGCCATTGGAGGTAGTCATTAGTATCCCAGGTTTTATTGACATAATTTTTTTCAAATTCTACTCCGCACCTGTTTAATGTTGATGCTAATGTCCCTCTAGAAATCTGGTCCATGTACCAGATTTCTAGGATAACCGCGGAACCATTATCAAGAGCCTGGTTGATGTATTCAAAATATTCTCCAGAGAATGCTCCTCTAAGTTCCAGTGCGATTATCACCAGATCCCAATTCTGGGTGAGCAGGTCAGATTTCAACCATCCTTTCGCGCTGCCGTCATCCTTGTAGTCTAAATCCATGCCGTCCAATGCGGCTTTGACGTACCTTTTTGTAGCCGGGATGTTGACCATGTCCTCGAAAAGCAGAATTTTTGCGTTTTCCATCATGCTGTCAACATCACCAGCTGGTTCCATCGCTGGTTGATCAGAACCAATATCTTCCACGGGTTCGGTTTCCTGAGGTTCTCCCTGCTGAGCCGCCAGGGCCTGGGCTACCGCTGTTTCAGTTGCCTGCATCGCCTGGTTAGCCGCCAGGACGTCTAACGCCAGTTGCGTTTGGGTCGCTTGCAGTGAGAGGTCCTGAACTTGAACCTGCTCCTGCTGTTGTTGGACGGCATTTTGAGCTGCTATTGTTTGTTGGACGCTTAACTGCATTTGAGTCTCCTGAAGGGAGGAGTCTGAAGAAGTAGATGGCAGGGAAATGCAACTTATGACCGCAATCATAAGCGCACTGAAAAATAAAGCGATTCCTATTTTGTTCGGATTGATGCTCTTCGGTTGTTTCATTTTTTCCTCCTTTATGAAAAACTCCTGGTAAAAACTGACAACAAATTACTGATTTCCCAACAGGAAAGGGATTTTACAACTTCTTCAAGTGTATTATAAAGGAAATACTTTTACGAGAGAAGGTAATAAGCAGAAAAGTTTGCAGAGTTGTGACCCCGTTCATTGTGAACTTATCGCAACAGTAGAAGTAAAATTGTTAAAATAATAGGATTATCCGTAATATTTACCAGGAATCTGATAAATTAACTCTGAGAATCTTTCATATGTCCCCCGCAAATCGTTTTGTAGCAGTCTTTTTAGTTGTCCTATCTATTGCCGCATTAATTCTTCTTTCGAGTGGATTGCCCAGTTTGAAATTTAAACCCGGGAATCTTTTTCAAGATGATCTGATAAGAGAATTACTGGAACTTCTCTGGGCTTCAAAAGGTTTGCTGGACTTTGCGGTGCTTTTGTTCATTCTTTTACCGGTAATGGTTGCGATCCTCTTTTTCCTCCAACCTGCACGATCGAAAAACACAAACCAACGAAAAAGAAGTATCCTTTACAGTGTTATTCAATTGACCTTACTGGTAACCGCTTTGGTATTGCTCAGGCGGCGCTTGAATTTGCAGGATTTTCAATTAAATCTTTCCAAAGGAATCGGCCAAAGTATTGCGGAATTTGAATTTCTGGCTTCAGAATCTGCTGTATCCACACTGCCCTGGGGGCTGAATTTTATATTGAGCTTTTTTCTTATTGGCACAGTACTCCTTGTTGTTATCAGGGCCTTATCCAGAACACAAAAAAATGTAAAACCCTCTGTACTCATAACAAAAGAAGCCCAGCTGGCTGTACAGGAAATCAATCAAGGAAAAAGTTTTAATAATGTGATTCTTGATTGTTACTATGAGATGATCAGAATTTTAAAAGAACAACAGGGTATTTCACGTGATATTGCATTCACTCCACGCGAATTTGAAAAACACTTGTTATCCTTGGGATTTCCTGAAAAACCTGTTATATGGCTTACAAGATTATTTGAGCAGGTGCGATATGGAAATCAGGAGGTTGAAGATCGAAACCAGAATCTTGCGGTCCACTGTTTAAATGAGATAATCGAGCGGGGGGAGATATTATGATGAAATTTCGATATCCAATTTTTCTGATATTTATTTTTTTCACAGCTATTCTGGCTTATATTTTGAGGAATTATCTCTCTCAAAATTTGTTCATACCTTTGATCAATTTAATATATTTCTTTTGGAAAATTTTGGAATCCATCCCGCAGATTTTCTGGTGGGTGCTCTTGATCATAGGGTTGGTATTTTTTATTTCCAAGGTGAATAGATTCGGGGTTGAAAAAGAACAAAAAATTGTAAAGGATAATACACGTACTCCTGGTATTGTGAGCGGCTGGAACAGAATGATCAATCAGGCAAAAAAGGGGAACTATTCCAGATGGCTCCTGTTGAAAAAGATGGCGGATTTAATAATCGCAATTTTGGCGTATCAACATCGGTTAACCGAGGGTCAAATTCAGGATCTAATTATTAAGCAGGATCTTCAACTGCCGGAACAAATTAAAGCATGTTTGCTGCAAGGGATCCATTCGCCTTCGTTCCAGCATTTCCTCGACAATGAACAGAATTACAACCAGAATAATAATGATCAAAAGATGGATATGGAAATTGAAATTATATTAAATTATTTAGAAACGGATATTACTTAGATCGAGGTGTATCAAATGTTGAACGTACAGGGAGTATCTGAGGTCTGTGAGGGTGTCGCTGATGAAGTAGAGCGTGCTATTGTTGGTAAACGTGAATTAATTTTAAATATTATCGCTGCCATACTGGCTGGGGGACATATCCTTCTTGAGGATTATCCTGGTTTGGGCAAGACAATATTGAGTAAAAGCATTGCGATAGCGACTGGATTAGAATTCTCTCGCATTCAATTTACACCGGATCTGCTACCTGCCGATATTACTGGAAGTTATATTTATAACCGCATTGAAAATAAATTTGATTTTAGGGCAGGTCCAATATTTTCAAATATTATACTTGCTGATGAGATCAATCGTGCTTCTCCAAAAACTCAGTCAGCTTTACTTGAAGCTATGCAGGAAGGTCAGGTCACCGTTGATGGTATTACCAGAGAATTATCTGAGCCTTTTGTCGTAATTGCCACCCAGAATCCAATTGAATATGAAGGTACATTTCCACTACCAGAAGCGCAGCTTGATCGATTTCTGGTAAAACTTGGAGTTGGTTATCCTGGCAGGGATCAGGAGTTGGAGATTCTGGAACAAAGGAGGCAGCGTCAACAGGATATGGTTGAAATTATTAAAATTACGGACGCTGAGAAAATTCTTGAGATGCGCCAGGTTGTCGAAAATGTGTATGTTGACAAGGATATTGATAATTATATTGTTGAGATTGTGCATTCAACCCGTAACGATCGAAAGGTACTTGTGGGGGCAAGTCCACGGGGAAGTTTGTCTCTTATGAAAATATCCAGGGCTTATGCAGCTATTGAAGGTCGTGATTTTGTAATTCCAGATGATGTTAAAAGATTTATTCAATCAACCCTTGCTCACAGAATCATCCTGATTCCCGAATTATGGATGCAGCCAAATGCTGAGAGAACGCTTCTCGATCAAATAATCAACTCTACACCAGTTCCGGTTTACAAACATTAAGCCGTTCAATGCGATTGTTACTGGCTGCCATATTATTTTTTACTCTGGTTCTTCTAGGATTGATCACCCTGAGAGGGGAATTAATCCTTCTTTCGCTTCCCCTGGCTGTATATATTGGTGCTGCAATAATTTTCATCCCTGCTGCAATCAAATTGAATATCACACGCGAGATAGATCCCAGCAGAGTTATTCACGGCGAACATGTTAATGTGAAGGTGAGGCTCCATAATGGCGGTGATAATTTACGAGAAGCAATTATTGAAGACAAAATCCCAGCATTAGTCAAAGTTATGGATGGCAATTACAGCCTGATAACTGATCTGTCGCCTAACGAAACCCTGGAATTGGATTACAAAATTGAGGCAAAAAGGGGTATTCATTTTATCCCAGGTATAAAAGTAATCAGCGGCGATCCTTTTGGATTATTTCAATTAAATGTAACCTATCCAAATGAGGGGGAAGTGAAAGTGTTGCCCAGGTCACCCAGGATAAAGAATATTCCAGTCCGACCGGATATTACAAAAGGTAACTCAGGTATATTTCCATCGAGGAAGGGAGGCAGAGGGATCGAATTTTATAATGTACGCGAATACCAACCTGGCGATTCCCTCAATATTATCAACTGGTTGGTGAGCGCTAGAGGGTATGATCGTCTTTTCAGCAATGAGTTTCAGATGGAAAAGACGGCTGATTTCTGGTTGATATTAGATGCCCGCCAGCGCAGTGATTTTAAGTTTAATGGAGAATCACTATTCGAAATTATGGTGGAAATAACCGCCGCAATTGCACAATCGCTGCTTCATACTGGAAATCGAGTGGGATTATTGATATATGGGGGATTTCTTGATTGGACATACCTGGGTCATGGAAAAAAACAAAGAGAAAAGATATTGATGGCGTTGACAAAAGCGAAATCTGGTGAGAGCAGAATTTTCGAAAAATTGGAAAATCTACCGACCCGGATTTTTCCACCCAGGTCTCAGATTATATTTATCAGCCCTATTCACAGTGAAGATTATCAGTTTCTATCCTCCATAAAAGCTCGCTCTTATCAGGTTCTTTGTATCAGCCCCGATCCAATTACGTTTGAGCTTGGAGTGACACAGAGCGTAGATCGCGATAATCCTGGTGCACGTCTGGCAATGGTTGAGAGGAGGTTTTTATTATCCAGACTGCGTTATTCGGGAATACAGGTGATGAATATTGATGCCTGCCTTCCAGTAAAGATCTCACTTGGTCATATCCCTGCTGTCATTTTTCATAGAGAGAAAATTATTAGGTCAATATTATGAAACGTTTTGAAATCGCTATCATCTTGAGCATACTGCTCAGTTCTTTCTGCCTTGGGCTTGGATATTTCTGGGTTGATAAATATCATATCTCTATACTGATAGTTGTATTAAACATACTCTTATTATTTGGCTTTTGGTTTAAATATTATTGGATTTCTCATTTGACGCTGCTGGTCAATTCTTTATTTATTTGCCTGGGAGTATTTGTATCAATCCCTGCCTTGGTTTTATTAATTGCCATGGTAGGAGTGATTGCACACTGGGATTTGATTGGTTTTCTTATCAGAATAAATGACCTTAAAATGAAAGATTCTCTTATTAATATCAAATTGAAACATATGCAGCGCTTGTTTTTTGTGCTTTTATGTGCTGGTTTAATTTCTGCAATTCCATTTTTAATTCAAATCCAATTTAATTTTCTTATTGCGGTAATAGTAAGTGTAATTTCTGTGGTTGGATTAGGGATAGCGGTCAGAATTTCTGCCAGATCCAATTGACCCGGCGATTAACTGGATACCACAAAAGTGCAGTGGGGGATGCCTCTTTCGTCCTGTTCTAATTTTCCCGCCTGGTAAGCAGAGGATTTTAATAGGGTTTCGATCAGATATTTATCCAGATGGCAAATACTTGGATGTTGTGGTTCTATTTGCCAGTATGGACAATTTTTAAGGATAATCCTGGGGCCATCACCATGCGCTTCCCAATGAGCCTGATAATAAAGTTTATCCAGCACTTCAACTGTTGTTAACAGTTTTTGACTTAATTGTAAAGATTCGCTTATTTGTGGTTCTTTTGCTCCTATTGATGGAATACAAACCGAGAATCTGGTGGCAATATTTCTTAGGGTATCATCATATTGATCAGGAAATCTATTCTTTATTTCCTCAAAAAGAGCGTTCAATAATTTATCGAGATTGTTGCCTTTAGAAAACTTTGAAAGGCTGAACAAAAGATCTGGTCTGCCTTTCCTTCTTGATTTTCTTTTTCCGACAATTTCAATAAAACCCTGATTTAATAAAATATCAAGGTGATAACGGATATTCGCTCTGGATACCCCAAAGGCATTGCTGATTTCAGCACAGGTTACTGTATGATTTCTTTCTATATAATTTAAAATTCGGTCTCTGGCAGGAGGCATATTTGGATTATACTACTTAAAAACAATTAAGCAAAATAATATTTGTTTTATTAAGTTGACATTTTGAATATCGCGGTTATAATCTGCACACAATCAATATCCTGCCCCCCTTTTCTAAACAGATAATGAAGGATGTAATATTATGAATAAAATGAAAAGAGAGAATATTAATTCAACAAAATTCGATATTCCTCCAGAACTGGATGGACAGGTAGCAATAACCACAATCGACAAAATCTATAATTGGAGTCGCCGTTCGTCGCTCTGGCCTATAATGTTTGGTTTGGCGTGCTGCGCAATTGAAATGATATGCACTGCAGCCAGCCGCTATGATTTTTCCAGATTCGGAATGGAGGTAATGCGGCCCAGCCCCAGACAAGCGGATATGATGATTGTTTCAGGAACTGTAACGAAAAAAATGATCCCTCAAATTGTGAGGCTTTACAACCAGATGCCTGAACCAAAATATGTGATTGCTATGGGTGCATGCGCATCTGGTGGGGGTCCATTCAAGGAAGGA
>Ga0180437_10000896_pt1 | contig 53089 bp, 47 predicted proteins | sample SS_ome_4_FD_132410 | JGI IMG/M metagenome (GOLD analysis project Ga0180437, IMG submission 132410) | Hypersaline lake sediment archaeal communities from the Salton Sea, California, USA - SS_3_D_1 metaG | ecosystem: Environmental > Aquatic > Non-marine Saline and Alkaline > Hypersaline >...
AAGAGGCAATGTCAGACAAAGGAACAGGAAGGGGAGTAAAGAAAAAAGCCTGCAGCTGGTTCTATAAAGGGATTATCAATTGTGCTTATTGTGATTGTGGCCTTGCTGGATATAAAAAGAAGGACAAATATATTTATTATCACTGTTCAAGTGGGAAGCATTCAGTTGACCCAAATTGGTATAAAAACAAATTTGGTGAACGTGCAAAGAAAGTGAGAAAAAGAAAAGGTGAAACGATTGTCAGCTATGCATGCCCACAGCAGAATTGGAAAGAAGAAGAAATTGACGAGGTTATTCAGAAAACCCTTGAAGAGCTATATTTTGATGAGAATGTTTTTGATTGGCTGAGAAAAAGAGTAGGAGAAGATATTGAAGAAAAGCAAGGTGCTATTCAATCCGAGATTAAAAGTCTAAATATAAGAAAAGCAAAAGTAGAAACTGACTTAAAGACACTTATCCTCAGTAAAAAAAATTACAGTGAGGATATTGAATTAAAGGTCTATCATGAAGAGCTTGAAAACCTTAAATCAAAAGTGGAAGAAATCACCGACAGAATTGCTGAATTGCAAGAAGAATCTCAAGAAAACATGGAAGAAGCAATTGATAGTTTAGAACTAGCTTACTCCTTTAAAAATAAGCACTTACAGGTAGATGAAGACACAAAGCAAATTATGCTAAAAATGATGTTTAGAACTATTTATGCAGGTGATGCTGTAAGTATGTTTTCACACAAACCTTCAATGGTTGTGCCAAGTATGAAAGACGGTAAATACAATCAATCAAAGAGTTTAGGCTTTGTTTGGAAAGAGCCGTTTAGAACACTTTTTGATATAAAGTTCATTCAGGAAGTCTCAGAAATTGATGCAGAAAAGGCGAAAAACAAGAACTGGTACGCCCGGACAGATTCGAACTGCCGACCTACTGATTCGTAGTCAGTCGCTCTATCCAGCTGAGCTACGGGCGCACCATACTCGAAAAGAGTTATTTAAATATAGCCGAAAGGGAATGAATTTTCAATCTTTCCGGCGCCTGCCGAAATCATTCTCGAGGCCAAGTGACTGCATCATTTTTCTCAACCCTGCTCGGGATACTCCTAAGATTTCCGCGGCCCGGGTCTTATTTCCCCGGGATTCCTGGAGCGCTTCAACGATCAGCTCCCTTTTCAGAGTGGCCTCAGCTTCCGAGAGCTTTCCAACACGTTTATACCTGTCAACATCAATAAAGATTTTGGTGATTTCCTGGGGCAAATGCGCGGGTAAGATCGTGTCTTCCTGCACATCGATCATGGCCTTCTCGACGACATTTCTCAATTCCCGGACATTTCCCGGCCAGTCATACTGATAGAGAATATTCCAGGCATCCGATGAAAAGCCCGTGACATATTTGTTCATTCTCTTCCTGAAGTATTCACGGAAGTAATTGGCCAGGGTTAGAATGTCCTCTTTCCGTTCGGAGAGTGACGGCAATTGAATAACCGCGACATTCAATCGATCATAAAGGTCGGCCCGGAACCTGTTCTCCTCGACCTCAGCTTTGAGATCTCTGTTCGTGGCGGCGATAATCCGCACATCCACCTTGATGTCCTTTGTACCACCGAGGCGACGAATCTGTCCGTTTTCAACGGCACGGAGCAATTTTGCCTGAGTTCGAAGCGGCAGATCGGCAATCTCATCCAGGAAAAGAGTTCCTTGGTTTGCGATTTCGAACAAGCCCGGTTTGGCCTTGTCCGCACCTGTAAAGGCTCCCTTTTCGTGGCCGAAGAGTTCGCTTTCGACCAACTCATGCCCTATCGAGGCACAGTTGACAATTTCGAACGGTCTATCTTTGCGGGGGCTGTTGTAATGGATAGCATGGGCAACGAGTTCTTTTCCCGTGCCTCTATCACCGAGGATGATTACCGATGAATCGGTCGTGGAAACCTTTTCTGTGTGGGTCAGGACATCCTTCATCTTAGGGCTGGAGAAGATGATGTTGCTGAAACTGATCTCGGCAGTTTCTGATTCGCGCAGGCGCAAGTTTTCTTCGAGAAGACGATCTCTGTCCAGCCCAAGATGTTCGACCAACCGGGAATGTTCTATAGCCAGAGCTATTTGGTTGGCTATCACGGTCAGAAAGATTAGGTCTTCATCCGAGAAACAGGCCACATCGGCCAGAACATCCAGGAATATCACACCGAAAGGACCTTTTTCTCCGATGAGAGGAGCGCAGATGAAGGAATGGATATCGGCTTCGGCTATACTCCCCTCTTCTGAAAAATAGCTCTCTTGCTGTGCATCGGCGCTGAGGATAGACTGGGCTTGTCCGAGAACATGATTGATGATGGTCTTGCTTATCTTGATATGCTCGGAGCTCTCGATGGAGCGGAAAGCGGCTGCCCGAACAGTCAAGTCGTCTTTGGAACTCCGGGTGATGATCATGCAGCGATTCGCCTGCGGAAACATCTTGAGGGTTTTCGAAGCCAACTCAGACTCGAAATGAAATTGACCGGAGGAATCACGAATGGTGGAGGTGATATCGGCAATCATTTTGACCTGATTGCGCAACCGCTCCGTTTTTATATCGGGGGAAATTTTGGCCACGGAGCTCACGAGTTTTAGCGTCTCGACTTCGATGCTCGTTTTGGTCATGTCCTCGACTTGGGAATCGAGAGGCGAGTCAGACAAGAATTTTTCGGTAATAAGGGCTTGCTCTTCTTCCTGTGAGAATTTTTCGGATTGGACTAAAAAATCGACTCTGCCGACCATGAGAATGTCACCCGGAGAAATGACAGTGGGAGTATTTATGGGATTTCCGTTGAGATAGGTGCCGTTTTTGCTGTTGTGATCAATTATCGTATAGCCTTCCGGTGTCTTGATGATCTCGGCGTGGCGGCGAGACACGCTGTTATGGGCCAGGGAAAGATTACAGGAAGGATTGCTCGAACGCCCGATGATCGTCCGGTCTGACAGATTGTAGGTCAATCCCGATGTTCTGCATTTGAGAAACATGGTTCCCTTGGTCCTCATATTTCCCTAATAATGTACACCTTGGATGGTTAAATGACAAGGGTTGAGCGATATGGGATACTGATTTTTGGAAACAAAGTAGCCATTTTGATGTGGAAACTTTGTTTCCAATCGGAGAAATTTCAAAGAGGACGACCGGGCAACATTATATTGAAAATTCCGAACTACAGGGGAAAATCCGATATTACAACATTATTTGAAGCTAGGAGAACTCCGTGTTTTGTAGATGGCATGTATGTTGCAGCATATAAAGACGAACAGGATAAATATTCAGTAGCTTGAGGATGAAACCGCTACAGGCGGTGCTCATAGAGGGACGATCCAGGACGGGGACCAGAGTTTGAAGGCAGGTTCAAACTCAGCAAATGGGGGTTGGTTGCGAAGGATTCGGGGTGCCTCAGCAAAACGGGAGACGCCCCGAATCCTTCTTTTTTTTGCTGGGTAAAACCCATTCCCTAAAATATGCAGTATGACTATTCAAGAGTTTTCTCTTCGAAGTCAGGCATGATATCATCGAAAAAGGTTTAAAGAGGGCCTTTCGGGCGCGCCATCTGCTTGAGCTTAAATTTCCCGAGTTCCTTCATGAGTTCAGGCGAAAGAAGATCGAGGTCGAGCTGTTCGCGCATCCACTCATACCTGTCCTGACAGGCTTTTCCATCTAGAGAATGACCGGTGTCATACCAGACAATCTGTTTGGGTTCGCTGGCGGCTTTATATAAAGCCATGACGTCCTTCTCGCGGGCATTTCTATCGTGCCGACCGTTCTGAAAGAGAAGGGATGAGGGAGACACATGGCGAATGTGGTGAATCGGATCGATGACTTTCATGGCCCCCAGATATGTATAGAGCTTATTATCGGGAAGGGATTTGGCTTGACTCTGAAGGAAATCTGTCAGGTTTGATGAGCAAGCCCAGAGGATATAAGCTTTTATTCGCTTTTCGGCTCCGGCCAGCATGGCGGCGACTGTTGCACCATAGGAGAACCCGATACAGCCGATGCGGTTGGGGTCAATATCCGGGCGTGACAGGAGAAGATCGACCCCGCGTCTGAGGTCTATGGCAGCCTGTATGAGGTCGTCGCGATCCTGCGCGGTAAAGCTAAAGACCGATCGGACTGGTTGGCGAGCATAGGGTGCATCGATGAGGAGAGCCTCACATCCGCCTTTAGCGAATATAGAAGCTTCTTTCAGAAAAACGTACCTGTTTGTGCCGCTAGGGTGCATGAAGAGAATACCTGCGAGAGGGGGGTCGTGTTCCGGTATGAGCAGCAGAGCAGACACTCGACCGCCGTGTGGACTTGCATAGGAGATTTCACAGACATTGACACCATTCTGAAATTTGCATCCGTGTTCTTCATAATCAAGCGGGGATTCGGCATCGTATTCGAACATATGGGCTACGACCTTTCAGTTAGAAAAAAATCTATAACGCTATATAACAAAATGTTGATAGACATCTTTCTTAAAAGAATTTTATCTGTTTTTAATCTTTTATCTGCAGGACGGCGGCACCGTCGATTTTGCTGTCTGCGAGAAGCCGGAGCACCGCATTGGCCTCTTCGAGGGGAAAGCTTTGGGTTGTCGTTTCGATGGGAATTTCTGCAGCAAGGTTGAGCAGTTCATTACCGTCTTGGCGCGTTGCGTTGGCCACGCTGCGGAGAGTGCGTTCGTGATAGACGTATTTGGTATAATCCATCTCAGGAATGGGCGACATGTATATGCCGGCGAGAGCCTGAGTGCCGCCCTTATCCAGCAATCTCATCCCATCGAGGACGGTCGGGCCTGCCGGCGTGAAATTGACGATGCTGTCCATTTTTTCCGGGGGTTCATCCTTGATTGTCCCGGTCCAGACGGCTCCTAGGCTTTCCGCTAAAGCCCGGTGTTCCTCACTCCGTGAGAAGACATAGACAGGACAGCCCCAGTGAACAGCGACCTGAATGGCCACGTGCGCAGATGCACCGAATCCGATGAGACCTAGATTCTGACCGGGTTTTACTTCGCTCAAACGGAGTGCTCTGTACCCGATAATTCCCGCACAAAGAAGCGGTGCAGCATTTTGATCGGAAAATGCCGCAGGAATGGGATAGGCGAATTCTTCCGGAATTTTAATGTACTCGGCATAGCCCCCGTTTTCGTGATAGCCGGTGAAACGGGCATTGTCACAGAGGTTTTCCTTTCCCCGTTGAGCGTATTTGCAATCCTCTTCGGTGGAGTAGAGCCAGGCTACGCCTACCCTACCCCCTGCCTGAAACCGGGATGCATTCGATCCTATCCGTTCCACGGTGCCGACAACTTGATGACCGGGGATGATGGGCAGGACAACTTCGGGCAGATCGCCTTCGACGGTGTGGAGATCGGTGTGACAGACACCGCAGACATGCACGCGGATGAGGATATCATGCAGGCCAGGTTCTGGAGTCGGAACTTCTTCAAAAGTGAGCGGATTATGCTCTATCGGGGAGAATTGTCTGAGTATCATCGCTTTCATGACTTATCCTCTTCAAATAAGGTGCCAGGCACCTTTTTTTTATATGGGGAGAAAAGGTGCCTGGCACCTTTTTTATCCGAACTGACCTTGGGCGAGGGGGATGCAGCGGCCACCGACCTGAACCTTGATTTGGCCGTGTTCCTCCACAGCTTTTATGAAAAGCAGCGATGGCCGTCCGATCTCGTAGCCCTGCTCGACACGCAAATCAACAGACTTTGTCCCGAAATAACTGTATTCCACTAAATAACCCGCTAAACTCCCGACTCCGCTTCCGCAGGCTGCATCCTCAGCCACACCGTAGTACTCATTAAAGGCCCGCATGTTTAAATCATTCTCAGCAAAATAGGTCTCACCACAGAAGAGGACAAAGGCCTTGCCGTCAGCACCTTCGACAAATTCCAAGATGGCCTTCCCTTCCGGTCTGGCCTTTTTCAGCGAGTTCAGTGACTTCACAGGGACGATAATAAAGGGAAGACCCGAAGAGGCTTCTTGCACAGGATAGTTATCGTCTATATCCTCAACATTCAAACCCACTATCCCTGCCACATCCTCTGGCTTGAATTTTTGTCCGAAGGTTGTGGGCTTTTGCTTCATCCACAGGATGTCGAGCTTGTCTCCCTCGTAATTGAGTGAGACAGGAATCTGCCCCGCCCTGAGGTTCAAGGCAATCTCTTGCACGGGTTCTTTAAGGATTTCCTGCTGAATCGTGTAAACTGTCCCAAGAGTCGGATGGCCAGCAAAAGGCAGTTCTTTCTCCGGACTGAATATACGAACATCATAACCGCCGTCTCGTTCAGAATCGGAGAGGATAAAGGTCGTTTCCGCCTGGTTCATCTCTCGGGCAATGGTCTGCATTTCCTCTTCAGATAGATCGGCGGCACCTCTGAACACAGCCAAGCCGTTTCCCCCGTATTTCTGCATGGCAAAGACATCCAGCAAGTAAAAAGTTTTGCTCGCCATAACCGCTACTCCTTTTATTATATAGCGCACATTTTATTATATATGGCCCATCTTTAAATTGAACATATTTTATTTGTATCCTGAGGTTTTTTTTATATCTATAGCTTCAATCGTTGTCCGATTCGAATTTCTTCGTCATTTTGAGCCTAAGCCGCTCCATGCGATACTTGAAATCCGTTTCAAAATAGGCTGAACTGCCGAGGGAAAGGACATACCCCTCTTCTGCGATTTTTCTGGCTTCATCGAAGTTCTTCTCTCTGTGCTCCAGATACATGGCATACTCTCTGAAGGAAAAAAGATGCCTTGCCGAGAGAACCTCCAAGGACATGATATCCTTCCAAAGGGAAATGGCCTTGTCCCATTCTTCGTTCCGTTTGAAATGATAGGAAAGTCTTTTTTTGGCCTCTAGGGTAACCTCGTCAGAGAGGCTGCCGTTAAGCGCTCGCTCGAAGTACTGGACAGACTTCTGGAGATCGCCGATCTTTTCCATGACTTTTCCGGCGCCATAGAAGTCCATGGCATCGGCTGAGCACTCCTCCCCTTCCTCGTTGAAGATGAGTGCCCCCGTGATGACCACACCGAGAAGAGAAAGGATATCTTCCTGATTGTGGTAGAGGACGGGTTCGATGAGGTCATAGTTTCCTGTTTGGAGATACTGGAAGTAACGCCAGGGAACCTCGGCTGATGGAATGTCTTCGGTCCGGCCGGTAAGGACCACCTCGTGGGCCAGATGAGAAAGCCGGCAGTTTTCATATTTATGACCCCAGAGACTGCGGGCGGGATAGAGAAAATCCAGGTGGGGAAGCCCGTTCAGCGTGAATGGCTGACGATAGAGGATGAAGCGTGTTTCGAGCAGAGGGATGTCGAAATTCTTTCCGTTGTAGGTCACGATGGACCGGAAATCCATCTCGCGAAAGAATCGGGCCAACTCCTCGATCATCCGTTCTTCCTCGGCCAGTTCGCCAAGGAAATACTGCTGCACCCAGAACTGATCATCTTTGTAATAACCCATACCGACGTTGAAGGGGACAGTGCCCGTACCCCCGGAGAGACCGGTTGTTTCCAGGTCGATGAAAAGGGCGGTTGAGAGGTCGAGTTCATTGAAGGCTTCATCTTTGCTCAAACAGGCTAGGATTTCTCCTTTTATGTCCAGGCCAGAGGAAATGGTGATTTTTCCGTACCGCGTGTCTAAGGAATAGGCGTTTTCGATAAGTTTAAGGGCCTCGCGTTCGTGAGGCTCATATGGGCGTTGGGGCATCGCGGGCTGGGGCCTTTTTTCGGAACGGGTGAGACTGATGAGCTGCTGGAGCTTTTCCTTGGTGGAGAGGATGCTGTCTCTGTTGATTTGTTCCCAGGTATCCTCGACCTGTTGAGATCTGGGTTGGATAACCGATTTTTTGGAAGGCTGGGGCGATTCTTCCTCAACAATAATCTCCTTTTCATGAATGCTCTGAGCCACACTTGATAATTTTTTCTTCGTGCGCGAGCGGACTTCGCGTTCTTTTTTAAGCTGGTCGAGTTTTTTCTTGATCTCGGTCATTTCAATAAGGCTTACTCCCCCATAAACTGAAGGACAATGTTTCTCGAACGGGGACGATTGTCAAAATCGACAAAGATGATCTGCTGCCATGTGCCTAGGTTCATTCGACCGTTAGAGAAGGGAACAGTCAGGGAAGGGCCAAGAAGTGCAGCCCTAACGTGAGAAAATCCGTTGCCGTCTCCCCACCGGGCATCATGGTGATAGTGAGATTCCTGCGGGATCAGGCGTTCCATCATGGCCGAGAAATCCTCGACCAATCCCGATTCGTGCTCGATCGTGGTGAAGCCTCCTGTTGATCCGGGGACGAACATCGTGGCCAGCCCATTCTGGAGACCGGATTCAGAGAGCCTGTCGGCGACACTCTCTGTGACATCAATCATGTCATTGTATCCCTTTGTCGAGAAGCTCAATGATTCATTAATAACCTTCATCGCCACTCTCCCTATCAATCAACCTAACTATAGGACAATTTGCAAAAATCGTAAAGTCAGGAGCAAAAAAAGGTGCCAGGCACCTTTTTTGAAATAAATAACAAGACAAGAATAAAAATGGGGACGGTTCTTTTCGCCTGAGCAATCTGGCAGATTGCCTTGGGAGGCAATCACATTCGACAAGCGATGGGATCTAATTTAAGCTCAGAGCCTTGGATGGAAGAACCGTCCCCTCAAATCCCGGCTTATCCGTGGGATCCTGACTATTTTATCGTCACCGCTTTGTAGGCATTGACACGGCCGTGGCCGTAATAGTCGTCCTTACCTCTCTTTCCTAAATCATCAGCCGACTGTTTGAGTATCGCTTCAACCTGAGCCGGATGCATCGATCCGCCGTTTTTTCCAATGATGAGGGCGGCCACGCCAGCTACATGTGGTGCCGCCTGACTGGTTCCGATTCCCCATGCCCAGCCTCCAGGATAGGTACTTATTACCCAATCATAATAATATGGTCCACCAGGATATATGCTGAAATCAAGATTTCCTCCAGGAGCGGCAAAATCAATGACAGATTGGCCGTAATTGGTGTAGTAGGCAGGTACATCCAAGTCTGTAGTCGCATCATAGAACCAGCTCAGAGGACCCGTCGCCGATATTGACAGAATATGCGTTGCGCCCGAGGGTATATGCACTAAGTCTCTGGCATGATCCATATCAATCATGTCATTGCCTGCAGTAGCAATGACGGTCACGCCGTTTTGGTAGGCAAATGTCATATACCTGTTGAGAATCACCATGAATTCGGCCACAGCCCACGCAGGAACCCAATCACCCAAATCATCGAAAAACCCATGGCGCATTATGTAGGTGCCTAAACTCATATTGACCACATCGGCTTCCATAAGCGTTGCATAATAAACACCCATAAGAATCGCAGAGAAATTACCCGAACCGGTCTGATCCAGAACCTTAATGGCAACAATTTCAGCACTGGGAGCAACACCAATCGTCCCAAATACATTATGCGCAGCTCCAATTATTCCGGCAACATGGGTGCCATGACCATCCAGGTCATCAATGAACGGTTCGGATGCCACTAAAGAGAGACTCAGCGCATAGTTCCAGTTGGGCACCAAATCAGGATGGGTTGGATCGATGCCGGTGTCCAAAACAGCCACTCGAACGCCCGATCCCAGAAATCCCATATTCCACGCTTCAGGGGCATCAATCGCATCGAGCGCCCATTGAAGAGAAAAATAAGGCTCATCATCGCCAATGCTCGGCGGATTGGCATTCTTCCTGTAATCATACCTCGGACTAATCCACTGATAACGGAAATCGGGTACGACAGATCTTATTCCCCTGATTTTGGATGCTTTCGCTAAAAAGCTCGAATCACTGGAAGTGGCAAAGGCGATCCCTATCCGATCGCAGGTTTTTGTAATCTCACCATTTAAGGATTCAATTTTCTTCACCAAACCATTGGGCAATTTATTCGATTTGGAAACAATTATATAATTTTTAGTCTTTCCCTTTTCCCCAATGGATGCCCCTAACATGGAGACGGCTGCCACAAACACAATAACCAAGGTTATGATTCTGAAATAGTTTTTTTTGTTAGTCACAACTTCCTCCTCTCTATCTCATTTTTTGATATGATCATTCGTTTCTGATCTTTCCCCTCTTTGGATCACCCCCTTTGTTCATATAGATCCCCATCTTAAGGAATGAATACACCAAATCTGCCTGAAAATGAGAGTTTTAGCCCATAATAGAATAAAAAATGTCATCTATGCCCTGGCTTCCTGAATCTTAGCACCTAAACTATATAAAATTGAAAAAAGGATTGTCAAGGAGGAATTGAGGAATTGAGGAATTGATCGAAGAATTGACTTTTTTTCGATCTAGTTTTTGATATATTGAACAGAACTCAATTCAGGAATCACATGCAGGTATCAGCGCCGGTAAACCCAGATGCTGTGTTCGTTGCCGTCTTCGGCCGTGAACGAGACGTAATCCACAAGCTTGGACTCCCAGCGCTCGATTGGATAATTGTGCGAGACCACGTAGGTTCCGAACCGGAGCTGTCTTTCCAGATGAGGCCTGAGCAGTTCGTTGGATTCGGTGAGAAGGTACATGGTTACGACCGTAGCCTGAGAAAAATCGGACAATGTGGCGTCTTCTAGCTTGAATTCGACGAGCCCTTCTACGCCGGCTGCTCTGGCATTGGCGATGGATTCCTTGATTCGCTGTGGCTCGAGGTCGATGCCAATGCCTCGCGCCCCGTACTTCTTGGCAGCCGTGATGACGATGCGGCCATCCCCGCAGCCGATGTCGACCAGTACATCGTCTTTATCGACCTCGGCCATCAGGAGCATTCTTTCGACCACATCCATCGGCGTCCTCACGTAAGGCGCCAAATCGACCACATCTGTTCGGCCGTGGGACCCGGCAAAAATATCGATTCGGTTGTTTTCATCATAACGGAAGGAATAAGATCCGCCGGGATCGAGCCGGTAGTCTATTTTCTCCTGATCCCGCCAAAAGGAAATGTCCAAGGCTTTATCCCCGGGGTAGTGGTGGACATCTCCCACATCTAAAATTTTTTCAGTGGGAGGATTGGGAGAGTTAAAGACCTTGATCGTGTAGCGGAGTGTAATCTTAGTTACATTCCGGATGGTTATCTCTTTTTGTAACGGAGAGCGGATTGAGTGCCCTGAATTTTCCCAGGAGCTTCTAGAGAGACCGGAAAATGTTCCGATTGTGATGAGGAAGACCAAAATGAAAATCGACACAACTCTCTGCGGGGAAGACATCATTGCCAAGGGATTCCTTTTGCGAGTTTGTCCAGTAAATCCAGGCGATCTTCGCCATTTGTGGGAAGCTCTTCGATCGCCGCAACCGATCCGTCCATGACAGTAATGGCCCTGGTCACTGATTGAAGAAAGGGTTCGAGAACATGAGAAACGACGATCATTGTGGCACCGGCCCTGAGGTGCTGCTCTGTCCAGGCAAGAATTTCGGCTTTGATTTTGCGGTCCATTCCCTCCAGCGGTTCGTCAAGGAGAATGTGACCGGGCTGTCCGATGAGAGCGGCGGCAAAAACAGCCCGGCGTCTCTGTCCGAGCGAGAGCTCGCGGACTGTTCGCGAAGCAAGCACCTGGAGATCAAAAAATTCCAGAGCTTCTCTCCCCTTTTCAAGAGGTTCATGCCGCAATCGGCAGACCAGATTCAAGATTTCTTTCAGGGTGGCGTAAGGTGTAAGATCCGGCTGCTCGGAGACAAAGGCGAGGCCCTTGCGGGCTTCGATTTCCTCGTTCCAAAGGTCATGGCCGTCGATGAAGATCGCTCCTGAATCTGGCTTTTCGACTCCGGCGGCCAGCTTGAGGAGGGTGCTTTTTCCGCACCCGTTAGGTCCTAAGAGCATGGTTAGACCGGGATGGAATTCCAGGTTTATCTGAGAGAGTATCGGCTCATCCTTTTCATACCAAAAAGAAACGTTTTGAAAACGAATCATTGTTTACTCCAGGAAAGAGGATCTCCCGCAGCGAGGTGGTGCATTTCATGCCAGAGGCTCACTTTTTGAGCTCTCTCTTCGTCGATAGCATATTTCACGGCCAATGGAGTCAGGGCCAGGTAAAGGAGAGATATCCAGGGAAATACGCTAAGAGTGACAGCCCCGGCAATACCCACATAGGTTATCATCTCACCGGCTCCCAGACGGTATCTGAAGCCGCGCCGCATGATGAGTGAAGCGAGTGTAACAACAAGAGGAAGGCTGCAGGCAACAGGCCAAAGGGCACGGACATCGAGAAGAGATGTGAGAACGAGTTGAGGGACTGAGAGAATAGCCAGGAAGTTGGCATCGATAAGGACTCGTTCTCTCGCTGTCCAGGGGAGAGAACGCACCCAAGGCCAGACAGGCCGGCGCTCCGATAGCCGTCCGGCGATAAAGGCACAAAAGAGAAAGATGCTCAAGGCACCTCCGAAGCACATTGCTCTGAAATTCAACGGTAAGGAAAAGGAATTGTTTTGAACAAAAATGCGCGTCAACCCGAGGACAAGAAGGGAGAGAAGATAGGGAATGAGGATGCGGATACGCAGCGCCCGCCAGGCAATGATGGCAGTAAGAAAAAAGCCGGAAAAGGTCTGCCGGAATGTGGGCGGTTTCCTTATAGGCACAATGGGTCCGGAGATCAAATCAACGATGAGGAGAAGAACGAAGCTGTCGACAAGGAAGTACCATTGGCCGCTCGTGGCTATCACACAATTCATAGCCGCCAGGGGAATAGTGATGAATCTGCGCTTTACGGGAAGGACACACTGGGCAGCCGCCAGACCCAGAAGAGTCAATCCCGCAAGAAATAACAGCACGGAAACATCGGCTGTTTGAGAGACGAATATAGCCAGAAGGGCAAGGAATATGAGGATGGGCAATTGGGCGACAAAGACAGCCAGAGTGGCCAACCGGCGGTGGGTGGGGCCGGATGCGGGAAGGTGGCGAACCCATCCGGTAAGACCGAGGCAGATTCTGGGGGAGGCCATCAAGGCGATGCCGATAGCGACAGCCGCAAAGACAAGGCCGGTAAATAAAGACTTATCTTGAAGCAAACCGGCAAAAACCGCAGCGAAAAAATCGGCTCTCAGAATCATAAAAACGGCAAAGATAAGGGCGACTATGGCTGCAACTTTCCGCAACGCTATGCGTATACCGACTCTCAAGTGAAAGACAAAAAACGGCCAAAGAGTGCTCTGCTTTGCCTGCAACCCCATACTGCGAAAATAGCAAAGCGCCATATCGATGTCAAATGTCAAAATGGTGCCCCAAAATGGTGCCAGGCACCTTTTTTCCCCATATAAAAAAAAGGTGCCTGGCACCATTTTTTGTCTATCACTTTTTTTTGGTCAACTAAAGTGCGGGTTGGCGCGTTATGGTATATGATAAGAGAACAATGGACGAGATAGCACTGGTACAATCGGCACAACAGGGCGACACAGAAGCCTTCAAGTTCCTGTTCGAGGAAAACAAGCGGAGGATACTCGGCCTCGCCTATCAGTACACGAAAAACATCGAGGACTCCGAAGACATCCTCCAAGATACATTTATCAAAGCTTACAACTCCTTGCGGAGATTCGACATCCAGGACCATACGAACTTTTCTTCCTGGCTCTACAGGATCGGCATCAACTGCAGTATCGACCACCTGAGGAAAGTAAAGAGGGATAAGGACAACATCATGCCCGGAGGAGATATCATGGACGCTTCAGCCCCAGATCATACAGCTAACCCTCATAATTCTCATCAGAAAAAGGAAGTTCGGGAGCGCGTCGAACTGGTCTTGAGCACGCTAACACGGAGACAGAGGATGATTTTTATCCTTAAACACTACCAAGAGCTAAGCATCAAAGAAATTGCCGAGTACATGGACTGCTCGGAAGGCAGCGTGAAAAAGCAACTTTTCCGGACCGTCTCGGCCATGAAAAAACACTTCAGGCGCTATATGCCGGAGGACAGCTATGAAATGCAAAACATATAAGGAGCAAATTGTCCTATACCTTTACGATGACCTGACCGACAGGGAAACGACTGAACTGGAAGATCACATCAAATGCTGCGCGGAGTGCGCCGCAGATCTGGCCTATACCCGGGAGGTCTTCCAAATTTTGGATGACTCGAAGGTGGAGAGTGTGCCGGAAGCGGATTGGGACAGGTGCTGGAGCGCTATCAGTACGGACATCACAGATAAGGCAAAAAAAAGTGAGCGAAAGAGACTCTTCCTTTTTCCAGGATGGGTCTATGCCGGGGCCTCTCTTGTTCTGATCTTCGTGCTGGGGATCGCCATCGGCCGGTTCTGGCTCCCATCGCGCTCGCAAGTTTCGACTGCAGATGCGACTCGGGTAACAGCGATCCAGCAGATAGGAGTTACACCCGAATATGTCCAGCAATCCTTGAACGATCATTTCGAGAGCCTAAAACCGCTCCTCGTCGAATACGCCAACTACACGAACGAAGATAACGGAAAGGAAACAGTCACCCTGGATAAAGAAACTCTTGAAAGTTTGCTCATTCAGAACTATCTCCTGAAAAAAATTGTGGCTGAGTCCAATCCCTCCGCTCAAGAAATTTTGGAAGATCTGGATCTCGTCCTGAGAGAGATCAAGAACCGGAGAAGCGACGATAAGACCGCTTCATCTCTTATCAAAAATCTCATCCAAGAGAGAGATATTCTCTTCAAAATGGATGTTATGCAAATCATATAGGGAGGTACGAAAATGAAACTCATGAAGATATGTGTGCTGTTGATGATCTTTGCCCTGATCCTGGGTGGAGTTGTCTCGGCCCAGGAATCAGAGAAAGAAAAACAGGCAAAAGAACAAGCCCATAAGATCCAGGAAATGGCCACACAGGCCTATGAAAAAGCCAAGCAAGTCCTCTATCAAAAAGATTATGAACAGGCAGTGATGCAGTTCGAACAGTTTATCCATCAGTATGAGCCGAGCCGATATGCCGCCGAATCCTATTACTGGCTGGCCTACAGCATGAGCAAGCGGAGCCAGGAAATGGAACATTATGAAGATCAGATGGCTTACCAGAAAGAGGCGATTCGGTACCTGAACTCGCTCGTTGACAATTATGCAAACAGCTCTTGGGTCGATGATGCCAAGACGTTGCGGGTCAAAATCGCCGAAGACCTGATCAAAAAAGGTTTGCGCGGATACCGCATCTACCTCAACGGAAGTCTCAAAAAGCTGCAGGATTTAAAAAACGAAGACATAGAAGAAGCACTCGAGGAGATGGAACATCTCGACCTGGAAGAACTGGAGGATTTGAAGGTGGAAGAACTGGACGGCCTTGAGGATGCCCTAGTTGGATTGAAGGGACTTGAGGGCCTGAAAGGCTTGGAAGCCCTGGTCGTGCTCGGAGAACTGGGCCATCTCGATGAGCCCTTCATTGTCGGCATAGGCGAAGGAGAGGAGTTGGACCCTGAACTTGAATTGAAGCTTGTGGCTTTGGATGCACTACTCAACGTTGACGAGGATAAGGCATATCCCATCCTCGTCAAAATAATCAACAAGGGCGAAAATTCCAAACTCCGCGAGAAAGCTCTGTTTATCCTGGGACAATCCAGAAGTTCGGAGGCACAAGACCTGCTGATTAAACTCGCAACGACCGATGAAGATAAAAAGGTCAGAGAGATGGCTATTTTCTGGCTGGGAAATAAAGGCGACGACAAGAGCCTGGATGCACTCATGAAGATGTACGGCGACACAGAAGACAGCAAGATGAAAGAGAGGCTAATCTTTGCCTTTGGGCAGAGCAGGAGCAAGAAGGCAAAGGATAAGTTGATTGATATCATCGAGAACGACAAAGACAGCAAAGCTCAAGAGGCGGCTATCTTCTGGCTAGGACAAAGAGCTGACAATGAGAGCGTGGATACACTGATCCGCTTGTATGACAAACTGACAAACGCCAAGCTCAAGGAAAAAGCTTTGTTTGCCATCAGCCAAAGCAAGAGTAAGCAAGCTAAAGAAAAGTTAATAGCTATCGCCAAGTATGAAAAAGATCCGAAGACACGAAGGGACGCCATCTTCTGGCTCGGGCAAGCACATGGAGATGAAGCTCTGGACATTTTAACTGATCTCTACAAAAGCACAGATGATTCCAAAACTAAAGAACAAATCATCATGGCCATCGGACAGAACCGCAGCAAAAAAGCAGTGCCGATTCTGATCGAGATTGCCCGAAAGGAATCGGACCCGAAAGTGAAAAAGCATATCATTTTCTGGTTGGGACAATCCAAGGATGATGAGGCTATCAAATTCCTGAAGGAGATTATCGAGAAATGAACAAAAAAAACATCGCGTTAACTGCTATCATACTGTTGTGCTGGATCTTCACGGGGAGTGTCTACGCGCAGGAAACACCAGATAATATCAGAGGAACAATTCGCTCTCTGGATACAAGTCAGCTTCCGCTCGAAAAAAGATTCGAATGGGCGCAGAAAGAGTTCAAGAAATCGAGCAAAGCCGGCTTCTACTTCACAGGGTATCAATTCTTGAGCCGGGATAAGATACACATGGGCGGAAATTGGCGTGACGATGAGCCCTTCAAGGTGTCCGTCAAGGGCGAGAAAATTAAGGTCCGGATGCGATCTAACCGGACGGATCGCAGTGAATCCTATGAGACCGAAAGCGGAAGCGCCCCTGCTGGTCTGATCTTTCTCCACAGTTTTGGAGCGAGTGGAGAGAAAATTACCGATATGCACATCCTGGATATGGACCGAACCTATGAATTCTCTGAGACTCCGATTTTTTGGCTGGGAAAGGCTGATAACAATGAGAGTATCACATTTCTCGAGAGTGAGCTGGACGGTGACAAAGTGAACACGAAGATACAGGATTCCTGTGTGTTCGCCATCTACCTTCACGACCACCCCCAGGTTTGTGACAGGCTTTATGGAATAGCGAGAGGGCAATACACCAGGAGCATCAGAAAAAACGCCATCTTCTGGATCGGAAACCTCAGGGATGAGAAGAGCTTCAAATATCTGAAGGCAATCCTCAAAGAGACGGATGACACACAAATGAAAGAGCACGTCATATTTGCACTTCAATTGAACGACACAGAGCAGGCAATAAAAGAGCTGATACAAATTGCCAAAAACGATGAGAGCAGAAAGGTTAGAAAGAGCGCAGTTTTTTGGTTGGGACAGAAGGCATCAAAGGAGAGTGTCAAGGCCTTAAAGGATATGGTGGAGGCGCCGGATGAGGATTCGGACATAAAGGAATCGGCCGTTTTCGCCATCGGTCAGCTTCCTATAGATAAAGCGGTTCCGATGTTGATTGACATAGCCAAGACAAACACGAATCCTAAAGTGAGGAAGCAAGCCATTTTTTGGCTCGGTCAAACAGGCGACAGCGAAGCCCTCAAGTTTTTCGAAGATATATTGTTGAAGAAGTAAAAATAGTGCCAGGCACTTTTTTTCAGGGGGAGGATAAAAGGTGCCTGGCACCTTTTCTATAAAACTGGCCAGGAGCGGGGGAAGAAAATCTTTTCGTAGAGTCTTAAGGCATACAGATCGGTCATCCCGGCGATGGCATCGCCGACGCGGCGCTCCAGAGAATCTTCCTCCGGATAGGGTTTAACGAGATCATCGGGCTTTTCCAATATGTACTTGTATAAATCCGTGATGATTTTCTCTGTCTTTCTCAATTCCTCGCTTGAGGTGGGATTGAAGTAGACGCGCTCATACAAAAAATGACGAAGCTCCGATACTGCCTCGGCCACCTCTTCGCTCATCATGATCCTCTTCAAGTCCACTTTCAGACTGGTGAGCACCACATCTTCGACCATCCTGTCGATTCGGGATGCATGCCACTTACCGAAGATTTGGACAAGTCGGGAAGGAATGTCACTGTTCTTTATGACACCCGCCCTTACAGCGTCATCGATGTCGTGATTGACGTAGGCGATCACATCAGAGGCCCTGACAACCTGTCCCTCTAAAGTCGAGGGCATAGCAACCCTGCTCTTGCTCAGGATATCGCCTTTACCCTTGGAATGTTTGGCGATGCCGTCGCGCACTTCATAGGTCAAATTCAGACCTTTCCCCTCGTACTCCAACTTATCCACGACGCGAAGACTCTGCTCGGAGTGGGTAAAGCCATTCAGCAAAATCCTGGACAGAATAGTCTCGCCCGCGTGACCGAATGGAGTATGCCCCAAGTCATGACCAAGGGCAATCGCTTCAGTCAGGTCCTCGTTCAGCCGGAGGGCTTTGGCAATTGTCCGCGCAATCTGGGACACCTCAAGCGTGTGCGTCAACCGTGTTCGATAATGATCACCGAAGGGCGCCAGAAATACTTGAGTCTTATGTTTCAACCGCCGGAATGATTTGCAGTGGATGATTCTATCCCTGTCGCGCTGAAAATCTGTCCGGAAAGAATGAAATTTTTCCGGTTTTTTTCGTCCCTTCGATTGAGAACTGAGACAGGCTTTTTCCGAAAAAATGGCCCTTTCAATTTCCTCGATTTTTTCTCTTATCGACATAGGGTTCATTCCGTTAGTCGGAGAAAAGAGTGTGTTTACCTTTTGTACACTGTTTTCCCCAAATTGACAAGAAAAACGAGAACCAGGCAACTTTATTTTAAAAAAAAATTCCTGTTCTCTTTTTTATGAAGGTTCTCCGTTTTTGGCGGCTAAGATACAATCAGCCAGGGTGTGTTTTTCTGGGCCTGGGTGATGAGCAGTCGAGACACGGGGAAATTGATCTCTTTGCGATGGGAGAATTGCATTTTCTCTGTCACAATTTGAAGAGATTCCTCGATCCCCATGCCATTCATCATGCTAAAGGGTCCCTCTTTCCAGCCCAGCACGTCCGTACACATCCTCTCGACAGCAGTCAATTCAATAACCTCTGAATCGACAAGCTCGGTCGAGACAGCGAAGCTAACGGCCATGAATCTTTTGCTGAGGTTTTCGACAAGCATGAAATCAAAGGGCTTTCTCTTGGCATCCTTCTCTGTTACCCACACCACTGATGATTTATCCCCGGCGTTTTTATACTCATCGAGAATTTGACGGCAGCTGTTCGCTGGCGTGAAAAAATTGTAGTAAACCCTTGTCAGAGGATCCTCAGAATTCGACATATCCGCAAGGTACTCCATGGCTGCAATAGTTTTCGGAATTCCAATCTTATCCATCTGAGCGAGAAATCCTTTGGGAATCCCAAAGGCCTTTTGGGCAGCTGCTTCAATATCGAAAGTTTCAAATCCATCGTCAACCATCCGCGCTGCTTCGAGGAGCAATGCGGTCAGGATCAGGTTTGTTGCACAACCCCTTCTCTCCTTTTTGATAGGAGCGGTTTCGGGAACAAGAAGCACATCATCATCACAATAAGTCATGGTTCATATCCTTTCTATTCATTGGCCCGGAGGCAATTTTCAAAAAATCCAAAAAAACACGCCGATCACTTTATCAGCAAAAAAGCAAATCGATTCATCTCCTGCGAATAATCAGACAGAACCTCGATAGAATACCCCACCTTGCGCACCGTAGAAAAGACATCCATGGCCAAGGCTTCAGGAGTGGGACGGGATAATTTCGGCTCCTTGCACTCCTCTCGCGTTGATCGACAGGATCGACAGAAGCCACAGCTATCGCAAAAGAGCAGGAATGCCTTCTCATATCCGGAAGTAAAGATCTCTTTTTCCAGGTCGAGAAGTTTTTGATTGACCTCTCGTGTCCAGTCATGCCGATCTTCAGGTTTCGCAACCGCTTTTCTGAAATGAAAGATAGCCGCTTCACAATAGTCCAGGAAAAATTTTTGGCATTCCTCAACAGAAGGCACATTTGGAGGACAGGAAGCAACCCGACCAAACTCATTGCAGCCGAACATGCACTTCATCCTCACCCAGTGGGCTACAACAAATTCTTTCGGATCAAGCCACCTGAAATCCGCGTATCCGTGGCTCTGGAAAATCTCTTCAAGTTTTTGACGGTCAGTCATCAATCATCCTCTTTTTTTTAAGGCAATGACTCGGCATTATAGCATAAATCCAAAAAGGTGCCAGGCACCATTTTTTTATAGGGGGGAAAAAGGTGCCTGGCACCTTTATTTAAAGAGGACTATCCCCGGATTATGTATCATAACCATACTGATCCCGTATTTTCAGGCGATTGTTGATGTATTTTCTCAGAAACTTCACGGCGACGTCCGAACGCCGGAACGTGGGCACACCAGCCTGCTCCAGGGAATCCACCATGGGCTTAAAAAGATCCCCGGCATCTATGTTGACCACAAAAGGCTTTTCGGTATTGCTGAAAAGGTCGATCAGTCGCATGACAATCCCTTTAGGGTGGTAGAGGTTTTCCTCATGAAATCTGCCGGGCACAAGAGTCTGCATGGCAGGGGTCATGGGAACGGGTGAGACGATCGCGCAATCCACGTGATTATCATCCAGCATAGCCTCGAGACACTCGACAAAGACTTCATCGGAAGCTACAGGCGTCGTATCCAGCGGATTGTGAACGTCCTGAAGCCTTTGAATCCCCTGTTTCTCCAATGCTTTGGTTATTCTCGTCACCGTCTTTGGAGACAATTGAGCCAACTTGAACTCCAGGTCGTCCTTGAGGTTGTCAGCCATTGTGACACACTCAAAACCGGCGTTGCTTATGATCGCTATCCGATTTCCATGGATAACCTTGTGAGCTAGAAAAGAGAGATTTTTGACGTAATTTTCAAAATCAAAGATGCTGTCCGCCACGATCACTCCGGCCTCTTCTAGGATTGCTTTCGATACGCTGTAGTCACCGGCCACAGAGGCGGTATGACTAGCCGTGGCCTCCCGGCCTTCAGGTGTCCTCCCCGCTTTGTAGAGGACAATCATTTTCCCTTCTTGCCGGACTATACTGCAGGCGGCCTGAGCAAAGGCCAATCCATCCGCAGGCAAAAATCCCTCCATATAGACACCAAACACTTTGGCTTCATCATCCTCCTTCAGGTAATTCATGTAGTCGGAGACGGTGAGATCAATCTGATTGCCTATGGACACGGCATAGAGCGGTTCAATATTGGGAAGCTTGCTCATGCGTGAAATCATAAAAGCGCCACTTTGACTGAGATAGACGAGATTAGTCTTGCGTCCGGTAGTTCGCGGGAGTTTGTATTCAGGCACAAAAGTCGTGTCGTATCTCCCAGGACTCGAGTAAATGCCCAGGCAATTTCCGCCGTTGACAACAGGAGTGATTTTCCCATCAATAACACCCTTTTTCAGCAGAAGTTTGATCTCTTCCTCCATGGACTGAGTCCCCTTCTTTTCACCGAGTCCTCCGGCGATGATGATGGCCGAACGGGCTTTTTCGTGCTGGATGAGATCTTTCAGCACATCGTAGACTTGGTCGGCAGCGACGGTGATGACAAAGAGATCTACCGTTTTGGGCAAATCCTTGATGGTCGGAACACACTTGCAGCCTTCGATCTCCTTCGCACCGGGCTTCACGATATAGACATTCCAGTTGTAGAAGCCACCCTTGAGGATATTGTTGAGAATATGATGCCCGACGTTCATCTTTTCGGAAACGCCGATTATGCCGATGCTCTCCGGTTTGAGAAGATATTTGATGTTTTCGTATCGTCTGCGTTTGGGAACATTCTGATTGAAGGAAAAGCGGCACATGCCATCCAAAGCGATAAGCTTTTTGTTTTGGGCCACAAAAGGATTGACCTCGAGCTCTTCGATCACAAAGGGGTGGTCGGTTTTGTAAGGGGAATAGTAGGCACTGAGCTTGAGGAATCGGTAATAAGTCTCGACCAATTCCTCTTTGGTCAGCAATGCCTTTTTTCCACGAACATGCCCGACCAATTTGTCATAAATGGCTAGGGGTTCAAGAATATGAGGAATGTCCTTCTTGAACAGTATGTGGGGCGAGGCGATGGAGACAGCCTTCCCCTCCTTAATTCGTTCACTGAGGTATTCAATCTCCACGCCACCGACTCCAATCGTAGCTGCGGGCCCGAAATCCCGGTTATTACGTAAACCCATCAGCAGTTCAGTCCCGAATCCTGTCTTATCATATTCGACCATTTCGCAGATCAGAAATCCTTTAATACCCGCCTCGATCTTCTTGATGGAAAGCTTCTTGAGAGATTCTGATCCAGGGTATTTGCGGACCCAGTCTTGGAACCTCTGTGGGACTGACTCGAGCATGGATTGACAGACCTTATTGAGCTTCTTTGCATCGCACTCGGCAAACTGAATCCCCCCCACATCAGTTTTATGGACGATAAAAGGAGCAGCGACTTTAACAACCAGAATCTTTTTTTGGAAGAGGCTCAGATTCTCTTCCCTGACCTTTTGTCCTTTGTCCACAAAGATGAATTTTGGCGTTTTGATCCCGACCTTATCCAGGATGTGATAGACTTCATGCTCAAAGAGAAAAAAACGATTTTCCTTTGCTGCAGCAGCAAAAATGGCATTTATTCTGTTAAAATCGATCTTCATTTTTCTCTCCTAAATTGAGCAAAATGTGAACAGGCATCTTTTTGTGCAAAAATGTTGCCTGTTCACATTTTTTGCTGCTGTTGAATGGCTGCATCGCGCCCGAGCTGGTAGGCCTTGAGGTTAACGTCCACAACTTTCTCTCCCCTCGGCTCAAACAAAACTCGAATATAATCCCTTAAACTCTCTTCTTTGAGGATAAGAAAGGGAGAAGCCGCACCCAGCATGACCATGTTTTGCGCTCTGGCAAATCCGGCCTCCTTCGCCAAGGCTTCAGAGTCAATCAGAATGCTTCTCTCCACAGCTTTAATCCTGGAAATAACCTCGTCGAGCTCCGGATAATTAGGGATATTCACAAAAGGTGAGGAACTGGCAACGATAACACCATCGGGAGCCAGATAATCCAAATAGCGCAGCGTTTCCAGAGGCTCCACGCTCAAAATCATATCCGCCTCACCTTGGGGAACAAGATCACTGAAAATGGAATCACTGGACAACCTGAGGTGTGACTGTACTGCACCTCCCCTTTGGGCCATTCCGTGGACTTCAGCCTGCTTGAAGCTGAGCCCCTCCTTCAAGGCTGCATTATCGATGACAAAGGCGATCGAGAGAATACCCTGACCACCTACTCCGGATAAAATGATATCCTGTTTCATTTTGTCTAGCTCCTCTTCTTTCGGGCCTGCTGGACGCATTCCCTGGCTGCAATGATCACGGAAAGTCCGCTATGGTCAATTTCCTCTTTTATGATTCGCGTGTTTTCCTCGAGATTCTTGGGGAGAGGGATGATCGTCCTGATATGGTCTTTGGCTACACCTATGCCCTCGATGGTGCGAACTAGCTTTTCACCAGAGGCAAAAGTGGGCTGTCCTCCGGTCATGGCCACGGTGGCATTATCCAGAATAAGGACGGTCATATTCGTGTCGACGGTAGCAGCATCAAGGAGCGGTGTCAGTCCCGAATGAGCAAAGGTCGAATCGCCTATTACGGCCACAGAGGGAAAAACACCCGCTTCGGCACCGCCCTTAGCCATACCCACGCTGGCCCCCATGCAGACACAACTTTCGATGGCATTGTAAGGAGGTAGAGCCCCCAGGGTATAACATCCGATATCGCTGAAGACATGGCTGTGAGCGTATGATTCCAGCGCTTTATTGAGAGCATCGTAGGTATCACGGTGCCCGCATCCCTGGCATAGCTGGGGAGGACGGCCAGCCAGCTGAAAATCGCCGATTTCCCTTTTTTCCAAGGGTGCCAGATCCAACGCCTGACGGACTGCTGCCGGTGAAAGTTCGCCGGTCATAGGGAGGTGTCCTGTCAGTTTACCTTTAACGAATTTTCCATGAATACCAAACATCCCCGTCAGACTCTTCTCGATGAACGGATATCCCTCCTCCACTATCAGGATTGTGTCCGCATGCTGGACCAAGATGTCGACTTTCTTTTCCGGCAAAGGATAGGATGAGACTTTAAGTATAGAGGGTCGCTCTTCGGTCTTCTTGTAGTTTTCGTAGACATAATTGCAGGCTATCCCTGACGCGATAACACCCAAAGATGTATTTTTTTCATTCAGGGAGAGAACATTGAAGTCCGAGTCATCCGAGGCTCTGACGAGCTCTTTTTGTTTTTCGACAAGAATTTTGAACTGGCGGCGGGCATTCACGGGAAGCAAGATCCATTCTTTTCCTTTTCCGTATTTGATCGGATTTTGCTCTTTAGCGGGACGAGGCTGAACACCCGAGCGGCTGTGCGCAAGGCGAGTGACCATACGCACCATGACTGGAACGCCAAACTTTTCAGATATTTCGAAAGCCTCACGCGTCAAGTCATAAGCTTCTTGATGGTTGGACGGCTCGAAACAGAAGATCTGCCCGAATTGAGCATAATAACGGCTATCCTGTTCGTTCTGAGAGCTGTGCATGCCCGGATCATCGGCCACAACCACAATGAGTCCGCCGTTTGCGCCGGTTATGGCCGAATTCATGAAGGGATCGGCAGCCACGTTCAGCCCCACGTGCTTCATGGAGACCATAGCCCGCTTGCCGGCAAAGGAGGTACCGAGAGCTTCCTCGAAAGCCACTTTTTCATTGACGGCCCAGGAGGCCACATAGTTTTTTCCTCCGTCCGAGTGCCTGATCAGATATTCCATGATTTCGGAGGCGGGAGTCCCGGGATAGGAATATGCTCCTGACAGACCGGCATGGATTGCCCCCAGGGCAACAGCTTCATCACCCAGCAAAATTTCTTGTTTCATGTTTAATCCTCGGAGATTGTTTTGACTGCAGAATGATACGGAAAGTTCCTCTAAAGAATTAAAATCTAAGATACCCTCTTGCGCTTTTCCTGTCAAGCCAACTTCCTAATAAAGGAGGCTGCAGCAATGACAATCAAATCTGGAAAAAGGTGCCAGGCACCTTTTTTATATATGGGGAGAAAAGGTGCCTGGCACCATTTTTTGACAAAGGCAGGCGGCTTTTCTATAATAGCCGCGCAATTCGATCCCTCGGGGAGATACTATGGCCAACCGCAAAATCGGAATAATCGGCGCCGGTCCGGTGGGAAGCATCATGGCGGCCCACTTAGCCCGCAGTGGAGAACATGTCTACCTCATCGACATCAGGGAAGACCTGATCACAGCTATAGACCAAAAGGGCATTGCTCTAACTGGAGTCGGCGAACATTTTGATGCTCGCGTCATGGGAACAGGTTTATTTGCTGCCAGTCTTGAGCGCTTTCACGTCGACTTGATTTTTATCGCCGTCAAATTCAATTACATGAAAAACCTCCTCGAGGAAATCAAGCTGTTCTATAAACCCGGACAAAAATTCCTGATCATGCAGAACGGAATCGACAACGAAGATTGCGTCTCAGAGGTCTTTGGCAAGGACAATGTCATGCGTTTTGTGGTGAACTATGCCGGGATGATTGACGCCCCGGGAACGATAAAAGTATCCTTCTTCAATCCACCGAATTATCTCGGCGCTCTCTCCCCGGAAAATGAACCCCTTGCCCAGCAGATCGCCGAATTCATCAGTAAGACAGGACTGGAGACAGTCTATGTCCCCGATATCAAAAAATATGAATGGAAAAAGACCATCCTCAATGCTGCTCTAATGCCCGTGTGTGCCACCACCGGGCTGACAATGAAAGAAGCCATGGGCCTGGAGGAGACGCGCTTCCTCTGCGAGCAAATTCTCGCTGAGAGCATAGATGTCGCCCAAAAAGTGGGCTATGATTACGGCGAAGATTTCTTCGAGACCGCCATGGGCTACCTCTCCAAAGCGGGCCATCACAAGCCTTCCACTTCTCTAGACATGGAAGCGGGAAATCCCATCGAGTATATTTTTCAGCCCATAATCGACTACGGCAAAAAGATGGGGACTCCGACACCATTTCTCGAATCCCTGACCAAAGTGATGCGCACGCTGGAGCACAGGAAAAGAGAAGTGAAGCTCTGATCCTATCGCCGAAGGAACAGCATGAAAGAACTCAGAGACTATCCCAACTGCTTTATTTGCGGTAAAGACAATCCCATTGGACTGAAGATCGAGTTTGAAATGACAAATAGGAAAGCCACGGGAGAATACACTCCCACCAGAAACTTTGAGGGCTACAAAGATGTTCTTCATGGAGGGATTATCTCGTCCCTCCTGGACGAGGTGATGGCCTACGCCGTTTTTTCCCGGGGGCTTATTGCGGTTACCGCCCAAATGGAAGTCACGTTCCGAAAAGCGGCTAAAATCGGAGAGAGACTCTTCCTCGAAGGAAACATCGTGGATGATCGCGGAAAGCTCATCCTTGTCGAGGGAAAAATCGCCAATCATAAGGGCGGAATTGTCGCGACCGGGAAAGCAAAGTTCTTCAAGGCAGAGGGCGAATTAAGAGAGCAGCTTCTCCAGGGGCTCAGGACGGAGTAGAGACACAATTTGGCAATCGTTGTGCAATAATCGATTCATCTCTTCCAGTAAAAATATCCATAGGCTTTTAAAAAAACTGTTCAATCTCAGCAGAGTTATCGCTTCTTTTCCGCCAAAGCCATGGCAAACAGCGCACCACCCAGGGCGCCCGCGATCTGGGTATCCATCCCTGGCTCGAGGGCTTTGATATTCAACTTTTGTTCAATCCTCCTCACGATACCCTCATTCTTAGCTATGCCGCCCGTGATGGCGAATTCCCTTTCCACCCCGATCCGTTCGAGAAGCCCGACAACTCGATGCGCCATGGCGGCCGAGTAGGCGGCCAGCACTTTTTCCTTCTTCCAGCCCTTGCGCAGGAGACCTACCGCCTCCGTTTTAGCAAAAATAACACAGGTCGAACTCACAGGCTCCGGCTCTTCATCAACCTGAAAGGAAAGCCGGCCTAATTCCGCGATGGGAACGGAGAGAAGAGTGGCCATCACCTCCATGCCCCGTCCGGTTCCCGCCGCGCACTTGTCGTTCATGAGGAAGTTTATCACTTTCCCCCGGCTGTCACAGTGAATGACTTTGCAGTCCTGTCCACCCATGTCGAGGATGGTCCTGACTGTGGGCCCGTAGATAAAGTTTGCCCCTTTGGCATGACAAGCAATCTCCGTCAGGGTTTTCCCGGCAAAAGGCACGTTGACTCGCCCGTAACCTGTGCCCACCACATAATGAGCATCCTCCAAGCTCATGCCCGTATTGTGGAGAGCGATGTCGATCGCCTTCTGCGCACTCTGCGGGCTGCCGGAACCTGTCCGGATGTTGCTGTAAGCGTAGAGCTGGCCATCGGCAAGAACCACAGCCTGGGTGCTCACCGAGCCAACGTCGATCCCAGCCGACACGATCTCAGCCTTTCTCCAGTCTATATCCGGGTTAATCCACCGGGATTCGGGCCATCTCCAGCAGTCCTCAGCCATCTCAGTCTCGCTTCGCTCTTTCGGCAGCCATCATGGCTGCTCCGTAGGCGCATGAAAACTCCGGATTCTCGGGAATCAGCAAATCCTCCTTCAAGACGCGCTGCAGCGATTCCACGAAACCGATATTCCTGGACATCCCACCCACCAGGACCAGCTCTCTCTCCAGACCGACTTTGCGGGCCATGGAAGCGACGCGGTCAGCAATCGACTCATGAACGGCCCGGGCGATATCGGCCATGGAGTGATTGGCATGAATCAGACTGATTACTTCCGACTCGGCGAACACGGCACACTGAGCTTTTATGGATACATCCCTCTCCGATCTGAGCGAAAGAGGCCCCATCTCTTCCATATCGATTTCCAAAGCCAGGGCCATGGTTTCAACAAAAGTCCCTGCCCCCGCCGCACACTTTTCGTTGAGGGCAAAATCGATGAATTTGCCCTCACCGTTGATTCGGATGGCTCTCGCTTCCTCGGCACCCACATCGATCACCGTCCGTGCTGAAGGTATAAGCCGATGAATCGCCTTCGCATCCGCACCTACTTCGCTGACAGTCGATTGGGCAAAAGCCGCCCCCTCCTTGCCCGCGCCTGTGGCCGTGATGTGAGAAACATCCACCTTGTGTAGCCCGGCTTCCTCTAGAGCTAAGCCCAAAGCCTTCTCAGCTGCCTCTGTTTGATCGAATCCGCTCGGCAGGGAACTTTTTGCTGAAATATTCCCGTCTGAAAGAATGATCACCCTGGTGTTTTTCGCTCCGCAATCAATCCCGACTGCGTTCACATCCGCCTCCTGCATTGGGGTATAGCATCAGGTCTCATCTTTCTTTATTTATCCTTTTTGACTCATAAAATCCAGCAGAAAGTCTTCCGCAGGGCGCGGCCTCTTCCGACTTCCGACTTAGGCCTTGACAATGATTCCGTTTGCCCCTATATTTTCAACAACTATTGGTTACCATAAAAAACAAAATCACAGGCATGAATGACAATTCAAATGGATAAAAAGGGGATCGATAAGGGAAAAATTCAATTTTTTCACCAGATTTTTTCCACATCATCAAGGGTCATTGGTAACCATAAAGGAACAAAATGAGTAAAATAGAGATTGAAAAAGAGGTTCTGTCCTTACTCAAAAACTCTCCAGATGGGATGCAGGTGGATGAGATAGCCAAAGAATTGAATCTTGTGAGGCACACGGTCAGCAAATATCTTCAGATTTTGAAGGCCAAAAAGCTGGTGATGCACAGAACGGTCGGCCGGACAAAACTGTGGAAGGAAGCCAGCGCCGGAGTGAAGATTCGCCCTCTCAGTTTGGAGAATATCAAAGATATCGTGAGAATCGAAGAGAGAATTGAAGGTCGGTTGGGCGTAATCAATGAGGAACGGATGGAATACCTGAAAGAGGCGACGCGATACAATATCGAGCGCAGCGATCCCATGATGAGCCTCGGGGCAGAGCTTGACGAAAACATCGTCGGCTTTATCATTGGGGAAATACGCATCTGGGAATTCGGCATCGGTGAAAAAACCGGCTGGATAAGGATTTTGGGTGTCGATCCTGATTTTCAGGGCCGCGGAATAGGCAGAAAATTGGGAGAAGCACTCCTGGAGCACTTTGAGCGAAGAGGCATAAAAAGAGTCAGAACAATGGCGGAATGGTATACGGGGGATTTGATCTCCTTCTTCAAATCCTTGGGGTTCAACATGTTGAACATGATACCTCTCGAGAAGGAACTGAATCCGTAGAGAGAGAAATTCTTGATTTGAAGCGTCCGAGGACCCCTACCTTCAAATCTGCCTCTATAAATTTGTTCGAAAAAATTCCTGACAAAACCAAATGGCTGCCATCATCGCCATGCATAAAACTCGGACAAACGTTCACAAATGAGATGTGCAATATTCCTGTGGCCGTTTGCATCCGGGTGACAAAAATCCAAATAGTCTGATGGTGTGGAATCCAAAACTGACGCTGCGTCGATTACTTCCAGTTCGTACTCCTGAGCCACATCTCTCACAATCTGGTTGTATTCTGTGTCCAAACATATCGGGAATCCTCCATGGAGACCTCCAACAGGGCTTTTTACTACGATTTGTTCAACCTCTTCAAGCAGCCCTTTCTTTTCATAGGCTTTGGCAAGATATTTTCTAGCTAAATCTGAAAAAGTATTTTCCTTCTGGACGGCGATTTTCAAGTTCTCAATTGCCGGTTCATATTGAAAATCATGCAATAGCGCAATCCCTCGCCTCAAATATTCTGTTTGAACGGGGTTATCCCGAAAGAGTAAAAACATAATATTTTTTTTCTTTTTGCCAGTTCAACCATTTTTACCAAGTTCTCTCTATAATCCTCTAAGCTGACTCGTGGCCAGAGTTTATCTATCCCAACATTCTTCACATGGGGAATAATACCCAATTTCTCAAAGAGATCTTTTAAGGAACGACACCAATAAAGGTGGCGCAACCATTCCAATCTGAGCTTTTGTTGCGCATAGAGTTTTTTAAAATTTGTGCTGCTATCGATGTGATCGCTATCGAGGACATATCGCCGATCGTTATAATTAAAGGAGATGATAAGGCAATCAGGATTGAGTTGGAGAGCCTGTTTCGCCAGAACCTGATAACCTTGATAAGATGTATAGCCGGCGACCCCTAAGTTTATGGCACAGATATCCGGCAACATCTGATCCAAAACCTCGGGATTGAAATTGACAATTCCAGCTTAATTCCCTATATTTTAGATGCTGGGGGAAGGAGAAAGCGCTTACCCAAAAAACACCGTGGACATTGTCCATAGAGGGGTAATTTTCGCATGAGAGTGGACACAGACTCACTCTCTCCTCTCCGCAAAGGAGAATTTCGCCTTGGTTGGGACAATAACCAGACTCGACCAGTTCTTCGATCAGAGAGAAATACAACTCTATTCCAGGGAAAGATTCGTACGCAGCTCGTCCCGCAAAAATCCCTTGGTTCAAATCGACTATTCTGCTTTTCTGGATGAAAAGCATAGATTCAAACAACATATCTTTTCCTTCGTCCGACAGCACATCCAGGAATTCGGCCTGAAAGTCTATTTTGTCATAGCCAGTTGGTGGGGCCGGGGCGATCAGGCTCTGTGGACCGGAAGACACCTTTTCAACACCCTGAACGCATTTCGAAGGCAAGGACTATGCGAGTTGATCTTGAGTTACCAGGAAGGAGAATTGCGGCCGTCAAAGTTATGCCGATGGTGCTGGAGACGAAATATCGAAGTTTTCTATGCCGATCGCTATCAACTGACGTCTCACGACTCTGGAGAAGTCATAATCCCCAAAAAGGCACCCGGAAAGGCGGAAAACGTCATCAAAAGTATCAAATGGATCGAGAAAGCAACTAAAAAAAAGAACATCCCGCCGGAAAAGGTTCTGGTCATTTTCATCGATGATGATTACACGCAATACCACTGGTTGAATTATTTTCTTTTATTCGCACCTTGGATTCTTGCTTTTAAAAACAGAATCAATGATCCGGAAATCGATCCGATAATCGGCCAAATCCATAAGGTCAGCTTCATCAAAAGCGGCAGCCCCCGCATTATTCTGCCTTACGAAATTCAGGATCAGATTATCGCCGGCCGCATGAAGCCTATGGACTACCTGGATGTCACTTTGTCCATCATCGACTTGGCCTCCACTCACCGTCGTTTCGGATTTTCTCCTGAGACGGCCGAAATAAACGAACTCGTCTCTCTGCTTCAAAAGATCCGAAGAAGGAGGCAGATCTACGCCCCTGATAACAGAGAACACTTTCTGGGTGAAAGTCTCAATCAACGTCTTGAAAGCATCTGGGGAGAATACATCTATCGCGGGGGGAGAGTGACACAACGGCTTGAAGGCATTTTCAGGCACCTCAGCCACAACAGCCACTGCCGCTGGTTGAGACAGTTCACATTTCTCCTCCATGGAGACCAGGGCGCTTCACTTGATTCTTGGCTGGAGTTTTCGCCCTTTGGGGGCTATGCGCTGGAAATCAGCTTGCTCATGCAGACGGTGTGCGACAAAGCCTTTGAAGGGCAGCAGATTCTCAATGTTGTCAGCCTGCCGCATTCCCATCAGCGTTCCAAAGATCTGGATATCTGGTGTATGCTAGACGTCATCCTCCTCGCATTCGACCTGAACAGGGTACTGTACAAAGATCTTTCCGTCCGCAATTTTCTCTCCATGTACAAATTGAAGCGGTATTTCCCGATGCTCGACCGGTATGGTAGAGTGATCAAACACACGCCCCAGTATGGCGGGCTGAAAATCTACCCGCCGCTAAAATCACTTGTCATTCATGAGTGAACTGATCGCCATCCGTTTCACTGAAGAGAAAACCGAAATTACTTCCTTTAAAGTGAAATCGATTGACTTATTTTTTCCCGCTAGTATATGCTGTACACTTGTTCAAATGGCAGAAAGTGTGGAGGTACGACGATGAGGAGAGCAGTGCATCAAATCCAAAAATTCCTGGTTCTGGCATTTGTCGCCTTATGCCTGATCAACTTAGGCTGCAAGGATGCTGGTAAATCTGCCAGTCTCAGGGAATTCATAGAGCCTCAAGACCAATACAGGCAGGTTGCCGAGAGATTGGAAAGGATTATCCAGCACGAAATGGCGGCCAAAGGTCTTCCGGCTTTTTCCATCTCTCTTGTCGATGACCAGGACATCGTCTGGGCCAAGGGCTTCGGCAAGGCCGATCCCGATGCCAATATCCCGGCCACGGCCGAAACAGTATTCCGCATCGGATCTGTGTCTAAGCTCTTCACCGATATCGGGATCATGCAGCTCGTGGAGATAGGCGAAATGGATTTGGATGTGCCGGTTACCAATTATCTACCCCACTTCAGACCAAAAAATCCCTACGACAAACCGATAACGTTGCGCCAGCTCATGTCTCACCGGTCGGGCCTCATACGGGAGCCCCCGGTTGGAAATTATTTCGACACGACCGAGCCGTCCCTGGCAGAGACTATCGCCAGTGTGAATCCAACCGAGTTGGTCTATGAACCGGAGACAAAAACGAAGTATTCGAATGCCGGAATTGCGGTCGTCGGGCTCGTTCTCGAAGAGACGCAAAGAGAAGCCTTTCCGAAATATCTCAAACAGGCTGTGCTCGCGCCCGTTGGGATGACGAACAGCTCCTTCGCGCCGGAGGAAGCCGTCACGAGCAAACTGGCCAAAGCCTACATGTGGACCATGGATGGGCAAACCTTTGCCGCGCCGACCTTTGAGCTGGGCATGGCTCCCTGTGGATGCATGTACTCGACGGTGATCGATCTCAGCCTTTTCCTGAGTACTCTCTTCAACGGCGGACAAGGCCTCCAAGGCCGGATGCTCCGGCCGGAAACCCTGGAGAAGATGTGGACACCGCAGTACGCACAACCAGGAGCCAAACAGGGTTACGGCATCGGATTCGGAATTGATGAGCTGGAAAGGCAGCGGCGAATCGGTCACGGCGGAGCCATATACGGTTTTGCCACCCAGCTGTACGGCCTACCGGATGCCAAGCTGGGCGTGGCGGCCGTAGCGACAATGGACGCAGTCAACACGGTTGTTGGGCGCATTGCCAGCCATGCGCTCGAGCTCATGCTGGCTGTCAAAGATAGCAAGCCTTTGCCTGAGATGACTTTGAGTGAACCGATGGATCCTGAGCTGGTCAAAAACCTAGCAGGAAGATGGACGAGCGAGGAAGGTCATTTCGATCTTTTCGAGCGTGACGGCAAGCTCTATGTCAACCAACCGGTATTCGCCGAGATCAAATCTCTGGGGGATAGGCTCATCGTGGACGGAAGACTCTTCTTTGGCACAGAGATCCAGGTCCGAGATGACAAGTTGCTCATTAACGATAAGGTCTATTCCAAAGAAAATCCACCCGAACCCACACCGGTTCCAGAGCATTGGAAGGGATTGATCGGCGAGTACGGCTGGGACCACAACATCCTCTTCATCAGAGCCGAAGAAGGGAAACTCCGTGCTCTCATCGAATGGTTTTTCGACTACCCTTTAGAGGAAATTTCGGAAGATATCTACGGGTTTCCCGATTACGGGCTCTACCATGGAGAGAAACTGGTCTTTAAAAGAGATGAGCAAGGCCAGGCCAGCGAAGTCGAAGCAGCCAGCGTCCTCTTCAAGCGCCGGCCCCCCGGCAATTCTTAACAAAACGGCAATGGATTTGGTAAAACACAGTCAAATGAATCGGATACAAACCACAATAAAAAAACAGGATTACATATGATACACGTCAGAACAGAAACAACGGAAGATTACGAGGGTATCGACGAGGTCAACCGTCAGGCCTTCGAACAGGAGTTTGAGGGCCGAATGGTCAGAAAAATCCGCCAAGGGCAGAACTTCATCGAGGAATTGTCTTTGGTGGCCTTAGATGAGACAGACATCGTGGGGCACATCCTCTTCTCCAAAATCAGGATACAGGGCGAAAGCGAACATGAAACACTGGCTTTGGCTCCGATTGCAGTCAAGCCAGCATTCCAACAAAAAGGGATCGGGAAAAAACTGGTTCGGGCAGGTTTGAAAAAGGCCAAAGAACTTGGTTTCGGTTCTGTAATCGTTCTGGGTCATTCCGACTACTTCCCTCAATTCGGCTTCCAAAAGGCATCCCAATGGAACATAAAGTGTTCTTTCGATGTCCCGGATGAGGCCTTCATGGCCATCCAACTTATCCCCGGTGACCTGGAGGACAAAAGCGGCACTGTCATCTATCCCAAGGAATTTGATACACAATAATCTGCGTGGAGAATGATACGCTGCCAATGAGCAACGGCGATAATTTCAAAATTATAGACTTTCACGTCCATGTGGGGCTTAAAGAACACTGGCTGGACTGGGTCAACGCCTATCAGGAATTCGCCCGATCAGATTTCTACAAGCGATATGAGGAACTGATTGTTCCTGCGAACTTCGCTGCCTACTTGGAGGGCCTGGGTATCGAAAAGGCTGTCGTCCTGCCGGAGATGAATCCGGCTGTGACGGGCATGGTGCCCAATGAGTATGTCATCGAGTTTTGTGCAGGGCAGGAGATCTTTATCCCTTTCTGCACAATCAATCCGTCGCTCGTCAGCCAGCCGAAACAGGAATTCCTAAAATATGTCCGAATGGGAGCAAAGGGCATCAAACTCTACCCCTCCTACAGCCATTTCTATCCAAACGACAGTTACTTCTATCCGGTTTACGAGATGGCAGCCGCTGAGGGATTGCCGGTCCTCGTTCACACCGGCTCATCGGTGTTCAAGGGATCCAAAATCAAGTACGCCGACCCCATCCATCTCGACGAGGTGGCCGCAGATTTCCCCGAATTGGCTATTTTGATGGCCCACAGCGGTCGCGGCCTTTGGTATGAGAAGGCCTTTTTCCTCTCCCGGCTGCATCCGAATCTTTACATGGAAATTTCCGGACTCCCGCCCAAAAACATCCTCAAGTACTTTCCGGAATTGGAGAGAAACAGCGACAAAATCGTTTACGGTTCGGATTGGCCTGGAATCAAGTCCGTGGCCGGAAACATCGCATCCATAAGGGAGCTGCCCTTGCCCCCGGAAACAATCCGTAAGATTCTCCATGATAACGCCGCTCGAATCCTAAAGTTGTCTTGAATAAGCCGGGATAAGGAAAAAGCGGTGGCCGGGATAAAGGAAAAAAGCAGAGTGTTAAAAGTTCAAAGGAAAAAGAGGATAAAATGGCATTTTATGCATTCGAGGGAAAGAAGCCCAAAATCAGAAAAGGAGTCTTTGTTGCCGATTCGGCACTCGTCATCGGAGATGTCCGCGTTGATGAGAACGCTTATATCGGACATGGCGTGATTCTTCGTGCGGATTACGGGACCATCATCGTCGGCAAAGGAACTGCCGTGGAAGAAGGAGTTGTCGTCCACGCCCGTCCAAACGACCGCACCGTTATCGGTAACCACGTAACAGTCGGACACGGGGCAATGATCCATAACGCCAAGATAAAGGACTATGCCGTGATCGGGATGAGAGCGACGATCAGTGATTTCAGTATCGTGGGCGAGTGGGCTATCATCGGCGAGATGGGTCTCGTCAAGAACAAGCAGGAGATTCCGGATGGCGTCGTGGCGGTCGGAGTTCCGGTCAGGGTGATCGGAGACGTTACCGAAGAGCAAAGGGAATTCTGGAGCCATGGTAAAAATCTCTATGTTCAGATGGCCCGCAGGTACAACACGCTAGGGGCCTTCCAGAGAATTGAGGCCGATGACACAAGGGACGAAGGCTGATCTCTACGGCCTGCTGAAAAGGACCGCAGAAGCGTATCCCGATGGGGAAGCGGTCATCTGTAATGACCTTCACTACAGCTATCGTCAGTTAAAGGAACGGGTTGACAGGCTCGCGCAAAGCCTGGGATCAATGGGCCTCCACAATGAGGACAAAATCGCCATCATTCACAAAAATTGCCATAGATACCTCGAGGCCTACTTTGCCGCAGCCAAGATTGGTGCTGTCCTGGTGCCCATAAATTACCGGTTGGCCGAGCAGGATTTTATTTACATTTTACACGACGCTCAGGCCAGGATATTGATCGCCCAGCCAGAACTGATTCGCTGCTTGCCAAGGCGAAGGGAAGACCTCCCCGGGTTGGAGAGTATCATCCTTACCAGCCCGGAAAAGGGAGAAGCCTGGGAAGAGTCTATCGCCTTCGATTCGCTCTTCGAGGGGGTCGCCCCCCCAGAAGAGCCGGCCATTCCTGCGACGGAACTCTCTGCGGCCCAGATTTACTACACGAGCGGGACCACGGGGCGGCCTAAGGGCGTTGTTTTGACCCATCGGAACAACCTAGCCCATGCCGAGCGGGCCATCCGAGAACTCTGCTTGACTAAAAATGACAGATGGATCCATGTCTCACCTATGTTCCACCTGGCCGATGCCTGGGCGGTATGGGCGATAACGCAAACTGCGGGGACTCATGTGATGATTCCCTGTTTTGAGCCGAAAGCTGTTCTGGAGGCCATCTCCAGGCACGGTGTTACGGTGAGCAATTTCATCCCGACCATGCTGAACATTTTGGTCAACTTGAATGATATCGATGATTACGACCTCTCTTCCTTACGGTTGATTATGAGCGGCGGGGCGCCCATCGCGAAAGAAGTCGTCCGGAAGGTGATCGAAATCTTCGATTGCGATTATATCCAGACCTATGGGCTGACAGAAACAAGCCCCTTTTTAACCATGTCGATACTGAAAGAGGACATGAAAAACCTCCCCTTTGAGGAGAGACTCAAGATCATGGTGACCACGGGACGACCCTTTCATGATGTCCGACTCAAAGTCGTGAGAGAGAATGGTCAACAAGTGGCCGACAACAACCAAGAGGTGGGGGAAATCATTGCCAAGGGAGAGACCATAACTCCCGGATACTGGAATCTTCCAGAGGAGACATCCAAGCGTATCGTCGAGGGGTGGCTCCACACGAGAGATTTGGCTGTTGTCAACCCCGAAGGCTATGTGACAATCGTCGACAGGAAAGACGATGTGATCCTGACCGGAGGGGAGAATGTCTACTCCATCGAAGTCGAAGATGCACTCTACGGCCATCCCGGAATCCTGGAGGCCGCTGTCATCGGCCTGCCTGATCCGTTATGGGGGGAGAAAGTCACGGCTATTTTGGTCCCCAAAGAGGAGAGAAAACTGACAGAGGATGAAGTGATTCAGTTTTGCAAAGAGAAGATGGCCGCTTTTAAGGCACCAAAGCACGTGATTTTCACTCAGAATTTACCCAAGACGGGGTCAGCCAAAATTTTCAAATACAAACTCAGAGAAAAGTTCCGTCCAAAGGAGAGTTGAGGATGGATATCATCAAAGCCATAGCCGAAGAATTCGTGAAATCGAAGCACGCCGTCTCTTTCACGGGCGCGGGCATTTCCTCGGAGAGCGGAATCCCGACCTACCGGGGAGAAGGAGGGCTTTGGAACAAATACGACCCAAACAAGTATGCCAGTATCAACCACTTCCTGGAGGATCCTTCTTATTACTGGAGCTTTTTCCTCGAGGTCCGGTATCCTCAGTTGAAAGAAGTCAAGCCGAACAATGCCCACCTGGCACTGGCGGACCTCGAAATACTGGGAAAGATGGAAGCGGTCATCACCCAGAATATCGACGGGCTTCATCAGGAAGCGGGCTCATCCACCGTTATTGAATTGCACGGGACGACACGGATCATCTACTGCATGGACTGCGGTTGGGAATACGCCATGGAAGAAATCTATCCGAAGCTGCACACCGAGCTTCCTCCTCTGTGCGAAAAGTGCGGGGGCATGTTGAGGCCGGCCGTGGTCTTCTTCGGCGAAATGCTGGATCCAGATATCCTCAACCTCGCCTATCAGGCTGCATCCGAATGCGACCTCCTCATTGCTATCGGGAGCTCTCTCGTGGTCTACCCGGCAGCCGATATCCCGATCCAAGCCAAACAGGGAGGGGCTTGCCTCGTAATCATCAACAGAGACCCGACGCCATTGGATCATCTGGCCGATTACGTGATCAACGACCGGGCCGGCGACGTTCTCCCCAAGATCGTCACCACCCTGAAAAGTCTATAAAAAAGGTGCCTGGCACCTTTTTGGCACTAGCTAAGAAATTGTCTGTTCCCCAAAAGATTGGCATCCAGAGGGGCTATCTTTTTATATTCCTGATCTGATATTTCCTTTTAAAGGCAAGAAAGACAGGAATACCAGCAACCACCGTCAGGATGGCTATCGAGGATTCGACCGGCCGTTCAGAGAATCCTAGAAACAAGATGGTGACGCCTGTCAGCAAGTAAAACAAAGGGACAATCGGAAACCCCGGGAGTTTGTATACGCTTTTCTTTTCCCGTCGCAGTTTAAACACGCCGATGACCACCAGTAGAGGAAAAATCCCTAACGAAAATCCCATGTAGGTCAAAATCTGATCGAATGTGCCCAGAAGAACCATGACACTGGCAATTAATCCCTGAAGCAGGATGGACTTCGAGGGAACGCCAAATCGTGGATGGACCTCAGAGGCAAACCGGAAAAAATATCGATCTCTGGCCATAGCGTAGTAAACCCGAGGTCCAAGGATGATGTATGCACTGAGGGAGGAAAACAGCGCAAAGGATATCAAAACGGACAGCGCACTTTCGTAGGATCCGCCGAATAGGTTGCCGACAGACAAACCGGCAATGGATATGACACCCGCCATCTCTTCTGGAGGGGTCGCATAGATATAAAATCCATTCATGCAGAAGTAGAGAAAGGTGACAATCCCTGTGCCGAGGAGAAGCGATTTGGGCAGAATTTTGACCGGATTTTTGATCTCGGAGCCGATGTAAGCGGCGGCATTCCATCCGCTGTAGGCAAACATGATCCACATCAGGGAGAGACCGATGACTTTCCATCCGCCGAAATCAAATCGAAAATCACTGCCCTGAGTAAAATGAGCGACACTGCCATTCCCGATGGCAAAACCCAAAACAATCAATCCGACGACCAAAAGCACCTTCAGTAATGTCAGAAAATTTTGAACTTGTGCTCCGACTTCAATTCCGCGGGCGTGAATGGCTGTAAAAATCAAAATAACGAGAATGGCATATAATTTCTTGAAGAACGTGGCCTCGAAGGAAGGATCAAATAGGCCAGGTTTGAGAAGCGAAGGAAAAGCTCTTGTCATATACTCGGCGAAGCCGATGGCTGAGGCGGCGATGGGCGCCGAAAAGCCGCCAAAAAAGGACACCCATCCGCTGAGGAAACCGAAAATGGGCTTATACAGCCGCGACAGAAAAATGTACTCACCTCCTGCTCTTGGGATGACAGCTCCGACCTCACCATAGCTCAACGCTCCAGCCAGAGCGATCATTCCCCCCACAATCCAGAGGGCAATCATTATCAGCGGCTTCTTCAAGTCCGCCATCAGCAATCCGGATGTGGTGAAGATTCCCGCTCCGATCATATTGGCGATGACGATGTTGGTGACAGGAAAGAGCCCCAATTTCCTCTTCAATCCATTCTCTGCGCTCTCGGCCATCATCATTCTTCCTTTCCGTGATGATAAAGAGAGGTATCACTCCCTTGAACCCGATATTCTCAACATATGTTTCATCGCGATAGCTATGTTTAAAAAATCATATACTAAATGTTTGAAAAAACAAACATCATTTTGGGCAATCCTTGAAGATAAAGGGCTTGCCCCTGATGGAATACCTAAAGAATGGACGTAATGGTCCGGTGATGATAGGATGAAAAGGAAAGTCGCATTCCATGGCCGATGATATATTTTTTGAAATCCATCGGGATTTGCCCAGAGAAGGACCCGGAAGGGATGCGTACACCCGGAAAGCCTACAGGATGCTTCCCAAGCTGGTGAAGCCGCGGATCCTGGATATCGGCTGCGGGCCGGGAGCTCAGACGATGGAGCTGGCAAGGTTAGCCCAAGGAGAGGTTATCGGGATAGACACCCATCAGCCTTATCTGGATAAGCTCCAGTGCAAAATCGATGCCGCCGGCATTGCGCATCGCGTCAAAAGCCTCAATCAATCCATGTTCAGCATGGAATTCCCTGATGAGTATTTCGATATTATCTGGGCTGAAGGCGCCATCTACCTCATCGGATTCGAAAGAGGGCTCAAAGAGTGGAAGCGTTACATCAGACCTCGAGGTTGTTGCGTCGTCCATGAGTTGGCCTGGCTGCGTCCGAACCCTCCCCGCGAGATTTTTGATTACTGGCTGTCATACTATGCAGGCCTTACCACTGTCAGTGAAAACTTAAAGAAAATTGCGCGTTGCGGCTACGATCCCATCGGACATTTTCCGCTGCCGGAGGATGCCTGGTGGGCGGAATATTACGGACCACTCGAGAAGCGCCTCCAAATGCTCAAAAGCAAGCACCAGAATGATATGCACGCTCTTAAAGTGATAGATGAGGAACAGAAAGAAATCGAAATGTACAAAAAATACAGTCAATGGTACGGATCGGTTTTTTTTGTGATGCAAAAAACATAGGTCAACTTCACCCTCTATCTTATTCCCCATACTAATTAGGCTTGATCTCCAGTTTAGAAGCATCCGGGAAATCAATTTGGTCTAAAAAATTATTTCTAAAAATTGCTTGACAAAGGAATTTTAATCACATATTCTCTACTTATTTTATAGGATTTAGATGTTTTGTGTGTTTTAGACATAATGAAATTGAGGCTAAATCAATCACATGATTCAGTCAGGATTTATGTCTAATAAAATCTCTCGAGAAAAGGAGATGATAATCAGAATAAGCAAGCTTAGCAGGATTGATTATTTTAGGAAAAAATTTTTAGGAGGGTTCAACAATGAACAAATATTTCACTAGGCTAATGATCGCATTAGTCGCCATTACGCTCATCGGTGCAGGCCTCGTCATCCAAAGCAAGGCGACAGGCACCGATCAGGAAACATCAAGAGTTCGCATCCAGGCCATTCCGGGCGGGACGCTTCTTCCCTCTGCGGTCACAAAATACACAACTCAATTAGTAAAGCCGCCGGCTATGCCCGGTAAGATCAAGAAGAACATGGATTTTTTCAAAATTGCCGTACGCCAGTTCCAGCAGCAGATTCTTCCCCCCGGCCATCCCAAGACCACGGTCTGGAGCTACGGTTCCATTGACCACCCCGGCCACGCAGAATCACCCGGAGGCGGAAGCTTCTTCTACCCCGCCTTCACCATAGAAGCCAAATTCCAGAAGAGGACCAAAGTAAAATGGATCAATGATCTCGTGGATGCCAACGGGAATTACCTTCCCCACTTGCTTCCGGTGGACCAGACACTGCACTGGGCCAATCCGCCTGGAGGAATAGCGGGACGTGATACACGGCCAACATTCACCACAACACCCGGCACCTATACAGGTCCTGTGCCTATGATCGTACATGTCCACGGAGCCCATGCTCCCGAGCAGTTCGACGGATATCCGGAGGCATGGTATTTGCCGAACGCTAAAAACATTCCGGCCGGCTATGCCACGACGGGCACCTTTTTCGACCACTTCAACACCAAATATGCCCAGGAATGGGACCCTATGTCAGGATCAGTGACATTTCACTATCCCAACGATCAGCGTGCAACAACGCTCTGGTACCACGATCACACTCTGGGGATGACGCGGCTTAACGTTTATGCAGGGCCGGCAGGATTCTACCTCATCCGTGGTGGTCCGGACGATCTGGATCTGGGCTATGTTGCTCCCGGCATCGGCGACAGTCCCTTCGGTGAATACACAGAAATTCCCATCGCCATCCAGGACCGATCCTTCAATACGGACGGATCGCTCTTTTACCCTGCAAGCCGTACCTTCTTCGACGGAGAGGGACCACCCTATATTCCCGATTCAAGCGTGCCTCCCATCTGGCAGCCCGAATTTTTCGGCAACATGATGGTGGTCAACGGCCGCACGTGGCCCTACCTTGAGGTGAACCAGCAGCGCTACCGCTTCCGTCTTTTGAACGGCTGCAACTCACGCTTCCTGATCCTGGACTTCAGCGATATACCCGGAGTACAGGTCTGGCAGATCGGCGCCGAAGGCGGCTTTCTGGCCGCTCCATATGACATCACAGGAGACGAAAATACGCTCCTCATGTCGCCCGCTGAGCGTGCCGACATTATCATCGATTTCTCGGGCGTCGCCGCAGGCAATTACGTACTCAAAAACATCGGGCCAGATACGCCTTTCGGAGGCCTCCCTATCGAAGCTGCAGATCTTGCTGACGCCGATTCAACCGGACAGATCATGCAGTTACGCGTTCGCGAAGACTCCGCGCCAACATCAGATCCTGGGGCTGATCCCGGAGCTATGGGTTTCGCTCTTCCGGCGATAGTGGGTCTGGGGACAGCCAGCAACACACGGCAGTTGGCACTCATCGAAGAGACGGCGGAGAATGACACTCCTCCTCGGGATATTCCCGTTGCCGCCTTATTGGGCACCTATAATGCGGGAGTGGCCACTCCTTATCTCTGGATGGATCCCATTACGGAAAACCCGGCAGTGGGTGCCGTTGAAGAGTGGGAGATCTATAACACGACTATGGATGCCCACCCGATCCACATCCATCTGGTGCAGTTTCAGGTTGTAAGCAGAGAGGTCATAGGCGGAGGAACTAGCATTGCCGGTCAAAACACTCCGCTACCCTGGGAGACCGGCTTCAAGGATACGGTCACAGCCTATCCGGGTGAAAAGACCGTGGTCAAAGCCAGGTTCGATATCGCAGGGTTGTTTGTCTGGCACTGCCACATTGTCGAACACGAGGACAACGAGATGATGCGCCCCTATGCCGTCGGTCCGTACGTCATGCCGGCAGGTGTGGAGCTCCGCAGAGTCAAGTAGTCAAAAAGCAAGAACGGTTCCGTCAGATTTTGCTTATTCAAGAGAGGGCTGGCTTGCACGGCCCTCTCTTTTTTTTCGAAGCCAGATTGGACAGAATTTTCAAAAAAATTTACTGATTACTATTTTTATAATTCGCATTGAACTAATATCCATTTTTTGGTATCTTGGATGACAAACTTTTTGTCGATGACAACGATAAAGTGAAAAGGGTAAGTGTATTCCAAAAAATGTTCCTGAGTTCACTCCTTCTTTCCTCTGTCCTTCTCCTGCTTGGATTTACCCAGGAGAAATACTCCGCTGAAGACGCACCGGGCGATCTGAGCCTTGCCCACTCTGTCAATCCTGGAATTAAAAACTGTATGAAATGCCACAACGAGGACTTCGAGGTCCCGGCCCAAAGGTGCCTCTACTGCCACCAGGAGATAGCCCAGCGCATTTCCGAAATGCGCGGCTATCATCAGGACAAAGGCGAAGACTGCGCGGTCTGTCATTCGGAACACCAGGGCAAGGATGCGAAAATCGTTGAGTTCGACAGCGAAGATTTCGACCACGCGGAAACAGGCCACAAACACAAGGGCGCCCACAAAAACATCAGCGACTGCCGCCTCTGTCACAGAAAGGAAATTTCCTACCCCCGAATCAAGACGCAATCCTATCTGATAAATGACCCGGGCTGTCCATCCTGCCACCGACCCCCTCATCCGGGCCGTCAGGAGGTCTGTCTCGCCTGCCATTCGCAACGGAACTGGTATGTCGACATCTGGAATCCGGAGGAGACCCGGTGAAAGCCGCCCGCCTGTCAGTCATTCTCTTGATTATTTCAGTTTTCATAACACCTCTTTGCGGTCAGGAGTCTCAAAAGGACTTTTACCTGCGGGGGGCCTTTTATCTGGACTGGTTCGGAGCAAAATATGAGGACATCGATTTTACCAATCAATTCAGCGCCCGCTTAAAGCTGGAATTGATCAGCCGCAGAGGAGAGGGTTGGACTCTTCAACTGGATGCCCGCGATAGGCTCAGGCCAGGCGAGGCAGGAAGCAATCAAGCCCTTCTCTACAACGCCCGGCTCAGCTTTGAGCAACCGCAGAACCGCCTCTTCTTTTCCGTTGGGCAGATGAACCTTTACGACACAGCCGGAATCGGCCAACTCCTGGGCGGAATGGCCGGATACAAAATTAATTCCGACTGGCTCGTAGGGGGTTATTTTGGATGGGAGTCGAGCGTCTATATCAATCGTCTTGAGGGTGACTACTATAAGTTCGGCGCGTTCACGCGCTATCTGGGCACTCAGGGGAAACGATTCTCCCTCAGCTACAATCACGTCCGGTATTCGGGAATGACGGAACGTCAGTATGTGTATGCGGGCACTCTCTATCCTCTCAAAAGGATTCTTGTCCTCTACGGCAATATCGAGTATGAACTGGCTTCCCACATCGACAGCTCAGACCGGCTGTCCCGAATTTTCATCAACGCCAGGTTAGATCCGGCTCGCGCCATAGATATCCTGGCTTTTTACAGCTCGGGGCGAGGCCTGGATTACCATCGCTATATCCTGGAGCGGTCTCAAGATCCGACACTCAACGATACCGGACTCGAGCGTTTCTATTACACGAGCCAGTACGGATTGCGTTTGAGCTTCAAGCCTACCAGCAAGATACGACTTTACATTTCCCGGCGGGAGAGCGAGCAAAAGGACGACAACATCAAAAACCACACTTGGATGTTCGGCGGATCGGCGGGAGACATTCTCGATTCCGGATTCACAGTCTACGGAAGCTACAGCAGCAACCGCGGGGAAATATCCGAGTCGGATTCCTATTATCTCGGCGTGAGCAAAGACCTGGGACGCGTGTCCCTGAATGCAAGTTTTTCAAACACGTACAACGGAGTGCGTTTCCTTCAAACCAGCGCTGACCCGGAGATCATCCACCTGGATGACTACAAAACATTTTCCGGACAGATCTTCGTACCCCTCAACCGTACCTTTGCCGCAGCCCTGGAGTATGAATACTTCCTCCAGGAAGCTGACAATCAGCATTTGTTTTATTTCCGTCTGATTGTCAGAAAGTAATGGCCAAAGTTATCGCCGATGCTTGAAGACATGAGTGAAGACGGCAGAACGATGAGAAAAAAGAGCCGATACGGCACATTGCCACACAGATGGCGAACCATTTCCTCTTTTCTTTTAATGGGGATCCTTCTCTGGTTTAGCGGACACAAGATCGGTTTGGGGCAAAAACAAGAGCAGGAAGTCGAGACATGGACGGTCGAGTCTCATGACCGGACCAATTTCCCCCTTACTGGAAGACACCGGACTGTCTCCTGTGTCGAATGCCACCTGAACAACGTCTTCGAGGGAACCCCGACAGCCTGCGAGGTTTGCCACTGGGAGCGCCGTCAGGATGACCGTTACCAGCTCAGGCTAGGTACCCATTGTGGAGATTGCCACACCACATTCGCCTGGAAGAACGTCCCGCCGAACAGGTGGAACCACATCGCCGTTACCGGCTATGCTCTGGAAGGCACCCACAGGACTCTCGATTGCGTCGAGTGCCACGGGGAATCCGGTTTTACAGACAAAAACAAGGACTGCTTCAGCTGTCATGAGGAAGATTACAGAGAGGCGGACGACCCGAATCATGTCGCGGCCGGATTTCCCACCCAGTGCCAGCTGTGTCACTCCAACAACAGCTGGCAGGGGGCCGAGTTTGTCCATGACACTTTCCCATTGAGAGGAAGGCACAGAACCGCCGCTTGTCAGGACTGCCATTCGAGCGGCATCTACGAAGGACTTCCCTCAGATTGCGCGGATTGCCATCTCGAGGATTACAACCAGACTGAAGACCCCAATCACAGGAGACTCGGCTTCCCTACAGATTGTGTGACATGTCACGGTACGAATGCCAACACATGGGAGGATGCGGCATTTGATCATTCCACGTTTCCTCTCAAAGGTCAGCATCGAATAGCTCAGTGCACCGACTGTCATTCAGGCGGTGTTTACGAAGGGCTTCCCTCAGATTGCGCGGATTGCCATCTCGAGGATTACAACGGAACTCAGGATCCTGACCACAGAAGACTGAACTTTCCAACGGATTGCGTGCAGTGCCATGGCACAAACGCCGATTCCTGGGATGATGCCGAGTTTGACCATTCCGGTTTTCCTCTCAAGGGACAACACAAAATCATTGACTGCCTGGAGTGCCACGTCGATGGCCAATACGAAGGCCTGTCAACCGAATGCATATCCTGCCATTTGGATGATTACAACAGGACCACAGACCCCGATCACAAGGACGCCGGTTTTCCCACGGATTGCGAGCAGTGTCATGGCACAAGCGCCAATTCCTGGGAGGGCGCGGCATTCGACCACAACGCCACCTGGCCTCTACGGGGAGCGCATACCATGCTGGACTGCTCAAGCTGCCATTCTCAGGGCTACGACCTCCCGCGGGATTGCTACGGATGTCATGCCCAGGATTACGAGACAACCAGAGACCCCGACCACAGCGTGACCGGATTCCCAACGGATTGTGTGCTCTGTCATTTTCCGTCCCATGTTTCCTGGACCCAAGCAGTCTTCAACCATCAGTTTCCCGTCAGTTCCGGAAACCACGGCCAGCTGGATTGCACCGACTGCCATATCACATCCAATTTCAGGGAATTTACCTGTATAGACTGTCATGCACATCAAAGGACACGAATGGACAATGAGCATGATGATGTGGCCGGGTATTCCTACAACAGCCAGGCCTGTTACAGCTGTCACCCGCAGGGAAGAGAGTAAACAGAGATCAATTAACGAGAGTCTGATCCCAAATCAAGCAATCATCTTCGCTTCGCATTTGAGAGTGAGGTACCATTTGTATTTGATATTCAGGCGAAGGATCCTGTTCTTGTATTTACCCTCTTTACAGAGCCAGATGCGGATACCCCCCTTTTTCTTCTTAACCAGAGGCTCTCCGTTTTCATCCTTCTTGAGTCCGTCGTACGTCGTGACATCGATCTTGAAGGCGGAGACCCCAAAGCGTTTGAAGTTGTCCTTTTTGCTCACTTCGCACTTGAAGATGTAGGGATACCCGCTCAGGATGAATTTGGACTCGTAGGTATCACCGACCTTGATGTCGTTTTCCAAGAGGTACTCCAGGGCACCCAGAGGACTTTCGTAAGTCCCCTCGATCCTCTTTTCTATTCCGTCCTCCCTCGTGGCCAGTACATAATCGGGATAGAAAACAACCGTTTCGCTCTCGATTTTTTCTTTTCTTTTCAGGGTACCGGCATAGAAGCTTTCAACGGCTTTTCCCGGATCTAGCAGGTTTCCTCCCCCCATACCGGTCGTATCCAACGGAATACGTTTGGTGATCTTGAACTCTCCGCCGAAATCGCGGCCCTTGGCCACCTGTTCCGGTTTGGTGTTCCCGTGAAGATAGAGAACCTTCTCCAGGTGATCTTCATTTCTCCGGAGCGTCTCTTCGAAGGACATGTCACCCACAGATGCCAGGTTTCCCAAAACAACGACGCTGGCGTTTATGGAGTACTTTGTGATCTTTTGCTCTAGAGTTTGGTTACTGTTGCTGTCCTCAGGATGAAAGCCGGTCAAAAACAGCGATCCTCCAGACCATTGGGATACAGCGAAAATCAGACCGAACAGCGCAAGTGATCTAACGGTTTTAGAGACGGCGATTGTGTTGTTGATTGTATAAATTTGCATGAAGATAAGAATTCCTTTCGTCGAGCTTCAAGTGCCACTCAATGTGTCTTTCCAAGGTAATCTTTTTTCCAAATCGGGTCGAGGAGTTCTGCCACAGCCTTGTTGTATTCCTTCATTCCCTCTCGGTAGTCCTTATCCATTACGGCATCGGCTGCGTTCTCATCGTTGGGTTTAGGCATGAACTCTGTGTACAACTCATAAAATTCAGCGTAGTGATCACGAATCGGGCAGGGCATCATCCAGTTTCCGAGTTCAGGGTTTCTGGAAAAAGGCGCATTATACCCGTAGTTGCGCTGCCACTCTCTAAGCCGTTCAAAGAAGGGGTGCGCCCAGACATCCTTGAGAGTCATCCCCTTAGCATAGGCATCGTTCATGTTCACTGGAGAGTAAGGCATAAATACGCAGGCGTTGGCATACCCATTCCAGTCAATTGTCATGTATCCGCCCTGACGGCCGGCTCCTATACAGCCCTGGGAAATGGTTCCTCCATTCCAGAAGTCCACCAGAAAAATATGGCGCTCTCGGATGAGCTCCCAGGCCCTTTTCCACATCCAGAGCCGCTGTTCGGGCGTGGGGAGTAAATCAAGCGTGATAGCCCGGCCAATGGGCATGTAATGAAAAACCCAGCCGAAGAGCGCTCCCATTTCGTTGAAGTAGAAATCGATGACCTCATCCGAGAACACTTCCTCAACGTTCTCCTTGGTCGCTGTCATGGAAATGCCAAAGAGAACTTTTTCTCTGAGCAAGCGCTCCATAGCGGCGATAATTTTATCGAATACGCCCGCACCACGGCGATGGTCGGTGCGGTCTTTCATCCCTTCGACGGAGACAGCCGGCATCACGTTGCCCAATTCCCCCAAACGCCTGGCCAGCTTATCATCGATTAGCGTGGCGTTGGTGTACATCATGAAATAAGAGTCCGCATATTTCTCAACGATATCCAAAACACCATGGCCCTTGTCGCGATAGATTAACGGTTCACCGCCGCTGAAAACAAAAAAGCGTGCACCCCAGAGGTCATGGGCTTCCTGAACCATGCGGTCAAACACGTCCCATTCCAATTTTTCAGAGTCAGCCGCAGAGTCAGCGTAACAGCCCTTGCACCGCAAGTTGCAGTATTTTGTAGGGCTTATGAGAAGGACCTCAGGGGGGAAAACGCCGAACTCCTCTTTAAACTTCTCCTTCGCTCCAGGCTCTCCCTTGTTTATGAACGCATTGCTGGCCAAGTTGCTCAACACCTTGCGGAAGCTGGTGCTGCTCAGACGGCCTCGAGCCAGAGCTCTCTCGATCGTTCTCAAGATGGAAATTCCGACATCGAGTCTGTCTTGAACCGCCCGTGCCGGCCTGACTTTTGTCTCAACATGGTTGGCTGCTTCGGCCCGCATGCGCTTTTCCAGCCTGTTGGCCAGGGTGTGTCGGATGAGGCCAACTTTAGCCAGCCGGGGCATAGACCAAGCCAGCGTGTTGATAGATCTGTGCACAAATGTCAGCTGAACACCCGACAAGGGACGTTTCGTTTGAACTGTGTTTTTATCCTTAGTTTGAATCCTGCCAATCCCGGGTGCGGCTGGAGCTTTCATCGCTCCTCCTTCTAATATGCAAGATTTCAAGAGAAAGAATACAGAAGGTGGATTAGCTTTACCATAACCTGAAATGGGCTTCAGTATAAACTCTACCCTTGAAAGGCCACGCCAACAATTTTTACTATAATAATCTTTTATCCCTCCCTCTCGATAGACGGTAATCATTTTAGCACAAACACACATAAAAAATAAGGGCTGCTATGACCTTTGGTTTTTGATGGCGCCGAGGATCTTTTCGGGCGTGATGGGCAGATCTTTTATCCAGACTCCGGTGGCATTGGCAATGGCATGAGCGACGGCCGCCAGCACGGGCAGAGTGGCGCCCTCCCCCACTTCCTTAGCACCGTACGGCCCTTCGGGTTCGTAGGAATCGACAATGCCGCTGAAGATTTCCGGCGCATCCTTGATGGTCATGAGGAGGTAATCGTGAAGGTTGGGGTTGAGAATATGGCCTTTGTCGTCGTACTGGACATCCTCCATGATGGTCTCTCCCGAGCCCATGACCACGGCACCCTCGACCTGGCCATGGACTGACTGCGGGTTTATGGGAGTACCGCAGTCGTGAAAGTCGGTGAATCTGTCTATTTTAACTTTACCTGTCTCGATATCAACGCGGCACTCACAGACCGAACTCGAGAAGGAATAGGCCGGGCTGGTTCCAACAGCCGCACCTTTATAATCCCCTCCCAGTCCCTCGGGCGGTTTGTACCAACCGGTTCCGACAAGGGGACCATGTTCGTTGAAATACTTTCTGGCCGCTTCAGCCCATTCGATGACCTTGGTCTTGTCTTGTTTATGTACGACACGTTCCTCCCTGACTTCGAGATCTGCCGGGTCGCAATCCCAGAGCAAGGATAGGTTCATGAACATTTTATGCAACACATCCTGGCTCGCCCGGACAACGGCATTACCGCCCATGAGTGTCGTCCGTGACGAATAGGCTCCCAAATCCAGGGGGCTGATATCGGTGTCTTCTGCCCGGATTCGCACTTTATCCAAACTGATCCCCAGGGCTTCAGCACACATTTGCGAGAGCACCGTGGAGGAACCCTGTCCAATTTCTGCCGCTAAAATTAAGAGAACTGCCGCTGTTCCGTCTTCGCTGATTTTGACAATGGCGTTGGAGTGGGGAAACACGGATTTTTTCTGGAAAGGCTCCAACTTCTTCTCGGAGCTCAGTTGGACCTGCCCCCTGTACTTGGAGTATCCCGCTCCGGAGACAAAGCCGCCGCAGCCGATGCCGATCCCCTGCCCCGGAGGGAGTTTGCCGTACTTGCTTTTCCAGTCTGATTTGTCTCTCACGGACTTCAAGGTTTGGATGAATTCGCAGCTATGGATATCCAGCTCATTAACCGTACGGGTATCGGGCCCCAGTGCGTTCTTGAGACGGATATCAACCGGGTCAAGCCCGAGGTCTTCGGCGATCATGGTCAGAAGTGACTCGAAGGCAAAACGGGGTTGCGGCGCACCATGACCCCGCATGGCACCGCAGGCGGGCTTGTTGGTCATAATTCGGTAGCCCTCGTATTTGTAGTTGGGAATGTCATACAGGGTGGGAATCATGGAGCCGGCATAGTAGGCGGTTATAACGCCATAGGAACTGTAGGCCCCACCATCCAGGTAGATCCGGCTCTGCACGGCCGTAATCTTCCCGTCTTTCTTAACGCCGATTTTGAACTTCATGTGCTGCTTGTGTCTGCCCCGGCCATGGTAGAACATCTCTTTCCGGGTGTAGACAAATTTCACCGGCCGCCTCAATTTTTTCGAAGCGAGGGCCGCAATGAGATCAATCGAAGTGGTATCCAGTTTGCCGCCGAATCCCCCCCCGACCGAAGGACGGATGACCCGAATACGGCCCAGAGGGATATCCAGAACTCTGGCCACCATGTAGTGCAGATAGTGGGGGACCTGGGTCGATGCGTGAAGAACGAGCGTGGCGCCGTCATCTTCCCAGTGAGCGATGGAGGCATGGGGCTCGATCGGGCTCTGGTAGACATGATTGCCGGTGAACTCCTCCTCCCTGATATGATCGGCTTCGGCAAAACCCTGCTCGACATCACCGAAATGGTGCTCCACTCGGGTGTTGATGTTATTGGCGTATCGGTCGTGGATCAGGGGGGCTCCGTCCTGAATCGCATCGATGGGATTAAAAACAGCCGGCAGCTCCTGGTATTCCACATCTATAAGAGAAAGGGCTTTCTGGGCCGTTGCCTCATCCACAGCGATGACCGCCGCCACTTCGTCTCCCACATGCCGCACCTTTTCCTTGGCCAACACGTTCTCGTCATACCGTGGAGGGTTGACACCATAGGTGATATCCGGCACATCTTTGCCGGTGAGGACCATCTTGACACCGGGTAGTGCCTCGGCTTTGGATGTGTCTATGCTTATGATCCGGCCATGGGCCAAAGGAGAGGTCAAAATCTTCCCGTAAAGCATGTTGGCCATATGTATGTCCGCTGTATACTCAGCCCGTCCGGTCACTTTTTCCTCGGCATCCACCCGGGGCAGACTTTTCCCCACCGTTCTGAATTTCGTCGATTCCTGAGCATGAAGAGGAGCATATTCCCTGTCCTCGAATTTCTTCCAGTCCTTGACAGCCCGCAGAATACGGGAATATCCCGTGCATCGACAGAGATTACCGGAAAGGGCATCCTTGATATCTTCCTCTGAAGGATCAGGATTGCGGCTGATAAGGGCGTAAGCACTGAGGATCATGCCCGGCGAGCAATAACCGCATTGGACGGCACCGCTCTGGATGAAAGCTCGCTGAAGAGGATGGAGCTCCCCCTCCACAGACAGGCCTTCGATGGTGGTGATGGCTGCTCCTTCACAGGACGCAGCCAATAAAAGGCAGCTATTTTTCGGCTCGCCGTCGACAAGAACGGTGCAGGCGCCGCACACACCCAGGTTGCAGCCCTTTTTAGTTCCGGTCAGCCGGAGCTTTTCTCTCAACACATCCAGCAGGGTTTCCCCATCGGCAACGGCCACATGGTGGGTTTCACCGTTGACTTTGAGTGTGATCACCCTCCTGTTGAATGTTGCGTTGTTCATCTTCTTCATTTATCTGATGACAAACTGTCCTGTGCCCGCTCCAGCGCGCGTGCCAGAGCCCTGCGCGTCAAGACCGGAATGAGTTCGGTCCTGAACCAGAGAGAACCCCTGACATCCGAGATGGGTTTGCTCTCTTCGGCTGCCCGCTGCGAGGCCTGGGCAAACATATCCTCGGTCGGAGGTCGATCCTCAAGAAGGGCCGAAGCTCTGCATGCCAGTAAAGGCGTGGGGGCGACCGCACCGAGCACGACATCGGCTTTTTCGATCTTGTCATCTTTTAGTGTCAGTCTAGCGGCGACAGAAGCTAAGGCCAGGGAATTGGCCTCCCGAGACACAAACTTTTCATAGGCTACACCTGTACCTACTGGAGGAACGGGTATGAAGACAGCGGTCAATATCTCACCGGCTCCGCAGACAGTCATTCTGGGGCCGGCAAAAAAATCACCGAGGGATATCTCCCGTGCGGAATCGGAGCACATAAGCTGAACCGATGCCTCGGCAGCCATCAACGATGGCGGGAGATCTGCCGAAGGAATGGCACTGGCTATGTTTCCACCGACGGTGGCCAAAGACCGGACCTGCGGAGAGGCCATTGATCTGGCGGCATCGGATAGTGCAGGCAGGTATTTGAGGATAAGGGGATGGGATGCGATTTCTTTTGGTGTGGTCAAAGCGCCGATACGGATTCTAGCATTTGCGACCTCAATTCCCCTGAGCTCAACTATTCCTTGCAGTGAAATCAGGTTTTTTGCCTCAGCCAGACCTTCCTTCAGGTCCACCAAAAGGTCTGTTCCGCCCGCAAGCAATCGCGCTCCTGTCAGTTCCCCCAGCATGGACAGAGCCTCCGGCAGAGTCTGAGGCTTATGGAGCCTAACGTCTGACAGAGCCGCTTGCGTCACTTATCCTCACATTCGAATCCTGAGTCAAAACTGTTTAACACTATCGACATATTTAGTCAACTTTGACACTTTGACTGTCAACGCAAAGTAAAAATGTCCGGTTCTTAGCAAAGTAAAAATGTCCGGTTTGTTCATTGTCCGATTTTCTGCAAATAGGATGCGTAATGAAGCTCAGGGCACGATCTTCGCCACGGGTGA
>Ga0180437_10000901_pt1 | contig 52954 bp, 48 predicted proteins | sample SS_ome_4_FD_132410 | JGI IMG/M metagenome (GOLD analysis project Ga0180437, IMG submission 132410) | Hypersaline lake sediment archaeal communities from the Salton Sea, California, USA - SS_3_D_1 metaG | ecosystem: Environmental > Aquatic > Non-marine Saline and Alkaline > Hypersaline >...
TGCTAATACTGAAAGTTGTAATCGTATCCTGTATGCTTTATTTGCTAAATACAATAAAAAATGGGAGGATCATCATTATGCAATCTTCTAATCAAATTTACACACAGTTATTGACAGTACCTTAATTCACGATCAACTCTGCAAACCGAAGCGGAAAGTCTTTCTTTACTATCCAATATGAGGGGAGAGACGCCGGTCTCTTTATTAACCGAAAGGCTGCACAGGTATTTTTTATATTTGAATATATTGAGAATAAGACCACGATACACTATTGTCTCTTTTTTTACTTGCTAGTCTTTATTCCGTACTGCTGCGTTCAGTCACGTCTGTGATCATTGCCAGTATCTGGGTGATATCCCCTTCCTCCTCACGGATCTGCATGGCGAGGATATTACCGATAAAGACCTTTCCATCCTTGGTCAGGAATTCAAGTTTATAGGCGGGCAGGACCTTCCCCGCAAGTCGCTGATTGAATTTTGCCATCGCTGTAGCCTTCCCTGCCTTGGTCAAGAACGGATAGAGAATGTGATGTTTACCCAGAATCTCTTCGGGCCTGTAGCCAAGCCAATCACAGATCTTCTTATTTACATCAATGATGTGTCCTTCCCGGTCGAGGAGGATATACCCCTGGGGTGAATTCTCAAACATCTTTCGATAGCGTTTCTCGCTCTCACGCAAGGCCTTTTCCATTTGTATCCGGGGTGTAATATCCCGGATTACCACGGTCGCACCCTTCGCATGCCCATTCACATCGAGACGGGGTGAGATCCTGGCGTTGAACCAGAGAGTGGCACCCAACATTTCCCACGGAAAATCGATCTGCTGGCTTGTCTTATTCTTCATGCTCACGGTAATGGCTTTATCAAATTCCTTAGCCACCATGTCCGGGAAAATATCGTTGATCGATTTATTGTAATAATCATCCGGGCTCGAAAAAAGACCTGGATGCTCTGGCGACTGGTAATATTCGAGAAACTTACCTTTTTCATCAAGGATGAACACGAAATCTTCCATCGAAACAACGATCGAACGTAAGGTCTCTTTGTGTTCTCCCAGCGCTTCCTCGACCTGTCTCCGCGGGGTAATGTTCCTCAGGATCACCACCGCACCATCAACTTCGTCTTCACTGCGTAACAACTTAGTACTTGCTTCGGTCACCACTGTGCTGTTATCCTTGGCGATCAATTCCAATTCCATAACTGGGTTTGCTTTGCCGCTCGTCAGAGCATCTTTAAAATGCTTTGTTAATGTCGCAAGGGATTTTTTTGGAATGATGTTGAACTTCGCAAAATGCTTGCCCGTGATTTCATCAGGTTTATAACCAAGCACATCCTCAACGCTCTGGTTAACGTCAACGATCGTACCGAATTTATTTACATGGAGAATAATGTCGTTACTCGCGGCAAAAATCCGTTTCAACTTGTTCGTGACACGTTCAAGGGCGATATGAGAATCCCGCTCAAAATCCTTTGTCGTACGGAACTCCTTTATCATATGATTCAAAGCATCGGCGATATCAGCAAGATCCTGATCCCTCCGCGATACCTTCACCTTAGTGGATAGCTCGCCTCGCGATAATGACGCAATTCCGTTCAGGATCGCACGAAGATCCTTTTCACTATGTGATGAATTACTTGCCATGCGTGAACCTTACGTACATTATAGAAGATGAAAATGATTTGTCAACAAGAACAGGGCACGGTACCGTGCCCTGTTCTTAAGATTTAATAATAGAGATACTCAGTGATCAAACACGCTCCACATTCGTTGCCTTGTCACCTTTTGGAGATTGAGTGATCTCGAATTTGACTCTATCCCCTTCCTGGAGCGTTCGATAGCCTTCACCAACAATGTCCTGGAAATGTACAAAAACATCACCCTGGCCATCTTCGCGCTCAATAAAACCATATCCCTTTCGTGGATTGAACCACTTTACTTTACCGTATAGCATCATTCTCCTTTCAAGCACATATACGCTTGCTTAGTAAACTTTATGCATGGTTATAAAAAAGTCAAGGAAAAAATTGAAGGGTGGCACTCCATCCTTTCTGAAGTACTTTCTGCTTCAGGAGATTCCGATACGTTCTATCTACTCATCCTTTATGATCAAATCCACTGTATCCGAACGAACTTTACCGAATTTATAGTGAGTAAGAGAATCCCCGGTATGTATAGGATTACAATATACAATATGGAAGGTGTACTCTCCAGCAGGTACATTCCCGGGCCAAAAGGTCTTTGTCCCATAGAAACTACCAGGGACAAGTTCAAAGGTTTCTTCCTCGCGTATATTGATAAGCACAGGGATCGACCAGTCAAAGGGGATCACTTCGCCATTCGGTTTATAGATCTTCGGCAGGTAATGGACATCGATCGCCTTATATATCCGCATGGTATCGGGAGTATTATTATCGATACGTATTTCATAATACAGTGTTTCACCCTGTATATAGGTTTCCTTATCCAGTGTTAATGTAACATCCAAAGGAAGAATCGTATCTTGTGGCTGTTGGGCACAAACGAGACTGGCAAAAATACCCATATTAACAAAGATTGAAAGCAATTTCACAAAATACCTCCTTATCACACACATATTATTTCATTTGTTAACAGCATTGTTTCAGGTGATTCAGCATGATCCATCTTTATCTTTCTCACACAATATATATGCACCGATTATTATATGGCGATCGCAATGATCTGTCAATATATTCCCGGCGCAGAGGAATTTAATTTACGATCCATGGTTCACTACGGATTTATACGGATCCTTTCCGAATAACATAGGAGTAAAAACTTCTTACTTCCTGCATAAACCGCTTGGGTCGTTCAATATGAATAATATGTCCGGTTTCGATCTTCACATAATGGAAATCCTTTACTAATTCCTGAACATGTGCAACATCTTTATCATCAAGCGCACCCACTAATCCAAGAGTCTCATGATAGAACCAGTTCGCATGTACGAGCAGCATTGGACACTGCATCTTACTCAATGCTACTCCATGATCAAAATCATTGTGTACAGAGTTATCAATAAAGGCTTTAGTGAATTCCGGATCGTACTCAGACAAACCTTTGATAAACAACCGTATATTCAAAGGAAGAAAAGGAAGATTGACCACCTTACTATTATCGCCATCTTGATACATCCGGATGAAAGTAGAAATAAGCACGCTCAAGATCTTCGGCATACGCATAATATGTTTTCCCTTTTGCCCCGGCACCTCGAATCGTGCAAAGAATTTCCCTAAATCACGTCCATGCGGTGAACCTACGGTCTCCTCACATAACTTCATGACACGGTATACAAAACATTCCATTATCCGGGGCCACATAGAACTAAAAAGAGGTGGATCCTCGCCAATAACACCATTGATCCACTCCGGTGCAAATGCACCCAGCCAGACCGCAATCACACCACCGGACGAGTTGCCCGATACGATTGTTGGTGATCCGATAATATGCCGGATAAACGCTAACATATCCTTGCCAAAATTTGCATAGGTGTACCTTCCTGGCGTATGCCCGGATTTGCCATGACCGCGTACATCCACGGCGTATGTAGTGTAAAAAGGGGATAATAAGGGGAGTACATACTGATAACTCTGCCATGGGAGAGTCTGCCCAGGTATCAGGAGAAGCGGTGGACCGGTGGGAGGTCCTTGTACATAATTGAGCACTGTATCATCCGTATCAAAAAGGCGTTCTTTGAAGCCCGCTTCCCTCAGTTTACGGATCATATCATTCCCAATATCTGTGTCTACAATAACATCTGATTTCTTATGTCAATCGCGCAATTGCAGCTGCCCGGTCACACGCACTTCATCCTCGATCTCGATCCTGGCTGGCCAGGGATCATCGATCTTCACCTTGATCGCCTGGGATGGATAAGCGCTCCATTTTGTTATCTCGATTTCGATCGGCTGACTGATGATCACCTCGATCGGCTCGTTCAATACTATCTTTGAACCAGAATTATCGCTCTCCTGTGCAATAGCAAAAGGGATATTAAAAATCTTGTCCACCGCCAGGATCGTCAACATGATGGCGATCCAAATAAGTACAACCTTCAACGTCCTGTCTAAAGAAACCATAATACCTCCTTTTTTCTGGAAATACAGTAACACCGTATACAATAAGAGAAATTATTGTTTTATGATGAAACCAGTGTTATCAATAGTGATATGAAAAGTATCTGCACTCGGATACTGGAATGCTCCTATCCCATATGCGCCATCCACGAACGGTATTTTACCGCCATGTTGTAGTAGAAAGCGCCAGAAGGAGTTTTCGGGTGCTATCTGGTAGATACTCGATCGATCTGTGTACAGGAGATCACGTCCGGTGAATCTAGTAACGCAAAAATATGATCCAGCACCGAGCCATCTGAGACTCGTACTCCATCGCATAATATAACCTTCGATCATCCACTGATCTCCCGTGAGTTTAAAAAAATGACTTCGTCCTGTCTTTTCATTATAGAACGTCATGTTTATAGTATCATTGTTTTCCTCAGCAAAAACGTAACCGATTTCCTCCTCATGTACAAACCTGGAAAATGTGTGCAAGAATAATGCGATAGACGTAAAAGCTAGACCAAAACCGCACAATACAAGAAAAAAGATAATGGTAGTAATAAATTCTTTGAATTTTTTACGGCGCTTGATTAAGCCAATGATTGAATGAATAATCGTAACAATTGCAATTGAAAGTAATACGAGACCAATGATACCAAGGACAAATACAAATCTATCCATATTTATATTATAATTTCTCACATTCTCAAGTCAATAGTGATCGATCATTGAATTGATGTTCCAAGCCGGTACTACCTTGACAAATGATCAATAAACACCTACACTTGATTGTAAACCACACGAGGAGGTACAAGGTGTTTATAAAATATCTGCTATTAGTATCAATTTGCGTGTCTGTTATCGGATACGCTGAGGTCCCTGTTTTTGATGATCCTGTTTACATAGAAGCGAATGGAGTACCGATAAATGTCGGCTACGGTGGTAATGCATCACCCTTCATGATCGACTGGGATGGCGATAGTAATCAAGATCTTTTACTCGGCCAATACAATGGAGGTAAAATACGGTTTTATTCAAACACCGGAACACAATATGATCCGACTTTCAATACATTCACGTACCTGCAAGCTGATGGTATTGATATTTCGGTGAGTTATGGTTGATGTCAGGGAGCAACAGTTGCCGTGTGCGACTGGAATGAAGATAGTTACCTCGATATCATCACCGGTGAACGGAACGGGTATTTCCGTTTTTTTCGCAGGCTCTCGAATGGCGCCCTAACTGACGAAGGAAATATCCTTGCCAATGGGGTGGTGATCCAGGCGGATAACAACTCCTGGCCATATATCCATGATTATAATGAAGATGGCAAGAAAGACCTGGTGGTCGGACAGGAAGGAATCGGTGCTCCCTGCAATGTATACGTATATTTAAATCAGGGCACGAATGAAGCACCAGTTTTCAGTGATTCAACCGCGATTCTGTTCAATGGTACTCCCCTAACATACTATCGTACTGTGCCGGTTCTAATTGATCTGGATGATGACGGTCTCAAGGACATGGTACTCGGAGGCTGGTACAGTGATGTAAGGTTCTATACTAACCAGGGGACCAATGCAAATCCTGTTTTTACCTCCTATATATATGTGGTTGATCCGGATTCGAGTACCTACTTGAACGGTAATCCACCCCGGGTCAATTTCACTGATTGGGATGGAGATGGTGACCAGGATATGATAACCTGTGACTACTATGGATCAGTATTCCTGCGTGAGAATATCACCCAGACGTCGGTCAAGGAACAACGAGAACAGACTGGCCGCGATCACGGTTTATCGATCTCACCCAATCCGATCGTAAAACGCGGTGTGTTTTCTACCTACATATCAGCGAATACACATGCGCAACTTCTTGTGTATACGATTGATGGTCGGCAGATTTGCATCCCTTTTTCCGGGGAACTTTCGGCTGGTAAGGTTGAGATACCCTGGGATATCAGCCCCTACGGTATTCACGAACTGCCAAATGGAGCATATATCGCGGTATTTCGCACCGATGGAGTCATTCAAACCCAAAAACTGCTGATTATCCGATAGGCTGTAATTACATACGCAAATTTTTTTATGATCTCACTTTCCTTGATATAGCTTACATTTCATACGAGCCGACACTTAAACCTTGACAGATGAATAATTATTAATATAATTAGTTAATTAAAATGTAGAGGAGGTTCCATGCATATACTAGCGTTAGTTGCAACTATCTTACTCCCCAATGCGGATTTCACTATCTGTGATTACACCAACCACCAGATATACCCTGTGCCAGCATACCAGAACGATCAATACTATGTGTTCTGGACTGATTATCGGTCGCAACCGATATATGGTCTTTACGGTGCGCGTATTGCTGATGATGGCACAGTCATTGATCCGGACGGCAAACTGCAGTTTGCCGACAGTGTATTCAATCCGAGCGTTGCAGGAGACGGTTCAAACCTGCTCGTGGTCTGGCGGGAAGGGTGCTGAAGCGCAGGTGATATCCGCGGAGTGCGTGTCACTCCGAGTTGTGATCCAATAGACAACTTCTATATTTCCGCGGCAGCGAATGTGCAATTCTTTCCTGCTCTTGCGTATGGAGGTGGAAATTATATGTCCATCTGGGTAGATGGTCGCGCTGGTGGCACATCGTACCGAATCTACGGATCACGTATTTCGCCCACCGGAACGGTTCTTGATCCGAGCGGTATTCAGATCGGTGCTACCGATGCCGGCTATCAGTACAGTCCATCGATCACCTATAACGGCAGTAATTTCCTTGCCGTGTGGGGATATTACTATGCACCCCAGCGGATAATCGGACGTTTCATAAACACTGATGGAACACTGAGCGATACCGTAAAAATCGCGGACGCCAGCGGATATGTCCGCCGGACATGCGTCGCTTACAGCGGCACTAACTATATGGTCGGTTGGATCGAATATTCTGGCACAACCTATCGGGCAAGAGGTATACTGCTCGATACGAACGGGCAGCCTATTTGCACACCGTTCACCATCGCAAATTCAGTGTATTACTACAGCCTGAGTCTGTGTTATGATGGAACGCAGTACTGCGTCAGTTATATACTCCAGACTGGATATCAGTACTGGGGACAAAAATATGATCTTTCAGGTACACCGATCAACGGTCCATTCCAGATCTCTCCATCGAGTTACAACCATTATTACGGTGAGATAATTCCCGGAGCAGATAATAAGTATCTCAATGTTTGGAGCGAATATCGTACTTCCCAGTACGATGTCTTTGGCAACCTCGATATAACTATCCTGGGAGTCGAGGAGGAACGGCAGGAGAATGTACAGACCGATGGTTACACGACGACAACGATCTTTGCAGGTCCCCTGCACCTACCGGAAGGCAAATCGATAAGAATTTACGATGCCACGGGTCGGGAGGTAAATAGAAATCAGCTCCAACCAGGGATTTTCTTCATTGAAGTAGACGGAAAGATCACACAAAAAATTATTAAAATAAAATAATATCACTGTAATCATTTATTATAATCTCTGTAATCAACGCAGTCAAAGACTGCGACAGAAAAGTAATCAAGGTGAAATAGTCACTTCAGAATAATAAAAAAAGGGGTGCCTGTGCACCCCTTTTTTGTATTTTCATAATGTGTCTTGACATTAAGTAATACATAGCTTAAGATAGAGCCTCAGTGAGAATTATGTAACCGGGAGGCATATGCCACATTGTCAAGAATGCGGTCGAGAAATTCCTGAAGGGCAGAAAAAATGCATCATGTGTAGCGAACACACAGGTAAACTGAACGATAAAGTACTCGCCCATATCAACCTCCTTACTAAGAAACTTGAACAAGATCCCCTCAATACTGACGTACGTATGAACCTCGGCGAGCTTTACCAGAAGAATGGATTGCTTGAAGATGCCGTTAATGAATATGAAAAAATCCTTGATGCCGATGCGAGTAATTTTTCAGCACAGAACAAATATGCCCATATCCACCTTAAACTGAAAAACCTGGAAAAGGCAGAACAAGGATTCCGAACTGCGATTCATATCGATCCTTCGTCCACTGCATCCCTCGTTGGTCTTTTCAGAACCTATTACCTCCAGGACAAGATCACAGAAGCAATCGCGGTCGGCACAAAACTTACTGTACAAAAACCCGATAACGTAGAATTCCACATGCTTTTGAAGAATTTATACAAACAAAAGGGGGATACAGAAAAAACCTTGGCTGAACTGCAGATACTGGAGAAACTTGCACCAGGTAACGAAAATGTTATCAGAGAACTCGCAGACCACTATAAAAACAGCAACGATCTGAATAAGGTCATCGAAGTCTACAGTAAAATGATGACCATGAAAGTGGAAGACCTTGACCTGTGTTTTTATATCGGTGTTCGCTATTTTAAAGATCGCAAATATGACGATGTCATTGTACATTTCACCGATATGCTGAAAAAAGAAAATATTGCCCCGAATATGGAAGCAATAATACATGCTTACCTCATTCTTGCTTATTTCCAAAAAGGTGATTTGCATAATGCCCGTAATATCATCGCCGAGACTCAGCCAGAGCATGCACAATTTATGGATCCGGACATGAAAAAGAAGCTTGGAGCTGTTTTTTTCACTATCGGTAAAAATAGTTATGATAACCACAGGCCTAGGGAGGCGATCCTCCTTCTTGAGAAAGCGATCACTTTCGACAACGAAAGCACAGAGTATTCTCAGCTACTTGATAAGACCAGGCACGAAGCATCTGAAAAATATAAAATTCTTGTGAATAAGGTTCTGATGTTCGGTGGGGGTATTCTCGGCGCATGTTTGATCCTGTTCCTTGGGTGGATATCGATACGCAACAGGATCATCATCGAGGTAGATCCAGAAAATGATCTCACGGTACTGATAAATGGAGACACGATAACATCACGCAATGAAAAAACCGGTGCGATCCAATCACCGATATATTTCATAGGTAAACATGACATCGTGATAGAAAAAGCCGGATACGAAACATGGCAGGACGAGGCGAACATTGGATTTGCTAAACCAACCAAATTAGCTATCCAGCTGACTCCCATTTTCTATACCCTGTCACTTACCTCTGTCCCGGAAAGCGCGGAAGTGATAATTGACGGAGAAATGATGGGAATAACACCTTTTACATCAGATGAGATCCCGGCCTGCCCTCATTCCATTGAATTAAAACTCTTAGGTTATGAACCATGGCAAATCAATCTCATGCTTGCTGAAGAAGATGTAGTCGATCTCGGTACTATACATTTAAAAAACCTTGCCGGGAAATGGCTCGGTGAGGTCGGTACGCATAGTTTCGCATATAATGCATCGTTCAGCATGACCATTGAACAGACAGCGGATATCCTGACAATTAAATATTTCCATCAACCGAGGGAAGAAATTAAATACAGTGGTACCATCAAAGGAAAAGTTGAGAATAACACTTTCTACGCTGAAGGGAAGGTAATACATAAATATTATAAAGTATTTTATTGGGCTGAAGAAAAACGGAAGATCACCATGCAAGGTACCCTGACTAACTCATGGCAAAGGATCGAAGGAAGCCATTTGATCGAGAGCTTTGCGCCGGAGAGTTGGTGGGCGGAACGTCGCTGACATTACCGATTCAATTAAATCATTTTTCGCCAATTTAATGCATTATATTATCGAGTATTGCATAGTCAACTAGATCGTGTTATAATGACGCGATGTACTATGGTGACCACACATTAGTATCAAGAAATCCGAATCCCGGCGATAAAATTCGAGAATATGAAATAATCGAAACCATTGGCAAGGGCGGTATGGCGACGGTGTACAAAGCTCGCCACACCATGATCGACCAGATCGTAGCGATCAAGATCAAAAGATTATCGCATCAAGTGACACTTCCATGGTAAACGAGGTCCTTGTTGGCGTTCTAACAGAACCCGATGGTCATGGATATGATACGGAAAATTACCGGGCTGAGTTCAATATTGCGGTAAGCAATATTAAAGTCGGAACACTCGTCCTTGGTGCAAATATACAACGCTGAATCTTTAGTAATACTCCTAAAAAAGTACCTGCCAGACAAAAAGTCCGATCATCACACAGCCGGTAATGAAGCGCAGGAGTCCTCCGAATATCAAACCTATCCAGGCCCCAGTACCTGCTTTAAGAGCCTTTCTGCCCCTGGTGCCAGCGATCAATTCAATCGCAACCGCAAATACAAAGGGTAGGATAATGATCGCTGCCCAGTGTATGAAAATCCCGATGACCAATCCTGTGACCGCGCCTATTGCACCGGCGGTCCGGCCACCCATTTTCTTCACGCCGAGGTAATTCGCCAGATAATCAACCACAAGACTGAAAGCAGTAAGACCGCCAAAGATCAAAAGAAACTGCCATGTGATGATCTTGAATCCGGTAACCGTCGAGAAAAAGAGTATCCCAACGAATATTATCGGTACTCCAGGCAACACTGGCAGGATCACGCCGGCAAGACCGACCAAACATATTAGTAGGGCAAAAACAAACGCGACAATCTGGAGAACGTTCATAACCGTCCTGCTTTTTTTAACACAAACAACGCGTCAACTGTAATCCACTCGTTTGTCATTTTTTTGTTCACCCCTCCCCAGTCGACCAGATCATAACCGCTCTTTTTTACATCTTTGCTCTGATAGAATCTTGCTTCTGCAGGCCACCCTTCATCAGGTAAACGCTTGCTTTCAAGCAGATCGAGTGCATCCATACATCTTGCGTCTTTGATAAATCCTGATTCTGCTATCACTTTCAATCCATGAAGGATATCATACCGCCAGTACAGGGGGTAGTGAAGTTTGACAAACTGGGGGTTCATAACCTTACCGTCAGTCTCCCTTTTATATAAACGCTTTTTCAAAAATAACTCAGCGGCTTTTTTAGCGGCTGTCCTTGCATTTTTCGAACCGGTTATTTTTGCATACAAGGATAACGCCCGCAATGGAATGATCGATTCCCAGAACGATGAGTGGGATGCGGTCGGTTTTCTGTCACAATTCCATCCACCATCAGGCCACTGCCACTTCATCAGTAGCCCGGCAAGCTGGTCAGTCCGTCCATCTCGGAAACCAAACGTGAGCCCAGAATATAATGCATTGCTCTGTTGGGACCCGCATCTGCGTGCACGTCCATTGATGATTGGTACTGCCCTGTCCTTAAAACAGGGTGTCGGTGTTTTCGTAACAACACTTTTCGTGTATACCGGATGCAGCCAGGTGTCCATAACCTGATCGATCACTGGTGACATTGCTTTATCCTCAGGATAACCGATATCCGCAAGTGTCGCTAATACCCAGTGTGCTCCATTCCATTTCTTATACGCATGTTGTGCTGGTTCGATGTATCCTTTTTTATTACGGTACTTAAGCAGTTTCTTGACGCGCGGGGATTTCTTGATCTCTTGCTGGAGTTTTTTAATCTTTCTGCTTGTCCGCGATTCACCAAGCACAAGAACGTATGTTTTATATCTGATCGATGGCTCAGATGACTGGAGTAACTTTTTTATAATATCCATATTTAATTTTATTATATGGTTTACAATATGCCTGTCAATGTACGGGATGAAGACTATCTCCTATGTCTTTTATTTCTATTCTTATTCCCGTCTTCTTATTGTGCCGTACACGGTCTATGCATACATCAGTATAGATCCTGTTAATGATGCTATAGGGCCAGCTGGTTCTCAATGCACTTCTAAGAATATGTCGGGCAACATATGGCGACAGGGATATCACCCTGGAGAGCATATATGACAACCATAATTCTTGACCCAGTGTCTTCTGAATTATTCTTACATACTCTTTCTGGTATTTTCTGGTCAGGGTATCTTTGATCAAATTCCCGGCTAAAACCTCGGCTGCGATCATACCTGAATACATTGCGTTCGCAATGCCGCCGCCGGTCATCGCGTTTGCCAGACCGGCTGCGTCACCGGTCAGAATATAGCGGTCCCCGACCAGACGCTCCCATGCTGGTGGACCAAGATTGATCGGGAAGGCTCGAATATCGCTTATCGTGTATTTCCTGGATAGTCGTTTCCTTATCATGGGTTGCTGTAAAAACCGTTGCAGTGAACGTTTGAAAGGACGTTCTGTTTTCTTGTAATGGCGGGTATCAAATCCCAAACCGATATTTGCGCTGTTCGTACTGGTAGGAAAGATCCAAGCATAACCGGGCCACAATTCTGATATAAAATGTGCTTCAATTGCATGCGGCTGCAATGAGATCCCCTCGATATACCCCCGGATCGCAATCGCACGGTGCTGCCATGGTTTGCAGGCCATGCGTCGGGATAAGATAGATGATACTCCATCCGCGCCGATGACCGCGCGCGAAGAATATCGCTGATATCGTTTTCCCTCCTTTACGTCGAGGATCACACTTTGTTTGGTACACTGCACGCCTTTTACACGTCCGGTACATCGTTGTGCTCCAGCAGACTCTGCTATATCCAATAAGTACTCATCCAGCCTCTTTCGGCGAATGACCATGATCTCACTCCCTGGGGCACCAGGATCAAACTGAATAGGCAATTGTGTACCGAAGGGTCCGAACAGATATACCTTATCTATCGGATATGCTCTTTGGAGGATCGTCTTTTGGGAAATCCCTGCTTTTCTTAACACGCGAAAAACAGACGGAACAATAAGATCACCACACACCTTATCGCGTGGAAAATCTCCCGGATCGATCAAGAGAACATCATGGCCAGATCTTGCCAGACACAATGCAGCGATACTCCCAGCCGGTCCCGCACCGATAATCGCAACATCTGAGATGGTTTTAGAATTTCTTTTCAAGTTTAGAATTATATTTCAACGCACGATCCAGTCAATGCTTGTTATATTGTCTGCTTTCGATCAGCGGATATATTGACATCCACTACTCAAACCCTACAATTATACATACGGGGAGGTTATGTATGAACATACTTACGCTTTTATTTTTGCTTTCGCAATGGCAGTGGAACCAGTTGCCGGGTCCCTACCTCGGTCACGTCGCAGACATTGAGCTTTTGAATAACACAGGCACCGAAGTCCTGGCATGTACATGGTATGGCAATTTTGGCGGGATATATCGATCAACTGATACCGGTCAAACCTGGTCGATCTCTGCATCAGGCATTGATCCAGCCATTGGAAACGGCTTGAATGCAATTGCTGCATCTTCAGTCGATCCGAATATCGTTCTCTGCGGTACAGCATTTGCTGGACAAAACTACCTTTACCGCAGCACAGACCGCGGTCAAACCTGGACACAAACTTCATATTCAGGGGGAGATATCCGAGCGATCGAATTTTTTCCGGGATCAAGTGACAATGTACTGCTCATCGGTGCCGGGATCTATAAATCAACCAACGGTGGCAACTCATGGGTAATGAAACACAGTGTCACTAATGGCCGGGCATACTGTTTCAAGAGAGATCAACCGGATACGATCTTTGCAGCGACACAACTTGGTGTGTTGATCTCAACCGATCAAGGTGAAACATGGTCAAATACACCGTTTGATAAATATTCATACGACATTGTCGCTGATCCTGAGGCACCGGATTCTCTATATGTCGCAGGATTAGTACTAGGCGTATTTCGACTTCGCAATAATGGAAATGTTTATGATTCATTAGGACTTGGCGGGGTATACAACACCACGATCGCATTTGATTCGATCTCCCGTAAAATATATGTCGGGGGCTATGCTGGTAATGGTCGAGTGAGGGTAAGTGAAGATCTCGGTCAAACGTGGTATGAATACCGTGCTGACCAGATCTTTGACTCATGGATCAATGATGTTGAAGTACCAGCGCACAACCCCAATAAGATATTTGCCGGGTGTATCAATGCCGGTGTATGTGTACTTACCCCTGCCGATAGCATCTGGGAACTCTCTTCGCACGGGATCAACCAGGGCGTGATCCGTTCTATTGCCGTGGCACCTACTGACCTGAGTACCATTTATATTTCCGGAAGCATGGTCGGGGTGTGGCGCAGCACCGATATGGGAAACTCCTGGTCAACTGATCCACAGGGATTGACCTGGGGGAACCTTCATCAAACCGAATACTGGCCGACCGGGCTCGCGATCTCTCCGACTGATCCTGATGTAGTCTATGCAACCTTCTGGGGCACCGCACCTGACTATTATCACGCAGTTCTAAAAACAACTGATGGTGGACAATCGTGGGAGGAAAAAAGCAACGGGCTTGACACGATACCTGCCAATCACCGTATCTACTGGGTAGTTTCTCATCCTCTTACCGACGATACACTATTCCTGGCAACATCCTATGGCGCATTCAAGAGCACTGATGCCGGTGAATCATGGGTAAGGAAGAGCACGCAACACCTGTACTGGATCGAAGTCGATCCGATCGAACCCAACCGTCTGTATGCGACAACAGCTTGTGCAGCATACTACAGCAGCGATGGTGGTGAAACCTGGATTGACCGGAGCAATGGTCTCTCCAATATGTCAGATGTTATGATGATCGATGTCGATCCGCAATCTAATAATATCGTGTATGCTGCATTATGTGGTCTTGAAACAATGGATCCTCTGTCTGGCATCTATCGATCGACTGACTACGGCGCTCAATGGGTAAGGATGTGCAGTGGACTGCCGAACCAGCCGATCATGCGGCCACGCGTTCTGGTTGATTCAATCAATACTTCGATCTGGGCAACGACCCCGCTTCTTGGTGCTGGTATCCCTGGTGTATATCGTTCCCTTGATCAAGCATCATCATGGTTCCCTGAGGATGGCATGCTGAATACAAACCGTACCATGTTCCTCGCACTTGGATGGTGTCCGTATCTTGGCACACAGCACAGTGGAATATGGGCATATCATGAAGTAGGCATTCAGGAACACCTGGTCACACATACAGCACATTTGCTATCAGTTTATCCTAATCCATCAAAAGGGCCCGTTACGATACAATACGACCTACCCCGATCAGGCGGAGTTGCAGTTAAAGTGATCGACCGTGCTGGTCGAATAATCAAAGAAACCATAGACCACTCAGAACAAGGTATTCATCGAATACAGATCCACGATGATTTGCCATCGGGTGTATACTTTGTCGAATTGGAAATAAATGGGAACCGCGTGACCAAAAGTTTTGTGTTGATACAATAGTATCTTAGCAACTAACTTATTCGCCCTGTTGTAAGGTCTTAAAACGGCCAGAAGATCGGGATCAATAATACCGCAATGATCCAGAAAAGTATATTCAATGGCACGCCAACCTTGGTGTAATCCAAAAACCGGTACCCACCCGGTGCATAGATCATCGTATTGGTCTGATACCCGATCGGAGTAGCAAAGCTGGTTGATGCGGCAAAGGTGATCGCAATGAGGAAAGGACGGGGACTCACACCAAGGATCGCTGCAATTGAAAGGGCGATCGGTGCAAGGAGGATTGCCGCTGCATTGTTCGACATGGTCTCGGTCATGACCGCGGTGATCAAATAGAGTGCTGCCAGAATATAAATCGGTCCCAATTTTACTAACGGCTGCATGATGCTGTTCGCCAGCAAAGAAGCCGTTCCGGTTTGCTGCAATGCCATACCCAGCGGGAGAATACCACCGAGCAGGAATATGACTTTCCAGTCAATCGCTTTATAGGCCTCGTCAATACTAAGACAGCGGGTCAGGACCATTGCCACGGCACCGACAAGCGCTGCGATCATGATCGGGAGCACCTTGAATGCTGCTAATGCAACCACCGCTATCATTATACCCAGCGCGATAAACGATCGATTTTTCCTGAGGTGAAGATCGGTCAATTCGTTCGTGACAATAAGGTCATCCGATTTCAGAATACGTTTCATTTCCTTACCATCGCATTGAAGAAGAAGTGTGTCTCCCCCATCAAAGCGTATGTCACTTAACCGGTCTCTGATAACCTTGCCCCGACGCTGCACCGCGAGCACGGTACAGCCAAACCGCCGGTTAAAATTCGAACCGCTCAGAGTGCGCCCTTCGATTACTGATCGGGGTGGGATCAATGCCTCGATCAGTTTATAATCCTCGGAACTCATATTCTTGTCCCGCACTCTCGCATCGGTTGTTTCCAGGGCGTAATTTTCCTTCATTTTAATCAGTCTGTCGGCATTTCCATACAATAACAGAATGTCGCCTTCACGTATCGTCGTTTTTAAGGGTCGCCACATCGCTTTGCCATCGCGAATGATCTTGATCAGATCTATCTCTTTAAGGTCTTTGGGTTTCGATCTTCCCCATGTTTTGTTGATCAATGATGATCTCCTGGTAACACGCAATTCGATCACATATTCAACGAGCCGGTATTTATCCAGTTTTTGATACTCGCCTTTACGTTTGGGTAGAAGCCACCCGGAGACGACAACAAGGTAAATTATCCCGATCGCCAACATGATAAGCCCGAGCGGTGCGAACTCAAACAGATCGAATCCGCGTATCCCGTTAGAGACCGCGATAGAATTCACCAGTATATTGGTCGATGTGCCGATAATTGTACACACACCACCAAATTGACTGGCATATGACAACGGGATCAACATACGGGAAGAAGATATATTGCGAGTACTTGCGAGGACGATAGTAACAGGAATGAATATCGCTACCGTTGCCGTATTCACAATAAATGCTGATATCAGCGCGATAGTAAGGCACAGAATAATGAGCAACTGGGTCGGGGATCTCCCCGCAATCTTGTTGATTGAACGACCCAGCCAGTCAACAAGACCGGTGCGCGCCAGACCTGCGCTCAGCACGAACATGGCAGCAACGGTTGCGGTAGCAGGATTGGCAAACCCGGAAAGCGCCTGGTCCGGCTTGATCAATCCGAGCACCACGATCACGACCAATACCAGGAGGGCAACAAGATCAACACGCAATTTCTCGGTAACAAAAAGCGCCATTGCCCCAACGACTACAGCAAGAATAAGGATATTTTCCAAACTCATTATCTATCCATCCTTCTTACTATAATCCTATCATAATCACTGTCAATATTGACTCCCGGCTATCGATGGTATATAACTAACGAATATAAAAGGAGAATTAACTATGAAACCAATAAAAATGATTTCTGCGGTCATCGCAGTCATTACAGGTCTTGTCCTGTTCCGGCCATGGTTTGGAGTAGCACAGGAAATTTCCACGAAGCACTACCTTATATATTCCAGTGAAAAGAATGAACAGATAATAATCGAAACGATCGTAGAAAATTCCATAGCTTATGACATCATCATCTTCGGTGAAGAACACAATGATGCAGTTACCCATCATCTTCAATTTCTATTGCTGCAACAACTATACGAACAATATGGCAACTCGCTCACGCTCTCCATGGAAATGTTCGACCGGGACGTTCAGGGCGTTCTGAACGAATATCTTACAGGATTGATCAGTGAAAAGCATTTTATTAAGGACGCACGGGCCTGGGTGAATTATGCAGACTACCGCACCATGGTTGAATTTGCCAGAACAAACAAGATTGCCATCATCGCAGCCAACGCACCGGTGCGTTACACTAATATGGCAAGCATGAAAGGACAGGAATCACTTCTTGAACTCTCCGAGTCCGCCAAGTCTTTCATCGCACCCCTGCCCTATGACACAGCAACCGGCGCACACCGCGACAAACTCATGGAAGTTATGAATATTGTTAAAATGCCGATGATGAAAAAAGATACACTGCAGAAACCAATGATGCCCCCTGCCGGCATGCAATCGTTCAATATCAACCAGGGGCAATCCCTCTGGAACGCAACCATGGCGTATTCGATCTATGAATTTTACCGGTCGAATCCAGGCGCTAAAATCCTGCATCTACATGGAAAATTTCACAGCGATCACTATTATGGAGTGCCGGAGTTTCTGCAAAAATTTGATCCTTCGTTGAAATATCTTGTGATTACTACGCTATCCGATGAATCGTTCCATGATGTTGATTTCGAGCGATACAAAGGCCTGGCTGATTTCATAATTGTGACCGATCCGTCGATCCCAAGGACTTTCAATCAATAGTAGTAACTGACCAAATAGATACTGCAACCAACGGATCAAATCGTATTATCTGATCTTCACAACCTTTTGTATATATGCATTATCGATCTCTATAAAATACACACCGAGCGACATGCCAGCAGCACCGATCTCCCGACCCGCGATATCATAGACCCGGACGAACGTTCCTTCAGGTACACGTAAAGGACCCGCCAGTAACGTCGGTACTACTGGTGGTGAAATTGGCCTGGAAATGATATCCTGCTTGATCCCCGGGATCCCTGAATACTTGATCGTACAAAAATCATAGGTTGTGTTCAATCCACCGCTGAACCCGGTAATGTAGAAATTTCCATTCTCGTCAGCAATGATATCCTGCGCAGCATCAGCCCATGTACCCGGACCATTATAACGCTGGGCAGTGATCTCCGTACCAAGTGAATCATATACAACACTGGCATAATCATCATCCACTGAACCCCGGCTCACGCCGGTCACATATACATTGCCGCGGATATCTACTGCGATCGCACGGGTCTGATCGTTCTGATGTACGGGTCCATCATAACGTTCTACCCAGATTTCGTTACCCAGTGTGTCATACTTGATCGTGCAGAAGTCAGTGCGCGTGCCGGAACCACCCCAACTGTCACCGGTAATATAAATGTGCCCCTGCCCGTCATACACGATCTCTTCAGGCGTATCGTCATCACCAGCAGGACCCATATAACGCCGTGTCCATACAGTATCACCGTTGCTGTTGTATTTTATCGTAAGATAATCAGAAGGAATGCCCTGCATGAATTTCCACGTACCACCGGTGATGTACACGTTGCCGTTGTCATCTATATCGAGGGTGGTTCCAAATTCGTCCATGTCCCCGCTGGTATTGAAGGTAACAGCCCACACTTCATACCCCATTGCGTCATATTTAACCGTAGCAAAATCCAAACCAGTACCAGCACCAGTACTTGTTCCCGTAGTATAGACATTGCCCTGTGCATCTACGGCAATACTGTATGCTTCATCAGTCGCATTGCCTGTTCCATTGTATCTGCCTGCCCATTGTTCTGTACCGCTCGAATCCCACTTAATGGTGACATAATCAAATCCAGTCCCCGCTCCTACGCTGCGACCAGTTACATATACATTCCCTGCTGCATCGACTTCAATATCAAAAGGCCAATCATAATCATCTCCGGGGCCATTATACCGGGCATCCCAGATGAAATTCCCCAGCGTGTCATACTTAATAACCGCGATATCATCACCGGTAAAACTGTCTGTACTCGCGGCGGTTACATACACGTGACCAAAATCATCGAGTGCGATGCCCCAGCCAGTGTCGTAATGAGTAGAATCAGATGCACGATATGTACGTACCCATTCTTCGTTCCCCGCTGGATCGTACTTGATCGTAGTGCATTCGAACGATGCCGGTGTATCACCTCGTCTCCCTGTCACGTAGATATTACCCGATCCATCCACGGCAATCGATGTACCGCCATCAACAACATCGACCGGTCCGTTGTATCGTACTGCCCATTCCTGGGTTTGTGAAAATAATACTGTCACGAATATTATGATCACTATTATATAACGCATGATCGATCCTCCCCCCATCCTCTCCTCAATACCCAATGTACGCGAAAAATTGGTCCATGTATGGTCCGGTCAGCACAAGATTATCGCTTAACAAATTCCTCCAGGAATTGTTCGATTTTTTTGATAACCGCTACTTCCTTTTCTCTGGCCTGTTTCAACAAAGGGATCTTATCCGATGAAGGTTTTTCTTTATCACTGATCTGGTTCAGCAGACCCGCAATATCCCTGTACATTGAACTCAATTCCCCGGCTATGGTCGATGTGGCTCCGTCAAGTTTTTCGGCAAGTTCTTTGAAATATTCTTCTGCCATTGCCCGACATTCCGAATACACGGTTGCATTCCACCAGTTGCCATGTGCGTTCGCGGTTCCTTTTTCATGAGCATTGATCCAGACATCATACGCCCCAGCACCGATCGTGTACTTATCAAAGGCGTATTTTGTCGGATTTTTGAAAAGGTCCAGGGCGTAATGCAAACAATCCCTGATAACAGTAGTATCGTCTACCGGGTGTATCTTCCGATAGGCAAAGTAGTTCGCGTGTATTTCATCCCCATACTCATCCCATGTCCCGTAAGTTAAACTTGCAGGCGTATATTCACAATCAGGACCCCATGGCTGGGTAAGTAGGAACTTTCTGTCATCATAACCGTAAATGATCTGGTTATCCATATTCTGCATAGAACACACACGATTTGCATCAAGGTTCTGGCGAATGATATCCTCAACCCTGTTCCGATCCTCTTGCCTGCTGTCCTTGTGAAAAAAGCCGAGGTCGGTCACCTGTAAACCAAGATTTCGCAATAACCTGAAGAATCCATCGTATTTCCAGCAATACGGTCCGCTCGGGCATACTACCTCATGGATGTTGCTTATAAATGCATGCCCTGAACCGCCGTATGCCATACCATTACTTATTTTTATCTCATAATGATCCATAATACCACGTATAACACCCATCATTGAAGTATTGAAGGGCGGTTGTTTTATGTTTGTGATCTCCATTATTTCCTCCAATATCTCATTACTCCCATATCAGATACTGATCCCAGCGATCAAGCAGAGCAATACCAAACTTACACTTTTCATCATAATACTCCCTTTGTTTATATATAGTGTAGTTATAACGGTATTCCTGTCAATATATCTCCTGGTAACACAAGGGATCATTGCCTTGAGGTTAGGGCGCTCAAGACGTAAATATCTCTTGACAAATCCAGTATTTTGATTAGAATGTCCAGTTTTCATTATATTAACCTTTGTGTGCCTCAAGGAGGTTACGATGGACAGATGGCAGTGCACGAGGTGTCAATACATCTACGATTCCGAAATAGGGGACTATGAAAATGAAATAGAATCGGGAACCTATTTCGAAGATCTACCACCAAGCTGGGTCTGCCCTGAGTGCGGTGCAAAAAAGAGCCGTTTTGAACCCTTTAATGAAGAAGAGGAAGAAGAAGAATACACTCAACCTGAAGATGAATGACTTTATACAAGAGGGGATTGCCAGTCACAACCAACAATCCCCTCTTAACTCCAAACGAACACTGTTATCCTCTTAATACTACTGAACAGACATGACTACTCAACGACCAGACGTTTCCCGTCCCAGCGATAAACAGTTGTTTCCTTATTCATAATAACATATTCTTCAACTTCTTCCCTGAATTCTTCCTGGAATTCGGTGACTTTGATCATCCCTGGTTCCCCGCCTTCATCCTCCGGGAAGACAACCTCGGTCCAGACACTGAATAATCCGGCTTCTGAGACGTCCGAGGTTTCAAAACCATAATTCAGATCTTCCCCATTCCAGGTTAAATAGATACTGCCGTTCAAATAGCCACAGGCTTCGTACAGATATTGAATAATAAAAAACGTCAGGTTATCGGCCAATACACTTCCGTCTTTGATCTGTGCATCAATACTATAATCATATCCTTCATCCGGGAGCGTTTCAGTATATATAGGATCGAAATCCACCTCTGATATCACTTCTTGTCCATGAATAATCTTTGCCTGTGACTGCCAGAATTGATCCTCACCAAAACCGGTGATACTCCAGATGAACCAGAGAGGTGTCTCCATACCATCCTCGAAGAATGACAAAGCCACCATGGACAACGATCCCTCAAGCACGTAGCCGGTGCGTGTTTTATCATCTTTTTCATAACTGACATGACACCAGTTCTGCAGGTGATCTTCGATAATTTCACCTGATTCAAGTTCTTCAATGATGACCACCGGATGCAGCAGCGGTAATTGGTCTATTGCTTTGCCGTCAATTGAGGGTGTATAGTACACCATTGCCTGATCGAGAAATACATATACCTCTGCATCTTCAACAAACCCACCATATTCATAGGTATACGTATATTGCCCAAATAGCGGTAATACCCATGAACATTGCATTATAAATATGATAAGAATGTGGTACATACTACCTCCTTCAGGACTCAGAATACTGTTGCAGTATACCTGCTGTTATTGGATTGTCAACGTATTCCCTGACCGGGTATGTAGTTAATGCTGCCTGATTATATCACAAACGGTGTGATCAAATAATGGTAGTCTTTACCCATGAGTAACCGGCTGTGTTTCTTCTCTTCTTTACGATCTGTCTTTTTTTGTCGCTCATGGTTTATCCTGCGTTTACACCTGATTTTCGTGTGTGTCTCCTCAGCATTGTTATCTTTTTCGTGCTTAAAAACTGGCATTTTTCTCCTTTGCTAGGGCAGCTACTGTCTCATCACTTTCCTCCCATAATAGTAGGTAGTATGTGTGAAAATCCCGTGAAAAATCCATGTCTGAAATGGTCCGGGCATTCCGGCTCGCGATCACAACAACCTCCGGCATCAATCCCAGTTCCTCTTCAGTCGGTCTGGGAGCTGTAACGACAATCTCCGCCATCATACCACTGTAGGCGATATCTTCTCCCTCATACCGCGGAGCAGTGACCACCATCTCCGGTATCATGCCTATTTCTACCGAATCCTGTGGTACTCCTCCCATACTCGGTATAAATAAAAGCGCCACACTAAATGCTGCCAACATTGTTACCTCCTTGCATCCTCAATGGACGCTGATAGTAAGTCACTTTGTTTAATTATGCTAATCATTACTTCTTATACGTAACAGGCGTCCATTAGGTTTCAACGAATGTTCTATATGATGGAGACTTAAGACCAATATTCCAAGATAATATTACCTATAAACATATATAGAATATCATTGTCTCAATGATACCATCAAGGAGGTAATAATGAAGATAGCAATAATTGCATTTACAGTCCTATTGGGTATTACCCTGGTCGCTGGTCTTGCCTTCAGCCGTGGCTGGGGGAGTCATCATGGCTGGGGCATGAACGGATACCGGCAGGATAGTGATGATTGGTGTGGAGGTCAACGATATCAAAAGGAAAACACTAACTGGGAAAGCGGCTGTTGCAGAAGAAATTGGCACTACGATTATAGCGACCACGTGAAGATAGATCGTAACACAGTAAAAGCAATAGCACAGGATTATCTTGACCGGCTGGATAATCCTAACCTTAAGATTGGACAAATAAGTGAATTGAAAAAAAGGTTTGAGGTCGAGATCGTTACCCAAGATGATTCGCTGGTCGAAAGAATGATCATCTACCGGGAAACCGGATATGTAGAAATCGAATACTAATATAAAAGCGATCGAAGGAGGAGTATGTTCAAACGGATTTTCTTGCATGGTGCAATGGGTGGGCTTATTGGTTACTTACTACTCCATCCAGCATCGATGTTTATATACCACTATTATGAAAAATCAACCGTAATGGTGGCGGACCTTCTATCTCTTACCTTCTCCATACATCACTTGCCCATGGCATTCTTTTTCATACTAATAGGTATTTTTCTCGGTATCATACAGGCGCTATACATTGATAGAATTTCTTCCCTGTATGAAAAGGTTAGGCAATTATCAATAACCGATTCTCTCACATCATTATACAACCGTCGGTATTTTATGGATAAATTGGAGGATGAGATCGATCGAGCAACAAGATATGATAGAAATTTATACCTTCTGCTGATAGATATCGATGACTTCAAGAAATTGAATGATACCCATGGTCACCAAAAAGGCGATAAGATCCTCGAGGACTTTGGCTATAAATTGAAAAAGTCTATCAGGAGACCCGATATTGCTGCACGATACGGTGGTGAGGAGTTCGTTATATTGATGCCGGAAGCGGATGTAATGAGTGCACAAGAGGTCGCAAAACGCTTATGCAAAGAAATATCTGAACATACTTTTATCGATAATGAATTGTGTGATTCAAAGTTGACTATCAGTGTCGGAGTTGCTGGCTTCCCAGCAGATGCACGAGATGCTACTGACCTAATAAAAAAAGCTGATGCTGAATTATATCGCGCAAAAGCAACAGGTAAAAATACAGTGTGTACTTCATGTCTCAATGAAATGCTTTCTCCTTTAAAATAAGTTCCTTGCTTTTCTGCATATATTTTTTTGCAAGGGCTTTTTCGCCAACAGATTCAAGGATCTCAGCATATTGATAATAGGCCTCTTGCAGGACCATGGCCCGCCCGAGTTCTATGAATAGTTTCGCCGCCATTTGCATATATTGTTCTGCCTTGTGTACTTCTTTGATAGAAGCATATACTTTCGCGTAATTTTTTGCACAATCAGCCTGATTCGCCTTGTTCCCGATCTCCTGAGCGATTATCCAGGCCTGATCAATGTACTTTATAATATTCTCTGCTGATTCATTTTTGAGACGCTTTACCTCAGCAATATGCGTGTATGCGGTTGCAAGTAATTGTTTGTTACCCAGTTCCTTGATGATCTTCTCAGCACGGAGTAAATACGCCTCTGCTTTATCATATTCTTTGGTCCGAATATGAAGAATTGCCAGGTTCCCCAGTGTCGCACTGAGACTGGTTTTGTCCCCTATCTCCTCTGATATGGTCAAATTCCTCTGGAAATATTCGTGAGCCTTATCAAAGTCCTCATCCCCCAGGTGGTACTTTGCTAGATTACTATACGCCATGCTCTCTCCCCGTTTGTCACCGATCTCTAAACTGATGCGCAAAGATTTGTTATGCAAAGCATAGGTTTTTTCGCGTTCGCCCAGGTATGAATACATGACACCAAGATTTGCGCACGTCCGACCGATATTCTTCTTATCGCCGATCTGCTCAAATATGGCCAGACTTTGCTCATTCAAATCGATCGACTTCTGTGGATCCCCCTTCATATGGTACACGATTCCGAGGAGAAATATCACATTCGCCAGTACCTGTTGATCATTCAATTCCTCGAGCAGTATTCTACTCCCCTGGTACATGCCGATCGCACTGTCGTATTCACCATGGTTGCGGTAAATGGTGCCGAGATGTAACATGGCACTTGCCTTTATCTTTTTAATTCGGTCATTCACCTTAATGCCTTCAACGATACTTAATGCCTGGTTAATCGCATCCTTCGCCCCTGAAACTTGCCCCTGTATCTCGTATACTGCACCGCGCAGCAGGTGTATCTCTGCCAGTTCGATATGGATATCTACAGTATCATCGACCAAACTAGCCAGAGCTTTGTCAAGGAACATAAGAGCTGCGGTGAAATCGCTTTGATGCCAGTAGACACGCGCGGTTTTTCGCAAAGCGCGCCCTTTTACAAGCATATCATTGCTTTTCTCACCGATAACAGTAAAAGCCTCAAGCGCATCACTGTACTTGCCGATCACGGTACAGATATCACCCAATGTTTCATATGCCTTTTGTTGCATCCACTTGTGCGGTTCCAATGGCTCGGGTAGTTGATCAATACAATTGATAAGTTTGTTAAAATAGACTGTCGCCTGTTCATTCGCATAACGGTCCATAGCGTGTAATCCAGCCTTTTCCAGCCATTCAATCGCTTTTTCTGGATCATCACAATTCGAATAATGGTGGGCAAGTAGCTCAGTAAATTCATCGATACGATTTGTAAGAACATCCTCAATGATCGCAGCAGTTTGACCGTGTAACTCTCGTCGCTTCTTCTTCGGAAGACTGGTATAGGCTACTTCCTGGACCAACGGATGTTTAAAAATATATTCGAGTTCCGGTTCTTTTGTGAGTACATGTATGTATTCCAACTCTTCTAAAGTTGCACAATGCACACTCATCATCAGACTGTCTACTTTGGTCAATCTTTCAAGCAATGGAACAAGAAAACTCCGCCCGATAACAGCCGCTTTTTGCAGAACATTCTTGAGATCAGGCTCGAGTCTGTCCATGCGTGTAACTATGATTTCCTGGACAGAATCCGGTATGTTTGAGATGTTAACATCCTGATCAGATTTCCATACACCCCCTTCTTGCACGATAAAACCTGAGTCGATCAGTGAACGCAGTATCTCTTCCAGATAAAGGGGATTACCCTCGGCTTTGTTAAGAATTTCTTTTTGCATTCCGGCAGAAAGTCCTGAGCAATGCAGCAAGTTCTCGGTTAACTGTTTACTCGCTTCCTTGCTTAAAACAGAGAGTTCAATCTCAGTGTAAGCATCTTTAATACGCTTTTTCAAATATTCTTTTACTTTGTGCCCCTCACTTTCTTTTTCGATACGTGCCAGGCACAGTAATAGAAATGGTTTATCCCTTGGTCCGTCAAAAATAAATTTCAAGAGGTCAAGTGACGCTGAATCGATCCAGTGGTAATCCTCGATCGCTACGATGACAGGATTATTATTAGCAAAAGCCTCAATTATTTCCTTTACAGCGATAGAAACCTGGAGTTTTAGACCCTCGGCATCGAGATGCTTCACTTTGTCTGTGAACTCGGCTGATAGTGGAATAGAAAATAAATATAATATATAAGGTGTAATATCTTCAGATGATTCTGGTAACAACTGATCAATCACGCTGGTTATTCTTTCCCTGATTGCATCTACAGAATCCTGATCAGTGATCGTGAACAATTTCTTCAACACCTCGAGCATTGGGAAGTGCGTAATCGTCTCACCGTAGGAGAGACACCGCCCCTCAAGTATTCTCACTTTCAATGATTGTGAGCTGATATAGTTCTTCAACTCCTCAAGGAGACGCGATTTTCCGATCCCGGCTTCGCCAAGGACGAAGGTAACACCACCTTTCTTATTCTTAATGAGCTTTTCGACGCTGTCACATAATATCTCAAATTCTTTTTCCCGTCCAACCATCTCTGAACGGAGCCCTTCGATACCCCTTTTTGGATCAGGCTTTTCTTTTATTCTAATCGGCTGGAAAATCTGTACCGGTTTGCTTATCCCCTTCACCCTGATCGGTTCCAGCGGCTGGTATTCAAATAAATAGCGGGTCTGGCGGAATACTCGCCCGGAGACCAGAATAACTCCATTATCTGCTGCATCCATGAGCCGGGACGCCATATTCACTGCTTCCCCGATGATCGTGTATTCCTTCTTCTCCTTGGAGCCGATCGCTCCGGCAAAAACCGTACCAAGATTCACTCCTGCATGCAGACCAAGATCGCATTTTGTCTGAAGTTTATTGCTTAGTGCTTTGTTGATCTCCGGGATACGTTCCATCATTTCAAGGGCGGTTTTTACAGCACGTTCGGGATCATCCTCATGCGCTTGGGGCAATCCGAAGATCGACAGGACTGAATCGCCTTCGTACTTATGGATCAATCCACCATGCTCAGTAATGATGCGGTTCAGGATCTCGAAACAGACATTTATCGACTCGCTCAATTCCTCAGGATCAAGTTGTTCTGAAAGTGCCGTGAATCCGGAAAGATCCGCGAATAAAATCGTGACCAAACGCCGTTCTTTCAGGTATTCACTTCGGGGAGATTTCATTATTGAACAAGTGTAATCATTTTGTAGATGATGTCAATTAATGCCAGGGATAGAAAAAGGTAATATGGATGATAATCTTAACAAATCCTTTTTTATTCCATAATGTTTCCGGAAATCTACCCAATGTACATTGAACTGCTGAATCATCGCTTCAATCTTATTGAGCACCACACCGCGCAATCCTTCTGACCATGGATCATACATGCCTTTGAACGGGCTCCCGCGCAACAGGGCAAAAGCACGGCGATATTCATGAGCGGCGAATTCCCATTCACCAGCTTGAATCAGCGTTGTTATCTCTGTAAATAATGTGCAAATATCGCTATAATCGGTGGTGAAAAAAATACCGCGGTTCAATAACCGTGATCTGCCTGAATGCCCCGTAACTTCGAGTAGATGTGATGGTATTCTCAGTTTTTTCTTCAACGTGACCAATATATGCGAAAGCAGTGTTGATGGATTCCTGCTTTTTGGCCAGAAATTGATGAAGAGATCCTGCACCGGAACAGATGTATGGGGACCGGGTATGCGCAATGATAAATGGATCAACAAAGCACATTCCTTTGGGGTAAGTCTCGTCTTCATGTTTTCATTGTTCTTCGCGATCCTTACCGGTCCCAAGAAACGTACAAAATACATCGGGTGCTTCTGATTGAACAACGGAAAATTCAATATTGCCCTTGGTAACCCGGTCTTCTTTCCTGCATCGAGCAGCTGCTGAACAATACCCGGGAAAAATACAACGCGACGGTGGAACAAACCCATTAGTTCGTGTTTAGCCGCATAACGGAAAGCTTTGTTGTAGCCACCCATGCACTGGGATCTACCTGCATGAGCAAGTAAAGAGAGTAGATGAAACGATCGCATTTTCAGCAATTCATCCGACCAGGTCACGGACATGCCGGCAAGACACTGGAGTGTTAGACTTTCGTATGTCAAGCGGTATTTCTGCATTAATGGTAGATATTTCTCTAAATACAGTCGCGCTTCATTGATTTTATTCAGCGCCATAGCAATACTCGCCAGTCCAACTGCCGCTGCAAAGATGAAATTAAAACGGGTTACCTGGGTGGAATGCTCCAGTGCTACCAGCATATGTTGCTGTGCGCGAGCCAAATTCCCCTCACCGAAAAATAGATCCGCGCTGTTAAAGGCATACAGAGACCTGAAAAGACCGGTATTTTTCAACGCCTTGGCCGACGCTAGAAGTTTCTTCCCCTGCTTGTACCTGCCGGCCATTGCGTGGCCGTAATGTGCCATCCTTTGTGCGAATACTTCTTTTGCACCTGGTGTACTCAACACCCTGCTGCCCTGGACAAAACACCGGTATGCCTGCTTGTAATCCCCGACATTGGTGAATAAATTCCCGGTCGCTTCCCAGTAGTAGGCAGAATGCAGTGAATGAGCTAATCGCCGGCATTTCCTGATCATTAGTATTGCCTGGCTGATTCTGGTAAGTGTTGCATAGGTGGCTGCCTCCTGCCGGTAAAGTAGAAAAAGTATCGATCTCGTTTTCACCCCTTTGAGTTTCCTGGCAAGCATTTTAACCGCAATCAACTTTTTCTGGGGATCCTTGATAACTTCCAGTGCAGCCACTTCGAGATATGCAGCAGATAGTGAAGTACGGTGGCACCCCATTGATTCATACTTTTTTCGGATCCTGCGAGCTCTGCGCATTACCTCGGGCCACGGAATATCACCCCTTATAAACCACAAACGCTCAAGCTTCCGCCGGAGATTGAGGTATTTCTCCGGAACCGCCTTCAGTACTTCGTGATACGGACCGCGTGGTAGTGAGTTCAGTATCTGAGATGCATGCGTGAAATCCTTTATATCAACAAGGTGTTGCACACTGGCAACAATACCTTCCATTGCTGGCGTAACCGGGGCGAATATGTTATACGGATCATCTCCCCCGGTCATCATCAGTCCATATACACTCCAGATCCTCCAGATAGTTTTTAGTGAAACAGTAATTCCACTGTGCCTTAGTAGTTTATCCGCCTGACGAACAGTGATCCCTGTGTTTTTTTCCTTGATCGATCTTATTTTTTCTACAGTCGCAGAAGGTAATTTGCCTTTTAGAATTCTCTTCTGGACAAGGCGACCGGCCCCGCCCTTTTTGTACAGCTTCACCCAGTACAACAACCGTTTGTGGGATATTTTGTAGTTCTCTGCTACCTGACGTAGAGACTGTTTGGAGGACATATATATATTGATAGCCGATAATTTTAAATGGACAGGAATAGGTCTACTTTTGGGAAAAGACATGTAAACATTATATATAAAATCTATAATGGGGTCAATAGTCCGTTTCAGTACGGCAAAGTATTACTAATTATAACTCTGCGGGCACAGATGACGTATGAATGCCACATATGTTTCATTATTATATTACATGAGTACAGAAATCAAACGTACATTGCTACAACAGGAGGTCAGCATGCAAAAACTATGTTGTGTACTCTTTATTATTGGAACATGTACAGCTGTGTGGGCCGGTTGGGAGGCAGTAGGTCCTTTTGGCGGACCCCTCAACACAGTTGAAATAGCTCCATCCAACGAGGATTACGTATACGTCGCCATGGCGACCTTCGCCACGGATGCACCGGTCATGATGTTCCGCTCGTCTGATCATGGCTTGAACTGGGTGAAACTGCCGGCTCCACCCATGGTGTCATCGATCGCGGTCGATCCCTATGATCCACTTATGGTCTATGCAGGGACAGGGATCGGGATCGTTTTTAGATCAACTGATGGAGGTGCTAACTGGACACAGCATATTGTAGATGGCGCGATGTTCATCATGGATATCGCCGTCCACCCGACTACCCCTTCGATCCTGTATGCAACAGGCGTAGATTATTCTAGCGGTAATAAGATGGCGTTCTATAAGAGTTTAGATCATGGGGCCAACTGGACCTCGACCATCCTTTATTCAGGATCAACAGGGGAAGCACGTGTCTTGACTGTATATCCTTCAAATCCCCAGATAGTGTACGTCGGGGGTCAGGCCGGTTCGTCCCCCAGAATATTCAAAAGCACGAATGGGGGGGATTCCTTCTCTGAAGTAACAGGAAATATCGATCCAACAGGCGGCATTGTCCTATGCCTCGCAGTCAATACAGGGAGTTCAAGTATCGTGTATGCGACAACAGTTTATCGGGGTATTTATAAAACAACGAATAGCGGTGTATCCTGGACGCTGGTGAAGAACGAAGATTCCCTGACCTGTCTGGCGACGACACCCGCATCATCAGATATCATCTACGCTGGCAAGGATGTCCTCATTCTTAAAAGCACAGATGGCGGGAATACATGGTTCGATCCAGGATCAGGATATGGCGGTGAATCACCCTATGATCGTGGTATTGCAGTAAGTCGACTGGACACCGCAAATGTACACTCGACATGCCGGCAGGGCTTTTTCACTTCAACGAATGGCGGCTCAAACTGGGGTAAGAGCAACAGGGGAATCTGCATGACCATGATCTTGGATATTGAATGTGCTCCATCATCGCCTGCGGTGGTTTATACATCCACAAGCGTTACCGCTAAAGACGGCCCCATCTATCAATCGAGCGATTCAGGCAGCACCTGGACAATGACTGCAACCCCCATTCCAAACAGTGGCGACTGTGGTACGATATGTCGTCTGGCCGTCCACAATAGCGATGCAAATACGGTCTATGCACTGGAAGGAACAGGCTGAGGTAACTCCGAGCTCTATCGGAGCACAAGCGGCGGGTCCGCTTGGGCACAGGTTGATAACTACTATGATGGTGGCGGTGCGCTGGTCATAGACCCCAATAACAGTCAGGTCATCTGGACCGGAGGTACTGAGGAAATACCGGACAACCGTTCTGCAGTCTCAAAAAGCCAGAATAGTGGCAGTACCTGGTCACGATATATTCGCACCCAATGTAAAGGATATTTCCATGCGATTGCGGTCGATCCTATCAATTCAAATATTGTGTACACAGGGGGCGCTTCAGATTCAGGAATTGTTATTGAAAAAACGACCAACAGTGGAGGGGATTGGTCGTCGATCGCTGGCGGGATAGCCAGTGATACGATCAAAGGCATTGCGATCGATCCTGTCACGACGACTACGCTCTACGCAGCCACACCCAATGGTGTATATCGAACGACTAACGGCGGTTCCAGTTGGATCTTCTGCGGGTGCACGGACGTGACCGAAATCGTGGTCGATCCCGTACAACACAACATCATCTACGCAGGAACGCATAATGGAGTATTCAAGAGTACTGACTATGGTAATTCCTGGATCGAAATGAACGACGGTCTGACCTGCCTTTACATTACCTGTATGGATATCACGCCTGATCATTATCTCTATTGCGGAACCGATTCTATGGGCACATTCCGCTGGTCTCTGGCGGTCGGCGTTCAGGAGTATTCCGATACACCTGCTCCTGCGAAAAAACATCTATACGCAACACCCAATCCGGCATCCGACCACTGCACGATCTTTTTCAACCTTTCGAATACAGCACGAACTGAGCTTAAACTATATGACATCAATGGACGGCTTGTGAAAGATCTCGGCATTAAGGACTATCCTGCTGGTGAACACCACGTTCACTGGAACACCCGCGACGCTAACAATAGAATGATGGCAAGCGGCATTTATGTTGTTGAGTTGCGGACCAATACACACACTCATACGTTTAAATTATCCTTGATCAATCGGTAAAAGTATCTCAAGGAGGGGGTGCGCGGTATACCCCCTCCTGAACAACCTATACGCACCATTGATACATCAAGCATAAACTTGACTTAACCACTGTATTCCTTATACTCAATTATCAAAGGAGGTTGTAATGAATAAAGTCATTCTTTTAGCCGCAGTTTTATTGGTAATCATTGGTACCCTCAACTGCCCGGGGAAAAAGGTCATGATCCCGCCCAGGATCGAGCTTTCCGAATTCGAAGTTCTCGGCATCATGGAATTCACCACGAATAAAGAAGGAAAACTTGCTCAGACAACAACACAGCGTTTTATGGATATGGCGCGTGAAGATCAGGGTATCGTCAGGATCGTCGACCTCGGAACCCAGAAGGCAATGCTTAAAGAAATCGGCGCAAGCAAGCTTGATCAGGATGCCTATGGAAAGATCGGCGCAGAAAAAAATGTGGCAACGCTTATTGTCGGGCAGATCACTGTATCGGATGTACGCCCGGACATCAACATAACTCCAGGTCTCGGTGTTATGAGTTTTGCCGCTGATGTCGATGCCGCGCTTTCTGTTCAGATGGTTGAGGCAGCGACCGGTGCAACACTATGGAGCAGCTCGAGCAGCGCGACCGAGCGTGTCGGCTCGGTTACGATCTTCGGGATCAAAGATTTCGCGTTCGATGCTGATGATCCGGATAAAGCCTACGGTAAACTTATCGATGAACTGGTCTGGAGAGTCACCCACGACTTCAGAGTAAGGTGGGTTAGAGAATAAACCGCGGACGCTAAGCGCTACCTCGCTACCCCCTATCTATATGACCGCAATTTATCGGTCGGTATTATTGTCCAATCTATATAGCAATCATATGATAAAAAAACCATGTTTGTTGATAATTGCACTAATGCTACTTTTTACAGGGCAATTCACCCTTGCCCAGGGTCCGGGTATCGGACTTGTTGGTTTCAACGGGACGATCACCGGCTCGGTATTCGATGCGGATTATATGGAACCGATCGAGTACGCGAATATCGTGGTATACCGGGTACAGGACAGTAGCCAGGTTACCGGAACGATCACGAAGCCAGCCGGGTCTTTCCGGATCACGGATATCCCGCCGGGCACTTATTATCTCGAAGCAACGTTCATTGGATACGAAACGCGTATCATCAATAATATAGAGATCACACCAACCGATCCTGATGCCCATGTCGGTTTGATATCATTGCACGCAGTGATCATTGATGTTGAAGGGACAGAAGTCGTGGCAGATCGCCCTGCCCTGACATTTGAGATCGATAAAAAAGTAGTCAATGTGAGTCGCCACACCACAGTCACATCCGGAACCGCAGTAGACGTGCTCGAAAATGTCCCATCAGTGAATGTCGATATTGAGGGAAATGTAAGCCTGCGCGGAAGTGGAAATTTCACGGTACTTATTGACGGGCGTCCGACGATCCTGGATCCAAGCGACGCATTGCGTCAGATCCCGGCAACAATGATCGAAAATATCGAGATCATTACGAACCCATCAGCAAAATATGAGCCAGAAGGAGTTTCAGGAATTATCAACGTGGTCATGAAAAAGAGGATGCGGTACGGGATCAGCGGAATCGTAAACAGTAAAATTGGTATGGATAATACGTACGGAGGCGACGCATTGCTGAGCTATAACCTGGGCACGAGTAACTTCTTTATTGGTGCGTATTACAGCCATAACCAGCGAACAGGGAGCCGTAAAGGGGATAATAGGATCTATCAAAACGATACTACCTGGTACGTATTATCTGATGGTGAATCAGAGCGCGTGCGTGCGCCATATGGAATACGCGGTGGTATGGATCTGTTTCTCAGCAATGCGGACAAGTTAAGTATTGGTGGACGGTATGGCCGAATGAGTATGGACCACTCAGTCGATCTTCTGTACGACGAATGGACAATCCCCGGTGACACTCATGATATCTACATGAGTCTTGATGAATTCAATATTGCTTTCCGTTATTATATGGCAACCTTTGATCTTTCGCATACGTTTTCGAACAAAGATCACACTCTTGCCCTGCATGCGTATTACAGTAACCGGGATAAAGATATTTATTCCGCGAACGAACTTATCGACACGAACAGCACGATCATCTCTGGCCAGCAGAATTATGAGCAAGGTCCAGCCTGGCGCGCCCAGGTCAAACTCGATTACAAACAACCGATCAAGGATAATGGTTCATTTGAACTCGGCTATAATTCGGAATTTTCCAGTTCCCAGGACAGCACCCGCATGTATGACTATGATACATTGTCAGACATTTATGTCTTCATGCCTCAGTACAGCCATAATGTAATTTATACGCGGGATATTCATGCAGTATATGGCATGCTTTCATGGTCTTTCGGGAGTTTCGGGATACAGACCGGTTTGCGTATCGAGTATACTGACCGTCTGATCGAAATGGCAGGACAGAGTGGTCTGTTTGCGGTCGAACGCCTGGATTATTTCCCGAGTGTCCATCTCTCGTACAAATTCACCAGCGGGCAGCAACTCATGACCAGTTATACCAGTCGTATTCAGCGTCCACGCGGCTGGTATCTTGAACCGTTCATCACCTGGTCCGATGCATACAACGTGCGGTCGGGTAATCCTGACCTTAAACCCGAATATATCGATTCGTACGAACTTGGCTTCCAAACCTTCATCGGCAAGAGTCTGTTATCAACTGAAATATTCTATCGCATGACCCATAACCGTATCGAGCGTATCCAATCGATCTATGCCGACAACATTATTCTCCACTCAGTAGACAATGTCGGAACCGGTCAGATGCTTGGACTTGAAACCATGCTCGACCTGAAGCTGGCACCATGGTGGAACCTTAACTGCACTGGTAATGTTTTTCAGAACTGGATATTCACGACAATCGGGGAAAATGACATATCAAAGGATAACATCGATTGGAGCGTACGCTTCAGTAATGAATTCAAGCCATTCAAAGGCACACGCCTGCAGATCAACGGACGTTACTATGGACCGTCAATAACCTCGCAGGGTCAACGCGATGGTTATTACACCACTGATGCGGCAATAAAGCAGTTCGCTTTTGGCAAAGATCTATCATTCACCTTACAGGCGCGCGATATCTTTGGTACTGGTCGGCATGAATTCACCACGGATACGGATGAATTTTATTATCGCTGGATCTCAGAACATGACACACCTGTTTTCTCACTCAGCATGCAGTATAACTTTAATAACTATAAACCGCAAAGACGTCCGCAGGTCGAGCAGGATTTTGAAGGAATGGATGAGATGTAACACATCCTTCTACCCAGGGAAAATTTATTCTAAATGTTTAATCAATTTGGATGATCGCAATTCCCGCTTATTGTATTATTTGGTTACATGGCAGAAAGGTAATTCAATAACTCACTGAAAAATTGATCTTCACCCCTCTTTTTCAGATCCTTTTCTACCCTTTTGATATCGATCTCCGGTGCTTTCTTCTGCAATTCGGCGAGATCATCGATCATGATCTTCTTGATCGTATCGGTCACCTGGGGATGGTCCCTCGCGAAAAGCATGATCCGGGCTGCCCATTCATATTGTCTTTTGATTAAGAGCATTTCCCCGCAAGAAGGAAATATGTTTAGAATGTAATACATTGCTTTTCGCGGCACCAGTAATTCAAGAGCTTTATGAAAATATCTGAGCCCGCGCTCGAACTCTTTCTGATCATATGCGGTGAAACCGAGTACGCTAATGGTGAAACCGATACTCACTGGTTCGCCCACATCGCGTTTAACGACAAGACTCTCTTCAATATATCGGTATGCCTCATCGAACTTTCCCTGGTTGCGCGCACGGTTACCGAGATTATTTAAAATAATACCCATCATTTTTTTATTATTGATCTGCTTGGCGAGTTTCAGACTTCGCTGGTAGTATTCCTGCGCCTCATCATATCTTTCCGTACGCAGATAGACATTGCCAATACTATTCAGAGCGTTGGTGAGTTTGTATAGATCATCGTTTGATATGCTTATCGATTCACAATCTTTATAATAATTCAACGCTTTTTCATTTTCGTCCTGCCGGAAATACACATTACCCAGGGTGTTCTTTATGCTGGACACCAAGGATCTATTTTTAATTTCATGCTCGTGCTTTAGCAGAATTTCGGCATTTTTAATCGCCTCATCAAACTTGCCCTGGCGGTACAAAAGGTGTCCTAGTTGTACCTGGGCGTACACTGCGTCCTCATGCAGGGGAAATTTCTCCGACATTGCCAGACACTGTCTCAACAATTCCTCGGACCTATCGTAGTTACCAAGTAATTGCTCGTAAGCTCCCAGCCTTCCTTTTAACTGGATTAGCAACATGCCCCTCTCGTCGCTTCCAGGTATAGCATCCAGCTTCATGATCGCGAGTTCAAAGAGTGTCTTTCCTTCCTGGTAATAACTGCGCCGTTCATAATAGGTGAATAAATTCTTCAATAACCGGCCGATCTCATCCCACATGGACGCCTCGACTGCCCATAACCAGGCCGCGCGTATATTACCGATCTCTGGTCTCATGGTATCGATCAATCCGCCTTCTGATTCGATCTGGCCGGGGCCGAACCTCTGGCTGAACATCTTTGCATAGAATTTACAGAAGGCTGCTTGCATTTGCTCTTTTTCCTGAAGGTCCTTCTTGAATTTTTCAGCGGCATAATGGCGGAGCAATGGCAGTATCTCATAACGTCCATTGGCATTTCTGCGTAATAGGGTCTTATCCACAAATGCACTCAAATCAGACAAACTGACCTTAGCTATCTCCTGGGCAGCCTCGCGGACAAAGGAGCCGTTAAATATGGATAATCCTGCAAACATCCTTTTCGCGCGAGTCGATAGCAATTCCCAGGAATAATCAAATACGGCTCTGAGACTCCTGTGACGCTCTGGAATGTTTTCTGTATGCGTTCCAAGGAAATCCAGACTCTTGCCGATCTCTTTGAGAATCTCATAGCAGCTCAGTGAACGCACCCATGAAGCCGCAAGCTCGATCGCAAGCGGTAATCCGTCCACCAACCGACATATATTGATCACCGCACCTTTGTTCGATTCATCGAGGATGAAATCCGGATTGATCCTCTGCGCTGATTGCACAAAGAGTTCGACCGCTGCAGATCCCTGGATATCAGTATGTTCGCTCTGAATGTTCATCCCTTTCAGTTCGTGGATCCATTCGCCCTTTATCTGCAGACGCTGCCATGATGTCACAAGGATTTTAACGCGCGGACACTTATCAATGATCGCGCTTAACACTACAGCTTCCTCAATAAGATGCTCAAAATTATCCATTACCAGCAGAATTTCTTTTTCGCGCAGATAATCAAGTAATTGCTGCTTCGGGTCCTCTTTCCCGTAGAATGTCACGTGAAGCGCATCCGCGATCGCGATAACCAGGATCTGGATAGATGCACTTAAAAGCGGAGCTAACGGAACAAAATATACTCCGTGTTTGAACGCATTCACCATATCCGCGGCAACCTGCAGAGCAAGACGTGTCTTGCCCATACCACCCAGACCAATGATCGTAAGAATACGGCTCTGGTCGGTAAGCATTTTCCTCATTGCGGTAATATCATCCTTCCTGCCTACAAAGGGTGTGATCTGAACAGGAAGATTGTGCATATGTACTGACAGCGTATTGATCGGTGGAAACGCCTTTATTATAAAATCATGGTGGCTCAGTTCATATATCTGAAGGGATTCAGCAAGATCAGAAAAGACATGTTTTCCGAGATCCCTGAGTACGACACCCTCCGGCAATTGGCTCTGTTTTTTTACCTCTTCTGTAATCAGTATCTGACCACCCCATGCAGCCTGCATAAGACGAGCGGTCCGGTTGATCACCGGACCGAAATAATCATCTCCTCTTTTTTCTGCTTCGCCGGCATGAATACCGATACGCACACGCAGGTCGCCCACCTCTCCCCAGTTCTGCGCGGAGATCTTCATTTGTAGCTCAACCGCAAAAGTCAACGCTGATGTACTGTCCTTAAAAGTAGCAAAATAACCCTGACCTGTGTGTTTGACGATCTGACCTTTGTGCGCGCGTATAATTTCCCCGATCAGGGTATCATGCAGGGTGAGGGCATCACTCATCCCTTTATGCTGTTTATCCCACATCTCTGTGAATTTTTCGATCTGCGTAAATAAAAATACTGGCATGTTACATGTTGATCGAAGATTGCATTACTCGGCGATCAGTTTTTCTATATAATCATCCACCAAACGATTCAAAAAATCATCGAAGTTACCCTGGCTTATCTTATCCATACCGGTCTTTTGATACACTAATTCCTGCACTTTTTTAAAATCCTGCAATGCACCTTTTTCATCTCCAAGCATGTACTTCATCGCACCGGTAATGTAACATAATTCTTTATAGATCCCAGCATTACCATCATCCTCGAGCATACGCTCGGCGATCTTGAGTGCTTTTTGACGCGTTTTTGCAGCTTCCTCGCTTTTTTTCTCATAGGTAAGATGGTACCCTTTTACCCGGTAAAAATGGCACCAGAATTCATCGCTCTTGTCATAAAGTTTATAGATCTCCTCGGCGATCTTGAGCCGGTAATACATGGGCACGACCGTGTACGCCCCATTGGTCTCCCATACTCCCAGCTTGTCTAGTACTTTTTTAACCTCTCCCTTTTTCCCCTGAGGTATACTGTCAAAATCCCAGGCATAGCACGTAAACCAGCACTTTTTGCAGCAATACAGCAATTTGCCGTCAATGAAGGGCCAGAAAATATATTCATATTTTGACGGATACTCATACACGTACGAGCCATAACTCATAATCTCAAAATACTCGCTCTTTGTGCCACAGAACGGGCACGTTTTTTCCACCGGCGCCCAGGTTGTTGCCAATAATACTGTGGGGAGCAATACGTAAAGCGTAACGCGTAAGGTGATTTTCATAATAAGACATTATAGAATAGTAAACAGCGATGTCAATACAAAGACTGCTACGTAATTGAGGAACTTGGTAATTCAATAATCCTTCACTCTACACTATATACCTAATACGTTTTTACCATTCTTTTTTTGGAGTTTTCGAATTTGGGTATTAGAATTTGCTTAGGATTTCGATATCAGTGTTTAGAATTTAAGAAAAGTAACGAATAGCGTTTAGCGCCTGGCGTTTTTTCGCTTTACGCCCTGCGCCTTACGCTTGACTATGGTCATTTTTCCTCTACAATACACCGTGTTTCAGTATATAAGCAGCTGGCTTGCCGATATACAACGTAACTATGGTGTAAATCCAATTATCTTCGGCATCATCTATGGAGTATGTATTGTACCCTTCTGGCTATCTATTTATAAGATCATCGCCGGTGTTAAAAACAAAAAAATGGGACAGGTATCGACCTTCGGAATCATCCTGGGCATCACCATCATCGCCCCGTTTGTCTACGTGGCGCTCTTTGGACGAAACCTGCCCTTCTGGTTCTGGATCGTTGCCGTGCTGGTGATCGGTTATAGCGTCTACTCTGTCCTCCACCGCATCAAAAAAAGCAAAAAATGTTTCTAGTTCTTAGCATGAAATTGGGGTCAAATCTAGACATTGGACATTTGTTCTTTTCGTGGAAGTAGTATCGTTGCCATTTTCCCACCGAAATTTTTAAAATTTCTATGTTGTCCAATGTCTAGATTTGACCCCATCACCGAGTACGATCTCGGCATAGTATCTTTTGATCGCGTCGATCTCTTTCATACCGTGATGTAAGGTTATCGTATTTTGACTATCTTCTGTGTTATCTCCCCATCTATCTCGATAAAATATATACCCGGTGCTGGATCAATGGTAAAGATCTCACGCCCCATGATATCGAAGATTTTATACTTACCTTTCTCTAGTATTATCAATGGTCCACTGCATAGTGTCGCACCTTTAGAATTAGTCATATCGTTATGGGTGTGGTCTTCTTCAACACCGAGGATTTCAACATCGACATTCCCGTATATGTTACTCGAAGTGCTGTTTTGATCGTATGCGATCAGATAGTTGATATCGGAATTCGCGACGGTTGGAAACCAGCGCTGCCCGGCACTATTATCGGATATTAAAAATTCATTCCCGATGAGTGATCCATCAGCAGACACGAACTGTCCGTATATATACTGGGACGTGGGACTGTTCACACCTTTCATCCAGATCAGCAGATATTGAGTCCCATCAAACGTGATGTCTGCCCATCGATTGCAATCATTATCCGTGGTCACGGTCGCGATCGTTCCCAACGTACCGGTGGTTGACACGGTCCGGGTCTGGATGTTCAAGCTCGGATACGAACCCGTGTACCAGGCAACCGCATAATCAGTGCCATCAAAAGCGATGCAGGGACCAGAACCGGTAGCAATCGTGAAAACACTCCCTTCCGGGAGTCCGCTGCTGTTTATAAAGATCCCCTGGATAATCCCGCTTTTTTGCCATACGACAAGGCACCGGGACCCATCAAATGCAATATCAGGATTATCCTCTGAAGACCCGCTCTGACCGGTAACGCAGGCCCCGGTATCAAGCACAACACCGGCTGGGGATACCCTGGCAACCGCAAGATACCGCGTGGTTGCCCCGCTGAACCACGGGTCGCTCCACACGACGACATAATTCTCGTTGTTGTACGCGATATTTGGATATGTTTGATTGTTGGTTCGTGTACAGATTGATACTGTTCCAAGCGGACTGAGGCTTGGAGTGACACGCACTCCAATTATATCCTGGTTTTGATTACCTCAGCAGCTCGGGTCAACGGTCACCACCAGGAAGTTGGTGCCGTCAAATGCTGCATTGACTCGTATCCCAGCACTATCCGAGTGAAGATCGACGCCTGTTCCATCAAGCACAGTTCCGTCCTTTGTGACACGATTACAGTATACAGAACGGAATGGCGGATACTGCCGCTGGTCCGCATAGAACACATAGAAGGTATCATTAACATAGCACACAGATGTGTGCCCCTGATAGCTGCTTGCCGTGCAAATCGGAAAGTCAGCTCCTATAAGTAAAAACGCAATAATTGTTATCATGGTTAAGGATAACAATTATTCGATATTTGTCAAGTGAAAATGCATAAATATACAACTGGTTCTTTCGGATGGTTCAGGGTTTTATCGGACCTTGATTATCTTGGTTGTGATTTTACTCTTGTATTCAATGAAATATACCCCTGGAGGAGGGTTAGTGCTGCTTATCAATCGCCCGGTGATGTCATATATCATACAATTCCCATATTGAGGGAATATCAACGGACCTGCCCAGATCGTGGAGATCGCAGGTTGTTTCGGAGATGGGTTGAATGTTCCTTCGGCTGCACCCATTTCTCCGTCCATGCGCAACACCCATACGTCATAGCTGCCTGCGCCAAAACCGCGCGTGTAACCGCAGATCGCGAGACCGCCGTCAAACATCTTGATCATGGATTCAGGGCCTTCTGGCGAGTTTCCACCATACGTACGGATCCACACTGAATCACCGTTCGAGTTGCATTTCAGCACATACAGGTCAGAGGGCACGCTAGGGATCGCGGTTTCGCCGGTAATAATGTAGCCGCTGTCCGATTCAACCGGCAGAATATCTATCCCGTAGTCAACTCCATATCCGCCGTAGGTTCGCGTCCAGAGAGTATCACCATCACTGTCGATCTTCAATACCCATGCGTCAGCATCGTTGGTAACTGTCCAGTAAATGCCGACTACGTAGTAACAATTATCATACGTCGGCACGATGGAATAACCCATATCATGCATATTCCCGCCATACCATTTTTCCCATTGCTGACCGCCATCGAAATTGGTTTTTAATAAATAAAGATCCGCGCCCGTGTAAAGACTCGTGCCCACGACCACATAACCGTCAGATACTTCTATCACATCAGTGCCCCAATCATCATTACTCGCATATCCATACATACCGGTCCACAATGTATCGCCCAGCGAATCTGTCCTGAGTAGATAAAGACCACCCATTGGACCGTCGCAATGTCCGGTAATAATATACCCGTTGTCTGACGTACGTGACGCGCCATATCCGACACAATCATAGCCTATTGCATAGAGTTTCGTCCACTCTGAATAACCCAGTGAATCGGTTTTCATCAGACATAGACTGGTATCTGAATAGCCGGTCATCAGAAATCCCCTGTCCCATGTCTCTAACACATCATAACACGCGTCGAGATCAGAAGTACCGTGCACGCGTGTCCACAGCGTATCACCGTTCACATCCATCTTGATCAGATAAAAATTGGTGCCACCCGGACCATATGACTGCGTATGACCGCCAATGATGAGACAACTATCTGACGTCAATTGTATACACTCACCCAGATCGCTATTCTGTCCACCCACAGGTCTTGCCCATAAGGTATCCGGGATTTGAGAAAAGCACAGCGCTGGGAGTAATACGTACAGCGTAATGCGCAAAATGATCTTCATACGTTTTTCGGTTTCCTTTTTATGGTAAGCAAGGTTTTAATCGACTCGATATCCTGTTTGTTGCGCGGTCGGATAAACAACCACCTGCCGTCATGATATTGTTTTGCGTTTGTAAAGACACTTTTCACAAAAACATTGAGTTTTACATGTCTTGCTTTGTCGACTTCTGCTTTTCCCAGCACAACCAGTACACAAAATGTGTTCTCTTCAGGAGATAAAGTTACCAATGTCTTACCGCTCTTACGGTACCGTATGGTCCACTCATACTCCTTCTTTCCCACGCTGAGCACCGGCTCGTGATCATAGTGTTCAGTGATATACGTGCGAAACTCACGCCACAACGTCACTTTCTTCCCCACTCTTTTTTCAAAATCCTTTTCCATGGGTTCCTTCATGCCAAATTATAAAATACTTACCACAGATGTCAACATTGATATCGGTACAAATGACTGACACATACTGAATTAGCAAAAAATTAAATATGGTTTGGAATTTAGAATTTCAGCCTTAGGATTTGTTTAGAGTTTCGGATTTCGAATTTAGTATTTACCCAACTTCGTTGGGCAATGCATTGTCTCTGTTATATCACCGTAATCGATCCGTAATCACCGTAATCGATACAATCTTTGATTGTATATGCCGAGGGCCGGACTCGAACCGGCACTCCCTGATTAAGGGAAGCGGATTTTAAGTCCGCTATGTCTACCAATTCCATCACCCCGGCGCATTGTCTACCAACGCTTTCCGCGCGTCAACGAGAATTCGCCAAATTGCCCTGTGCCATTTTTGTGCCATTTTTACCGGTTTTCGTCGCAAGTTTAGCACTGCTGCCCAGATTTAACTGATCGACTGCATTACGCAAAGTTTTATGGCTGAGATGGCTGTACCGCATCGTCATGGCTAAGGTTTTTTGCCCGAGCAATTCCTGGATCACCCGTATATCCAGACCCTGCATTGCCAAACGAGAAGCACAAGTGTGTCGCAAATCGTGAAACCGGAAATCGTCAATACCCGCTCGTTTCACTGCCGCCCTAAATCCATAGTAGATTTCTCGGAACGGTTTGCCATCTACGTGGGCAAAAACGTACTGATTACCAATTTGCGGTCCGATTTCCTTAAGCGTTCTGTATAGTACCTCATTGATCGGCAACGTTCGCGTCTCATTGTTCTTTGCCTTGCGCACGAACAGATAGCGGTTCTTTAGATCGACATCTTGCCATTTAAGATTCAGGATTTCGCCTTTTCTCATGCCCGTGTTAAGCGCACAGATCACAATCGGTCTTAGGTAGCTTGCACAGTGGTCCAGAACTTTGGCTATTTCGTCGTCATTAAGATAGCGTACGCGTCCAGGTGGTTCCTTGAATTTCTTTACCGTATTAAGTTGATTGTGCCGTAGAAATCCAAAGTGAACAGCCTTATTGAACATGTGTTTGATACAGGAAAGTTCGCGGTTCACGGTCGCTGGTTTAACTTGATTCCGGCGCTTACTCTTGTAGCGCTCAAGGTTGTGGGCTGAAATTGCGGTTATCAGTTTGCCTCCGAAGGTTTCTTTCAGATTAGCGATGCTCGTTTGATCCCGGCGAAAAGACTGTGGAGTTTTATTCGCCTTTGAGAACTCCAGATACTCATCACATAATTTGTCAAAGATCATTATTGCTGGCGCGGGTTCTTCAAGAGGTTCGTTCCGGCTCAGTTTAAGTTTCATCTGAGCCATGATCAGGTCTGCCTGTTCCTCTGAAGTCCCGACCGCAATGCGCTTTCTTTTGCCATTGTGGGAATAGTCTATGTACCATACGCGTCCGCGCCGACGCTTCTTCATCTATTCCCCCTTTGGTTTTTATTACTTATGTCATTATACCTGATCATTTCAGAAAGTCAATTACGACATCTTAACCCGGTTATAAGGCCTGGTCGCTTTTTTATCTTTCAGCCATTTCAAAATTTCTTCCGTATGGAACCTGACTAATTTGCCCAATTTATAATGGGGAATTTTATTTTCATGCACCCAATCATAGATCGTTTTCGGCTTAACACTCAGCATCGCTGATAGCTGTTTTACATTGATTAGTTCCATAGCTAAATCACTTCAATCTGGTGCTTTTTGAGAACATCCTGCACCTTTATACCACCATCTCTTGTCTGACATGTCCCACAATCCTTCCATGGTCCTGTAAGTCGTGGTCGTATAAAATGAAAAGGTTTTTTAAATAAGTAATAACCTGCTCCAAGTGCGCCACCAATTAGCAATAGATTTCTTTGAGGATCTACTAGTTTTGCCACTGCACAATCCTCGTTCCTGAGTAATAAGGCAATCGCATACTGTTGAGCAATGTCAGTTATGTAATTAATTGCTGCATTCAATCCCGGCTCACCCTCGTAATCTTCCTGATTAGTTGCATTACTATAGTCAATCTTACCGGTCTTTTCCGCTTGTTGGAACGCACCAACAAGACATTCATAGCAGACCGATGTTTTCCCTGGGATGACATAGAGAACTTCGCCACCGCGGGCTTCTTCATAGCAACCGCCAAATAATACAGGTATCTTGCGGCGGTAACACTCATTATTAATCTTCAGTTGAGCTGACTTTCTATCAGTTGCAGCTATCACAAGGTTTGCACCATGAAAAACACGATCGAGTCTATTTCTATGTGTAAATACATCGTATGCGTACGTATCGACATTAGCCATTGGATTAATCCGCAATATTCGTTCTTTTATTGCATTCACCTTGAATCGTCCAAGGTCACCAAGATCGCACTCGTGCCGTGATATATTGTGGATATTAAATGTATCAGGATCAATAAGTCTGAACATTGTAATCCCGGATCTGGCTAAACCGGTGGCAATTCTTGCTCCTCCAGTGCCAATACCAAAAACGACAATGACGGCCTTGGCTAGTAATTTCATAAGGTGTGGATCAAATGGTGTCCGTTTCATGGAATCCTGCAAATCAATGGTATAATGCTTAACTTTTTGCCATTCTGATTTCTGCCGGTAAAAGAACTTCAGTTGCCTGTCAACAATCCCAATTAGATTATGGTTTTTGTTTCCTAGATCTCTCTTTTTGCTGATTCTGCCGATATATTGCAATCCAAATATATTCTTGCCGATGCTGAGAATGTGAATCAGCTTTTCATTTTCTCGTATTATCCCATACAGATCTAATGGTCGTTTTAAGTCGTTCAAACAAACCATACTGTCGAACATTTGTTTTATTATTACGACTTCCATAGATCCTCCTCAGTACTTGTTTTCTTTTATTAATATTTTCTAATATATCAACAATCATGAAGGTTGAATTCCAGATCGGCATACAGTATTTAATCTCAACGTTATTTTTAAATATCCGAGGTGGATTTAAAGGATATTCAGGTGGCAAGTAGCAATAGAGAAGCCCTTCTTTTTCTATTCTCAAAAAGAGTTGCTCATCTGTGTAAACCTTGACCTTATAACCGCTTTTCAACAATATATCTACCTCTTGCTTTAACCGGTCAAAGCCATAATGTGTTTCATAGAATCGAAAATCTCCACGCCAGAAGTCCTTAACTTGAGGTTGAATCACAAGCGATTCATGTTTCAAGGCATTATCAATGAAATTTTGATCATCTACCTCTTCTAATTCAACATGCTGAAAACTGTTTATACCAGGTTTCAGTCTGTAGCTATATAAATCCACTTGTTTATTTACGTTAGTGATAATAAAAAACACTGATCTTGTATCGCCATCACGCGCGTTTGTTTCTATTATATTTTTAGCCTCCTGTAAATCTCCAGCACTTGGATGATTACACCCGTACGGATGTTTATGCCAATATCCTATGAGTTTGCATTTTCCGCGGTATTTCTGTATCATCTCACGCACAACCTCATTATCATGGCTGCTATCGTTAGTATAAGATATTGCAGTAGTATTTGAATTCATCCCGGCGCTTGAAGCTTCTATTACTACCGGAGTTTTTAAGGTGCCAAGCAATAATCCGCCGGTTTCCGTATCATGGTTCATACTCTCACGACATATTAACTCATACGCCTTTCTTGATATTTTCAAATTGCCCATTATCTCCTCCATGGTAATTCGTCAGGAAATTTGCCAGTATCCAAATAGATTTCGTATCCACAGATCCAATCCCGCAACCAGTCGATAATAATTTTGCCACTTATTTGTGGACCTATTTGTTCTGGTCTTGCTAAACAGAGACTTCTGTTATTGAACATGTGTATTGTATCACCAAGATTAGGAATTCGTGGCTTATCTATAAAGGTATCTATTTGATCATAGGGAAAACCGTCTGGATAGACAATCCGTGCAAGATAGATATACTTACGCCCTATTATTTGGTGCATAATTTTCATTTTCAGCGAACCGCGCTCGATGAAACATCTTGTCGCCGGGCTAGCGTAGTATTTTTTCAATAGCGCCAATTCGTAATCGAATCGTTGTGGATTATTCTCAAACCATCGCATATACTCCCCCTTTTTAAATTGGGGCTCCAGAATCAAGTCCAGAGCCCCCATTATTTATGCCCAGAAAGTATGAGGTTTCACAACGTTCCGCCGACTATTCAGGTCAATTTCCTGGGCATCACCAATGATACCATTTAGATCTTCGTCCCGTATTGACTCCTCATCTGTAATACGGTACTCGTCTCTTACGTTATATGGCACAAGGTCCTGTCTTTCAGTCGGCAATTGATCAAACCCCTGACCTCGCACCTGTTGAGATGTTGGTCTTCTTGCATGCATAATACCTCCTTTTTTTTATTCACCAATTATTTCACCAAATTTGTTTATTCTCATATGACTACCACGGTGGATGCTATCGATTGAGATATCACCTTGCAGTCTCGACGTTAGATATGTTACAATACTCCCAACTGTCGTTAGGTGCTCAAGATCATGTTCTGGAATTTCAATATTGAATTCCTCTTCGAATTTCATAACTAATTCAATTGCATCCAATGAATCTGCACCAAGATCCTGGTCAATTCTCGCATTAGAGGTAATCGCTTTTTGTGAAATATGTAATTGGTTTGCGATTACTTTAGTTACTTTGTCATGTATATTCATATTCTCCTCCTTATATTTTATATAGACACGGTTATTCCTCAAATATCTCACCGTATTCATTAACATGCACATTTCTTCTGCGCATTCTGCTGGAACGTGGAATAGTTGATTCTGAATCATAAAAAGTCATTTCCTGAGGAGTATCATAGTCTTCATGACTGTATTCATTGACTCTTTGTCTTCGTGATCGTCGTGGGCGGTCTTCTAATTTAGGCATTTTTAAGCAACTCTTTATACCATGTGTTCTCATATGCGCGATAGCTCGACCAAGTAGGTAACTACCCCCTACTGCAATACCACCTAATACAACCCATGCAGGTCCTCCTACAGCAGCCAAGGTTCCAAATAATGCGCCAAAAAGAAAAGGTTTCACACCTGGTCCTTTACTCATGTTCCCTTCCTTAACTCAGGCGTGTCGTTGTTGCTATTGGTGCAATTCCTGTTCTGGTTATAAATATACTCCTTAACATCATCTGTCAGTTTCTGCACTAAACCTAACCGTATTTTATTTCTCATCTCATCGTCAAGGGATTTTGTGAGTTTTGAAACGTCCGCAAGTACATTCTTATCTCTACACGCAATAAATACGATTGAACAACCATTGTCAGCATCTTTTTTTATATTGTTCATCTCGTTTACTGCTGACATTGCGACTTCTACTGCAACCTTTTCCTTATTCAAAACAACCAGTATATCAATTGCTTTGTCATTAAGCATGCCTTCGATAGTAACAGCTTCGATTTCCCTAATGCTGCGCAATGCTTCCGCAATATGATATTGCCAGAAACCATGTTCAAAGCCTGCCCCAATACCAATGCCCTTTTTTGGCTGATATCCTAGCACCTTATACGCTTCATTAGTCAGTTCGAGAAATACAGTAATGCCTCCCCTCTCTCCAGTAACATTTATTCTATGCTTCTTCACAAGACCTTTCCTCTCCAGTTTTTTGACAATTCTTGTGCCCTTACTAGCTGAAATCACTTAACCTCCCAAAATTAAGGATTTATGGCGTTCCGTAACGGAAATATAAGGACGTAGATATATGTCAGCGAGAAATGCTTTTTCTTCGTCACTTAGTCTATCGCTTTTAGGTTTACTGCTGTCATCTTTTATAGGTTCAATATATCGAGGTGCACGAAGTTGTGTCATTGACTCTAGGATGCGCTTGTTATTTTGCATAACTTCGCTATCAGAAATAACTCCATCAAAGATTTCCAGTTCTGGTATATAGGCTAGAAATGGTGCCTGATAACGTCCCGAGAATTTTACCACGATCTCACGTTTTCCTAATCGGTGACAATATTGAATTTGCTCTGGATCACGGATGCCCATGCTCCGAGTCATGCATTCGATATCTCTGCCGTTTGAGAGCGAAAACATAATCTTCGTGAAAGAATTCGAATGAAGACTGGCGCCTATCTGGTGAGGAATTTGAGAGTCTGCAATTATCCTTATTTTTGCTTTCCTCACTGTAGTAATAAGGTGCGAAATTATCGGCAATCCACGATCGGGTCGATATTCAAAGCTCTTATCAAAAATTAAATTGGCATCATCAATGCCGATGACATGATACAAGGGATTTTCGTAATGTAGCTTGTAGTAAAAGAGCCAGCTAAGCAATATGTTTACCATGAAGACTTGCTGTTCTGATGTTAAAGACTGGATCTCAAAAATTACATGCCTTTTCATTAGTTCCTTAAGATCAATACAGGGGAAACTAAAATTATCACCAAGACTATTAATAAGACCACTTAAACGGTTAATGGCTGATTCCTGGTATCGTGCATCTCTGCTATATTTTTGGAATTCCAGTGCTTTGATTACTCGGAAAAGATCATGAATCGTTGGCATATCATTTTGAGAGTATAGATAGCTCAACTCATCAAGTAAGAAATTCTTCGTTCCATCGAAAAGCGCATTGGCTTGGATAAACGTATCAGCGAAACAATTGCTCCATGCTTTCGCTGTCACCGGCACTTGCATTGGATTAATGTTTAACGATCCACCTTGATTAAATACCAGGATTTCTTTTGATATTTTCAGTAAATTCCGGGAATCTTTTGCTCTCGTAAACAACCACATTATTGTATTCTTCATAATATTTGCCCTAAAAGTGAAAGTAATAAATAGGTTTTTCCACAACCGGTTTGGCCAACGATTAAACAGTGTGGTTCATCCAAATTAATACCAACGTGCTTGCCTTCTTCAGTTAAAGCAAATCGAAGCTGTCCATCTACCTGTTCATCCGGCTCCGGGAATGGCTTGCCAAAGATTTTCTGATGCAGTATTTTTGGACTGATGAATCTACTCAAAGATTGCATATTTTCGTTTGTCGGATTCGCAATATAGCGTTTAAGCATACTCAATACCTTCGGGTCCTTACAAAAAGGACCGTTGATTATCTGCTTAATGAAATCCCAGTTTCTCATTTCTTCAATCCTAAAAATCTTAATAGTTTCACGATTCGAGCACATCGCGCGCAATAACAATAACCTTTTATTGACTTAACTGTCAAAACACTCAAAGGCCTATGGCACCTCACACAACGGTAGAAATGTTTGGCACATACAATATTGCCTTTATAATCTACGCCGCCGAAATTGCTGCGCCCGTTTGACTTACAACCGCAGGCGTATATGCCAATTTTAAAGACACTTATCTCCCGGATCGTTCCATCACTCTCGAGTTGTGTCTCTTTATCAATTTGTATGAAATCCTCACTACCATCTGCTATTTTACCACTGAGGCGCTCAATGATTGTCTTCTTTTCGATACCGGCTTGGCTATTTTGCAACAGCCTTTCTAACTCTGCCCTTTCACGGTCGTCCATTTCTTACCTCCTTTGAAATTGTATTTCTATGCCCACACTAAATTCTAAAAAATTTGAGGTGAAGCGCAATATATAGAATTCTTCACTTCTCTTCACCGACACTCAAAGTACAAGATAATTTTTTACTATATAAATTCAATGTTTTCTTAATCGCGTTGTGATCTTCTTGATAATGTTGGGATAAATGGACTATTCAATTTTAATGTACTTATATTAGAACAAATTCTTTAATAATAATACTGATGGAGACTTACAAAGTTATTTACTCTTAATTGATATTTATCGCTATATCTTTATAGAATATTACTGGCTTGGTCTTACATAATCATTTGCGGTTATATACAATACACACAGGATAACCCTTATTATCAAATCGTACTTTTTCCTTTTTCTTGGAATAAATATAGGTATTCAATTTTCCACGCGAATATTTCTTTAAACATCTAATGATAGAGTTGATACGGTTTCTGCTATTTTTATGCTTACGATATTCGTTTTTTGTTATATATTTATACAACTTTTCATAACTACAATTCCTACCATTGCTCTTAAGTAGATATTCTAGGAACTTTACGTAACTGTCGCTGATGGTTGCCCGTTTTCTTAATGAGGTATTATCAATTTCCCTGCTGAATTGCTTCCCAAACACAAAAACTTCGCCAGTTTTATAATACATCCATAAAAGGTATTTTTTCTTCATACATTTTTTCACCCTCTCTTTTAATACGGATTGCGAAATCCAGCGGACTTTAATCTTATCTGTAACAATACCTTCATTATCCACATTAGTTAGAAGTTTTATTGTATTTTTTGTTATTGATATTGTAGTTCCTTCTTTTGTTGGAAAAAGCGCTTCATAAATTCTGTCTTGCTTTAATCCCAGTTTGTCTATTTTGGTTTCCATATTCTGTAATACCTCCAATGTTACTGTCCTTCCAATATCCCCTGATGACTGCCTTAGTAATGCTATCATTGATGGCCATGCCTCTTTTGAAATTTGGTCAATTGTTCTGTTGCCTAAAGCTTCAGTAAATATCTTAAGACCTTTAAATATGGTATAATCGGCTTTGAAACCAAGAGATTTAAATTGGGAAAAGAAATAACCACTGCCCATTTCTTGAACCTTGCAAAAATCGCGGATTGTATTTCTACCAAAAAAGCTTCTTAGAAACTTTGGTATCTTTGTCGCCTTTTTGCGTTCAGCATCAGGTAAAAACAAAGCGCTCAAATTCTGGAGATAAAATAGCTTACTGAACAGGAGTAATTTAAAAGGATCATAAAATTTTTTACGCATTGCTTTTATCGCCATGAACAACTTTCCGAGAATCATTGATTCACTTAATGAAGTTTCAGAATCTGAAAGATAACCTAATGCCTGTATAATATCCGCCAAGAGCTCAATACCGCTCTCAAGATGTATACGAAAATCTTGTTGATTGTGACTATGACCAATGAGTTCTATTTGGTTATCTACTTCTAATAGATCTGCATAAATTGTCCAGTGGCGGTATTTTTGAAGATTATATTTTCTAATCAATTCTCCGGAACGGGCAAAAGCTTTCTTTGCGCTATCAGTTAACCTCTGTTTTATATACCACATTCCTTGTGCGTGCCTGTAGTATATTTCTAGTCTTTCCCGAAGAAGTTGCTCTTTGCACCGCGCCATTCCTCCATAAAAATATAGCGTCGCATAATAAAACTTGCCTAGCATCAAATATTGCTGGCCAATACCTTCATACATATGAATGCTGTTAGGATGTGTTTTTCTGTATTTCGCAAGGATTTCAATACAATTCCGATGCATTTTTAGTTCATTATATGCAATTGCCAAGAGACAGGTAGTAAGATAATTATTGGGACCTATCATATTCGCTCTGAGTAATAATCCCAACATATCATCAAACTTACGATCACAACCAAGCTTGATTGCCAAATGTTGCAGAGCAACTACTTCAAATTGCAAAACCCTCGGTGTTATTAATGCGTGAGCTTTTACACCGAGATTTCTTCCTATATTTAAGTATTTCTCTGCAGACTTATATTCCTGCAAAGCTGCATGACAACTGGCCAACAGAAAATTGTAAGATGCATTCTTTCGGTTATTCCTAGGAATCAAACGAAGGTGCTTTAGCGCTTTTCTATATAAATTATAATCTGTTATTACTTTGAATGCTGATCTCTGGGTTGATGATTCAAAATGGCCTGTTCTGTTTCAGCACATGTGGGACACATTGGGTAAAATTTAGTAGACACTCATAGGGTTGTGCTCCCCTTAAAATGGGGTATATTTGAGTACCCCGAGGAGGTAAGATGGAGAGCACAGCA